>Ga0210383_10000706_pt1 | contig 30436 bp, 28 predicted proteins | sample IncBWC14OmetaG_FD_160072 | JGI IMG/M metagenome (GOLD analysis project Ga0210383, IMG submission 160072) | Forest soil microbial communities from Barre Woods Harvard Forest LTER site, Petersham, Massachusetts, United States - Inc-BW-C-14-O ... | reverse complement strand
TGAATACGCACTGGCAGGCGTCGGCCGCCGGCGATGCAAACGCGGAACACGATATTTACGATGACGATGCCATTTGTGATTATCCCCAGTCAGGCGAGCGAATCCTCGGGCGAAGCAATTTGCAAGCCTTGCGAAGTCACCATCCCGGCAAGCCGTCAGGCTTCAACGTCAAGAGAATTCTCGGAAACGGTGATCTCTGGATCACCGAATACACCATCACCTACCAGGGGCGACCAGCCTACACAGTGAGTATTATGGAGTTCCGCAACGGAAAGGTCGTGCACGAGACACAGTATTTCGCGGATCCCTTCGAGGCGCCCGCCTGGCGGAGCCAATGGGTTCAGCAGATCGCATGACGCCGCACTGAGGCGAGATTGAACCCCGATCGGCGGCTGAGCTTTTTATTCCTACTTTGATGATGACCCATCGCGTCCAGCTCTGAATCAACCAGCGGCATCGTTGGGGGCCCAAACATCTGATAAGTTTGTGGAAACTGAACTATCAAATCCCGGGTCACCGGACAAACCTGCAGTTTCGGATCAACCAGCGAAACCAGCGGTCAAGCCGGCTCGTAAGCGTCGCCGTTGGCGGATCGTGGTGGGGTTATTAGTGGCGGCAGTTCTTCTTTTCATCGGAATCCCGCGTCTCATCCGTGCGTTTAACACCGTCTCGACCGATGACGCCTATGTGAATGGGTATGTGACGTTCGTCGCGCCGCGGGTCAGCGGCCAAGTAACCCGTGTTTTGGTCGACGACGACAATCGGGTGAAAAAAGGCGACGTGCTGGTTGAGCTTGACCCAAAGCCATACCAGGTGGAGGTCGCGATTAAACAGGCAGCTGTCGATACCGCCAAGGCGAACCTGGTGTTAGCGCAAGCTAACGTGCGCGGTTTAATCGGCCAGGCGCGGAGCAACCGCTTCAAACTCGCCCGTGCCATCGAGGACGTCGACAATCAGGTCGCGCTGATCCGAGCGCGGGTTGCCACGTGGGAGCAAGAAAAGGCTACTCTAGTACTCGCCCAGCAGGAGTTTGACCGCGCCAAACGCTTGCTCGCAACGAAGGTAGTGAGCCAAGAGGAATATGACGAAAGACGCGCAGCATTGGACGTCGCCAAAGGACAGGTGGCGCAGGCGCTGGAAAACGTTTACCAGGCGCGCGTTGCTCTTGGGCTGCCCGCCCAACCACCCGCAGGAACGAGCTTGGGCGATGTGCCGGCAGATCTCGACGAGACTTTCTCCTCGGTTCGCCAGGCGCAGTCCGACCTGCGCCAAAGCGCCGCACAGCTGGGCGTTTTACTATCGTCCTACAATCTGACACCCAAGGAAATGTTGGACGAGTTCCACCGCCGCGATCCTACCGGCAACGAAGATCGAATCTATGCCGAGATCGTCAAGAACGCTCCAACTTTAAAACTAGCTGAAACGAACGTGGTGCAGACCCAAAGCGATCTCGATCAAGCAGAACTCAATCTGAGCTATTGCACGGTCTACGCGGAGATTGACGGCGTTATCACCCGCCGTGACGTGAATCCCGGCGACAATCTCCAGGCTGGCCAGAGCGTCATGGCTCTCCGCTCGCTGCGTGATATCTGGATAGACGCGAATTTCAAGGAGACCCAGCTCCGCAAGTTGCGGATCGGCCAACATGTGGACCTGGAGCTGGATATGTACGGCGGCAAACAGGTCTTCGAGGGGCGGATCTTCGGTTTCACCATGGGTACTGGGTCCACGCTGGCTTTGCTGCCGGCACAGAACGCAACAGGCAATTTCGTTAAGGTAGTGCAGCGACTGCCGGTGCGAATCGACGTGGTGAACTACGATCCTGACAAGCTGCCGCTCTTCGTTGGGCTCTCGGTCACACCGACAGTGGATTTGAGAAGCACGCCCACCGGCCCGAACGCCGGCAAGTTTCTTCAGGCACCAAAACAGGCCGCGGGATCCGTTAGCCCAAGGCCATGAAAGCCAGCGCGCCTGGCATATCGGCACCCTTTGCGCCCGCCAGTCCGCGAGTTTTTAACCCATGGCTCATCGCACTCGCCGTGGTGGTACCGACTTTTATGGAGGTGCTCGATACCACCATTGCGAATGTGGCGTTGCGCTACATTGCCGGCGGGCTCTCCGCAGCCGTTACCGATAGCGAATGGGTCATTACCAGTTATCTGGCCGCTAACGCCATCATCCTGCCAATCTCCGGCTGGCTCGCCGCGCATGTGGGTCGGCGCAACTATTTCCTGCTCTCCATCGCCATCTTCACCATCAGCTCCGGGCTGTGCGGCATGGCGACTAGTCTCGGCCAATTGATCCTCTTCCGGGTATTGCAAGGTCTCGCCGGCGGCGGTCTTCAACCATCCAGTCAGGCGATTCTGCTGGACAGCTTTCCGGCCGAGAAACAAGGTGCCGCCCAGACTCTCTTTGGCATTGCCGCATTGCTCGCGCCCGTGGTCGGACCAACCCTGGGAGGTTACATCACCGATGAGTATTCCTGGCGATGGATCTTCTATATCAATCTGCCAGTGGGCGCGCTCGCGTTTTTACTCTGCTGGCTCATGGTGCAGGACCCCGAATACCTCCGCGAGCACCGGAAGGAATTGAGGAAGCAGCCGCTGAATTTCGATTTCATCGGCCTCAGCCTCCTCGTGCTGACGATCATCTGCTGGGAAGTCGTACTGAGCAAGGGCCAGGAGTGGGATTGGCTCAGTGACGCTTTCGGACGCGTGCAAATATTGCTTACGCTTTTTCTAATTGGAGGCGCCGGCCTGGTGTTTTGGGAAATGCGTCATGCCAGCCCCATCGTCAACTTCCGGCCGCTGTCTGAGCGAAACTTTGCTCTTTGCGCTCTGATTATTTTCTTTGCCTTCGCCGTGCTCTACGGGACCAGCACCCTTTTGCCGGCCTTATTGGAGTCGCTCTTTGGCTACGACGCTTTCCATGCCGGCCTAGTTCTGTCGCCATCCGGCGTTTCTGCGGTCCTGGCGCTGATCGTCGTTGGTGCATTGTTGGGTCGCAGAGTCGACGCACGCTGGCTGATTGCCGCCGGCTTATTGATTCTCGCCGCCGGCAATTTCTGGATGTCGCAGCTCAACCTGGATATTTCCCCCTGGCAGGCCGTCTGGCCGCGAGTGGTCATGATCCTCGGCTTGGGTATGATCTTCGCGCCATTGAATGTTGCCGCTTATCTCTACATCCCGCTTACGTTGCGCGGCGCGGCCGTCGGCCTCTTCGCGCTCCTGCGCAATGAGGGCGGTAGCTTCGGAACTTCGATAGGCCAGACCATCACTGAGCGCCGCGAGATATTCCACGCGCTGCGGCTGAACGAGAACCTCGATCGACTCAATCCCGCGGTCCATTCCTACCTCGGCCAGGTCCAGCAAGGCTTCCTGCAACAGAGAGGAGATCTGGCCGCGGCGCACCGGATGGCTCTACAGTCGCTGGAGGATCTTCGCGAACAACAGGCCTCGGCTCTTGCCTATTTCGACGCGTTCCTGATTTTCGCGGTAGTTGCCGTGGTACTCGCCTTTCTGGTGCTGCTGATGAAGCGCTCCGTCGCCGGAAAAGGCGCTCATCTCGCCGCGGAATAGCGGGGGAATAGGAATAAGCCGATCGAGGTTCCAGCAACTCCGCTTTATTGCAAAGCTAGCCGTTCTTTGGCTTGTGCTTTTGCTTGCCCTTTACAGAGCGAACTCTCCTAGGGGCTAAAAGCTACTATTTTCTATATATCGGGCTCGGATTGGTCTTCGTGATGTATGGGCTAACGATCCGCTTCATTTTCTTTTTCTTGCAGCACACCAGACGGGAGCCGGTTTACGTTTGGATTGCGTTCCTGTTTTGGTCGATTTTTATTTGCAGCACTCTGGCAGTCTTCGCTATCGAAGACGATCTTCTGCCCCACACGTCAGGGCCATCGACTACGCAGGGCCGACCTCTCATTGACTACCTCTACTATGAGATGATCACGTTCACGACCGTTGGAAATGGTGTCGCTACGGTTTCACAGCTAGTGCTTTTACCGGCTTGCGGACATCGGTGGCCGTAGTTGGGAGTGCTTCAAAGCCTCTCGCGGCGAGGTGCGCCGCCCCGGTAAGCGGAAGGGGCTTGAAGATGATGCCCGGTTTGATCAGGGTCACCGTCTGGAAGTCGATGCTTTGCAGAACCGGGAATTGATATCCATTCGTGGTTCGGGTCCATGCCGAAATCTGGAACAGATAGGCACAGGTAGTCGGTGGCACCCACACCGCGGGCGGGACCGGTCGCGTATCGCTCGAAACGCCCTGCCAATTGTGGGCCGGGTTTGCGTGAGGGGTGTAGTTATCCGAATAGATACTAGCCGAGAGGCCGTGGCCATATTCGGCCGACAGGGCGAAGCTGTAGAGGTCGCCTTCTGGATCAAACGCCTCATAGACAATCTGCACGCCGTCCGAAGCCGAAGACAGATTCACGATCGCGCACGGCGAGACGGGCGCGCCGGCGTGAAGAACGTTAATCAAGTCGACCGTGGCCGGTTGATTGTCCAACTTTAGTGTCAACACCTGTGCCGAGGCAGCCACCGCAACGCCGGCCGCATTGAAGAACTGGAACTCGAACTGGTGGAAATCGTCAGGCTCGCTGGCGGTCGTCCACTGAAAGATGAGGTTCTGGATCGTGTAGGGAAGGGCGGGATTCACCATCGGGTAGAAGCCGCTGGGGTCGGGGCCGAAGGATTGCCACACATCGGTCGTGCCGACAATCTCGAAATTCGCCCAGCTTTGGAGGATCGGGGTCCAGGCGGCGGCGGCTACCTGGGCCGCGCTGTTGCCGAATCGGCGCAGAACCTTGTACTTCCGAGCTCCCGCGGCCCACAAAGCGGCCAACGTCGCCTCGTTGCCGATCAGGTTCAGGGTGCCACTGAAGGCAGCGTCCTGCGGGTGGAAGTAATACGGCGTGGCGGCGGGGATGTTACAGTAGCCGTCAGCTCCAATGAGTCCGGTGCCGATGAGCCCGACGCTCCCGATGACTGGACCCAGGCTGCCGGAGGGGGCGCTCGGCACCGTCGCGAGAATGATCTCGTTGAAGTTGCTGAAGTCTCCCAGCGGGTTGGCAGGAGTCTCGCCGACGAAGCCCGACGACGTGGCGATTCTCAAACCAAAGCGCACGACAGGCGGGGGCGCACTGGGGTCGATGGTGATGCCGAGGTCGGAGAGCGCGAAGGCGATTTGCCACTGGCGGTGGTTGGCGCCCGAGTTCATCGACGGACCGAAACCGATGCGGACTTGCGACGGGATGACCTGGCTGTTAGGCGCGGGCCAGGTCGCATCCGGACCCGCCATCAGCCACATGCCCAAACGGTTCGGCGTGCCCGGCCAGTCGCTAAACAACTTGTCCCGGTTCGCGTCGATGACGCCGTTGTCGTTGATGTCGACGACGAACCAGAAGTAATCGTTTGGGTTAGCGGCGCCAATCTCGGCAGTTAGGTCAAGGCCGAGGTACAAGTTAGTCGCATCATTCTGCGCCATTAGCGCTCCGCGCGGGATCGCCATCGTGGCCGAACCGGACCAATCACCGACCGGCAGCAGACCGGTTAAAGGCGGGGGAGTCGGTCTTGTCCATGTGCTTCGAATTGTTGTCATATAAATTATCCATTTTGATTGGTTAGGGTTTAAATAACACTATAAGGTGGGATATTACGCGTCGTAAGACTGAGGTCACATTGCATCGATTCTTCGGCAGAAGTCCATCGATTAATAGATTGATATAATATGTCTTTTCCTTGTTCACAGGCAATCACCCGAACGGGTTAGTTAGCGTATTTGACCCGGCCTCTAAAATTCTGACAAAATCGCTCGCACTTCCAGGCAGATCCCAGAGGCTCGCACTGCACTTTGGTCGCTGGTGTCGCCGGCATGCGGGTTGCGTCATAGAAGCGCCATTCAGCACAGGGTTACAACCCATAGGCGCTAAGATAATGGTGAGGCGCTTCGATGGGCGAATGGCATTTGTCCCCGGAGGGACAGCACGATAGTAGCCTGGCACGAAGTGCCTGGAATCATGAGAAAAATAGCCCCGTCCAGCGGGACGATTGAACCGATCTCAGCTTAGATCAAACGTAAGTAAGAACAGCTTAGTAAAACAATGTTTTAGTATTCGAAAATGCCAGAATATAAAGGCTGGATCATCGGCCTGGATTCACCAGACTTTTCGACAACTGGACAACTTTAGCTGGCAACAGGGTGATGGCGCTTTCAGTGTGAGCGTCTCGCAGTTGCCAGACCCGAACTTTTCAATTTCAACAGGAAGACCTGGCGTTTCTGAAGCGGCATGAGCATTCGACGCGCTGTCGCTTGCTCATCCCGGGGCTCAGTTTTGACGACAAATATCTGTGGGACTGACAATTGACTTCGACCGTCCCTCCGGGACGGAGGCCTCTCTGCATCGCTACTCAAGCACTTCGTGCCTGGCTACTATCACCTGTCCCTCCGGGACAAATCAACCTGTCCCTCCGGGACAAACCATTCGCCCATCGAAGCGCCACACAATTATCTTAGCGCTTATGGGGTTACAACCTGAGCTCACACACAAATCGAAGAAAAGGCAACGCCGGAAACCTTTGCCCTTCGGCAAGAAGCGGTCGGCTTAAAGAACTCGTACTCGGCACGCGTCTTGCGATTGATTGCCGCGCGTGTTGAAAATTCAGGGATTCGAGGAACCAAAATATGCGGTATTCGCCCTTGGCGGCCGCATCGAGGCGGAAAACCTGGAACAGCTGAAAGCCTTGCTCAAAGCGGAACGGCAGGCAGTAATGTTGGACTTACGAGAGGTGAACCTCGTCGCCCGGGAGGTTGTCAGCTTTCTAGCACGTTGCAAAGAGGATGTAGAGCTCAGAAATTGCCCTGGCCTATGTTCGCGAGTGGATTGCCAGAGAACGCGGTGAAAGTAACTCTTGTCGATCAGAATTTCTCGCGTTACCATCGAATCTTGTGGTGCTTACCGAGCCTGAAGGCCTCTGTTCGAACACTTGATGAGTAGCTTTTCTTCACCTGTGACGTCGTTCCACCCGAAGAAACCCTGCGAGAACTGCGTGAAAGACGCTTGGGTCGAACAAAGCAGGGGGCAACGATGGAAACGGAACAGACAGTCGATGAGATCAAGCGCCTCAAGGCGTGCGTCAACGACCGTAGAGGAGAGACGACATTTCGCACTTCCTCTCCGCAAATAAACCATGGGCGAAATTTCGCACTACGGCGCGGCTTTTCTCAAAAGCGCGCAAACAGTTGGAAATGGGCCGGTTAGCTGCGGTGCAAAAGGCTGGCACGCAAAATGTAATAGGATTGGGAAGGCTAGGCCCTCTCGTTCTGCGCAAAGGCTCAGGCGGGGCCCGCATACCATAACCAAACCCGAAGGTGACACTGACAAATCCCATCGCCCTGACTTCCCCAGTCGCGGGCTAACAATCAACTAGAAACTGACGGAGGATTAAGATCATGATAGAAGCAGACAGTCTTCGCTACACGAAGTTGGCCCTAAGCAACGAAGCGGGCGCGATCCCGGCGCTCGGCTTTGGAACGCTGATTCCCGACCCCATCGCAACCCAAAACGCGACCAGGGCAGCGCTTGAGGCAGGGTTTCGCGCGCTCGACACTGCGGAACGTTACCGGACCGAGAAAGAGGTCGGCGACGCCATGCAGGAGGTGTTCAAGGCAGGGAAGATCAAACGGGAGGATGTGTTTGTCTCCACGAAACTCTGGAACACCAATCATCGGCCCGAGCGCGTCAAGCCGGCCTTCGAGGCAAGCCTGAAGAAACTCCAGCTCGACTACCTCGATCTCTATCTCATCCATACTCCTTTCGCCTTCCAACCCGGAGACGTGCAAGACCCGAGGGACTCGAACGGAAATGTCATCTATGATAAAGGGGTGACGCTGTTGGAGACATGGGGCGCGCTAGAGAAACTGGTGAACGAGGGCAAGTGCAAAGCGATCGGATTATCAGACATCGGCCCGGAAAAGCTGAAGGAGATCTATGAAGCCGCGACGATCAAGCCCGCCGTTGTTCATGTCGAATCCCATCCCTATCTCCCAGAATGGGAGTTGCTCGAGTTTTGCCACCAGAACGGTATCGTGTTCCAAGCTTTTGCGGCGTTGGGTCATAGTTCAGAACCTAAGTTGACAGATGACCCTGCGATTACCTCCATCGCCAAGAGAGTCAACAAAACCCCTGCCCAAGTGCTGCTCGCATGGGCGGTGCAACGCGGCACGGCCCTCCTTACCACCTCCAAAACCCCCAGCCGGATCAAGGAGAACTTCGATATCTCCACGCTTCCTGAAGACGCAATGAAAGAGATTAGTGAGGGAATCAAGACGCGGCAAAGATTTAATGCAGTCGTGGCGACTGGCGTGCCTGGGTTTATTCCAAGAGGAAAGTGAACATAAAAGCCAAGTCAGCACCTGGAGCAGCCCATGCAAGAGGAACAAATACGTGAAGCCCTGAATACGCACTGGCAGGCGTCGGCCGCCGGCGATGCAAACGCGGAACACGATATTTACGATGACGATGCCATTTGTGATTATCCCCAGTCAGGCGAGCGAATCCTCGGGCGAAGCAATTTGCAAGCAGAATTTAAGAGAGACAAGCCCGCGTAGATTATTAAAGAAAAGCGAAGAGTGGTTATGTTCTAACAAGAAAGGTGGTTTGTATATGCGATCTGATATTATACCCGGGGCAATCTTCCCCGACTATGAGCTTCCCGATCACGCCACGAAACGTCGGAAGCTCTCCGAACTGCAAGGACCACACCCAATGGTTCTCATCCTCAGCCGCGGAGCTTTCTGCCCCAAGGACCGCCGGCAGGCTGAAGGGCTTATCGAACTCAATCGTGAGTTAGAGGTTGGCTATTGCCGGCTGGTTACCATTAGCACCGACAATATCACAGAGACGAATGAATATCGCACCGGAGTCGGTGCCCACTGGCCTTTCCTTTCTGACCCGGGGCGTAAAGTCCAAAAGGACCTCGATATCGCCGAGTACACAGATCCTCTCCACAATCCGATGATCCCCTACGTGATTGTCCTCGAGCCCGGTCTTGTAATTTATAAGATCTACATGGGCTACTGGTTCTTCGGTCGGCCCACGATGGAAGATCTCCGCCAGGATTTACGGGCCGTTACCAAGAAATGCCGGCCGGACTGGGACATTACAACGTCCGAACTCAGAGCGGCGTGGCAACAAGGCCGAAAGGAACTCTTTTATCCTTACGGCAAAACGTACGCCCAAACCTTGGGCGAACAGGACTAGCTGGAGGGTTCTTTTGAGGAACGCTTTTCCAGGCTCTTCGTGCCTTGGCTACGATCGGTGTTGTCCCTACGGGACGCGCTTGCAGACATTTCGCAACAGCATCTAGCGAGAGCCGGTTGCGAAATGTCCCGGAGGGACAGCGCGATGGCACTTCGTGCCTGGCTACGATTGGTCCCTACGGGACGCGCTTGCAGACATCTCGCAACAGCATCTAGCTAGAGCCTGTTGCGAAATGTCCCGGAGGGACGGCGCGATCGTAGCCTGGCACGAAGTGCCTGGAAAAGCGCCACCCAAAAAGAGCCGTCCCGTAGGGTACGGTGTGATTCGTGTAGGTGTGCGCACCGATTCGATGATTGCCGTGGCGAAATTTCGAATGCAAAAACTTGAAACATTCGTGTTGTATCATTTCTGACCGACGATACAATTTCTTTCCATGGCAAACACTTTCTCGCGCCTGAACATTCATTGCGTTTTCAGCACAAAGGACCGTGTTTGGGTCCTGAATCCTGATATTCGAGAACGCCTTTGGCCGGACATGGGCGATTAGCTGCGCCCGATCATACCGTACCCTACGGGACGGTTCTTTCGAGGAACGCTTTTCCAGGCACTTCGTGCCTGGCTACGATCGTGTTGTCCCTACGGGACGCGCTTGCAGACATCTCGCAACAGCATCTAGCTAGAGCCTGTTGCGAAATGTCCCGGAGGGACGGCACGATCGTAGCCTGGCACGAAGTGCCTGGGACAGGTGCCACCCAAAAGAGCCGTCCCGTAGGGTACGGTGTGATTCGTGCAGGTGTGCGCACCGATTCGACGATTGAAGTGACGAAATTTCGAATATAAAAACTTAAAAACTTTGCGTTGTGTATTTTCTGACTTACGATACAATTTCTTTCCATGGCAAACACTTTCTCGTGCCTGAACATTCATTGCGTTTTCAGCACAAAGGAACGTGTTTGGGTCCTGAATCCTGATATTCGAGAACGCCTTTGGCCTTACATGGGCGGTATCGCTAAGCAGAATGGGATGATCCCTAAATGCATTGGCGGCGTCTCAGACCATGTCCATCTCCTTGTAACCCTGCCTACGAGATTGGCCGTTGCGAAAGCCGTTCAATTGATAAAGGCAGGATCATCGGCTTGGATTCATCAAACCTTTCCAAACCTCCGAAACTTTGCTTGGCAACAGGGCTATGGCGCATTCAGCGTTGGAATCTCGCAGGCACGGTCCATTACATCGAGCAGCAGCTCGAACATCATCGGACACAAACCTTTCAAGAAGAGTATTTAGCCTTCCTTAAGAAACACGGCGCACATTTTGACGAGAAATACCTCTGGGATTAGCTGCGCCCGATCATACCGTACCCTACGGGACGGCTCTTTTGGGGTGGCGCTGTCCCAGGCACTTCGTGCCAGGCTACGATCGCACCGTCCCTCCGGGACATTCGCAACAGGCTTTAGCTGGATGCTGTTGCCAAATGTCTGCAAGCGCGTCCCGTAGGGACAACACCGATCGTAGCCAGGCACGAAGTGCCTGGAATAGCGTCCCTCGGAAGAACCGTCCCGTAGGGTACGGTATGATCGGGTGCAGCTAATCCCAGAGGCATTTCGTCGAAATGTGCGCCGTGTTTCCCCTCCGGGACATTTTCGCAACAGGTTTTAGCTAGGATTCGGGACGTCGGATTTCCAATTTCCAGTTACAAGTCGATTACGACGTCGCTCTTAGGTTGGGAGCAACAGATTAGCAGATTGCCCTGGGTGGGCGGCTCGAGCGGTTCGGGTTGGTAGTTGACGCTGCCCGAGATTAAGCCGCTTTCGCAAGTGTGGCAGACCCCCGTACGGCACGCCCAGCGCACCGGCACATCACAGGCTTCCGCGAATTCGAGAAGGCTCGAAAACTTTGCGTTCCAGCACACATTAAGGCCGCTGCGCACCAGCGACACTCGTGGGCCCGAACCCATAGGCCCCCCCGGCGGGTGCGGAGCTGTCTGCGACGGATCGACGACGCCGGGCGTCATCGGTTTTCCCGGGCCGAAAATCTCCGTGTGTACCCGGTCGTCTGCAACGCCCCAAGCCATCAGTCCGTTACTCAAATCCCGGAGGAACGGAGCAGGCCCACACAGATAGAAATCGGCATCGCGCGGAACACCAAGTTTTTCAAGCACTTCGACTGTGATACGTCCTGAAGTATCGAAGTCCACGCCCGGACGATCTCGGGGACCCGGACGGCTGTAGGCAATGAAGCTTTTGCCGCGCGGTAGCGCTTTGACCAGGTTGCGTGACTCCTCCGCAAACGCGTGATCCTCGCTGTTATGGGCTCCGAACAGCCACCAGACTTCGCGGGGCGAGATTTCGGCAGCTAGCGAATGCAGCATCGCCAGCACCGGAGTTGCTCCAACACCCGCGCCGAGTAACACCACTGAGTTGTCGCCCGGTTGCAGCGTGAAACTCCCCCTCGGCGCTGCCACATCGAGCAAATGGCCCACCCTGACTTGATCGTGCAAGTAGGTGCTGGCAACCCCGTTCACCTCCAGCTTGATGCTCACCCGGTAGTGGTCCGCACTGGGCAAATTGGAAAGCGAATAGTTGCGCAACAGAACTGGACCTTTGGGCTCCGGTTGCATACGCAAAATAATGAACTGACCGGGCTGAGCAGCAACGAGTGGGCGGCCGTCCGCAGGTATCAACGTCAGTGATACCACGCTGACGCTCTCCCGGTCGATACGTGACACTTTCAGCGGTCGGAATCCCGGCCACGCAGTTGGCGGACCGCTCGGCGGCGCGAGTCCTGGGTTCCCTGCCTCTCGGCTTCCACTCGTCTTCTGTTCCAGGATCGCCTGAAACGAACCCTGCCACCCCTTGCTCAATGCCGGAATGCGCAGAGCGCGCTCTAGTTGCTCGGGGATATGGCCGGGCAGATAAAGCAGTGCATCCATCTCGGCGACGCTCATCCGCTCCGGGCCGTCCGCGACCTTGACAATTTCGTCGCCGGCGCCGACTTCCCCCTCTTCCAGTACACGAAAGTAAAAACCCGGTCGGTGATGCGCGACCAGCAGCGCTGCCATTTGCGGTTCGTCCATGCGGATGCCGAGGCGGTAACAGGTGACGCGCGGCTGTGATACTTCGAATAAAGCGGCGCCGATCCGGTAGCGGTCGCCGATACACACTTCGACGTCAGGCAATCCGTCGACGGTGAAGTTTTCCCCAAATTGTCCGTACGAAAAATTAGTGCGGCTGAGTTCGCGCTCCCAATATCGGTAGGAATCCAGCTGGTAAACCATGACGGCGCGGTTCACGCCTCCATGGCCGCCCAAGTCTCCTTGGCCATCACCGTCGATATTAAGCTTTCGGACCATGAGGCGGCCCGGCACTGGACTTTTCCAGATGCCCGTGCGGACGATTTTGCCGCGCCACGTGATATCGCGTGGCAAACCGATGTTAACAGACACTAGCCGTGCTGCCAATTCTCCTCCCACCGTCTCGCCAACGTGCCACAAACCGTTCGGAGCGCCCACAAAAACTTCTCGAATGCGACGCTAAAGGGCATGTCATCGGCGTAAGCAGATTTTTATTGTTTGAGCCGCAGACCTTTCGGGACGAAGACGCGGTCCAGTCCGTCGAAGAAGAACTGCACCAGCAACGCGAGCAAGGCAGCGGGAATTGCGCCCTCCAAAATCGTGCCGGAGTCATTCAGATTGAGCCCGCTGATAATTGGTTCTCCCAATCCACCGACCCCGATGAGCGCGGCCAGCGTAGCGGTACCGACGTCAATGATCGCGCTGGTTTTTATCCCTGCCAGAATCGTGCGTGAGGCCAGTGGAAAGAAAACTTTCCAAAGTTGCGCCTGTGGCTCTAATCCCAGCGCAGCCGCGGACTCACGGACCGCCGTGGGGATCTCCTGCAGACCGGTGGCGGTATTCCGAACGATCGGCAGCAGGCTGTATAAAAACAGAGCGAAAATCGCCGTTACCGGGCTGATCCCGAAGAATGGAATTGGCACCAGCAACGCAAGTAAGGCAAGAGACGGAATAGTTTGGATCACGCTAGTGGTGGAGAGTATGAAGTTACTGACCGGTCCGGGGCGACTGGCCCGAATACCAAGCGGTATGCCGACAATAATTCCCAGGAAAAGCGAGGCCCCAACCAATTCCAAGTGTCGCAATGTCCAGCGCCCGATTTTTCCGATAAGGTTATTGGAAGGGGAGACGTACTTTTGGCCAAAGTAAAGCGCCGCGGCATAAGTGTAATCTTTCGTCCGCTCAGCTTCAGAGTTTAAATGCCTCATGCGCGCTTCATCGATCGTGCCCGCGAGCTTTTCCAACGCGGCCACGGCGCGACCGTCCAGATCGAGCCGGTAAAGAAACACCGCTTTGTACTGCGGAAAAAAATGAAGATCATCATCGAGGACGATGAGGTTGTTTTCTTCGATCTTGGCATCCGTCGAGTAGGCGTCTTTGAGGTCAATCGAGCCATTCGCCAGCGCTGCGTAGCCGAGGGCGTGGTCGATCCCGCGCACGTTTTGCATCTGTAAGCCGTAACGTGCACTGAGCGGCGCCCAACCATCCCGGCGGTCAAGGAATTCGAGCGTCAACCCAATCTTCAGGTCAGGGTGATTCCGCAGGTCGCTGATCTTGCGGATACCGAGTTTGGCAGCACGATCTTGCCGCATCACTAGGGCGTAGGTGTTGTTGAAACCAAGCTCTCCGCTCATGCCGACGCCCTCCTGGCGAAGCAGCGCGCGCAATGCATCCGTGCTCAACGGTTGCTTTGTTTTTAAAATCTCCTCGGTAAGTGTGCCGGTGTACTCGGGATAGAGCTGAACATCGCCGCCGCGCAATGCTTGCCACAAAATGATCGTGCCGCCCATGCCCTGTTTGTGTTCGACCGTGAAACCGGCTTTTTGCAAAGCGATCCTGGCAATCTCGCCCAACACGTAGGACTCGGTAAATCTCTTTGACCCGACAACAATTTCTTTCGGTTGCGCTACCGAACAGAAGGCGAAAATCGCGAAAAGGATAGCTGCCGATTTCATATCGCTGCCAGTCCGCGCTGTGCGTGCAGAAAGTCACTGACGAATGTCGAGGCCGGCCTGTTACGCAGGTCGTCGAGCGTCCCGGATTGGACAACACGGCCTTCGTTCAGCAACACAATGAGGTTTGCAAAAAAGCCGGCCTCTGCCATGTCGTGGGTGACCATCACGGCCGTCTGTTGCAGGCGTTGAAAAATTTCCTTCAGCTCTTCCTGGAGGCTTGCTCGGACCATTGGATCAAGTGCCCCGAGCGGCTCGTCGAGCAGCAGCACCTTTGGCTGCAGCATCAAGGCCCGCATCAGGCTCACGCGCTGCCGTTGCCCACCGGAGAGCTCGACAGGATAGCGAGACAGTGCATTTTCGGGTAAATGCGTTAGCTCGCTCAGCTCGTGCAGTCGGGTCTGCATTTGCTGAGCCGGCAGCTTCAAATGCTTCGCCATCAGCAACACATTCTGTGCGGCAGTCAAATGGGCGAACAGGCCGCCTTCCTGAATCACGTAGCCGATCTGCCGCCGCAGAGCCAGAACGCTGCTCGCCGAGACACGCTGACCCTCGATTTTGACTGTGCCAGTCGTCGGCTCGAGCAAGCCAACGATTAGCCTCAAAATCGTCGACTTGCCGCAGCCGCTGGCCCCAATGAGAACGGTTGTTCGTCCCGCCTCAATGCGCAAATCCGTTTCGTGAAGGGCGATCGTGGCGCCAAATTTCTTGCTGACGGATTCCAGTTCAATCATACCACCGCGAGATAATGCACGCTGAACAGGTTTGCGGCGTCGGTCCAGAGCCTTCGGACGGCCCATCCCGACCGTCCCGCTAGTTTGGCGAACTCGTCCAGGCTGTACTTGTACGAGTGTTCTGTGACAATGTGTTCTCCCTCCTGGAGGGAAAAGCCGGTCCCGTTTAATTGTATGGTCTGCTCGGCCAAGCTCACCAAGTGCATCTCGATCCGGCCAAATTCTTCGTTGTAAAACGCATGATGCCGGAACTTGTCCTGCCGAATCCCGGCACCGAATGAGCGATTGATCCGGGTGAGCAGGTTGAGATTGAATCTGGCCGTGACACCACGCGCGTCATTGTAGGCGCGCTCTAGAGTGAGCCGGTCTTTTTTCAAGTCTACTCCAATTAAGAGTCCGCCGTCTGCGCCACAGAGGAGCGAAATCTTGCGAAAAAAATTCTCGGCTTCAGCCGGCTCGAGGTTGCCAATCGTTGAACCCGGAAAAAACGCAACCGTCCGTCGCACCGGGCCCGGCATCTCCGGCAACGTAAATGCTGTAGTAAAGTCGGCGCATACTGGCGTGATGCGGAGTTCCGGATAGACGCGGGCAAGTCTGGCCGAGCATTCTAATAATTGTTCCAATGCAATATCGACAGGCACGTAGGCGGCAGGTGCGTGCAGGTGATCTAGCAAAATCCGTGTCTTAGCGCTGCTGCCACTGCCAAACTCAACCAAGCGACACTCCGGGCCGAACAGGGCGCAAATCTCGGCGGCTTTTTCCCGCAAGATGCCCATCTCGGTGCGCGTAAGATAATATTCGTCGAGGGAGCAAATCTCATCAAAAAGCTGGGAGCCCATCTCGTCGTAGAAAAATTTCGCCGCGATAGACTTTGGGCGTTGCGAGAGGCCGCGTAAAAGCTCGGCAAGAAACGCGCCAACCGAAGGTTCCAAGTCATGCAGGGCAGGGTGCGCGTCGCTGCGGACTTTCATCGCTTAAAAAAAAATTCTTGAAGCGGCCAGAACGGAGCGAGTTAGGCCACCCCTTTGGCCAGGCGGATTCCCATGAACTGCCAGCGTGCGTTGGGCGGAAAAAAATTGCGGTAGGTTCTGCGGATGTGTGACTGCGAGGTGGCGCAAGAGCCGCCTCGCAGGACGTACTGATTGCACATGAATTTGCCGTTGTATTCGCCGAGCGCGCCGGCCGCCGTTACGTAGCCTGGGTACGGCGAATAGGAACTACTTGTCCATTCCCAAACGTCGCCAAACATTTGCGCAGGCGCCTGGACGCCGGCTATATCATCCACCGGTCTGGGATGGAAATTTTCCTTGTCCACGAAGTTTCCTGCGCACGGCAAACCGGCCGCCGCGACCTCCCATTCGAACTCGGTTGGCAAACGTGCGCCCGCCCACCGCGCAAACGCATCGGCCTCGAAATAGCTCACGTGGCAAACCGGTTCATTCTTGTCTAATTCGCGTACGCCGTTGAGGGTAAAAATCGACCAATTCCCGTTACCGCCTTCCCAATAGAGTGGCGCTTCCCAGCGCTGTTCACCAACCGTGTACCACCCGAGTGACAACCAAAATTCTGGCCGGTGATAACCGCCATCTTCGATAAATTGGATGTATTCTCCGTTCGTCACGAGGCGAGACGCGAGATGGAAATCCTCAACAAATTGCCGGTGCCGCGGCTCCTCGTTGTCGTAAAAAAATCCGGTGCCAGCGTGCCCGATCTGATAAACTCCCGCCTGGAATGGCACCCACCCTATCGGAGAAACTTTGGAGCCCATTGTTTCTACGCGCTCGCGAAAGATGGGGCGCAAAGGGTTTTCGGAGAACACGTGTTTTATGTCGGTCAACATCAGCTCCTGATGTTGCTGTTCGTGATGGATGCCCAGGACAATAGTGGGCGCAAACTGCTTGAGGAGATTCTCATCTTGCAAAATGCCTTCCATCAGCGCATCTACTTCATGTCGGTATTCTAAAGTCTCGCTTAAAGTGGGGCGGGAAATAAGGCCCCGCTTAGGCCGGCAGTGCATTTTACCAGCGGCATTGTAGTAGGAATTGAACAAATAAGCGTACTGCGGGTTGATCGGCGTGTAATCCGACAGAGCTTGTTTGAGGACGAAGGTCTCAAAAAACCAACTGGTGTGCGCGAGATGCCATTTCGTCGGACTCACCTCAGGAACAGTCTGGACGACGCAATCCTCAGGCTGAAGGGTTTCGCAAAGGTTTTCGCTCAGCTCTCGAACGCAATGATAGGCCGCGTCCAGGTCAGCCGACCCTTTGCTTAGTTGATTCTGGAATGTTCTGGTCACAGTTCCGGTCGAAGCTACTGGAAGGGTAGACACGAAGAATACTTTAGGAGAAAAGAGGGGGCATGCCAGAGATAAAATCGGCTCCGCGTACCCTTGTCGGGTTCGTCCTCGATGATGGTTGTGGCCTATCTGATAGTTGTGACTTACCCCGAAGGATTCGATCCCGCTTCTGGGGTTTGGACATTTGGAACACGGTTTTCACTTCGTCCCGGAGGGACGCGCGATAGTAGCCCGGCGATTTATCGCCGGGTTGGCCATAAATAAGATCTGCGTCCCGCAGGGACGCTCAGTCAGCATTCGATTCTGCTTAAGAAAGCTGGTGGCTTCCAAATCGTTTCTGTTATTTTGTGATCGTTGGCGCCTCGATCGAGAGCCAGCACAACGGCGAAATGCTGGCGGAAAACGAGCAAATTGTCTGGGCAGCAGTATCAGAAAGGACCTGTTTATGTCGAATGCATATGACGCGATCATAGTCGGAACGGGACAAGCCGGACCGTCTCTGGCGGGGCGTTTGAGTGGGGCCGGGATGAAGGTTGCTATCGTTGAGCGCAAACTATTCGGCGGCACGTGTGTGAATACGGGATGCACACCCACAAAAACCATGGTGGCAAGTGCCTACGCGGCCCATTTGGCACGTCGGGCTGCCGACCTTGGTGTCGTGATCAATGGCCAAGTGGGTGTGGACATGAAGAAAGTGAAGGCCAGGAAAGATGCCGTGTCGGGCCACTCACAACAAAGTGTCGAGTCGTGGCTAAAGCAGATGCAGAACTGTACGGTTTACCAAAGCCACGCCCGTTTCACCTCTCCCACCGAGATCAGCGTAGGAACAACGCTGCTAACGGCGCCGCGCATATTCATCAATGTTGGGGGACGCGCTCTAACGCCTCCAATGCCCGGGCTTGATCAGGTCAACTACCTTACCAATAGCTCGATCATGGATGTCGACTTTCTTCCTCGGCATTTGGTGGTCATCGGCGGCAGCTACATAGGCCTTGAATTCGGCCAAATGTACCGGCGTTTTGGCAGTGAAGTCACCATCGTCGAAATGAAGTCGCGCTTGATCGATCACGAAGACGAAGATGTCTCCACCGCGGTGAGCGAGATACTCGAGCGCGAAGGCATCAACCTGCGCCTTAATGCAAAATGCCTGACCGTAAGGAAACAGGACAACGAAGTGGTAGTGACGCTCGATTGCACACACGGCAGTCCCGAGGTGAGCGGGTCCCATCTCTTGCTCGCAGTAGGACGTCGCCCCAATACCGACGACCTTGGGCTCGACAAGGCCGGCGTTTCTGTCGATCAGCACGGTTACATCGAGGTCGATGATCAGCTGCGTACGAACGTGCCGGGCATCTGGGCCATGGGAGACTGCAACGGGAAGGGCGCCTTTACCCATACGGCCTACAATGACTATGAAATCGTCGCCGCGAATATTCTCGACCACGATCCCCGCCGGGTGAGCGACCGGATCCCCGCCTATGCACTTTATATCGATCCGCCATTGGGGAGAGCAGGGATGAGCGAGACGGAGGTCCGGAGCGCGGGAAAGCCCGCATTGGTCGGAAAACGGCCGATGACGAAAGTAAATCGTGCGATCGAAAAAGGCGAGACTCAAGGTTTCATGAAGATAGTGATCGACGCGGATACGAAGCAAATCTTGGGCGCCGCCATTTTGGGGACCGGTGGCGATGAGGTCGTTCACTCGATCCTTGATTTAATGTATGCCAAGGCGCCTTACACGGTGATGCAGAGGGCAGTGCACATTCACCCTACCGTTTCGGAACTGATCCCGACCATGCTCGGCGAACTGCGACCGCTTGTTAGCATTTGAGCTCGAGAAATCTTCGATTCGAGCGTAGATGCTTGCCTGTCTGTACGCACGTTTAAATACGGTTGAACCTCCTTCTTCATCTTAAGGTTCTCCTCTAGATTCCGCTTCGAAAATTCGAACGTCCAAGGAATGGTCCCTCGGGTGGAATATGCACAGACTCCTGGTGAGCCACAAACGAAGATAAGAGCTAAACCACAGACGACTTCAGATTCGGAATTCCTCGGTCGAAGAGGTCGGATTTCGCTGGCCAGAGACACAGACGAGGCATCGCACAAATTCGGGATGATTGTTTGGACGTCCAAGTTTTCGTCTGGATCGACGCTTTCAGTCCGAGCGGATAATCCTTTTAGCATCAGCTACTTACAGTGCCCGGTAACGGTTGGCGCGGAATCTGTTGTGATGGCTCTGCAAACCTAATCTAAAGCAAAAAGACCGATGATCCCTGTATCGGGCCTTTCGGCTGAGCAACAAAAACATCAATGAGATACTCTTTATGGAGAAACACACTATTCGCCTGATGGCAGTTATGGGGCTGGGTGGCATTGTTTTCTAGCGGCGCACGTGGATCAGACGTCGACCGCAAGGATTTCTAGTGCGGCGCCAGTCTGGGCGGCTCCGGCCCGTTGAAGCTCCTTCTTCAAGATACTTGGCTGACTAACCGTCGTTACCAGCTTAAAAAGATGGCGGGGACTGACCAATCGGAATCGCCTTGGCATGTGTCTACCGGGCATTTGCCTTCGCCGGAAATTGTCGCAACGTTGGTCGCCGCAGGCCACAACAGGTTTAAGTCCAATCGAGGAGGCAAAAACTCGGCTGCCTATCCGGCGCTGGAGCGGGTCCAAAGGGACTTGTTCGGAGTATGTCTGGTGGATGCCGGCGGCCACGTCTATGTGGCGGGAGATGCAGAATACGAGTTTACGATCATGAGCGTTTCCAAGCCGTTCGTCTTCGCATTGGTTTGTCAGGAATTGGGAGTGGAAGAAACTCGCCAAAAAATTGGTGTGAATGCGACCGGATTCGCCTTCAACTCGCTGGCCGGCATCGAACGAAACCATGACGGTCGGACAAACCCGATGGTAAATTCGGGAGCCATTGCCACCACCAGCCTGGTACCAGGTCAGACTCTCGAAGCAAAATGGAATTTCCTTCACGAACGGTTATCGCGCTTCGCCGGGCGCAGACTGACGATTAACGAAGAGGTTTACTTCTCTGCATCTGCAACCAGTTATCGTAATCACGCCATCGCCCGTCTGCTCCAGAGTTACGGCCGGATCTACATCGATCCCGTGCAGGCAGTCGATCTGTACAATAAACAGTGCACCTTGAACGTGAGCGCCAAGGATCTGGCGGTGATGGGAGCAGTGCTGGCGAGCGGCGGAGTCAATCCGATTACTGGGGAGCGCGTCATAGATAGCGCCGTATGTCGCTATACGTCGGCGGTGATGACCACCGCCGGGCTATACGAGACCTCTGGTGACTGGCTTTTCGACACGGGCCTCCCAGGCAAGAGCGGCATTAGCGGAGGGATGGTCAGCGTCTCCCCCGGGAAAGGAGGCCTCGGGACGTTTGCCCCGCCGCTCGACAGCGCGGGCAACAGCGTCAAGGGGCAACTCGTGGCCAAATTCCTTTCTCGACAGCTGGGGATGGATCTGTTCGTCTCCCAACCAAAGATCTAGCAATACCACTGACCACTGAGAATACTTGAAAAGCGTCGCCTATGGTGTGAATGGATACAGGCTGGAAGCCTATGCCACATTGGACTTCGGAGCGTCAAGCCATAGCTCGAGGTCATGGTAAAACCATCGCCCCGAACCCACCGCCGCTCGGCGACGGCGTAAAGTAGCATAGGCTTCCAGCCTGTAATTTGTTCGCGCTATCGAGCGATGCTTTTCGGGTATCCGCCGTTTGCCCGAATGGTGTATAATGCCGGGGCTTGAAACCCCGGGCTCCGCCCAGAGAATTGAGGTCAGGAAGGGCCAAAATTTGGTACGAGAATTCGACCGATTGAAATCTCGTCTCCTCCGGATCAAGATCGGTAGGTCCCGCAACACCTTCGTCCTCAACGAATTGCGAATAAGACAGATAGCTGGCATGCAACGTGCCTTTCAACGATCCCAACGAAGAAACAACCGGCTTGCGGTCTCCAATAATGATCAATCCATTAGGTCCAATAGGAGAGGCTTCGCGCCGGGTGTCCAGCGATCCATGTCAAAGAGTAATTTCCCTATGATAATCCGCACAACAACGGGAAGCGTTTAGTCCAGCTAGTCAGTCAGCACATCGGAAACTGAAAGAGATGACCTATGACAGTATCGTCGCCTGAGCAATTCTTATGAGGCAAGCACCCGCCCATCAATTTGAGTGGTTGGACCACATGTTCATTTTGCACGCCCTCAAAGTGGGGCTGGCTGGTGTTCTCGCGCCCAGGTTTGAAACCACGTTCCGGGGTTTTCAACCCTACAATCGTTAACTTAAGCAAAGCCTCGGCGGGGAGAATGTATTTTGTCCCAGAGGGACAGCCTGATAGTAGCCAGGCACGAAGTGCCTGGAGTCATGAGGAAAATAGCCCCGTCCCGGCGGGACGATTGAACGGATCTCGGCTTAGATAAGACGCCAGAGATGAATGGCTGCTATCAGCCTGCCCCTCCGGGACAAAAGCCATTCACCATCGAAGCGCCTCGCATTAAGTTAGCGCTTGTGGGGTTGAAACCCGGACTGAGCCATCAAGCCCCTCCGACTGAAGGGCTAAATTTGGTACGAAAATTTGACCGATTGAAATCTCGGCCCCTAGGGATCAAAATCGGTAGGTTCTGCAACTCCTTCGTTCTCAACGGATTGCAAATAGAAACAAGGGCTGGCACACAACGTGCCCTTCAAGATTGGAAACCAAGCTACATCGGCTTTCGGTCTTCAATAAACGACCAATCCCTTTTTCCTTACAATGAAAATAAAAGTGAGACTCGCACGTTGGCTTTCCCTCCGGATCCAAGAACAGACTCGCAAAGAACGCCGCGCTCTGCGGGATTATTCCCGCCAGGAACTTGGAAGAATACGTCAAGCGGAAATACGGTCCAGAGGCCTGCGCCTCTACTCGGCTTGGTCACGGCGCAGTGTGTCAAAGTTCGCGAGCACTCTCGCTCCGGAATGGCCCGCCCCATTCGAACAACCAAATTCGATATGCGGGCACATCGGATCCTGCTAGCTAAAGAATAGGGTAGATTATGAAAATTGGGCTATCGGTTGTTTCTATAATTGGTTTGAGCGTGACCTGCACCGCTTGGGCAAACGATTTGCCCTCACTGGGGTACTCGCCCGGGATACCCGTCAAGGACTTAGCAGCAAAGAGGTATCGGTGGGTCAATGTTGATGGACCATACGCTTGTGTCACTGAACAGGACGTCCGGCAAATCACGAGCGGCCACACCGACTTGAGAGAGTTGCACATGGTGGAAAATCTCCGAGCCTACTATCTTGTTCCTGGCACTCTAGCTCGGCTAATTCAGGATGATCACGCCAATGGTATGTCGGAGATTCTATTGGCAGGAATTACCAGACCCCTTTGGACCTACACGAAGTTTCTCACTGCGCGTCCGGTACCCGACACCTACAGAGTTATCGAAACGCCCGACAATGCCGGCCTGGTTGACCCAAGGGACGCCCCAATCGTCGGGAAAACTGATGGGAAAACATTGAACGAGCGGGCACAAGCGAGCACGCCGTGAACGCTAATCCAGAATTTCAGAAGGCTTGGCTCTTGGGAATATGGAGCGGTCTCACCACGGAGCCAGTTTACGCGTCGCGTCGCCGCGGTGGGTCCGCGGCGATGGTTTTACCGCATTACCTCGAGGCATCGCTCGACGCGCCGAAGAGCAATGTAGCATTAATTTCCAGCCTGTATTCATTCACACCATCGAGCCATGCTTTATTCCCGCCTTCAAATTGTGTATAAAGCTCAGGACTGAACCCCTGAACTGAATGGCGCGAAGTCAGGAACTGAATGGCCTTTGTCCCGGAGGGACAGGCTGATAGCAGCCAGGCACGAAGTGCCTCGGGTATCGACGTAAAGCGGCTCCGTCCCGGAGGGACGGTCGAAGTTATTGTCAGTCCCAGTGTCAGCAGAATCGGTTCAATCGTCCCGCTAGACGGGGCCATTTTCCTCGTGATTCCAGGCACTTCGTGCTTGGCTACTACCGTGCTGTCCCTCCGGGACAAAACCAATCGCCATCGAAGTGCCTCGCATTATCTTAGAGCTCCTGGGCTGGATCCTCCTGTCGCCTATGCTACATTGCTCTTCGGAGCGTCAAGCGATAGCTGGAGGTCATGGTAAAACCACGGCCCCGAACCCACCGCTGCGCCGCGACGGCGTAAAGTAGCATAGGCTTCCAGCCTGTAATTTGTTCGCGCTATCGAGCGATGCTTTTCAGGTATCCGCCGTTTGCCCGAATTGTGTATAATGTCGAGGCTTGAAACCCCGGGCTAAATCCTATAGCCCCTTCAGGCGCAAAAAATCACCCCAAATCCGCCTTATCTTCGCGCCATTCAACCCTGAGCTGAGTATGGCGAACGCGCCCCGAGGCGCGGTCTTTCAATTCACCTTGCCACTGCCTGTTGAGAGCACCGACCTCTCTGCAGCTCAAATTGGCAAGGTGAACTGAAAGACCGCACCTCGGGGCGCGTCGGCCGTCGCCCACAAACGTCCATCATGAGCTTCGATAATCGAACGGCTAATCGCCAGGCCCATGCCCATCCCTTGAGGTTTAGTCGTATAGAAGGGCTCGAAAGCGCGCTGCATTTCCGTCGCGTCCAACCCCGGTCCCGAATCTTGCACCGCGATCAATACAGAGGTTGATTCCGGGTCGGTAAAAGAGTAGCCCTCAATCGTTTCTTTGCCGGCTTCACGGAGGATTTCAGTAACTTTCCGTGAACTGACGCAAAGCTCTCGCTGACCCTCGGCAATTCCGTTCATGGCTTCGATCCCATTTAATACCAGATTGAGAATCACTTGTTGTAACTGGATTTTATCCCCTATCACAATCGGTAGATCATTGGCAAATTGGGTCCGTAGTGATACCCGATTTTTTTGCAATTCGGTCCGGGTAAGGACGAGAACTTCTTGGATGACCTCGTTTATATCGACCGGCTCTTTCGCTGCCGAGGCCTTTTTTAAGAGAGCCCGCATGCGTGCGATCACATCGCCAGCCCGATTTCCGTCGCGAATGATGCGGCGGATCGCATCGCAGGCTTCGCCGAGGTTAGGCGATTCTCGAACCAGCCACCGCAGGCTGGCGTTTGCGTTCGTTACGATGCCTGCTAGTGGCTGGTTGACTTCGTGAGCGATAGATGCAGCCAATTCACCCATGGTGGTTACCCGGCTGACATGAGCCAGTTCGTTTTGGGCTTCTCGCAAGGAAACCTCCCTTTGACGCAATTTTTCTTCTGCCTGCTTGCGCTTGCTGATGTCTACGATAACCACCGAGAAAAACGCAGAAACGCTTCCGCTGGCAGGTACAAATACCGAACTGACGTCCGCCCACATGACCCTGCCATCTTTGCGCAAGTAGCGCTTCTCAAGACGATAAACTCGTCGCTGCCCTTCCTCGGCATCCGCGATACGAGCTTCGGTGGAGACACGATCCTCTTCATGGCTGATGTCAGTAACCGTCCGCTCTTGGAGTTCGTATTCGTTATAGCCGAGCATTTTCTGAAGAGCTAGGTTTGCCGCGATGAAGCGGCCATTCGGAGCAATTAGTCCAATCCCGGCCGATGAATTCTCAGCCAGCATGCTCCACCGCTCCTCACTCGCACGCAGAGCTTCCTCGGCCTTCTTTCGATCATTGTTTTCCTGGATCAAGTCAGCATACAATCGGGCATGGTCCAAAGAAATAGCCGCTTGATAGGCCAGTAGTTCCAGCAAGGCCAGCCGCTTGGTCGTAAACACGCCGGGCGCCAGGTTATTCTCTAGATAGAGCACCCCCATAAGCTTTGCCTGCTTCACCAGAGGTAGGCAGAGAATGGATCTAGGGCGCTGCTCCTGGCGAAAATATTCGTCCTCCGAGAACAGGTTCTGGGCAGAGGCGTCGTCCAGAATCACACTTTCCTGGGTTCGGATGACGTAGCGAAGCAGCGAGTCGGGCAAGTCGGAGGACGTTATCGGCACCTCTCGCAGCTGGACAGCGATCTCGTCGCGGCCTGTCCTGGCTTTCGCAGCAATCCGGTGCTCTTCGCCATACGGCAGGATTAGAAGACCGCGCTCGGCTCCAGCGTGCTCGACCGCGATGACCATCAGCGTTTGGACCAACTGCTCCAAGACAATCTCGCCGGAGACTGCTTGCGAGACCTTCATTACCGTCCCCAGGTCAAGCTGCTCAAGAGGTGTTTCGATGGTAGCAGCAGAAGATAGAGTTCCTTCCTCATGCTGCAGAGGATAGCCCTGATCAATCTGCCGGACCTTGCCGAGAGCGCCCCAACGAAGATAGCAGTAGCGTGCGTTTTTAATGTAGGCCTGGGCGAATGTCTCGAAACCGCGCGCCGCGTAAAACCGAGCAGCGACCTCATAGGCAATCGCTTCGTTTTGGATGAAGCCGTTTTGACGTGCCGATTGAATCGCTTCCTCATAGAGGTGCATCGCGTCAAGATCGCGGCCTTCGATGCGAGCGACCTCCGCCAAAACAAGATTGTACTTGTCAAGAAATGTTCCGGGGCAACTCTCAACCCATTCCCGGAGCCACTTTAGGGATTGCTGAACCCCTTCGACCATTTCGATGCGCTTCTCCGCAGCGGTGGATTCGTAGAGTGCCGTGGCGGTGAGTGCGCTGTAGTAGTAATAATCCACTGACTGGATGTGTTGCTCTGACCACCAAAGCAGCGCCTTCGCCTTTTGGGCGGCCAGAATCGCAGCTTCGTAATCGGCAAAGATGTACTGCAGCTGTAATTCAAGTGTCCAGCTATGAAAGACCGAGAAGGGCTTCCGTTCCACAAATTGGGCTTCAAAGATTTGCGGGTTGAACTGTGTATCGGCGAGGTCTGTTTCACCCCGTACGGTAAGAATAAATCGTCGTTGGGATTGGGGGATACCGTCCTCGCCGCGGAATTTGACCTTACGCACAAAGTCGATACCATTCTGTGATTCTCGCCACACCTCGTCGAGGCGAACTCCCTGCAGTAGAAGGCCGGTTATCAGGTGGTGCCAGCTAAAGGAAGCAAACACCACGTCATGGCTCTCGCCACCGGCATCAATGGCAAGCCGGATGAAGTCGATGGCTGAGCCCATCGGCTGAGTCCAGAGCATCGCCCTCTGCATGCAGAAGTACACCTTCGTCTTGTAGGTATTGAATCCGTATCTCTCAATCAGACTACAAGCTAGCTTCCCGAAACGGTATCCGTCGAGGTAACGATGGAATACCGGACCCAGGATCGTCGCCAATTCGGCGTAGCCGTGTGTGGACGCACCCGTCGTCCCGTACTTCAGAGTTGTTTTTACTATCTGGCAAAAAAACAGATACATCAGATTGATGTCAGTATTGAATGCCGGCGCGGCGATTACTGAGAGTACGCCCATGGCAGCATGCATTTCCGGGTCAGTCATCAATGGTAGGTCAACGAGGCTTTCGATGGACCGATTCCCGAGTTGCTGATAAATCCCTTGATACTCAAATTGCACATGCTCGCGCGTGGGATGAGGCGGCATTTCGATCCCGAAAAGGCGCAGGCATTCAAGCCCGCGGTCGATCGCCTGTCGGTACTCCCCCCTCATCAGGTGGAGGAGGATGATCAAGCGGAACGCGGCCACTTTGTCGACTTTCGAGTTCGCTCTATCGAGCAACTCCGCAATCAAGGCTTCAGCTTCGTCGAAATTTCCGTTCAAGTATTCGGCCTCTGCTCTTTCTAGCCTTAGGCCGAACGCCAATTCATATCTGCGTTCCCATCCATTGTTTCCAACTAAGCCCATCCCTGTTGAGAGATAGACACACGCCGAGGCGTAAGCAGCCGAGGCCTTGGCTTTTCTTCCAGCGCGAAGATTCAGCTCCGCCACCCGTTCTTTCTCCTGGAGATCCGAAATTAGGGCACAGCCCGAATTGAGCTGATTAACAATATTGAAAATGTTCGCCTCGCTCTCTTCTTCGGTCATTTTTGCTATGAGCGAGCGACCGATGCGCAGATGAAGATGGGCGCGCGCGTCTTCGGGAATAAGCGCGTAAGCTGCCTCCTGGACGCGATCGTGCATGAAGACGTAAGTGTCGTTCTGGCGATAGACAAGCCCTGCACGCACGGCTTCCTGGAAAACCAAGTGGAGTGCCTCCTCGCTATCCTCCCGAACGATTCCCAGGATAGCGGTCCCCGCGCTGTGCCCAAGACAACCAAGCTGGCTCAGCACTTCTTGCGTGTTTTCAGGCAGGCGACCCAGCTTCCCAGCCATCAGCTCCACCACGTTGTCGGTGAATCCCCGGGTGTGAATCCGTGTCAGATCCCACTGCCACGCTGTTTTGCGGCCATCAAATTCTAAAAGGTGTTCTTCGGCGAGCGTAGTGAGGAACTGGATCGCGAAGAAAGGGTTGCCTGCAGTTTTTTTGTGCACGAGCTGCGCGAGCTCCGTGGAACGTGCTCGTTCACAACGAAGAGCGTCCGCCAGAAATTGTTCCACATCCTTGAGCGAGAGGGGCTGGAGAACGATCTCGTCCACGCTGACTCCGGCTTTGCGGATCGAGTTCAGCGTCAGCATCAGAGGATGAGACGGGCTGACTTCGTTGTCCCGATATGCGCCGACGATCAGGAGGTGTTTAACATCGGGATGACTGAGGAGATGTTCGATGAAGCTTAGAGTCGCGACATCCAGCCACTGCAGGTCATCGAAAAAAAGGGTCAGCGGATGTTCTTTCTGAGCAAAGACGCAAAGGAACCGTCTGAACACCGTTTGAAACCTGTTCTGCGTTTCCTGAGGAGGGAGCTCTGGAACGCGCGGCTGTCTACCGATGATCAGCTCAAGCTCGGGGATAAAGTTGGCGACGAGCTGCCCGTTCGGCCCGACAGCTTGCCGGATCTCCTTCTGCCACAGGTCCACCTCGTCCTCGCTCTTGCCCAAAATCTGGCGGACTAACGTCTGGAACGCTTGCGCTAAGGTGGCGTACGGGATGTCCCGCCGGTGTCGTTCGAATTTCCCGGCAATGAATATGCCGCGCGATAAGACGATCGCTTTCTGCAATTCATTGACGACCGATGACTTGCCAATGCCGGAATATCCGGATACCAGCGCTAATCTGGATATTCCGCGGGTCACGACGCCCGCAAAGGCGTCGACTAACACCTTGACCTCCTGGCCGCGACCATACAACCTCTCGGGAATCCAGAGCCGATCCGACACATCGTGCATTCCGATCGAAAACGGATGGATGCGTCCCAGCTTTTCCCACTCTTCGAGGCATCTTCTGAGGTCGGATTCAACGCCGCTTGCTGTCTGATAGCGTTCTTCGGCGGTCTTGCTCAACAGCTTCATCACGATGGATGAGACTGTTTGTGGGATCCCCTTAGTGCGCTCATCCGGCGGTACCGGCCGTCTGGCCACGTGGCAGTGGACCCACTGCATGGCGTCAGAGGCGGTAAACGGCAGCCAGCCAGTGAGCATTTCATAGAGTGTTACTCCATAGGAGTAAAGGTCGCTGCGGGAATCGGTGGAACGATTCATCCGTCCAGTCTGTTCGGGTGCCATGTAGGCTAGTGTCCCCGCAATGAATTCGGGGGCGTCGGGGGATTGGCGCTCTCGTGGCAGCCGCGAAGCGATCCCAAAACCCATCAGCCAGGCCTTATCGTGAGCGGAGTCCACCAGGACATTGGCAGGCTTGATGTCCTTGTGGACAATGCCGCGGAAATGCAAGTGGCCGATCGCAGTCGCAAGGCTGATCGCACGACGCAAGGAAGACCCTAAGTCCGATGCCTGACCAAGCAGTTGATCAAGCGGGATACCGCCAGGATCCTCCAGCACGAGCACAGGTCGGTTCCAGTGGAAGGTGATTGCGATCGGTCGGGCAGCCCACGCCGGGTCGAGCTCCGCTTTGAAAGAGTATTCATGCTCCAATCGTTTCAGACTCTCCGGCCCGGCTCCCTCCCTAGCCGGCGCGAGCACAAGAACCTGCGATAAATTTTCGTGATTGCGTCCGCGATAAAGGATTGAGTCCTCATCTCTTCGCAATGGTTCGAAAACGTGTCTTGACAGTTCAATCAAAGCCGAGCCCTCTGTCGCACGCAATTTGCGATTGCTTTATCTAACCACGTCTGCTGTCGATTGTAAACGAAACCAGCCCTCTCTGTGCCAGGTGCCGCAAGCCCAGGAAGTCTCCGATCTTCGCCACATTGGCGCCAGGTATCGGTTCGATTCCCCGGTCTCCGGGACGCGAATAACTCGGTACCACATCCGAACTCGCCTACCGCATCAGAAATTCTCAATTGCCTACACCCTGCTCGGCGGCAACAGCAAATGATCAAGTGGCTCGGTTTGTGCTTAAAAGGGTTAACTTAAGCAAAGTCTCGATGGGGAGAATGTATTTTGTCCCAGAGGGACAGCTGATAGTAGCCAGGCACGAGTATCTGTTTAGCGTCGGTTTTACGGCCCGAAGGGCTACGTCCGCAGAAGTAAGTAAGGCGTCTCGCCTTACCCTCTTTTTGCAAGCTAACCGTCCCGATTTGCGCGCTGAAGTAAGTAAGGCGTCCCGCCTTACCCTCTTTTTGCAAGCTAACCGTCCCGATTTGCCCGCAGAAGTAAGTAAGGCGTCGTATCTATATAGCGAAGTCTTCGACCTCAAACCGACCAGTGGTCTGTACCTGAAAAACTCGGCTCATTTGGCCAACTTTTTGACACCACGAACGGTTAGCGCTATTGGGCGGATCGCCGCCGAATTTTCTGCCGAGTTCTATTTTTTGCTGGTTTCCGGCAAAAACGTGCGATCGGCTGGCCGCCAAAGTAAAACCCCAATACGACGCTCTCGCGACAGAACTGCGCCAGGCACCGGCGCTTCATAGCGATGACTCCAGCTGGTGGGTCGCCGGCCCGGGCTGGTGGCTGTGGGTTTTTACGACCCAGCTGCTCACCTTCTATGTCGTTGCTCAGAGCCGCGGCCCTGACCTCCTCAACGACATTCTGGGAAAAGACTTCGGCGGCGTCCTGGTCAGCGACTGTCTGGCGATCTACGATGACACCACTGCGGTCCAACAGAAATGCTACGCCCATCATCATAAAGCCATCCGTAAAGCCAAAGACCTTCACCCACAGCAGGGCGAGGGCTTCTTATGCGAAGT
>Ga0210383_10000705_pt1 | contig 30441 bp, 23 predicted proteins | sample IncBWC14OmetaG_FD_160072 | JGI IMG/M metagenome (GOLD analysis project Ga0210383, IMG submission 160072) | Forest soil microbial communities from Barre Woods Harvard Forest LTER site, Petersham, Massachusetts, United States - Inc-BW-C-14-O ... | reverse complement strand
ACTCATCAACGGCATCCACGGAAGGAACGTAGATGACGCCACCCCAGTCAAGCCGGGTATCCCAGGTGCCATCGATGAGGTATTCGGCGGTATTGAAGAAGGTGCCGCCAAAATTGAGGAAGGAAACATCCTGGTCCGCTTGCGCCGACTGACCAGGAGAGCCTACGACCTGCGCCTCTGCAGCGTTGCTAACCGACGAATTCAGGGTCGCGAGGCCAATTACGTTTCGGAAGTTGAGCGGGAGTTCCGACACCTGCCTTGAGGAAATGTCAGCGGAGATGTTGGCATTTTCCGCGTTCAATAGCGGGGCTTGTGAGGTGACTTCGATATGTTCAGTGATAGCGCCAAGCACGAGGGAGACATTAAGAGTAGCGGCCTGGCCAGCCACCAGGCTGACGCCTTCCTGATGGCGATGCTTGAATCCGGAGGCCTCGATATCAAGATTGTAGGTATCCTGTGGAAGCAACGTGAACGTGTATAGACCGTTTTCTGAGGTGGTAAAGGTGCGTGAAAGACCTTTACCCTGGCTGGCCAGCACGATCTTTGCATTGTTCACTGGCTGCCCCGACGGGTCCACGACACTTCCGCTCAGTGAGGCCGAAATTTGTGATTGACCGTATGTGCTGAAGCCAACAACGAGCAGGAATACTATTCCCAGCAATACTTGGCGCCCGCAAACGCGTATTGTTCCCAACATGAGGAATCCTCCAAGGAAGTTCCGGTTCTGCCGGTATTCCACCCCAAACCCGAATTTAATCTCCGTCAAAGTGTCTTTCGTGGATCGACCCTGTTTCCCAAAGCTCGGCTCTCGGACCGGGGCGACCATCTGAAACACTGGTGCCACATATAGAAAACTTCGATGACCCGTGGCAATGCTTTGCTGGTAAAGGAATCGCGTTAATAAAGATAAGACTCTTAATCAACCGGTAAGCCTATTTGTATCATAAACTTGAGGGAACGTTAAGAGAACGTTAAGAGCCCCTGAAGCCTCATTTTACGTTGCGGCAACGCTCAAATCGCTGTAGCATCTTGGGAAATTGCTTTTCCGATAGCTGAAATTGGTTCGTTTGGTGCTCGCCCGGGTGGTTGGGCGACATTCTATGGCCATGTTGGGGTGTTAGGGGAACCTTGCTAGCAGAGCAGGTAGCGGAGAGCTGGACACCTTCCAGCGACCTCGAAAAGGCCGCCGTTCATCAGCAGCTTGAGAAGTTGCTTGCTACACCCCTATTCAATTCCAGCAAACGGTATCCGAGCTTCCTGAAATATGTCGTCACGCACTCGCTGGCCGGCCAAACGGATCAACTGAAGGAACGAATCCTCGGCGTGGAGATTTTTGGCCGCTCCGCCGATTACGACACCAACACGGACCCCATCGTGCGTGTGACTGCCGCTGAAATCCGCAAACGTATCGAACTGTATTATCAGGATCCAAAACATAGCCAGGAGATTCGTCTGTACCTGCCCGCCGGTTCTTATGCGCCGCAATATTCCTGGCCCGGACGGCCTGCGGGATTAACTTCCCCGCTATCGCCGAGCCAAGCCGGCGAGACTCATTCGGCTCATCCAACGGACGCAGACGCGCTCGCTGCCCATTCGGTACGCGCGGCGATCCAGGGTTGGCAGTATGCGGTTGGATTGCTGCTGCTCGTGCTCGCGGGAGTTGCGACGACAGTCTGGTTCGCGTCAAGGCCGCCGGCGTTGAAGCAGTTTTGGGAACCGTTCGTGAAATCTTCGGAGCCGGTGCTCTTTTGCATCGCTGACCAAAGCCAGTATTCGACGATTCGCCTGCATGACGCGGCCGATCCCCAGCGCGAAGTGACGCTGACGGACAGCATGGTGACAATCATTATTGATGACGTGAGTCCGCTGGTGAATATGGCGGGTTTGCTTCGCACTTACGGTAAGACCTATAGGGTGCAGGGTGAAGCCACCACCAGTTTAACGGATCTGCGTCGTGGTCCTTCGGTATTCATCGGTGCCTTTGACAATGGCTGGACGCTTCGGCTTACTTCTCCTCTACGGTTCCACTTCGCGAACGACAAGGAGATGACTCAATTGTGGATCGAAGACCGCGCCAATCCCGGCAATCGGGGATGGATGCTGGATCGTACCGTGCAACAGCAGACCGGGACCTATAAGGATTACGCCATTGTTGCGCGTCTCGTGGATCCAAACACCGATCAATACGTGGTGGTGGCCGCTGGAATTGCAAGGGGTGGGACCGTTGCCGCGGGAGAGTTTCTAGTAGATGCAAGTCGCATGGAAGACCTGCTCAGACAAGTGCCACAGAACTGGAAACAGAAAAATATGGAAATCGTTCTGGAGACGCAGGTGATTCAGGGCCGCTCGGGTCCGCCACGCATTACCGCTGTCCATGTCTGGTAGTCGGGCCAAAATCCATTGACCCGAACCCGTCTCACAGCCATTCTGAGTGCTCCACTAATACTGTCTCTGATTCATTGAAGAGTGGCGGGCAAGCTAAATGAGCCGGAATCTTCAATCACCTTTCCATCTGTCTACCCCATTCGCCGGTACCTTGGATGAATTACACGATTTCTCGACTGTTTTGTGACCCACAGCCAGACTTATCCCTCTGCGGTCTTGAGCGCTTTGCCGACCTTTTCACCCAGAATCCTCACGGCCCGCGCACGAATATTCGAACACGTCAGACCGAGGATCGAAGAACTAAGACAAGCAGAAGAACCCTCTCGGCAGCTAGGATGGAGCTTTTGCGGCGGAGTTGAACGACCACGAACGGCGCTAGACGAACATCCAGCTTTCAGCCGTCTCGCGGATTCCTCGCGCTCAGGCCAGCAAGTTGGCCAGCACTTTATGTTGAATACCGCGGAAGGCTATTTGAAATTATGTTAGCACGCTTGGAGCAAGTCTCGACGCAGGGTGCAGCTAGGAGGAATCTGGCGGAGAGGGGGGGATTCTAGACCTCCGCTCCGAGTCGCATTGTAAACGCAAAGACGACACGCACTACGGAGAGATTGTGCGCGACATGATTTCCCTAAATTGGGAAATCGCGAAGAAATGGCTGTTGAGCCTCGAAACGAGCAAGGCCAGAATTCTTGTGGAACTCAAGGCAACTTACGAATCTTCGGTAGGAATGACCCACGTCCAAGCCCAAGAAGCTGTAACACAACAGGACTGGTTCGCACTATGTGTGGTACCGCTAAGGCTTCGGACATCACTCAGCGTTCAATCACGGCCCAGCCCGACTCCACGAACCATCTCTCTAAAACGGGGTCCTTCTCGTAGAGGATCAAAGATGGCGTCTACTTTTAGGCTGACCATGCATGGTTCGTGATCGCGAAAAGCCTGTTCCAGGGCATCCAGGGCCCGCCGTCCTTCGTCCAGGCCAACCCAAGCCATAGCCAAGAACCAGCACGGCACGTATTCGTACTTCTTCACCAGTTGATCCAAAAGCTGCTTTGCTTCTTTCTTTTGGCCTGCGTGCCCCAGTCCGTAAATCAATGCCGCCACAGAGAATACATTGCCCGGTTCTTTTTGCACCGCGGCTCGAAGCGCGGTGATCGCCTCCGGAAATTGTTGCTGTTGAAGGAGCGTCAGGCCGAGACCAAAATAAAGTTGGTCCCACCCAGGCTCGAGTTCTATCGCCTTTTGCATCTGTGCGCTTGCTTCGGCAAATCGCCTTGCGTAATAAAACGCAAATCCTACTTCCAGGATTGCAACAATCGAGAGAGGATCAAGCTGCTCGGCGCGGAGATGGACTGAAATGGATTCATCGTAGCGCCCTGCATACCTTAAAAAAACTCCACGCTTCCAGTAGACATAGGGATTGCCCGGTGCGAGTTCGATCGCACGCAGCGTCTCCTCGTCTGCCGACTGCCAATCCCAATCATCCAGCAACCGCAACAGCCCTAGTGCAGCGTGCCCTTCGGCGCAACCCTCGTCCAGACTCACTGCTTTCAGTGCTGCTGGCTTGGCCTCCTCAAACGCCTTTTTCGGGTTCATCCCGAAAAAATAAGCTAGCTCGATTAGACACTCCGCCAATCCCGCGAAGGCAGGCGCGTGGTTGGGATCGCATTGGATCGATCTTTGAAAATGAAGCATCGCCTTACGCTGCCCATCTTCCGTCAGAACTCGCGCAAAGTATCTTCCCTTCAAATACAGCGAGTAAGCTTCCGGATCCACCTTGCGGCTTACCGTCAACCGCGTTTTCTCTTCGCGGCTGAGCTGTGTACGAATTCCTGCGGCAACATCGCGTGCGACTCTGCTCTGCATCTCTAGCATGTCGGCCATCGCGCAGTCGTACACTTCGGCCCAGATGTGCTGGTCGCTGCCGGCATGAATCAGCTGCACCGTGATATGCACGTGATTGTCCGATTTCACTACAGAGCCTTCCAGAATCCCGGCGACCCGCAACGCACGAGCGATCTTCGAAACAGGCTCAGCCGCTCCTTTGTATCGCATAACGGAAGTGCGGGAAACCACACGCAAGCTACCTATCTTTGCCAATTCAGCGATCAGAGCTTCGGTGATCCCGTCGGCGAAGTACTCCTGGCTTGGATTTCCGCTCAAATTGATCAATGGAAGAACCGCAATGGAGTCGATGCTGCAGGGAATCTCGACTGTGCGCACGGCGTGGCCAAACCTATACCCGCGCCGCGGAACAGTCTGGATGTATTCGCTCCCATTTCTTGCGCCAAGCGCCCGGCGCAGAAGGAAGACCATCTGGTTCAGATTGGCTTCCTCCACGAATGTTTCTGGCCAAACCGTCGCCATCAGCTCTTCTTTCCCAACGACTTCCCCGGGGCGCTTGAGTAGTTCTGCGAGAACATCGACCGCCTTTGGCGGCAAGGCGATGGCTTCGGTCCCGCACCTGAGGCTGCGCCCAACCGCATCCAGGCGATACGGTCCAAACTCATATGCGGGGAATCTGGGTGCCGTCATAACGGGGTATTCTATTGAAAATTTGATAGTTTCTTGAGGACTTTCTTTCTGGCTTAGTGCGACGGTCTAGACGTCATTCTTGATTCAGTGCGTCAGACGAGGGGGTGTTCATGATCTCAGAAACAGCCGTTCGGCAGCTGAAGTCCTCCCTTCGCGGACCAACCTTTTCTCCCGGCGATCTCGGCTTTGACGAAGCTCGTACCGTTCCCAACGCGATGATTGACCGGCGTCCCGCCATCATCGCACGCTGTGCCAGTGCCGCCGACGTTCTCGCATGTGTGCGTTTCGCCCGCGAGCAGGATGTGGTTGTTTCGGTCCGTGGCGGCGGACACAGCGTTGCGGGAAAATCAGTTTGCGAAGCGGGGCTGATGATTGATCTCTCTGCAATGAAAGGAATCCGCGTCGATCCGCTCAAGAAAACCGTCCGAGCCGAAGCAGGCCTAAAACTGGGTGAGTTTGATCGTGAAACGCAGGCATTCGGTCTGGCTACTACTCTGGGAGTTGTTCCAGATACGGGCATTTCGGGGCTTACGCTTGGTGGCGGTTTCGGCAACCTCATGGCCAAGTACGGTCTAGCCTTAGATAACGTCATGGGAGTTGATGTTGTCACCGCCGAAGGCCGTCTGCTGTCGGCTAATGATTCGGAAAACAGTGATCTCTTCTGGGGCGTACGAGGCAGCAGCGGCAACCTGGGCATCGCAACCTCCCTCGAATACCGGCTGCATGAGGTCGGTCCCGTGCTGGGTGGCGCTGTCTTTTATCCCCTGTCGAAAACAAAGGAGGTGCTCCTCTTCTGCCGCGAGTTTGCTGAAACTCTTCCCGACGAAGTGGTGCTCCAGGGCGCGGGCTTAAACCTTCCGGATGGCACGCCGGTGTTTGCGGTCGTTGTGTGTTATTGCGGATCCTCCATGTCAGAAGGCGAGAGAATGATGCAACCACTTCGCAAATTTGGTTCGCCACTTACCGACGCTATACAGGTCATGAGCTACGTTCAGATCCAGAGCATGTTCCAACCCTTCTTCCCGCCTGGCCGTCGCACCTATGTCAAATCCAACTTCATGCATGCCCTGAACGACGAAGCCATCGAAATAATTGCGGAGTTCGCTGGTAAGAGTCCCTCGGGTTATTCGTTTGCTCCAATCCTCGAGCATTGGCACGGGGCAGTCGCGCGAGTAGGAGTAAGCGATACCGCCTTCCCGCACCGCCACCACTCCTACAATTTCATAATCTGGTCGAACTGGGAGAATGCGGCCGACTCCGACAAAAATATCCAGTGGACGAGGGAATATTGGGAAGCGATGCGGCCGCACCTTGTTGACGGCTCCTACGTCAACTACGTCTCCGACGAAGGAGACGTCTTCGCGCGGGCTGCCTACGGCCCTAACTACGACCGACTGGCTTCCTTGAAGGACAAGTACGACCCGACGAACTTCTTCCGCATGAACCACAACATCAAGCCAACAAAAGCTGCACAAGCGGTGGGTTGAACAAGACTCCTTGTGGGTCATCGGAAAACGTCCATTTGGTGAGTAGTCGGCCAACCGGAAGTGATCCCCGCCGCCTTGGCGTCAGTCGCAAAGGCAGCGCGGAGCAGATCTGCTCACAATAAAAAATTCAACAATTCCGGGTAGGCGTATTTTATTGCCTTCACAAGCTTAGCCGCCGCTTCCCATCCGATTGTTTTGTCGCTCAAGATATCCTCAATGGTCTCGGCCATTAGCTCTGCCAAGTCGAGTTCCCGGCGCTTGCGTTCCTCGGGCATCGGCACTGCGAGTACCCCGGTGTCTTTGATTCGCGCCGCGCCACCTTGTGGCGGCACTGTCTTCACCTTGCCAATCGGCGTATATGTGTTTCCCGGTTCCTCGCGAAACACTTCGCCAGGCGGCACTCATCCTCTATGAAGCGCCGCCAGCCACCTTTGCGCCCTGACCGGGCATACAGGGGCTTTAGCTCGCGAGCGATCTTGCCAGCCTCTAGCCGGGACATATGCACGAGACCCACTTGTGACTTGAACTCTTTGATTAGCTCTTCAAGCTGCCCCTGTTCACGAGTAGAGAGCGAGGGGGGCTCGGTTTTTTTCTTCACTGCCACAGAGGTTGACCTCTGACCCATTCTCCCTCGCACCTTCGCGAAGCTGCCACGCTACTGAAGTCACAAAATGTCGTATTGGCTACTGGGTGAGGGAGGTCATGCTGTTGCGTTGGGACGATATTTCCAGAAGACAGCCAAATCAGCAGGATCAACTCGAATCTCGCCGTTAGGCAACTTTCGGCCTTTGAGCTCGCCACGCCGAATCCAAACCCGCACCGTGTATAGGGGCGCGTTGAGCCACGCCGCGACTTCCTTCGTGGTCATGGGTGTCTTGCGTGCCAGCAAATGGTCTATGAGGTCCACGCTTCGAAAATACTGCGGGACCGCAAAGAGTGTTTAGTGATTATGCGGTTTTCGCAAGCTGCGGGCCAAGCGTGTAGCGTTCTTGACGGTTGGCTGCGGCGCGGGCTCTTTCATCGTCATGCCGCAACGCTTCGGCGTAGAGCGCCAGAGTCTCCAAGTCTTCGTGCCCTAATCGCCGACGCGCTGCCACCTTTGTTTGCCATCCTTCTCGTAGCGCAGCCAATAGCTTGCAGCCAAATCCGGGTTTTTCGGAGCCGGGTGGAAAGTCCTATTCCCGCCCCGCTGACGAACGTAGACTCGCACTGTTGGTGTCCGGACAATTGTCATTGCTTGCTCCTGAAATTTATTACTGCCTCTTGCTCAGGAGCAGCGATTTCGGGCGCCAAAATCGTAACCGCTTCCGTAACCGGAGCGGTAAACGAAGAAGGAACGCCTCTGTTTACAATGTGATGGGGAAATTCTGGCGGAGAGGGGGGGATTCGAACCCCCGGTACAAGTTTTGGCTCGTACAACGGTTTAGCAAATTCCCGATTCCACACGCTGTTGTTCGGAATCAATAGGTTACGCTCGGATGAGTTGCCTCATTGTTGGGCAAAGAGCCCCTGTTCGGGAGCATTTGTGCAACTATTGTGCAACCAGAACTTCAACGCTTTACCCTGCCGATCGACGCCCTTCACCACCGTCAACTAGGGAGAGTCTTACGGATCTGGCGTCCGAAGGCTAGGCAGACCGGTCATTACAAGCGCGTTTCTCGGTACCAATCCACAACTGACCTTAACTGTCGCCACAAATACCGAGTACAGCTCCAAGCCTCGGTGTGTTCGTGCACCTGTGGCACTTGGCGTCTGCTCCAGCTGGTTTGACGTTCAAACCTTCTAGAAACGACGCGAGGAAATAACGTCCCCCGTTGGCCCGCCGCACATGTCTTGCGTGGAAGCGGGCCCCTTGGCGGAGAATTTGGCGGTAATGAGTTTGTCGGTTACCATGTAGCCGATTGTCATGGCGACAACGAGGAGAGCCCCGGTGAGCTTCGGCGGGCTCGGTACGGGGATATCAAACCAGCGGCACGCCGCACCGATCAGCAGTCCCAGAAGGATCCCAACGATTACTTTGAGCATGTCGTCTCCTATCGCGCGATACAGATCTTAGACGCCTTGATAGACCAGGGCGAGAAATCTGCTGGGGTTCATGAAAGACTTGCCCCATTCTTCATCCGTACGAGAACTGGGTTTGGCGGCGACAATTTCTTCCAACGATTTGCCTTGCTTCTTGAGTGCAGCAACTTTGTCGCGGATTTCAATCAGCACGTCACGGAAAAGAATCAGGTCGGCTTTTCCGCCTACGGCCCCGTGCCCGGGAATGACGATCATTTTGTCAGTCACCTTGGCTATGTTTGCTTCGGCTGCGCGAATCTGCCCGTCAATGCTGCCTCCGGTCGAGTAGTCGATGAAGGGGTAATTGCGATTCCAAAAAGTGTCGCCGGTGTGAAAAATGTCGGCCTCCGTGAAGTGTACGGAGATGTCGGAGTCCGTGTGCGCGGGTGGGTAGTGCTTAAGAACCAGAGTGGCGCCATTGGCGTGCAGAGTGTGGTCCTCTTTGAAAATGGTGGAAGGAATAGCTCCCGCGGGCGCGGCCGGAAATGTGTAGTGCCAACCTTCGACGCGCGTGTCTTTCAAAAGATGCATGCGCGTATTCTCTTGCGCTAGGATGCTGGCCCCCGCCTTGTGAACCCAGTCGTTTCCACCGGTGTGATCGAAGTGCCAGTGCGTGTTGATCAATTGTCTGATGGGATCCGCATTGATGGTCGCCAGGGCTTCGGAAACCCTGGGGCCCGCGGTTACGATTTCCGCATCAATGAGCAGCTTTCCGTCCGGGCCGGTGAGAACGGCAATATTTGCACCCGCGCCCAGAAGCACGCTGATATTGCGGCGAAGAGTTTGCACCGTGATCTTTGCATTGGCGGCTTCCTTGAACGCATCGTTTACGAGGTGGTCTTCCTCGGCGAAGAGGCCCCTTGGCGCAAGAGCTGCGGCAAACGTCAGACCTCCCGCGGCGAGAAACCTTCGGCGGGAAAGTTCAGCTGAGGGTGTGATGACCATGTGTCACTCCTTCTTTTGCTTTAGTGAGAATTGTTTGTTCGCCATCTTCAGTCTGGGTGGCTTCAGTCGAAACTGGACCCTAGAATTGCTTCAAGTCAGAATAAACTAACTGGCTTAACGCAATTTGTCAGGTGTATTATTGCCCCTCAGGCTGTGTCCGCCCAACTGCACGACCGAGTCCATTCTTAGCATTCGGTAAATCGCGAACCAAAAATCTGGAGGAAGGCTATGACAAGCATTGGCGTTGTCCCAACAAAACAATCCGCCGTGCACTACAAGACCACCCGCATAAATGATCTCGACATTTTCTATCGGGACGCGGGTCCACAAAACGCGCCGGCAATCCTGCTGCTGCACGGATTCCCAACTTCATCAAATATGTTCCGCAACTTGATTCCGCGCCTGGCTGGCTCTTTCCGCTTAATCGCGCCCGACTACCCTGGCTTCGGGCAAAGCAGCATGCCGGATCACAACACCTACGCCTACACATTCGAAAACTATGCCGACATTGTGGACAAGTTGGCCGAGCAACTCGGCGTGAGCAAATACTCAATGTATGTGATGGACTACGGAGCGCCCCTCGGCTATCGCCTGGCATTGCGTCATCCAGAGCGGGTGCAAGCGCTCATCGTGCAGAACGGAAACGCGTATGACGAAGGATTACTCCAATTCTGGGATCCGATCAAGAAATATTGGAATGATGCCACGCCCGAGAACCGGGCAGGGTTGCATTTCCTTGTTGAGCCGAAGGCAACGCGCTGGCAGTATGAGAATGGTGTGGGCGACCTGACTCTGCTCGATCCTACGACCTGGGCCCTGGATCAAATTGGCCTGGACCGCCCCGGGAATCGTGATATCCAGATGGACCTCTTCTACGACTACCGCACAAATGTTCCGCTCTATCCGGAATTTCAGAATTTTTTCCGAAATCATCAGCCGCCCACCTTGATCGTGTGGGGCAAGAACGATTTCATCTTCCCGCCAGAAGGCGCCACGCCCTACAGCCGCGATTTGAAGAATCTGGAGACACATCTCCTGGATACCGGGCACTTCGCGCTGGAAACGCACGGCGAAGAGATGGCCAGCCGCATCGAAGGGTTCCTCACACAAAACAAGATCGCTCGTTAGGATAGAATGCCTCGCAGACTCTGCAGGCTGGCCATCGAGCCGACCTGCGCAGCAATGGGAACACAATGGCTCACGATTTCGGATCACTGGTGTTTACGCCGGCTGTGAAGGCCTTGCAAGAGCGGTATGGCAGCCGAAAACAGTATGCACGGTTGGAGGAATCTGGCGGCACACCCCGTGGCAAGCCCACTGGGCTCGGGCCGGAGGAACGCGAGTTTCTCGGCGAACGCGACAGCTTCTACATGGCAAGCCTCGGGGCAACCGGTTGGCCGTACGTGCAGCATCGCGGTGGGCCAAAGGGCTTTCTCAAGGTAATCGATGATCACACGATTGCGTTCGCAGATTTTCGTGGAAATAAACAGTACATCAGCACCGGCAATTTATTGACCGACGGGCGCGTGGCCCTGGTTTTGGTAGATTACCCCAAGCAGTTGCGGCTGAAACTTCTTGGTCATGCGGAGATATTCGAGGGAGAAAAAGCAAAAGAGTGGCTCGCGAAAGTCCGCGATCCCGGATACAAGGCAACCACCGAACGCGTGTACGTGATTCGAGTGGAAGCCTTCGATTGGAATTGCCCCCAGCACATCATTCCTCGCTTCACTGAGGAAGAAATTCGCGACGTGCTGGCTCCCGTAGAAAAGCACGTGCGCGAATTGGAGAAGGAAAACGAGCGTCTTAAGAACGAGGTCGCTCGACTCGCCGAAGCAAAACGCTAACGCACCCTAGATACGGCGCAGTCTTCAAGCGCGGCGTTGGACATGTGATATATGAAGTCTTTGAGCAAATCGTCGAGCCGATATAATTCTCAAGGAAATGCTCAAAAGAATCGAAAATGTTGATTACTTTGACCATGCAACGAATTTCAATCCATTGAAATTCTAGAATTGCCCAGCTCCCAAATCTGCGTCCAGTCTTGGGTCAGCTCTGAGCGACCTGCAAAGTGTAACAACGCCGGTTTGGCTCAAGTAGGGGTTCACTGCAGACATAGCCTTCGGCAAAGATCCGAACGGTTGAGGTCGATTAGTCCGTGTCAAGGACGCTGCTCAGGAACCTCGTTCTGCGAGCGACCACTCGAACCTGCGCCGGAAGTCGCCGTGCGTAGCCGGCTGCTGATCGCCGGTAGCGCAAGTTCGTGCAGCACCACCGCGAGGGGCACGAAAAATCCTGGGATCAGAAGGAACGGAAACGTGCCCATCATCAGATTCTGGAAATCGTGAGCGGATGCGGCGTTCGTTTGTCCGGGCATTCGGACAATCACCACAGGCAATTCAACCCACGGTACGCAGGTTGATCCCACGAGTGGTCGGTCGATCGAAGCTTAAGTGGCAGCGCGCGAAGGAATCATTCGAGACGCAACCACGGCACTCGCCACGGCAAGCCCCGCGCAAAGTAGCATGATCAGGCGAAATCCAAAGACGAATGCCTGGTCAATCGCGGCCCGGAGCGCCGACGAACTCCGTGAATCTATCCCGGAAGGCACCTCGAGACCGGCGAGCCTAATCTCGCTCGACTGAATTTGACGGAGCACGCCGGGAGCGAGATCCAACCTGTCAAGGGACCGCTGCAACCGATGACTGAATGCGTTCACCATCACAATCCCGAGAATGGCAACAGCCAGCACGCCGGCCACACGAGACACCGCATTGTTGATACCCGAAGCGGTGCCACCGCGTGTTTGATCGACAGAGCTCATGACGACGGTCGTCAAAGGCGCGACGCTGACGGCCATTCCAAAACCGAGAACAACGAAGGCGGGAAAGAAGGTCGTCCAGTAACTGCCCCCGATAGACGGCAACGCGAACAAGAGGAAGCCTCCGGCAGCAGAGAGCGGGCCAACAATAAGCGGAGCCTTCGGACCATAGCGGGCCACGATTCCGCCCGACCAGCGGGAAAGAAAGAACAATAGCAAAATCAACGGTAAAGCGGCGGCACCTGTGGCGGTCGATGAATATTTCTGCACCTGGATCAAATTCAGCGGGAAGAGAAAAAAGAAGATTCCAAGCGCAGCATAGAGCGAGAGCGTCAGTAGATTCGCACCACTGAAGCTGCGTGATTTGAACAGCGAAAGCGGAACCATAGGTGAGGCTACGCGTTTTTCGACGAATACAAACAGAATCAGAGCGCCAAACCCAACGGCCAAACTTCCAAGGACAAGGGAGCGTCTCCAACCCAGTGTTGCGGACTCGACAAATCCAAACACAATTCCAGCCAGGCCAAGCGTGGCGACCGACGCTCCAAGCCAATCGGCATTTTGCGGAGTGGAACTGCGGGACTCCGAAACGTGCCACAACGAAATTGCGATCACCGCTGCGCCCAGGGGAACGTTGATGAAGAAAACCCAGTGCCATGAACTATGCTCGATCAACCATCCGCCCAGGACAGGACCTAAAGCGGAGGTAATGGCCGTGAATCCCGACCAAGTTCCGATCGCTTGGCCACGAGACTTCTCATCGAAGGACGCACTGATAATTGCGAGACTGCTGGGAACCAGAAATGCGCCACCAATACCCTGGACACTGCGGGCGACGATTAACTGCCCAATATTCGAAGAAAGACCGCAACCAACCGAGGCCGCGGCGAATACCCCCGTCCCCAGTAAGAAAATAGAACGGCGGCCAACGGAATCGCCCATTGCGCCCCCGATCAAGAGTAGGGCAGAGAGAAACAATCCATAGGACTCGACGACCCACTGGACGTCTACGACCGTTGCGCGGAGACTGGATTGAAGCGCGGGCAAAGCAACATTGACCACTGTACCGTCGATGAATGCCATGCTTGAACCGAGAATGGTGGCTGTGAGCACCCATGCCCGTGATTGAATTCTGCATAGAGCATCAGAACTCCCAGACCGGACTACGGCTTCATCGCAAGGCTGCTTCACGCAGAATCTCGATTCTTATGGGTCTCGGTCAGATCCCCAGCTCACTACGATGCTTCGTTTCCACAATTCATCCCTAGGTTTCACTCTGTAAGCTGAAGCCTCCTGCCTCACGTGCGGCTGCTTTTCACCCCTGCAAAAATATTGTTCAGCAAGTGTTCGGCAATAGTTCCCGCCTCCAACCCTACGATATAAAGCCCTGAAATTGATTTAATCACAATTCCCCGGAGCCGAGACAAATCGAGGGGAACCAGCAAGTTCTGATCAAATGGAATAAGGTCGATTCACCTTCTCTTTTGAGTTTTTGATCGTTTTTTATCGCGATTCATCACCATTCGCATGACACCTACATGACACTAAGACTGCAGGCGCGTCTACCTTGGGCGCAGGAGGCCCCGGTTCAAATCCGGGCGCCCCGACCAATCTTTTCTTAAGCTTACGGGCATCTCGCAAAGCCCTTCCCCCGCACTAAGGGAAAATTCCGGGGACTTACTGCAGCATCGCAATGCCCAGCCTCTTCTCCACTTCTTGGATCTGCAGTGCGCGATACTTCTCTAGCCTTTCCACCGCTTCCGATTTGTAGTGCTCTGAGATTTTAATGTACCTCATCGTCATCCCAATTCGTCTAACTCGTCGTTCCCCGCCCTTCTGTTTTGACAGCGGTGTGGTCAAGATTCAATCGGAATCTGCATCTCGAAAGGAAGGAGCAAAATATGAAAATTTTGCAGGTGCTAACCTCACACGATCAGCTCGGCAATACAGGCCGTAAAACCGGTTTTTGGCTTGAAGAAGGGGCGGCCCCGTACTTTGTTTTCAGAGATGCTGGTGTCGATATCACGCTAGCCTCTCCAAAAGGGGGGCAGCCTCCAATCGATCCAAAGAGCGACCTGGCGGAAAACCAGACTCCGGCGCAGGTCCGGTTCAAGAAAGATGAGACGGCGCTGAAAGCCTTCGCAAACACGGTGAAACTCGCGGATGTGAAGGCAGAAGACTTTGATACGGTGTTTTATACGGGCGGGCATGGTCCGATGTGGGATCTCGCGGAAGACCCTGTGTCCATCGCTCTTCTTGAATCGTTCTACAATTCCGGCAAGCCAATTGCTTTGGTCTGCCATTCCCCTGGGGTGCTTCGCCACGTTAAGTACAAGGGTGAGCCGCTGGTGAAGGGGAAGCATGTAACTGGATTTACGAACGGCGAGGAAGAAGAGGTACAGCTCACCAAGGTTGTGCCTTTCCTCGTTGAAGATGAACTGTTACGACTCGGTGCCATCTTTGAGAAGAAGGCGAACTGGCAGCCTTTTACCATCACCGATGGCCGCCTTATTACCGGTCAGAATCCCGCATCATCGACCTCGACGGCTCAAGCCCTTATGAAGCTACTCGGGGAGAGAGCCGCTCACGCTTCTGCCTGAGTTCCCGGTCACATTGATTCGTCATTGTTATCAATGATTCGCGGCCAAGGCAATTTCCCAGCCTTGGCCGCAAAAATCCAACACGACGTGGAGCAGGTCAACCGCAGCGAGTTGCGATCCATTGACGAGCGAGCAATCTGTACTGCAACCATTGAAGGAGGATACATGTCAGCCGGTAAAACAGCGCAGCAAATCACGGAAGCAAATCCTCTCGATTTTGTACCCGACAAAATTCCGTTCGACACTCCGTACGGCCCGGCAATATCACTCGAGCGCGCTCAGGCAGCCATTGATACCGCCGTCGCGGAATCCAAGAAGCGTGACTGGAAAATGAACGTAGCGGTAGTCGATCCCGGCGGCCATCTGGTGGCCTTCCAACGGATGGACGGCGCGATGCTTGCCGCCATTCAGATTGCCGAACACAAGGCACGAGCCGCCGCGACCTTCCGGCGCGAAACCAAGGTCTTCGAGGACGGTATCAACCTTATGCATCTCAACTATCTGCTCGCTTTCGATGGAGTCATTGCGTCTCGCGGCGGCATTCCTCTGATCGAGAAAGGCTCGATCATTGGCGCAATCGGTGTTTCTGGAGGCACCGATTCCCAGGACGAGATCATCAGCAAGGCAGGCGCGGCAGTAATTAACGAACTCCCAGCAAGTAACAAATGATCCAGATCTCGAGAAGGCATTGAGGGCAATCAACCAATTTCTGAGGCTACAAGTACAAAGGAGAATCCCATGACAAGTGCAAGCGCAGCTGCGAAACCCGCACAGATTCGCGTGGCCCGCCGGTCGCCCGCCTATTGGCGTATCACGATCGACAACCCGCCGATCAACGTGATGGGCCCGGAAATGGTCCGAGAGTTTCAGGAACTCATCAATGCTCTTGAGGCCGACGAGCATGTCAGGGTCGTGGTCTTCGACAGCGCTGTCGAAGATTACTTCCTGAATCACTCCGATTTCTTCGCAAAGCTCGAGGATCTGACCTCAATGCCGGCCGGCCCCACAGGATTGCCACCTTGGCCGGACTTCCTCGTGCGTCTGACCCGCGCTCCATTCGCCTCCATCGCCCTCATCCGCGGCCGGGCGACGGGCAACGGCAGCGAGCTCACACTCGCCTGCGATATGAGTTTCGCCAGCCGCGAAAAGGCCATCCTCTCGCAATGGGAAGTGGGCGTGAGTCTGGTCGCCGGCGGAGGTCCGATGGCCCGGCTGCCCAGACTCATCGGCCGAAACCGGGCCCTCGAAGTGCTCTTAAGCTCGGAAGACATCAGGGCAGAGCAGGCTGAGGCCTACGGCTACGTGAATCGCGCCCTGCCCGACGCCGATCTGGACGCGTTCGTAGAGGCATTCGCGACGCGGATCGCCGGATTCGACAAATGGGCGATCGCCAACACCAAGCGGCTCGTCAACACCAGCCTTCCGCCGGATGTCGAGCTCGCCGCCGGGTGGGATGCGTGCATGGCTTCGATCGGCCGACCCGCCGCCCAGGAGCGGATCAAAGCGCTAATGGCGAGCGGCTTCCACAAACCGGGAGATGTCGAAAATCGGCTGGGATACCACATCGGTCAAATCGCGCGCTAGGCCTATAACTTGTGCTGAGACTGCAAACGACAGCCACGGAGAGACAGAGCAGGAGTCACATTCTTATTGATTGAGCCACCTTCCGGATTAGGCTAATTTGGAATCCCGCTTTTCCGGTGGACTTCAATGGGCGAGGACAACACTATGAAGACCGCAACCCCTATTCATATCGGCGGTTCGCAGCTTGCAGAGATGCGTCATGTTTGTGCGTTCTTTAACAGCGACGAGGAAGAATACCGCGTTCTGCTGCCGTTCATCAGGGATGGATTCGAGCGTGGCGACAAGGCTGTACACGTAGTGAACCCCGAGCAACGCGAGGATCATCTGCAACGCTTGGCTGCGATAGGAATTGATACCACCGCCACCGAGCAGAGCGGTCAATTGGACCTTCGAACCAATACTGAAGCGTATCTGCGCGACGGCCGTTTCGATCAGGATCGCATGCTCGAAGTATTCAAGCAGGTGGCGAGTGGCAATGGTAAGGGAGGTTTCCCGCTCAATCGAATCGTGTGCCGAATGGACTGGGTGGTCGATCGTGGGCCTTACATCGACGACGTCGTTGAATTCGAATCGCGTGTCAACGATATATGGAGCCACCACGACGACGCGGTCATTTGCACCTACCATCTGGGGAAGTTTGGTGGAGACACCGTGATTGACATTCTGCGAACCCACCCCATGGTCATCATCGGCGGAATTCTTCAAGAGAATCCTTTCTTTGTGCCGCCGCAAGAGTTCCTGCGCGAAATCCGCGAACGACGAGCAGCGCGGAATAAATCAGCTTCAACAGCATCCTGACATGACAAAACAACCCGAAGGTTCTCCCGAGGAGATCAAGCGGCTCCAGCGCTGCATTAATGATTTGGTTGGTATTCTCGCTCTGCCTGCAATCTGGACTGGTGCAGAAGCTTCCCAGATTGTTGGTACATTGTGCGATTCATTGCTGTTGATGCTACAGCTCGATCTCATTTTTGTACGCGTGAGGAGTTCATCCGGGGAGGCCCTCGATCCAATCGTGCGGTTCGCGCAGACCTGGGAATCAACACCGCAGCCGCAAGAACTCGCCGAAGTGATCGAACAATGGTTAGGCAGCGACTCGCAAAAATGGCCCAACGCGATACGAAAATCCTTTCGAAGCCGAGAGATTTCTTTAGTTCCGGTGCGATTAGGCCTGCACGGCGAATTCGGCTCGGTTGTGGCGGGATCTCGGCGACTCGATTTCCCACAGCAGACTGAGAAACTTTTATTGAGTGTGGCGGCCAATCAGGCTGCGATCGGGCTGCAGGAATCAACCTCCCGGACCGCCCAGAGGCAAGTCGCTAGCCACCTCGATCAACTGGTCGTGCAACGAACTGCAGAGCTTGCTGCCACGAACGAAGAACTCATGAAGGCGGTCGACGTCGATACCGAGACCAGGCCGGTGCTCACGCAAGTCGAGATAGATCGCGCGCGCGCATATGGACGCGTGCGCCAAGCGGAGGTTGGCGAGGTTCTGTATCGGCCGGGAGAGGTGGGAGTGCCGTGCTTCATTCTCTTATCAGCCAGCTTGGAAATCGTTCAGCCAACTATCAACGGCGAGCGGCTGGTCTTCAACTTATACCCAGGAATGTTCACCGGCGAGGCGGGCATGATCGCAGGACAGCGAACCGTAGTGCAGGCCCGAGTCATGCAAGAAGGTGAAATCCTGGAGCTTCGGCCCGAAGAGCTTCGAAGTCTTGTGGCGCGCGATGCAGGTCTAAGTAAGATCCTTTTGCAGGCGTTTATTTTGCGCAGGCTTATGCTCATCAACCGACAGCTGGGCAATGTCGTTATAATTGGCTCACGACATTCTGCGGACACGCTGCGCCTTCGGGAATTTCTGGGCCGAAATGGTCACCCATATACGTATGTCGACCTAGATTCGGACGAGACCTCACGGAATCTCCTCGACCGCTTTGCAATCTCTATCTCCGAAATTCCGATCGTGATCGGCAACGGCAACATGGTTTTGCGCAATCCGTCCACCGCACAACTCGCCGATTCCATCGGACTGAACGACAACATCAACAAAGGCTCGCTTTATGATCTCGTTATCGTGGGCGCCGGCCCAGCGGGTCTGGCAGCGGCGGTATATGGAGCCTCGGAAGGCCTGGATACTCTACTTATTGAAAGTCACGCACCTGGAGGACAAGCGGGCACCAGCTCAAAAATCGAGAATTATCTAGGGTTTGAAACCGGGGTGTCTGGTCAAGAACTAGCTACCAGCGCCATTAGGCAGGCACAGAAGTTTGGAGCGAAGATGGCGCTGGCACGCGCAATTGTTCAACTTCGATGCCAACGTCGCCCTTACGAACTCTTGATGGACGATGGGACTGTCTTCTTCGCCCGGACCATCGTCGTTGCGACTGGGGCAAGTTACAACAAGCCAACGACCGTCACCCTGGAACGATTTGCGGGTCGCGGCATCCACTACGGCGCGACCCACCTTGAGGCTCAGCTGTGTGAGGACCAGGAGGTCATCGTGGTCGGGGGCGGCAACTCGGCTGGCCAAGCGGCTGTTTTTCTTTCGCAGACAGCGCGCAAGGTTTTTATGCTCGTGCGCGGGGCCGACTTGGCCGAATCGATGTCGCGGTATCTTATCCAACGCATTTCTGGAAATCCTTCCATCGAGTTGCTCTGTAACTCCGAACTATGTCGTCTTGACGGCGAGAAAGATCTCGAAGAAGTGAGTTGGGTCAACAAGCAGACTGGGCAGGTGCGTTCAGTCTCAACCCATCACCTCTTCGTAATGGCTGGAGCCTCGCCCAATACCAACTGGCTGCAAGGCCGTGTCGCTCTTGATGAGAAGGGATTTATCCTCACCGGGCGCGACCTGCCACTGGCGACCGATCCAGATCGGAATCCTCCTTGGCCGCTTTCGCGCCCACCTTACATGCTCGAAAGCAGCCTCCCAGGAATATTCGCCGCAGGCGATGTCCGAGCTGGAAGCATCAAGCGGGTAGCTGCGGCCGTTGGCGAAGGAGCTACTTCGGTGAGTATGGTGCATCGAGCTCTCGCCGAGGTTTAGTGTGGATGGACCGGTACGAACAAGTTTTCGGTTTCTAATGATCTGGTAGAATTCCGGAATGAAGAGACGAACATTGCTGATGGCGGCGCCGTGGGCGGTGCTGGTGCCCTGCGAGATAGCAGAGGCGATGAAATCGACGTCCGCTTCAGTTGCGCATGAGAGTTTCGCAAGAGGGGAGAGAGAGCAAGGTGGCGCGATGGGAGGATCAACTGTGGTATATGAACTGCGGATTTATCACGTGGTCCCCGGAAAGATAGAGAACCTAGTAGCCCGCTTCCGGGACCACACGATGAAGCTTTTTGCCGATCATGGAATCAAGAGTGTTGCGTATTGGACTGCACTGGACGAACCGGTGAAAAGCAGCACCTTCTTTTACATTCTGGAACATCCGAGCCGGGAGCTGGCGGCGGCGAACTGGAAGGCCTTCCAGGACGATCCGGAGTGGAAGAGCGTGAAGGCGAAATCGGAAGAGAATGGGAAATTGGTGGAGAAGATTGACTCCACGTTTTTGACGCCGACGGATTTTTCGCCCCGGTTGGGGTGACTGAGCTTCCACAAGGCATTGCGAGGAAGTGATCTCCGATTTGCATCGACTCTGGACGGATTACAGGCAATCCGGAAAACGAAGGCCAGCGCAACTTCAGGTTGCCGACCGTAAAGCGATCTCATTTCCTTTAGAACGTGCGGATCAGCCCGAGGACGACGGTTCGAGATCTGTTGTTGTAGTAAGGAACCGGTCCGACGGTGACTCAACTCGGAACCGCTATCTTATTAAGGTAGCGTCTGTGGGGCTCGAGAGATGCGATCACGGTGCTCACGGAAGCCTTAACGCAATTGGTGACCGATTGGTGACAAATTCAACGACGCTACACGCGTGCACTCGTACATAGCTCAATAAAATCGCGGCGATTGAATGCATGATCAATCGGACCAACGAGTCCGGACTTCTTACGTGTCAAGGTAGAGGTCTGAGAACCACCTGCAACGGTTTTTTAAACCGTTGCGGCACGTGGTGCCCCATTTCTTCCACGCCTGCCAAAACCATCGATCAGGCATCACTCAGTGTCTTGCGCCGGAAAGCAAAGGACTCAATTTCCGGTTTGCCGACGATCCACCCAGAATCCCGCCCGTCACTTCCCACAAGCCCGTTTCTGGATAACTTCCGAGCTGCCGACAATCCGGGAGTCAGTCCGTCAATGACTACAAGCGCGTTTACCGGTACTCATCCGGTGGAACTTGCTGCAGGATTTCTAAACGAACCGTCATTGTCGGTCGGTTCTGTTGTTGCTGATTGATCTTCATAAGCAGCCGCTATCGCCACCTCTGCTAGGTCGGGAGATGCATCTTCGTTAGCAAGTCAGCATAGCGAGGGTCCTGGCGCAACCCTTTCAGTAGAGGGTCGATTTTCAGGAACATGAGACCGCCGTCCCGCTGGCGGTAAGCACGCTCCAGCCAGGCAAACGCCTTATCCGACTCACCGCGAAATGCGTAAACCTCGGCGATTTGAAACGCTGAGTCTTGCTGACTCGTGGCGATGAGCTGTTGTAAAGCCGCATCAGAATCTTGTGGCCGGCCGAGCGAATGATAGGCCAACGCCTTCCCGGTTAGCTTCAAAATTCCACTGGGCTCTTGTTCGATCTCGGTCAGCGCCTGCTGTGGTCGGCCTTGGGCTAGCAGAACCTGGCCCCGTATGAAATGGTCACTCTCTTTTTTCGGATTTAATTCCAGGGCTTTTTGTAGCATAGCATTGGCTTCGTCGTATCGTCCGGCATAATAAAGCTGACCTCCCAAAGAAGAATAGGACCGCGCCCGCAACGGATCTAGCACGATAACTTCTTTATAGAGTTCGATGGCCTCGTCCAGACGGCCCAACGTCCGAAACAGCGAAGACCGATAACGCAAGACTTCAACGCTTCCCGGCTCAAGCTGTGCCGCTTTGCTCAGCGAGTCTCCAGCCTGTTCCCAGTCCCAGTCATGCATCATCTGGATCCAGCCAAGTGCCAGATAGCCTGTAGCCAGACGCGGATCGAGCGCAATTGCACGCTTCGCGTCTTGGCGGGCGCGAGCATAGCCGTCTTCCATCTCCGTCACGTTGTAAGCGGCCATCACACTGCGCACGTAGGAACGCAGGGCCCAAGCCGGCGCGTAGTCTGGATCAAACTTAATGGCTTCATCGGCGGAGGCGAGAGCGCGTTCCTGGTTACCTCTGTCCTCGCCGCTGCCGAAGAAAGCCTGCGCCTGCAAATATGCTCGGTAGGCTTCTGATTTCGGAGTGCGTTCACTCGGAATGGCTTCCCCGACGCCAGTTCCCACCAACTTAACCTGCAGCGCTGCCGTCGCGGAACGAGCTATTTCGTCCTGGACGTTGAAAACGTCCTCCATCTCGCGGTCATATGTCGCTGACCAAAGCTGAAAGCCATCGTCGACCTTAATCAGTTCGGCCATGATGCGCACGCGATTACCTTCGCGTCGAATGCTTCCTTCCAAAATGTTAGCCACACCGAGTTTTCGCCCCACAGAGCGTACATCCTCATTCTTACCTTTGAACTGAAACGCGGAAGATCGAGCAACCACGCGCACGCCTGGAACTTTGGCAAGATCGTTGATCAGCTCGTCGGCCAATCCGTCCGAGAAATATTCCTGATCTTTGGCCGGGCTCAGGTCGGCAAAAGGCAAAACCGCCACGGAAGGGGCGCTCGTCGCCGAAGCATTCTTTTTCCTTTGTGGGAGCCAAAAGAAGCTGCCAATAGCCGCCGCTAACAAGAGTGCAACTGCAAGTGAGGCCGTGAGGTTCCGGGCGCCATTTTTCTGCGCAGAGATTGGCGTCACAACAGAGTGGCCAGCATCGTTCGATTTTTGTAGACCGAGTTCCTCGAATCCGTCGTTCGTCGTCCTTGCATCCATTCCGGATGAAGCTATGAAACTATTACCGGTGATCGGGCTCCGCTCATTACCAATTTCATTAGTGGCCTTCTGGACGGCGGCAACAAAACGATATCCTCGGCCAGAGACGGTCATGATGTACCGACCATCCTGAGGGCCTTCCCCGAGCATTTTGCGCAGGGTCGAGATGTTCACCGCGAGGTTGGCTTCCTCAACGACCGTACCAGGCCAGAGTTCTTTCAGGAGTTCATCCTTCGTGAGCAGCCGCCCGCGATTGCGCACCAGATATACGAGGGTGTCAAAGACCTTCGGCGTGAGGGACAGAGGCGCTCCGTCGCGCGAAACGATGCGCTCGGCGGGATCCAATGAGAAAGGACCGAACTGGTACATCTCCTTTTCTATCACTGACATTGGAGCCTCAACCGGACTTTTAGGAAATTCTAAGGAGGACTTTAAGACAATTACATGGTCTTCCGATTACTTTCACCATTTTACATCAAGCCTGTACCGGGACAAGGCCAAATTGGCCCACAAATTCGGATCAGAACCGGAAAGGAATGCAGGAGGATTGAAGGAAAAGCAATGAAAGCAAATGGAACTCAAACAGCACAAGCCCCCGTTGGGGCAGACGGTCAATTAAACGAATTGGGGCGAGTACGACTGGCTCGAGAATTGTTTTGTAATGGCTACCGCCCGGGCCAGCTCGTGCGGCTGAGCGAGGTTGCGGCCAAATACGGTCTGGACAACAAAGCGGTCCTGAAGATATTCATAGAATTTCAGTCGCTCGGATTGGTGACGCTATCGGGCAACTTCAATGCCGTTGTGCACTCTCCAAACTCCAAAGAGATGCAGGAAGCATATGAGATACGGGCGGCGCTGGAGGAAATTTCAGGAAGAACAGCCGCAGAAATGCTCAAAGGTAATACCAAGGAGTTGGAGAAGGAACTGGATGGCATGCGCTCCGCCGTCTCTGCGGGGGACTTGGACGCATACGCGGAACATGACGTGAAGTTCCACAAAGGCATACTGAAGGCGTCGGGTAATACTATGCTCCAACGTGTGTGGGACACTCTGGCATTCGATGTCCGTACCCGCATTGCAATTGGAAAGCTCGTAAGAGATCTTCCCGAAGTGGTCGAATCACATCGGCCGATCATCGATGCCCTCAAGAACGGACGAGGAAAAGAAGCCAGCCTTTTATTGCGGAACCAGGTAGAGACGCTCGTGGAATACCTCAGGAAATCGGATTCTGACTCCGGAGTTCACAGGGCTTTTCGCAAAGATTTGGAGGGTGCGAAAGACGTCCAACAGGCATTTTTCCCACCTCAGAGCTTCTCGATTCCTTGCTGCTCCATTGAAACCTTCTACCAGCCAGCTCGTGGCATCGGCGGCGACTATTACGATTTCCTTTCTCTGTCCGGGGGACGTTGGGGTATTGCTATCGGCGACGTGTCCGGAAAAGGAATTGGTGCCGCTCTGCTCATGGCCAGTCTTCAGGCTTCCCTTAGAGCGCAAGTGTTGCACCCACATCTGGAGCTTACAGAGCTAATTGGGGCCGTCAACCGTCTCGTTCATGAATCATCCCCGACGGCTCTCTTTGCATCACTCTTCTATGCCGAATACGAGCCAGCGAGTCGCATGTTGCAATATGTGAATGCTGGCCATAATCCGCCGGTCATCGTGAGGCCCCGAGCACAATGCTGCGAACTGTTTCACTTGCGCGCAGAAGCCGTGCCCATTGGCATCTACGCAGAAGTTCAGTTCGCGGCCACGCGGTTCCAATTGGCGAAGGACGACATTCTAGTGGCATACACAGACGGAATCACGGAGGCGGCAAATACTTCTGGCGAACTGTGGGGGCAGGAAAGACTGGAGCGACTGCTGCGGTCTTGCAGCCGGATGGCGCCAAATGAAATCGTCGAGCGCATCTTGGCCGAAGTGTCCGAGTTCGCAAATGGCGAGCCGCAGCGCGATGACGTAACGCTCGTGGTAATGAAGGTTCAAGAGGGATGCGAAATCTGAGGTTATTTGGCAACTGGCTCACCGAATAGCAGAAACGAGGTTGAGACATAGTCGGTACTTCCTAGAGCGTCTATCATTGCGTTAGTTGCGATTCCGCCCGGGTCACGGGCAATCCGGAAGTAATCTCCCACCCTTTGGTACAACGGTTTCAAACACCGTTGTCGTCACATAGCTCTGGGGAACGGCTCTTATGGAAGCAGGTCTTCGGCTGGTCCTATGACTATCGGTTCGAAATATCCCCGATCATTCGGCAGAGAACCGAATGCTTGCAGGGCGCATTCGGCTGTCCACTTTCGAACTAACCGTTGAGTCTGAAATCGTTCGGTATGAATTTGGGGGAAAATGGTCGGGGCGAAGGAATTTGAACCTTCGACCTCCTGGTCCCGAACCAAGTCCTTAAATCCCATAAACGCTTTATCTGGCGTCGCTTACGGGACACGGATCCTTATTTCCCCTCTCTTAGTTGTCCGTAACTTGTACGTAGCGGCTACAAACTTGGAGCCTAACCCTCCGGCTTGTTCGAAGCTATTTCTACGAAAAGCGCGTTTTTCAGCCAAGTGGATGACGATTCGCTATTGGCATGAAACGCTTGGCTCATATGGAAGTTCAGTTCTGGCGGTGTCGATGCAAGTCTGGGGCTGAGCACAGCGACTTGGAGACCAGCCTTAGGTCCGTCAACACGTCACTCACGCTCCTACCTAAGGTCGTCGTTGGCTTCGGGCTGCGATTTTGACCGCTGAGGTCTTCCCTTAGTTGCCGCTTGCCCACTGACACGAACCGTCGTCCACAAATTGGTTCGACGATGCCATCGACGCCAGCGATTGCCAGCACGCCACTAGCTTCTGATCCAGAGGATCGCTATTCAATGAGTCCGGCGCTAGATAGTCTCTACTCGCACTAATTTTCAGGTATTTATCCGTCAACATGCCCATCGTATTGAACTCGTTGGTCAGTAACGGAAACGCCTTTTGATCCAGGTCTGTGCTCGCCGTTGCTTGGGTCTGCGCCAGGCTGGATTGAATTTGCCTCCTGTAGTTCCCGAACCAGGTGTCGGACAAGGGATACCCTCTCTCAATACCATTCTTCAAGGCAGCGTGCCATTCAAGGATTTCCCTCATGGTCTCAATCCCACCTGTGAGGAACGGCTTGGAAAAGCCGGCAGTTGGCCGTGGCGCCGACTGCGCTGCCTGCGTTTGTGTATCGCTCACGGGCAGGCTCAGAATAATCTGATTCCCCGCGAAGCGCAGCGATCCCCCTGTGATTCGCGCTAGTCCTTCGACTTCCACATAGCTCTTGCCCTGCACCTGAATGACGCTTGCCTGTCCCTGCTGCCCTTCGATCAGGAACGCACTCGTCTCTTGCGCAACCAGGACCAACAGGGGCACCAGCAGGATCGTAACCAGCATCATCGAACTTCGAATCGCGTTTCGTCGCATATTTTCTTTCCTTATCCTTTATGAACTACGTCTTCACCGACTGGTGTTTAAAAGCTTGGTCAAGACCTTTTGCTGGGAGGCGTTTAATTCCGCCCTTGCGGGAAGTCCTTCAACAGTTTTTGCGCTCCCTTGTTGAGCCTTCCCTGGTTTTTCTCCTGTTTTTTGCTAGGTTCAATTGCATGTTGGGCAGCACCTATCCAAACGAGCTTTTTTGCAGTGGGGTCATACATCCCAAGGACGAAAGTCCCGATGTTGATGGTAGAAGTAGTCGCCGAAAAAGAATCGAAGCCTCCGCCCCACGGGCTCCAGCCGCCCCGTCCACCCCAGCCGTTCGCGAAGCCGTTTATTTGCCTCTCCCGATCGATTGCGAGTTGGTAACCAAGGAGTAGATCGGCGTTATCGCCGTCAACCACCTTGGTTAGGCCCTTGGCCGCCATTTGGGAATCGACTGCTTGCTTGACCTGGACGTCCAGGATCTGGTCGGGCTTGTTACCCAATCGAGGTACGCCCTTGACCTCATCGACCCATGCATAGGTGTGATATTTCGAGAAATCAGTTCCTGGCATATAGTTCGTTCTCACGTCCTGGGCGCTGGCCAGCATGCCAAGCATCAGGCCAAAGCAAATAAGAATCGCGATACGCTGCATCAATCCTCTCCTGGTCGCATGTAACAAGTGCGAATGTTAGTCGCCCTGTGGTAGGGCACGCGTCTTGCCAAACCGAAATAACGAAATGGATCGCGCAATCCGCGTGCTTTCACGGTTTTGATCTCTGTACAACTTCAAAGGTTTTAGCTGTTAGCGGAAGATGTGCCCGCGCTCGGGCACGGTGCCGGGCAGTTTGGGCAGTTGGGACGCCCCACTATGGAAGATGAGTACTGACGGTGCTAGTCTGAAGCGCATGCCGGAAGACAATCAAGGATTTGCGCCGACCAATAGCCGGTATCGAGCCCTGCTCGATGTCTCCAGCGCGATGGTCGAGCAACCTACGGTAAAGGCTGTCCTGCACAGCCTGCGCGACGTGCTGTCCAGCAGTTGTCGCCTGCATGGCGTTGACATCTATGTTCTTGGCAGCGGTGGGGACACTCTGCATCTTCTTGACTTCGATCGAGAAGCGGACGCGCCAGCGATCAAGATCGGCACCAAAATCTCGGTGATCGGCGCGGCAGCACAAGTCCTTGAGGAACGGGAACCAGTCTTCCTGCCGGACATATCGCGGGAAATGTTGCGACATCCGGAGCTGGCTCCGTTTGCGGCTCAATCCGTTGGCCGGACCAGCTATGTTTTCCCATTGTTTACCTCCCTGCAGCGTTACGGAATTCTCGCGGTGACCAAGGAGCGGGGACAGGAATTTGTGCCCGAGGATGTCGAACTCCTCCGCTCTCTGGCATCGCACGTTGCAGTTGCGCTTGAGTGCGCGGTAGCGAGGGACAGCGCAGAGCTTTACCAACGACAAGTGGTCAAAGAGCGGGACCGGCTTAGGCTGTTGCTGGAGATCAATAATCACATCGTTTCCAAGTTGGACATTAATGAACTGTTTCGATCAGCGGCGGCTTCGATCCGGACCTATTTTCGGGATGACTTTGCCGGATTTTGGCTCATCGATAAAAAATCGAACCAGCTGGAATGCGTCGTATTGGATTTCCCCAGCAGCAAAGGTTCCCTGACTGAGGTCGAGAGGTCAGAACTCAGCGGCCTCGACTATGAAAAGTTGCGAACGCGCGTGCCTGAACTCTTGTCGATAGAGAAAATCGAAGCGCTCCCGGCGCGAGTCGTTGAGAAGCTAAAAACTGAGTCAATCACCTCGATGGCGATCGCCCCCATGGTAACCGCAACCGGCCCAATAGGTGTGATTACTCTGGGCAGCCGCCAGCCGAACAACTTCGGACAGGAAGACTTAGATCTCTTGTCACAAATAAGCAATCAGATCGCGCTCGCGGTGGACAACGCGATTGCCTATGGACGCGTCACCGAGGCGAGAGATCGCCTCGAGGAAGAGCGCTTGTATCTCGAGTCGGAAATCCGCTCCGAGTACAACTTCGAAGAAATCGTCGGCAAGAGCGCCGCTCTCCGCAAAGTCTTGGATCAGATTGCGATTGTCGCGCCCACGGGGTCGACAGTGCTCCTGCACGGTGAGACAGGCACTGGAAAAGAACTGCTCGCCCGGGCCATTCATAATCTCAGTCCGCGTCGCGAGCGCACCTTCGTCCGACTGAACTGTGCCGCCATCCCTTCCGGGCTGGTGGAAAGCGAGCTCTTTGGGCATGAAAAGGGCGCCTTCACCGGCGCACTCATGCAGAAACGAGGCCGGTTCGAGTTGGCCGATCGCGGCACGCTTTTCCTGGATGAAATCGGGGATATCAGTCTTGACCTGCAGCCAAAGCTCTTGCGTGCTTTACAGGAACGCGAATTTGAACGTCTTGGAAGTACGAAAACCATCCGCGTGGACGTTCGCTTGATTGCCGCAACGCACCGTGATCTGCAGGGCATGATCCGCAACAACCAGTTTCGCGAAGACCTTTTTTACAGATTGAATGTCTGCCCGATCGAGATCCCTCCGCTTCGCGAACGGCGAGAGGATATTCCGCTCCTGGTTCACTACTTTGTTTTGCGGTTCTCCCGCCAAATGCAAAGGCGCATCAAATCCGTCCCGAAGCAGGCTATGGCGGCGTTGGTGAGTCACGATTGGCCTGGCAACATTCGTGAGCTTGAAAACTTCATCGAGCGCTGCGTGATTTTCACACAAGGGGACGAGTTGAATGTCCCGGGCACAGAGCTGAAGAAAGCTCCGGTCCGGTCGGCAACTTCGGCGGCATCAAGTTTCGAACAAGCGGAGCGGCAGGTCATCATCGATGCTTTGCGAGCCGCATCGGGAAGAGTATCCGGCCAAAGCGGGGCCGCAGAGCGGCTCGGGCTGAAACGAACAACACTGCAGAACAAGATGCGCAAGCTGAACATCAGCCGCGCCGACTACGTTGAGTAAAGACCCGATCTTGCTTTCCACGTTCTAAAATCAGCCCTTCCATCTTCCAAGCCTCAATGACTGGGGCGCGGATTCCACTGCAAAAGCATGCCTGCCCGTATCGCGGCACTGCCCGCCGGTCGGGCACAGACTACCCCAATCCATTTTGATAAGTGTGTGTACTTTCAGCAACTCACGCGGGCCAGCTCCTGGCATGGGACATGCAATATGTTGATGAGGAAGCTCTCCAGCCGGCGCTCTTGCCTGCTTGGATACTCTATGGAGGTTTGATGTTACGCGTCGAGATCCAGGATTCGGCGAACACTGTGAGACTCAAGTTTGAAGGCCGATTCACCGGCGACGACGCCCAGAACACTTGCACGCTCATAACGCGGTGCTTTGATGGAATGACGCTACTCGTTGATATAACCGATGTGACCTTTATCGATTCTTCGGGAGAAGAGGTGCTGTCGTTCTTTGGCCGGTTTGGGGCGGAGTTCGTTGCCGAGACATCGTACGCGCTCGACGTGTGTGAGCGCCTCCTTCTTCGCCTTGCCCGGAGCGGCGCATCGGATCCAAGCCCGTTAGGCGCTTCCCGCCCAAACGCTCGCCGACACAGGCAAAGTAAGAACTCGTAAGCGTTAATTACTCGAGAACGATAAAGGGTCTGCCGCTCCTAATGTCTCCAATAGTCTCGCCTGTCCTCACCTGCGCTGAAACTCGCGGTCAATCATTCAAACAGTTTTGACAACAAATGGCTCGTGCTGTTTCAACATCGCCGCGATCTCGAGCGTTCGGAAGTTCGCTGGCAACGGGCGCCAAACGGCGGCAATGCCCGCATAAGGGCACCATTTCCCTGCAGCAACTCATCCGGGGCATCTAGATTCAACAACTTGCCAACCTCAGCGAGTTGGCATGCTCTTTGCATAATTCGCAATCGAGAAAAACATCATGAGCTTATTAACAACAAAAAACCAAACTACGCATTCCCAGACAGAGGAATCGACGCTGCGGCACGCAGGCGGCAGCAGAGAATCTAGGAAGACAGGCAGATGGCCGCGGCTCGTCCTTATTTGCTCGCTCATGGCCGGCATGTATCCAGGAATGGCAGTGGGCCAGCAGCAACAAACGTCAACGGACGACGGTGATGCGCCTGTTCTTACTCTCGACGAGGCAGTCAACCAGGCACTCCAGCACAACTGGAATGTGAAGAACTCTGTGCTGGAGGTTCAGAAACAGGATTTTGAAGTGAGTACGACGCGTAGCAGGCGGAAACCACAATTTCAATTCACCATACTGGGCGGCGAGTTGCTGCACTCGTATGACTTCACCATCCCGCAGGGTTCCCTGGGCACGTATGCGAACACTGGGCCAATCCCGTCAACGAACGCCAAAATCCGCACGCCCGCAGTATTTACCACCTACCTGACCGGCAGCATCGATCAACCTCTGACACAGCAGTACAAGATTGGCCTCGGAATTCGCGCAACAGAGCTTGGCCGCGACATCCTTCGTGAAGAGGTCCGCGCCGAACGCCAGAAAATCGCTGCCGAAGTCCGCACTGCGTACTTCAATCTTTTCGCGATTCAAGCAAGTGTGGACGCCGCACGTGAGGCCGTAAAAACATTCGAAGAAACACAGCGGGTCACAGTCCAATACGTCTCAGAAAAAACGGTGC
>Ga0210383_10000704_pt1 | contig 30458 bp, 26 predicted proteins | sample IncBWC14OmetaG_FD_160072 | JGI IMG/M metagenome (GOLD analysis project Ga0210383, IMG submission 160072) | Forest soil microbial communities from Barre Woods Harvard Forest LTER site, Petersham, Massachusetts, United States - Inc-BW-C-14-O ... | reverse complement strand
CGGCACAGATGGACCCCACTTCCTCCGCAGGCTCGAATCCCAGCCGCTTTGCCTCGTCATTGAAGTTTTCGCGAATCAACAATGGCTGCCGGCTCCGCATCACGTAATCCACCAGGTGGTTTGCCAGCGGACGCGAATACTTCGGCTTCCGCTCGCCGTCCATCACCTTGATGTCGAAGCGCACTTCCTGCTTCTTCTGATCCACGAACGCGATGAAGAAGCTGCTCACGTCGAGCAGCCGCCGAAGTTCCGAATAAATCTTTTCCAGCAGCGCATCCGGCTCCAGCGTCGAGCTCAGCGCGCGTCCAATCTCATTCAGAATGTGCAACTCTTCGCTGCGCCGCGAAGTCTGCTGGATCAGATAGCTGTTCTCCACGGCCATCCCGATCTGGTGTCCCAGCGCCAGCAGCAGCCGCAACTCCGCCGGCGTGAAGCGGCGATTGTCCGGCGACCCAAGCAGCAGCACGCCAAACACGCGCTCTTTCGCCTGCAAACTGATCCCGACCACCGTCCTTAGCCCTTGGCCCAGAAACAGCTTCCGCACCTGCTTGAACGAATCTTCTTTTTCGAGCGCCTGATACTCCGAGTCCGACGCCAGATTTCGCAGCGCCACCAATCCGCCCAAACGCGCTACGAGGTTGATCACGTACTCGTCCAAATTGTTCTGCTGGATCAGCGAACAAAATTCATCGCCGAGCCCCGTCACCACGGCCGACGTCGGTCCATTCGGCTCGCCGATTTGCAAACACAGCGCGCCCGCGGGGATACGCACCACGTTCAACACGCGATCCAGCGCCTGCGCCAGCATCTTCTGAATTTCGCCGCCGATGAAGCTCGATGTCGCCAGGTTCAAATTCGAGAGCGCCAGCATGTTGCGCTCCACGCGCCGCCGCTCTTCCTCGTACACGGCCATTACCATCAGCACGCCCGAGAAAAGCTGCGGCAGCAGCGCCAGCGGCAGCAGGTCCTTGCCGGCCAGCGGACGGAAACTCTGCTGCAGTGCGCTCACAATTTCCAGCAGTCCCCATCCGACGAACGTCAACGACAGCAGCAAATCGGCCTGGCTCTCCTGCTTCTCGCCCTCTTCCCAGAACGTCCGTGCCACGAACAAAAACGCCAGCCCCACACCCAGCGCCAGTTGCGCCGCTACGTATCCCTTCGCGTACGCCAGCGCCCACACTACCGCCACGGATGCCGCTACGATCAGGCTCCTTACGTGCACCGTCTTTTGCGCGTAGAGCCGCACGGCGCCGTAAAATGCGAGGGCCGCCATCGCGAGCATCCACTGATCCAGCGTCGTAAACCAGTTGGGGAATTTGAGGACGTTGCCGAGCAGCATGCTGATGTGGTGCAGCGCCACCAGCACCCACCCCAGCGCCCACACCAATAGGTAGTCCTGTCGCTTCTGCCGGTATACGAACGCGAAAAACGCCGCCAGCAGAATAGCGATCGAGAACAACACGAAGGCTGTCATGTTGAGGTTGCTCAACAGCTCAACGCCCCGCGTCCAGGTCACAGCGGACTTCCTCCGAGAATATCAGAATTCCGGCGTACTACTGTCCGCGTGTCCAGCCTGGTTTCGTGGGGGTCAACCTTTGCAGACACCCATCGTTACAGCAGATTTCTCTCTGCTGCCGCTTACTTTCGGGCTGGGCGGACCTATTCCTCGCCGTCTATGACTATGGGATCCCGCATGGAGGCGGTCAACAGTACCCGCGTACCAAATGGCCGCCTATCAGCCACTTGGCCTTCGTTTACCACCGTATACAATCTGTGGGAGTCTCGCAGTGCAGCGCCGCGTCTCGCCAGCTCCCTCCCGCAGCCCCGGCAGCCCGTCAAAACTAACCCCACACCGCGTCTCGCAACGATCTCGTAGAGGCCAGCCTCCGCGGCGCGTGCGTCCCGGTGCCGTGTACAGGGAAGTTCAGTGCGTTTCTGTCGCGTGCCCGAAACTTCGCCACTACCTCCGTCTCTCGCCCGCTCGATTTCCGCCCCCTCTTCCGCTAAGATTGATAATTTCCAAGGACCCAAGGGAACCAATCTGCGGGTTTCAGGGTTTGATGATTCAAACCCTGACAGAAAACAGATCTCAGGGATTGATGATTCAAACCCTGACGGAAAACAGGTTTCAGGGTTTGATGATTCAAACCCTGACATGACAATGACCTCATCCCCAAAGCCGCGCGTCCGTTTCGCCCCCTCTCCCACCGGCTATCTTCACGTCGGTGGCGCCCGCACGGCACTTTTCAACTGGCTCTACGCCCGCCGCGAAGGCGGCACTTTGATCCTGCGTATCGAGGATACGGACGTGGAGCGCAATAAGCCCGAACTCGTGGACGGCATCCTCGAGGGCCTCAAATGGCTCGGCGTCAATTGGGACGAAGGCCCTTTCTTCCAATCGCAGCGGACAGAGATGTATCAGTCCGCAGCCCAGCGCATCCTGGCGAGTGGCAACGGTTTCGCCTGCTATTGCAAGGGCGCCGCGTATGCTGGCGGCGATGCCGCACCCGATGAATCCCACGAAGGCGAGGGCGACGACGAGGGCGCTAAAGCCACGAAAGCCGCGCCTTGTCCGTGCCGCGATCTTTCCGACGCCGATCGCGCCGAAAAGACGAAGCAGGGCATACCATTCGCCATTCGCTACAAGACGCCGCGCTCCGGCACCGTGAAATTCGAAGACGCCGTCTTCGGCTCTCGCGAAATCCAGTGCGCGGATATCGAAGACTTCGTCCTGCTTCGCTCGAATGGTGTGCCTACTTATCAGCTCAGCGTCGTCGTCGACGATATCGACATGCGCATCACGCACATCATTCGCGGTGCGGACCATCTCTCCAACACGCCTAAGCAAGCGCTCATCTACCAGGCGCTCGGCGCCGCCCCACCGATTTTCGCGCATGTGCCGCTAATCCTCGGCGCGGATCGCACGCGCCTTTCGAAGCGTCACGGCGCCACGAGCGTCGGCCTTTACGCTGCAGAAGGTTTCCTGCCCGAAGCGTTCCGCAATTTTCTCGCGCTCCTCGGCTGGTCGTCCGGCGACGACTCTGAGTATCTGCGCACGCCCGAGCTCATCGAACGCTTCTCGCTCTCGGGCGTCAGCCGCACCAACGCCGTTTTCGATCGCGCGAAGCTCGAATGGTTCAATACACAGTATTTGCAGAAGCCGCCCGTCGAGGAATTGCTTCCTTACGTGGAAACCGAGCTGAAACGCGCCGGTTTGTGGGAAGGCTCGCAGGCAAGCAAAGACCCTGCGTGGTTTGCGCGCGTGGTGGATCTCACGCGCGGCCGCACACGTTTCCTCGGCGACTTCACCACCTGGGCGCGCGCCTTCTTCTCCGACGATTTCACTTACGACCTGGAAGCTCGCGATAAATTCTGGAAAGACGAGCGCCTGCCCGCAATGCTTTCAAAGCTCGCCGATTCGCTCGAAGCGCTCGCGGATTGGAATCACGATTCCTGCGACGCCGCTCTCCGCGCTCTCGCCGCCGCCGAAGGAGTTAAGGCCGGCCTGCTCATCAATGCCACGCGCGTCGCCATCGTCGGCCGCGCCGTCGCGCCGCCCCTCTTCGAGACGATGGTCGTCATCGGCAAGCCTCGCATCATCGCCCGCCTCCGCCGCGCCGTCCCCGCCATGTCCGCGAAGTGATCTTTGTAGCGCCGGCGTCTCGGCGGCCTCTTCTGTCGCGCTGGGACGCTGCAGGCCGCGCGAATGCGCTCCCGCAGCAGGCAGGTCCGGTCTCTCGTCGCTCCCGAGCAAGAACCCGACAAGGGTCCGACGAGGGATCCGCTTCTTGCGAATTCAATTCTTGGGGGAACTTGCCGAGAATATCTCCGGATGCGCCGCCCGCGCCGTCGTCCCCGCTGCGGCCACTTCGAATTTCACGTTCACCGTCACCTTCACCGGCGGCAGACACGCCGTATCATTGCAAGCCTGATATCGCAGCGTCACGGGTATCGTCATGTCGCCCAGCGCGGCATCCGCCCTTGCCGTGAGCTTTAGCTTCAGCGTCACGCTGCCGCTGTATACGTCCATCTCCTTGCTCGAAAACGAAAATTTCTCCAGCCGCCCATCGGGATACGCCGTATCGCGCAACTCGATCCCCGCAGGCAGCGCGGGCGTCGCGGTCGTCGGGATCGAATACGGATCGTTCGGCTTGTGCGAATTCATGTGATACCCGCGCTGGATATCCACCACGATCGCCGCCTCGAATTCCTTTTCGCGCGGCACCGGTTCGAGCGACACGAACACGTGCGGCTTCACGATCGTTGCCGCCGCAGGCATCGCAGTGCTGTCCTGTGCGGTCGCCCGTGCCGTGCCGCCCATGGCCCCCAAAATCGCGAAAGCAGCCAGTGCCATGCACCCGAATTTTCCCGCCTGCGCTCGCATCGTCCTCAGACCTGCACCGCTTCCCCAGTCTGCTCGGTCAAAATTCGGCTCATCAGCTGATTCAAATTCTCGCCCGTTTTCTCGAGCACAAACGCTTGCGCCGGTTCCGACCAGCCGAGCTTGAAACTCGTCGTCAGTGCCGAAATCCAGATCTGCCGCACCGGCGTCTGCGGACTAATCACGAACCGTGTTGAGTGTTCGTCCTCGAATTCGATCTCGATCTTCCCGTCACCGCTCTCGACTTCGAATCCGTGCGAGTCTCCGGCCTCGGCGAGCCGCTTGCTCAGCGCCTCGAAGGCCTCATCGCATTTCTTCTGGAATTCGCGTTCGTCCATCATGGCAGAAGCAGATTACTCCAGCGGTCGAGTCACGGGCAAGGCGTCCGAACCGTCGGTGATGTGGCGTTTACCCGCTTCGACACGCCCTACGCAGAAGCACGAGATTTTATCCCGTTGCGTTCCGTCGAGATCATCGCGCTTCGACCGCAACGAATCGCATTCTCAACCTGATGTATCTGAGCGCCTTCGCCGCGACGCTTAGCCAGCCCATTCCCGTCAGGGTTGGGAAAGAAATGAGGGGATGCAGCGAGCGCCTCGGGGGCGACACTCCAATGCGCCCATAAGTCGAAAAGGCAGGAGAACTCTACAGTAGGCTCTGAATGGCCTTATCGAGCTCGTCGTAATCGCTCAGCCCGATATATTTCTTGTGAATCTTCCCGTCGCGCGAAATCAAAAAGCTCGTCGGATATCCGAAGAGGCCGCCGAACTGGTCGCCGATGTCGTCGTCGCCGAGCACGATCGGGTAAATCATCGGCGTCTGCTTGCCGTTCACATCGAATTCCGTGGACTTCACAAAGGGTTCGACGACTTTCTTGCCCTCTTCATCCATCGCCACGCCGACCACGGTGAATCCCTTGCTCGCGTATTTCTGCTGAAACTCGATCAGCCACGGCGTCTCGATCTTGCACGGCTCGCAGTAGGTCGCCCAGAAATTCACGAACACCACTTTGCCCTTCAGGCTCGCCAGCGTCAGCGTCTTGCCATCGAGGTCCTTGAAGCTCACCGACGGCTCGTCCTTCAGCTTGCTCGAGTCCGGGTCGTTCTTGCCGTCCGCGCTGACGCCGAAGCTCTTGTTGCAGCCGCTAAAGTCCGTCGACGCGATCCACAACATCGCCACGAAGAGCAGCAGGTACGAAGCCCGTTTCATCTGAGATCTCCCATCATCGCATCGCCGAACCAGTACCTCTATTTTACCTGAAACGCCAGATGCGCGGCGGCCCATCAATTTTCGTACGCGCCATTAAAGCAATTTGGATGTTCTGTCGACGCCAACGATGGAAATCCCGCCATATGGTGCCGTAAGGCTCCAGCCTATCGGCTGTCGTATGTTCTCTGGTATCCGCAAGTCGTTGCCACGAAGCTCCTTACGCTGTGGCCGAATTGGCGCTCTCCGTGCCATTCGCTCAAGTGTGGGCTCGCCCGGTGGAACTGGAAGCGGCAGCCGGATTTACCCTTGAGGTGGCGGACCCGTGAAAACTCAGGAGGTCGCACGCCGATGACGCCCAACCAAGTCACGCTCACCCGCGTTGCCGCGGCATTCGCCGCCGTCGCGCTCTTCACCTTCTTCGGCAATTCGCTCATCGCCGATGCCGTCGCCGTCGCGCTTACGATCACCGCCATCGCCCTCGACGGTCTCGACGGCTACCTCGCGCGCACGCGCGGCCTCTCCACGCCCCTCGGCGCCCAGCTCGATATCCTCGGCGATCGCGTCGTCGAAAATCTTTTCTTCACTCTCTTCGCCGTCAGTGGACTCATCTCGCTCTGGGTCCCCGTCCTCTTCTTCGTCCGCGGCACTCTCACCGATTTTCTTCGAGCCCTTGCCGCGCGCACTGGACGCACCGGCTTCGGCTCGAGCTCCATGCTCGAATCCTGGTGGGGGCGCGCTCTTGTCGCCTCGCGCTTCAGCCGCGGCGCGTACGCCGTGCTGAAATGCATCTGCTTCTGCTATCTCGGCTTCATGCTTCCGCTCGCGCACGTCACTGCCGTCTGGCTCGATGCGCCTTTCCGTCGCACTCTCGCCATCGCCGCACAAATTCTCGTCACGGCCACCGCCGCCTTCTGCGTCATTCGCGCCATCCCCGTCATCTGGGAGGGCCGCCGCTATCTCGTTGCCTCTGCTGTCGAGCCGCATTCTCTCGAAATGCGCTCTCCACGACGCCGTGTCGCCCCCGCCGCGCTAGAGGTGCCCCGATGAATTGCATCGTCGAAAGCTGCGCCGGTCCCATCGCCGCCTTCTTCGATCTCGACGGCACTCTCATCCCCTCGCCTTCGCTCGAATGGCGCTTCGCCTCTTATCTTCTCGCTCGCGGCGAAATCTCCCACTCGAATCTCGCCCGCTGGCTCCTCCGCTTCCTCAAGAACCGCCTTCGCGCCCCCTGGGGCCTGGCCCGCGCGAACAAATCCTATCTCACCGGCCTTCACCCTTCGCTCGTCGACGATTGGGAGCGCTCACTCGAACCTCGCGCGGTCCAATTCGCCTCTCTGCCGATGTTCGCAGCGTGCGCGCGGCGCATCCGCTCGCACCTCGCCGCGCGCCACGCCGTCGTCTTCGTCAGCGGCACGCTCGACGAGTTCGCCCGCGTCGTCGCGCGTCGTTTCGCGAGCGATTACGAGCGAAGCCTCCTCGTCGACGTCACCGCAAGCCAAATCGAAATTTGCGCCACGCGCCTCGAATCCCTCGGCGGCCATTGGACTGGCTTCCTCGCCGGCGATCACATGTCCGGCGAAGCGAAAGCTTGCGCCGTGCGCGAACTCGCCGCCCGTCGCGGCTTCGATCTCCCGCGCTCATTCGCCTACGGCGACGAAATCGCCGATCTCCCGATGCTCGCCTCCGTCGGCCATCCCGTGGTCGTCAACCCATCCTCGCGCCTCGCCCGCTGCGCTCGTCAACGCGGCTGGCCCACCTGCGAATGGCGCGCTCTTGAAGCGTCAACGTTCGCACATGCGTCGCCGCCCGCTGTCGCGCCCCACTTTCGCAGCTCCGATTCTTCGATTCTTTCCCCGAGACCCACTCTATGACGGCGAATCGCCTCCTTCTACTCGCAGACTGCGATCAAGAAGACGCTTTCAGAGCAGCCACCGCGCCGCAATCGACCTCAGTCCACCGAATTGCAAATTGGGTTGTGGAAGCTTGGCGCGTTTGCGGCGTCTTCGAGCGCGTCACGTTCGTCTATCTCGCATGGCTCGCCACTATCCACGTCGTTTGCCATCGCAACCTCGCGCATCCCATCCGCGGCCTCGCGATTCACGCCGCTGTCGCTCTTGCGATTCTCGGCCTCGCCCGCGCCGCTGCCGCACGCCCGCAGAACGCGGCCATACAATTCGCGCGCCACTGGTATGCTCTCGCGCTCTACACGTTCTTCTTCGAAGAACTTGGCGGCCTCGTCCACGCCATTTTTCCCAACTGGTTCGACCGCTTCCTCATCCAGTTCGATTTCAATCTCGCCGGTGTTCATCCGTCGCTGTTTCTCGGGCGCTTCGCCACTCCCGCGCTCAACGACTTCATGCAGCTCGCCTACATGACCTACTTCCTCTACCTCGTCCTTCTGCCCGCCATCCTTTACGCAAGCAGCGATCGCCTCGCCTTCTGGACCGTCATGACTTCCACCGCCATCGCCCAATACTCCGTCTACATCATCGCGATCCTTCTTCCGATCGAAAGCCCCTATTTTTCGCTTGCCTCTCTGCAAACGAAGCCGCTGGCCGGCGGCGCCTGCACCGCCGTCATCAATCTTATCGAGCATTTCGGACGCGTCCATGGCGCCGCGTTCCCCTCCGCGCACGTCGCCGGCTCGATGGTCGCCATCCTTGCCTGCTGGCGCTACCGCCGCTGGCTCTTCTGGGCCTGCTTGCCGTTTTTTATTTCGATGTGCGTCGCTACGGTCTACGGTAGGTATCACTACGTCGCCGATGTCGTCGCTGGCCTCGCCGTCGGCGCCCTCGGCTACTTATTCGGCTCGCGCCTTGTGCAACGCCGCGGAGCATCGGTCGCGCCTTGACCCAGGTTATTGTGAGGGCCGATGAAACCTTCACACCCCAATCCGATCTTAGCCCCGCCCCAGAGTTTGCGGGTGCCGCACCCTAGGTTCATCAGGGTGCGTGTCTCGCATGCAATCGTTCACACGGGCGTGAAGTTTGTGGTCTCTAGGGCCGCCCCAATCGCGAGCAACATCCCTTCGCCATATCGCGGCCCAATCAGCTGCAGCCCAACGGGCAAATGCTCGCTCGTGAAGCCGCACGGCACCGACATCGCCGGATGCCCCGTAAAATTCGCCGGCCGGTTCACCCGTACCAGCGCCGACCGGATCGCTTCCTTCTGGCCGCCGATCGTCACCTCAGTCTCGCCTAGCCTCGGTGCCGGAATCGGCGAAGCCGGCGCGACAATCGCGTCCACGCCCTTGAACGCCGCATCGAAGTCCCTAGTCAATTCCTGCTGCACGTCGCGCGCGCGCAAATAATCGACAGCCGGCACCGTCGCGCCCATCTCCAGTCGCGCCCGCACGTCTTCTCCGTATTCGTTCGCTCGCGCCGGAAAAAATCCTCGTGCCTGGTGATAACGCGCCGCCTCCGCCAGCGCCAACGACGTGCTCAATCCGTTCGCCTCCTCCAAATGTGGCAGCGAAATCTCCACGATCCGCGCGCCAAGCGCCCGAAGCATTTTCATCGCCTCATCAATCCGCGCGCGAACTTCGCCATCCACCGCATCAAAGAAAAATTCCGCCGGCCAGCCAATCCGCAATCTCTTGGGCCGCAGTCGCCTCAGCCGCATGTAGCGCGGCCTGCGCGTTCCATTCGGCCAGGCTCTATCGCCCGCGATCGCCTCGAGCACGATGCAACAATCCACTGCGCTCCTGGCAATCGGCCCCACGTGATCCAGGCTCTCGCACAGCGGAATGGTTCCCTGCACACTCACCAGCCCAAACGTCGGCTTCAGCCCCGTCACCCCGCACAGCGACGCCGGAATCCGTATCGACCCGCCCGTATCCGTCCCCAGCGCCGCCATGCACATCCCTGTTGCCACCGCCACCGCCGAGCCGCCGCTCGACCCGCCCGACATTCGCTCGCTTCCCCACGGATTCCGCGCCGCGCCGTAATGCGGATTCTCGTTCGTGATGCCGTACGCGAATTCGTGCATGTTCGTCTTGCCCACCAAAATCGCGCCCGCCCGCGCGAGCCGCGTCGCCGCGTCGCTGTCGAACTCCGGCACGTAATCCGCCAAAATCTTTGACCCCGCCGTAGTCCGCACGCCGCGCGTGCAAAAATTGTCCTTCAGCGCGACTGGAATCCCGTGCAACGGTCCCCGCCAGTGCCCCCGTCCTCGCCCGCCGTGAATCTCTCGCTCTGCCGCGCGAGCCTCGCGCAAAGCCCGTTCCGCCGTCACGGTGATGAACGCGTTCAGCTGTGGATTCAGCTTCTCGATTTTCGCGAGCGCCGCGTTCGTCAGCTCGGCCGGCGAAATCTTCCGCCGCCGCAGCAGATTCGCCGCCTGCTCAATCGGCAGAGATGCCCACTCGTCCGTCGCGAGTTTCTGCATTCGGAGTCTCTAGAAGATTTTTTCCTGCCGCCTTAGGTTGCCGAGCGATCCCAGGTTTGCAATCCGGAAAACGCCCATGTACTGGTTTTCGTTTCGGATCGAGCCAAACGAGAATTTCCGGTACTCGAACCCGATGCCGCAGCACGACCCGTTGTAGCTCACTTCTGCGATCTGGTTTTGAAACGCGCCCTGCGTGAAATCGTAGCTCGCGCCAAACGTTGCATTGAATCCGCGCCGGTTCATGTCGCCATACCCGCCAAGCGCTCGCAATTGATTGGCGCGCTGCTGGAAACATCCCCCCGACGCGCCCGTCAGGCTCAGGCACGTTCCCGTTTCCTCCGCCGATGGATGCAGCGGCATGTTCAGCGTCGAAAACTGCGCCACCGTCAGAAACGATTCCTTGTAAGGTTTCAATTTCAGCAGCGTTCCGATCACGTTCATCCGGTTCCGCTGCGTGTCGTAGTTCAAAATGAATTCCGTGTCGTAATGTTTTCCCGGCTCGATCGTCAAATCGCTCACGATTGGCGAAAACCGCCGCGGCTCATCGGCAAACGCAAACGGCGTCAGCGAATCCAGCGCCTGGAACACGTTTCGTTGTCCCGGCACCAGCGCGCCGCCAAACGTCGGATCGAAATAATATTTCTGCGCGAGCTTCCACGTGATGAACTCCTCCGCCTTTCCGCCCGCCGTCCTCTTGAAGAGCCGCTGCACGATGCCGTACTCCACATCATTCGTATCCGTCAGCGTCTCATCCTCGTCGAATCGCACAAACCTTCCGAAGTCATTCACTCCAGTCACGTAGCTGTAATTTACGTAAGGCTCGATCGTGTGCTTCCACTTCGTGTCGCCGCTCTCGAAGATCCGCTCCAGCACCGGCAGCCGCATGTCTACAGACATCTCTTCCGTGTTCCGGAAAAATCCCTCCGCGTCATACGCGCCGTTCAACATTTGTCCGCCGTAATACGTCGACCGGAACGTGAAGTTCGCCGCCACGTCCAGCCACGGCCCCAAATGCACCGGCAGCGTCACGCTCGGCGCAATCTCGCTCCGTTCCACGAAATTCGGCGTTTCAAACGGCGTCAGGCTGTCGCCCCGATGCTCCGCTCCCGTGAACGCGTCGAACGAGAAGTAAATCGGCAGGTTGTCCCATAGCGGCCGGTCCACCGAACTGAAGCGCGCTTCTGGCGCAGTCCGTAGCGACACCGAAGCCGCCGGCGATGCGCTCAAGAAGTTCTCGTAACTCAGCGCCGCGAAATCCACGCTGTACCCGTCGAAATTCTTCGTCAGAAACGCAGTGTTCCGCACTTCCGAGTTCACCGCTTGCGTGAACGTTTCAAACCAAGCCAGGCGGAACGTCAGCGAGGTCAATTGGTCCAAATCCGCCACCGCCCGCCAGTTGCCCGGCAGATCCGCCGTGAAAAGCAATTGCGTCTCGTGCCCGCCTTGTTTCAGCGGAGGCGCGCCCGGTTCTTCCAGGCCGCGGTCAATCACGCCGAAATAGTTCGCCTGCAGACGCGCGTTTTCCCATGGACGCATTCTCAGCTCGCCCTTCTGCGCCCAGCCCCGCAAGCTGTAATACGACCCGCCGAGCGTCACATCCGCCCAGTCCAGCGGCGCCCAATAGAACGCATCCCCCAGCACATACCCTTTCTGCGACGTGTGCCCCGGGTCCGGAATCAGAAATCCTGAAGTCCGTTCCCTCGACGCTGGAAACGTCGCGAACGGCATATAGAGCACCGGTATCTCGAAGAGCCGGAAGTTTCCGTTCTCGAGATGCACGGAGCGTTCCATCACAATCGTCGCTTCGGGCGCATACATCTTCCAGGTCGGCCTCGCCGGATCGCACACGGTCATCCACGCGCGCTTCACCACATACGTTTCCTCGTCTAGCCGCTCTGCCTCTTCCGCTTCGAAGTAAATCGGGTTTGGACTCGAGAGCAGCGTCGGCTGCGGTCTCCTCTGCACCGCAAATCGCGCCCGCACGTGGTGGAACGATCCCTTCCCGGTCTTCACCTCATACCGCGCGTCGTCCGCCTCCACGTGCTGCGTCAGGTAATCGAGCTGCACGTGCCCGGTCGCCGTTGCCACTTCCGTATCGCCGTCGTAGACCACGTGGTCCGCATGCAGCCGCGTTTCCCCGTAAATCACGTCCACGTTTCCATCGCCATAGAACATCCGCCCCACCCACCTCTGGTGGTCCGCGCTCAACGTGGCCTCTCCGCCCGCCTGCAGTGGCTGAAAATTCTTCCGTACTGTGTCGGGAGACCCCGAGTTCGGCGTCGACACGCTGGAATTGTTCTGCTCTTGGGCAGCGCCTGCCACAGCAGCGGTTGGCGTCGTGTTCGAATTGCTCTGATCCGAGACGCTTTCCTGTACTGGTGGCTCAGCTGCCGAAGGATCGCCCCCGCCGCTTGCGGACGGTTTCGTAGCGGCCACCTTATCACCCTGACGGAGCAAGGCGAGCCGGGCGCCTTCTTGCCGCGTATCCTCGAATTCGCCACGAAGGTTGGTCTGCTGTGGGGACGAGTTCGCACTCGACGACGTAGACTCGGTTCGTTTAGAGGGATTTTCCTGCGTTTGCGCGATAGCCGCCGCGGGAGACAAAATCGCCGCCACCACAATCAGCAGCCTCCATCTCTCCCGTTGTGGCCAGACTCTTCCGCCCGCCATCGCTCCGCGCTTCACACGTATTTCACGCTATCGAATTTCGAGCCTAACACGCACCCCCGCCCTCGCATAGGACTAACCCTCCCGCTCCCGGGTTGCCTCATTCGCCCCACCCCACCGCGTCCATCCGGCCTGTGTTATACTCAATAGGTTCCGTCACTGGAACTCTCCGCAGCGCAAAACGGACCAGTGATTAGAATCTGTCAGTCGTGTGGTGCCCTCATTCTAGAGGACACCGACCAATGCTCGTTCTGTAAGGCCCCGCTTGTCGAAGACCGCGCGTTGCACTCCGCGCCCGTCGTGTCTTCCGCCTACACCCAGCCCGCGGGCGAACAATTTCTCGGTTCGTACGCGGTACGCGAGAGCGCATCATCCAGGGACTCACGCGATCGTACCTTCGCCTCGCATCGCGCCGCCATCGCCACATCCACCGACGCTCCCGACGACGAACCCGAATGGCGCCGTGAAGTCGCGCGGCGTCTCGAAGACTACCGTGCCCGTCGCCGCCGCTTGAATCCAGAAGAGCCGCAATCCGGCTTGCCCTTCCGTGAAGATGTTTCGCTCGAGGAATACGGCGAGGAGCCCTACGAGATCCCGATGGAGCGCCCGCGACCTTCGCGCGCCACTCATCGCAGCAAAAGAGAGACGGAACGGATGGAGATCAACGTCCAGCCCGAGCTCGATTTCTCAAGCTCCGCCGACGATCGGGCTCATCCGCAATCGCCGCTCGTTCCCGTGGCCGGCGTCGCCGCTCGCCGTTGGGCCGGCGTGATCGATTTTATTTTCCTGGGATTCACTTGCGCGGGATTCTTCGGGCTATTCCGTTCTCTCGGCGGGGAAATGCTGCTCGATAAGATTGACGCGCTCGTCTACGCGTCCGTCGCGTTTCTCTTCTACTGCCTCTACTTTTTCCTATTCACCACGTTCGCCGGCGCCACTCCCGGTATGCAGCTCCGCGCGCTCACCATCGTCCGCCTCGACGGCACGCTCCCCGAAACCCGCCAGCTTCTCTGGCGCAGCTTCGGCTACGTTCTCTCCGGCGCAACCTTGATGCTCGGCTATTTCTGGGCGCTATGGGACGAAGACCATTTCACTTGGCAGGACCGCATCTCGCACACGTATGTCACCGCCGCGACGCCCGTTGATGCCGCGGCCCCGCTCGCGCCGTCACCTCACTCAGGCGCCGTCGCTCATCGTTGAGTGGTGCGCGGCTCGCACCTCATCGCCCGACCCGCACGACCGCGCTTGAATTCTACCCTCGCGGCGCCGTCGGGCGCGTCAATTGCCAGGACCTTGCAAATTGCGGGAACTACGGACGATTTCTAATCGATACAAACTGCGATTAGAAAATCACCTAAATCCAATCGTATCAATTACATGCATGATTTCTAATCGATACAAAAACGCGGTTTTAGAATTTCGCGATTTTTAGCATCCGCCGCCTGCCTTGCGTAGTTTTCGGCGCCTCATTTTTGGCGTTTTCGCCCCACAAAACTCCATTTTCCCCACGCGACTGTCTCCCGCAACGTCTCGAATCGCTCCCCCACGGTCCGCCGAATCGACTCCGGCTGTCCGAGCCATTGCTCATACGTCGTTCTCTCGTGTTCCACCATCGTCGCCATCGCGTCCAGCTTCGGCCACGCGCGACGCGCCAGCTTCACTCCGCATGCGAAGTGCACGAAATTCAAAAACGTCGTCCGCCACGGCTCCACGATCACCATCCGTCCGTCCCGCGCGAGCACGCGCCGCGCTTCGTCGAGGGTTTTCTCCAAATCTTCTGGCAGCGTCGGCAAATGATGAAGTCCGCCCTGGACGATCACGAAATCCTTCGACTCATTCGCAAACGGCATTTTCCGGCAATCGCACTCCACGCACTTCGCCGGTCCGCGATATTCCGTCAGAAGCCGCGCTGAAAGGTCTGCGCCTTCCAGGTTCGTGAATCCCAGCCGCTCCAGCGCGCGTAGCCCGTTGCCGCGCCCGCAAAAAATCTCCAGAATGCGCGCATCGCGCGGCCATTCACGAGCGCCGAGCCGCTCGAGCCGTGCGATGAATTTGTGGATTTCCTCTTCGGGAGTTTCGAATCGAAGATATGCCGCTTCCCAAGGATCGGAATTCGGGGATGCGCGTTTCGGCGTCGCGCCGCCACCGCCCGTTGCGTCGCTCACACTGTGATCTTCCGCTCGCGATCTCATCTATGTCCGTGGAAATGTTCGCAGCAACCGCCGCGATTATACAGCGCGCCTGCGTTTAGTTCTGCGCAGCACTCGCGCTTAGGTTCCCGCTCGCGTTCCGGTCCCGGTGATAAGATACCCATTCTGCCGGCTTGGGAACCGCGTCCGGCACACCAACATGGCGCGCATCGAAAATCTCACTGCCGACGCTGCCGTCGCCGTCCCGTCGCTGGAACTGGTTTCTAGCGGCCCGCCCCCGGAAGTCTCCGTCGTAATGCCGTGCTTGAACGAAGCACGCACGCTCGCCACGTGCATCCGCAAAGCGCTCGCCGCGTTCGAGCGCTCTGGTCTCCGCGGCGAAGTGATCATCGCCGATAATGGCAGCACCGACGGGTCGCAAGCCATCGCCACCGAACTCGGCGCTCGCGTGATTCCAGTTGCCGTGAAGGGTTACGGAAGCGCGTTGCGTGCGGGAATCGCGGCCGCTCGCGGCGAGTTCGTGGTGATGGGCGATTCCGACGACAGCTACGATTTCACGCAGGTTGACGTGTTCGTCGCGAAGCTGCGCGAAGGCTTCGACCTCGTGATGGGCAATCGCTTCTGGGGCGAACACGTTCCCGGCGCGATGCCTTTCCTTCACCGCTATCTCGGCAATCCCGGACTGAGCTGGCTCGGACGCGTGTTTTTCAAATGTCCCGTCGGCGATTTCCAGTGCGGCCTGCGCGGATTCCGCAAATCCGCGATCGATACACTCGACCTGCACACGATCGGCATGGAGTTTTCCACCGAGATGGTGGTGAAAGCCACTCTCTTCAAATTGCGCATCGCCGAGATCCCCACCACGCTTTCGCCTGACGGCCGCGGCCGCCCGCCGCACCTCCGCACGTGGCGCGACGGCTGGCGTTACCTCCGCTTCCTCTTGCTCTATAGCCCGCGCTGGCTTTTTCTTTATCCCGGCATCGTGCTGTTCTTGCTCGGCATCGCCGTTTGTGCATGGCTGCTGCCCGGTGCGCAGACGATCGGTTCTATCACCTTCGACTATCACACGCTGCTCTTTGGAGCGATGGCTGTGCTGATCGGATTCGAGTCCATCAATTTCGCGGTCTTCAGCCGCATCTTTGCCACGAGCGAAGGCTTGCTGCCCGAGGATCCCACTTTCGCGAGTCTCTATCGCTACATCACGCTCGAAGTGGGACTCGTCATCGGCGCGGTGCTGATTCTCGCCGGCGCCGGTCTTTGGGTCTTCGGACTCGGAGCTTGGCGCAGCCAGCATTTTGGCCCGCTCGATCCCGAGCAGACGCTCCGCATCGTGATTCCCGGATTCGTCGGGCTCACGCTCGGCGTCCAGATCGTTCTCTCCAGCTTCTTCATCAGCTTGCTGGGCATGAAGAGGCGATGACGTGTCCGCGCCAGATGCGCAATCCTCGATGACGCCGGAACATTCCGGCGCGGCTCGCATCACCGGCACGCTCCATCAAAAACTGGTTTACAGCCGCCGCGTTCGCGTGCTCTCCGCGCATCTCTCCGCGATGATTCCGCCGAACGCACGCGTGCTCGACGTCGGCTGCGGCGACGGCACGATCGATCGCGTGATACTCGACCGCCGACCGGACATTTCGATCGAAGGTGTGGACGTGCTGGTCCGTCCGCAAACGCAAATCCCGGTGCACACGTTCGACGGTTCGACGCTCCCTTTTCCGTCCGCAAGCTTCGATCTGGTGATGTTTGTGGACGTGCTGCACCACACCACCGATCCGCGCGTGCTTCTCCGCGAAGCGGTGCGCGTCGCCGGAGCGGTCCTCATCAAGGATCATTTTCGCGAGGGATTTCTCGCCGGGCCCACGCTGCGCTTCATGGATTGGGTCGGCAACGCGCATCACGGCGTTGCGCTGCCTTACAATTACTGGAGCGAATCGCAGTGGAACGCCGCGTTCCGCGACCTGCATTGGAAGATGGAAGAAACGCGCAAGCCAGATGATCTCTACCCCGCACCCGCTTCCTGGCTCTTCGGGCGCAATCTGCATTTCATCGCGCGCCTGCGCCACGAACCCGCAAGCGCAGCACCCGCACGCAGCAATTAGCTCTCCACTTGCTCCGTTGCCGTCTCGTAGCGATGTGTGCGATGCCGACGCTGCCGGACCACCGGCCCCTCAGACGGCAAAGCCGGCGCCATCGCCACATGCGCTTGCAGCAGGAACAGCATCATGTTGGAAGGAATGTGCAAATTGAAGTCGACAAAGCTGTGCAGCAGCAGGCCGCAGAGCGCCACGATCGCGCCTGCATGCATCGCGCGCGAAAAATGGCCCTGCTCGGCTTCGAAGCCCTTGCGCATGCCGCGAAACAAGATAAAGAGAAACGCCAATCCGCAAAGGGCGCCCGGAACTCCGGTCTCCGCCAAGGTCTCCATGTAATCATCGTGGACGTGGTCCACCACTTTCCCGTCGTACATCGTTTCGTATCGCGGATACACCGCGATCAGCGCACCGACCCCGCAGCCCAGCGCCGGATGATCCTCGAAAATATGCGCGGCGCCACGCGACATCGAAAGCCGCCGAGAGAGAGAAACCTCGCTTGATTGCAGATTCGTGAAGCGCTCCACCACGCGCGCCGCGCCGATCCACGCCACCACGGCGATCGCCACCAGCACCACGACGGCCACTCCGATCATCCGCGGGTTTTCTTTTCTCTTGCGAAGCCGCACGAACACGGCGAACACTGCCACTTGCACCACCAGCGCGATGATTCCCGCGCGCGAGCCCGAGAGAACCATCGCGCTCACCGGCACGATCGTCAGCAGCGCCGCAAACGGATACACGTCGCGCCGGATTCCGCGAAATACCAGCATCGCGAATCCCACCGGAACCGTCAGCTCCACAAATCCCGCGAAATGGTTCCGGTTTACGAACGGCCCAAAGGGATCGCTATTCGCTCCCACCACGCGAAACCAATAGATCTTTCCCTCCCATGTGAAATGCTGAATCAATCCGAGCAGCGAAACGCCGAAGGAGAGCAGCATCTGAAACCACGCCAGATTCGTCAGCGAAGCCCGGTCGCGAAAAGCCTGCACGCACAGGAAAAAGAAAATAAATATTGCGGCAAGTTCGAGTAGCGTGACGCGCGTCTCGAACGCATAAGCTGTAGTGTGAAGCGCAAGCTGCGCCAGGCCGATCGCCAAAATCCCGAGCAATGGCCAGTTCAAATCGCTCCAGTAAATCTTCGCGGCCGGATCACGAAACATCTGCAGCGCCCAATAGACGAAGAAAATCGCCACTCCGGCCTCGAGAAACGATTCCGACCACACCTCCACCACGCCATGCGCCAGCACGGCAAACGCCGCCACAAGCAGCAATCCCGCGCGGAGCAGTTTCATGGGCGGGAATGCTCCGGCCCTGCGTCGCGCCGCGTTAGCGTCACGCCGGCGATCCACACGGTTCCGCTCAGCTTGTTTTCAAAAAGCCGGCTCGGGATGCGAAGCACAAAGACGTACAAAAAGTGCGTCTGCGGCGCGGTGGTGACGTCCAAATCAACCGGCGCCCATGGGTTCGAACCAGTCAAGTTGCCCGTGCTGACGTTCAACTCGGTTGGATGATGAGGGTCCGTGATCCCGAATCGCACGCCGCTCTCCGTGGTGATGCCCTCCGTGCGCATGAACGCGCGGAAGTGATAGGCGCGGTTGGGTTCCACGGGCACGAACTGCGAGGGCGAGTTCAATTGCAGATTCGTCCCGCCGCCGAAATCGAGCCGCAAGCTACGCCCCGACGCTTCAATGGGCGGACGATCGAAACTCGCCGCCACGCCGAGTGCCTGCGCCCACCGCCAGCCGAGCCCGCCGTCGATGAAGTCCAGCGTGAAGTCGCCGTCCCACATCACCGAACCCGGCTGCGCGGGCGGCAAAGTGGAACTAGACGCCGCCAGCGCCTGCATCCACGCCTGGCGCGCATCTTCCGCGCGGTCCTCGCGGATCAGCTCTTCGATGAAAGGAAACGAGCGCGCCAGCGGGAAAGGCTTGCCCAGCGTCTGGATTCCTTTCCAGACTATGAGCCCTGCGTCGCCCAGATGATTCGACTGGAAGAAATCCAACGCCTGAAAGTAAGCGTCCAGATTCGAAGGAAGGATTTGGTCGACCAGCACATTTACATCCTGGCTCGAACGCCACACGCGCGAAATCGCCAGCGGCACGAGCAATGCGTCGCCACGCACGGCTTTCTGAATTTCGGCATATCCGTCAGTGAAATCCTGCTGTCGTAGCAGAAAGTTGCCGTAGTCCCAGGCCACTTCCGCAGACGCCGGATACACCGATTTCGCCTGCTCGAATGCCTGCCGCGCCTTCGTGATATCGCCGGCCGTCTCGTAGGCGGTGGCGAGATCCAGCCAATAGTAGGACCAGAGCGGCTCAAGCTGCACGGCTCGCTGAAAATCCTGGATCGCCGCCGATGGATCAGGTTCATCGAAACTCCACTGGCGAAAGCGTCCGACGCGATCCCACGCATCGGCGTCGCCCGGCACCATCGCCGCGCCGCGCTCCATCGCGGGCAGCGCTTGCGAATCGAGGCGGCGGTCCGCCCAGAAGAATTTCACGGCGTGGTAGAGAAGAGCCGACGACACAATGAGAGTGACGACCAGAAGCAAACGGCGGGTGGCGTTCGAGGCGAGCGCAATTTCCACGGTGACGTAATCTGCTACGAGCGCCACCTTCGGCGCAAGAAATTTTCCGCAGATATTAGATGGGTTGGCTTGCGTTGTTGCAACCGAATTCCGCCGGTGAGTCTCGCCGCCCTCGCGACCGTGAATCCTGCCGCGAAGTCACGCCGCCGGGCCACTCACGGTTTGAGGCGGATTCGGTCAAAGTGGTAGCTGACGCCGATCGACGCGCGGTAGTTCGTCTGCTTCAGCTTGTAGCCGAAGAAGCTCGTCTGCCCGATGTCCATCTGAATCATGCGCACGGTCAAATGGTGCCGAATGTTCAGTTCGAGGCCGCCGCCGCCGGAATAGGAAAACCCGGTGTAGGAATAGACCGAAGACTGGTAGCCACCGTAGGCAGGAACATCATTGCGGTAGTATCCGTCGCCAAAAAGAATCTCGCCGTAGGGCGTGAGCTTGTGATGCCCGAAAAGGTAGATGCGCGGCCCGGCTTGTAGAGTGTAGATGCTCGTGTTGCCAAACGTTCCCTGGTCGCGGTAGCTACCGGTTCCTTCCAGCTGCAATCCGAAAATTCCTTTGAAGCGGCGAAAGTTGACGACGCCGTCGAAATACCAGCCCGGCATGCCGATCTGCGATGAGTCGGACGTCTCGGTCTGCTGGAACAGCCGGAACGAAGCTCCCACGCCAACCTGGAACCGATCGGGTGGATTTTGCGCCATTGCCGGCGCGGCGCCGAGCGCCATCAGTGCAATAATCCCAAAAAGCTTCTTCATCAACCGCTTCCTCCCCTTCGAATCTGTGTGTTCGCCGATAAGAATCCATCAAAATGAGCGGCGCATATCATACCTTGCCCGGCCCGAATCCCTTAGCGCGAACCGGCGAATTCGCCGCGCTGCGGGCTGATGCAAGCGATTCTGCGAGCTATTTTGGAAACGTGTGTTTCGATGTCGCGGCTGCGAATTTGGATGGCCCGCGCGGCGCGGCTCGGGGGCAAAAGAATTGGGCCGCGCAACCCCTCTCGGACGAACAAGAGGAAGATGCGCGGCCCATGAACTAGCCTGCGATTACAGCGGCTTCGGCTCTGCAGCCTGCCGTTCCGCCGTCTCCGCCTACGTAACCGTGAACGCGATCGTGGCAGTCTGCGTGCGGCCGCCGGACGATCCGGTAATGGTCAAGTTGTATGTGCCCGCCGGAGTACCCGCGCTGCCAGAGCACGCCGTAAGCGCGATCATCAGCACGAGTGCGCCCGCGAGCGAGATCTTCTGCCGGCGTTGCCGTGCGAACGGCACGGCCAGCAGCGAAAGGATCGCGAGCCCGATGAAGAGCTTCTGCCACGGCGAAACGGGCGGAACGTGCCACTTCACCGGCGGCGCCGCGGAACTGCCCGCGGTGCTGAGCGTCACCGTCACCGGCCCGGTTGCGGTCACAGAGCCCGGCACGGAGCAACTGCCCATCGGAATCGAGCCCGAGCAGCTGAGCGTGACGGGGCCGGCGAAACCGCCCAGCAGCGTCACGGTGACTTGCGGCGCGGGACTCGGCGCGGCGCCAGGAGCCGCGCTCACGCTTTGGCTCGGCGGCGTCAACTGGAAGTCCCAGGCCGTGCCGGAAAGGCTCACATTTTGGTTCAGGCCGCCTGCCGAGAGCGCGAGGGTGGCCGTCACAGGATTCGCGTTCGCGGACGTCGGCGTGAAAGTGACATTTATCGTGCAGCTCGTGTTGGCTGGAATTGTTCCGCCCGTGCAGGGGCTGCCGCTCGAAAGGGCGGCGGCGTAGCTGCCGGTTGGATCGGTGAGCGTCTCGGTGTAGGCGAGCGAAGTGGCGCCGTTGTTGCTCACGGTCACCGTTTGCGCGGGGCTCGTGGTGCTCACGAGCTGCCCGGCGAAGGTTAGCGATGTGGGCGTCACGCCGACGGCGACGTTCGAGCCCGCGCCGGTAAGCATGATGCTCTGCGTATTGACGATTCCGTAGGGCGAGTACTGCAACGGCAGAGTGGCGGATTCGTTGCCGTTGACGGTTGGGGTGAACGTCACGTTGACCGTGCACGGCGTGTTGTTCGTCGCGAGCGTGGCGCCGCAGGGACTAGCACCGCCCGGCGTCGCCGTAAAGTCTGCCGCGTTCGTCCCGGTCATGGAGAGAATCGTCAGTGGAATGCCCGCGAGGCCGGTGTTGTTCGTAATCGTGACCGGCTGCGTCGCATTCGAGGTGATGAACACCGTGCCGAAGTTGATGGCGAGAGGAGAAATTGTGACGGTGGGCTGCAGCGTCAATTTCGATGCGAAAGCTGATTCGGTGCTGGCGGCATCGGTTTGCGTCAAGCTAGTTTGGAACGCACCCGGATTTGGAAATACTGGGAAATCAGTGGAGGAGGTTTGGCCGACGATGTAAGCGGTGTTCGATGCGTCCAGCGCGATGCCATATGCGCGGTCAGGCAAGACACCATTTCCGTTGCCGCCGAAGAGCGTCGAGTAAATCAGGCACGCCGAGCCGGTGCAGGGTGCGCCGGTATTGACACCTCCAGGATTGATTTCCGTGACGAAAGCTACTCCCTGCGTGTTCGCGCTCGTTGTCTGGAGGGCTCCTGCCGTGACAGGAAACGTTGTCGTGGCAGCCACGGGCCCGATGGAAGCGGTCGAGCCAGTAAAGTACGCATTGCCCACAGAGTCTGCCTGGATTGACAGCCCTTCATCACCGTTATTCCCTCCGAATAGCGTTGAATAAGGAAGTGAATTTGCCCCGCTCTTTGAAGTGTCGACTAAACTGACGAAAACGAGCCCTTGGGCACTGCTCGTCGTGAAGGCTCCGGAAGTCACCGGGAAGTCTGCGGAGTACGTCTGGCCGGTCAAGTACGCAACGTTGTTCGGACCCAATGCGATTCCGAATCCGAAATCACTGACCGATCCGGACAAGTAAGTCGAGTAGATCAAGGAAGCCGCTCCCGACTTGGTCGTGTCGATCCTTGTCATGAATGTTGTTCCAGCCGAGTTTGCGGCAGCAGCGTTCGACTGATACGCATTAAGGACCGGAAAGTTCGTGGACGTGGTGATTCCAACCAAATAGGCATTGCTGGAAGAGTCTGCCGCTATGCCGAAGGCCCAATCACCGAAACCGATGCTCCCGGCATTTGTGCCGTTGCCGCCCAGATACGTTGAATAGATTAAAGATGCGGCTCCGGATTGCGTAGTGTCGATCCGAGAAAGGAACGCGGTTCCGTTGGGATTGCTGGGAGTGGACTGAAGGGGGGATGCCGACACAGGAAAATCTGAAGAGAAAGTGAGGCCGCAGAGGTAGGCATTCTGGCTCGAATCAACGGCGATAGCGCGAGCGAGGTCGCCGCCCGAGCCGCCTAGATACGTCGAGTAAACGAGAGATGCCACGCCGCTCAATGTGGTATTGATCTTGGAGAGAAAAGCTGTCCCATTCGCGTTGCTCGCCGGAGGAGCCTGGAAGGCGTTCACGACAGGAAAGTTCGTAGAAAACGTTTGTCCGGTTACATACGCGAGACCCGAACTATCCACTGCAATTCCATAAGCGAGTTCACCCCCGTTGCCTCCGAGGTAGCTGGAATAGAGTTGGGTCGCCCCAGTCGGGTCCAGCTCGGTCACGAAGACAGCTCCGCTTCCGGCTGTACCAGACGGCGGCGCGGAATCATAGGCATTTGCTGAGGTCGTCGGAAACGTGAGTGAGAAGGTTTGGCCGGCGACATATGCATCACCAAGAGAGTCGACACCCACTCCATAGGCAGTATCGCCTGAAGCGCTGCCACCGAGGTACGTCGAGTAATTCAAGATCGGATCGATCGTCAGGGCCTTTGTTGTGTCGTAAGGGCCGAGTGCGAATCCTACGCGTTGGTCTGCGGAGACCGCATAATTCGCCGCCACGAGTCGCCTCCGGCCGTTTACGTCCTGGTAGACGACGGGCTTCTGCAGGTCGATGTCGCCACCCGGAACGCTCAATACGAGATTTCCCTCGGAATCCACGGCGATCTTCTTCGCACCCTTCACGTCGAGCGCTATGGCATTCGGATCGGCTCCCGGCGCCACTACGTAGTCGTATTCCAATCGCTGCTGGTTACCGTAAAAGTCCAGGTCGATTCCGGGATAGATTGCTGTGTACTGCACGCGCCGATACGAGGGGATGTCTGTTCTCCAGTCGCGTTGATCGTCGCCGACAAAATAATTGGTGTTCCCCGGCAATCGGTCCTGGCCCGCGATCTTGACGTCTGAGCTCGCGCCGACGAGTCGAATGCGGACGACGGAGACGTGAATCTTTTCGGTGGCTTTGCGATGATCCTCCAAGGCGGCAGCGCGCGTCGATGACGGCGATTTTGCATCTCGCATCGCGAGAACTGCCTCTTGCGGCGTCAGGAAAAGCTGATAACCTTTCCCCCGCGAAAGAAATTGCACGCGCGAGTCGGTTTGTCCTCTGTTTCCCTCGAACGCCATGGGCAATTTCCCGTAGGAGTCGATCCACTTCGCCTTCTCGCTATCGGAGACCGGACTCGCGAATTTCTTTGCGTTCATCGCTTGGTCTTGTGCGACAGACCTTCCCGGTGCAGCCTGATCTTCACGGATGGCGAAGGAAAGTGCGAGCGCGAATATGCAAAAACCGGCAAGCGCGCAAACGACGACTTTGCCGAACGAAGCCCTCATCTTCATTGTGGCAGTCCTCCTGGTTATTTTCCGGTCAGCTCGGAAGGGGCTGCCGGGCAGGGCAGCGCACCCCATCTAAAGAGCTGAGAACCCCGATTGAAAATTGGGAAAAAATAGGATTGCGATTCTAGGGTAGCGTTTCGAATTGACCTCAGTAGAAATCGCATTTGAATGGCGATACTAGCACAGTTTCTTTTTGATACAGATAAAGTCAACGAGCACCTGTCGAATATCGAAACATGCGTTTTTTGTTCAATATTGAAACTAGATATGTAGTGAAATCTGGTATCGAGGCTGCCGGGTCGCAACCACCCTAAACACTGGCGCTCAGCGGCTTCATCCGTCCGCTGCAGTCAGCGCAAATCACTCGACATAGCTCGTCAATCCGCTGCAGGTCTTGCGAAGCCGAAATTTGCCGAACCGGAACACGCGCGACAAGGCGGCTGAGGACTTCGAACTCACGCGCGCGCATCTCGGGGCTTAGTAGGTTCGTCGCGTAACTGTTGGCGACCAGCGAAAGGAACGCGGTTTCGCGTGAGAGCGTAGCGACTGCGGCAGCTTCATCCTGCCGCGAGCCCAGGATGTAGATAGCTGCAAGGGGAACTGCTTCTCCTTCGAATCTGATGCCGTGACTTCCGTCGAATACGCAACGCTTCTCCCAGGTAGGGATAAAACGCGGAGCGGCGTCTGCAGAGCCGAAGAGAGCGGTCAACGGTTCCGGCCACAGCGAAATATAGGGATAGGAAGGCAGGATTTTGAATATGTCGCCCGATGCCGAGAGCGCGACGATGTCGTCGGAAAGCACCGAGCAGCCGCAACCCGCCAATGCGGCGGCTGTGGTGGATTTGCCGGCTCCGGCCGAGCCTACAAACGCCACCGCCTTACCGTCAATCACCACTGCGCTTGCGTGGAGGCACGTCACGCCGCGCAATCGAAGCATGAGCCCAAGGACTGGCCCCAAAAAGTACGAAGCGGCATTCTCGATTGACGTTGACTCAGGCCAGAGCGCCCAGGCGTTTCGTCCCTCACGATTAACCCAGAATTCGATTCCATCGAAATACCTAAGGTGTAGCAGGGACCCGCCATTCGCCTTCCAAATACGCAAAGCCGGTTCACCGGAAGGCGCCAGATATGGGCTCAGATATGTGAGGTCTTCCGTTTGTTCAGAGCCGGCGGCGGCGCCGTGAGGCGAGGCGTCCCACTTGATCTCGATGTCCGGCGATCTTCGCGATAAACGGGATACGGCAACTTCCGGAATGGGGCGATTCGAGTGGAGGATCAAACCAAAAAAAGAGTAGCTTGCAATCACTGCTTCCAATCTTCTGAGCTTAGGGCGCTGAGAGCACCTACTTCAAGATCCGGCTGCGGCAGCCAACCCCTACTGGCACAACCCAAGATGGCCTAACCTCAGCACGACCAAAGTTCCGAATTCTCAGTCGGAAGCTCATGTTAGGGCTATAGGTGGGTTTTCCAAGTTGGAAAGGCGCCACCATCCTTACCACCTGCCGTAGACACTTTCTTCGTCAACTCCTGCACAGTCCCGTAAATCTTTAAGATCGGAGAATAGTATGGCTTCTTGGGCTCCCGGATGACCGGTTTATGCATTACGAGCCTCCGCAACAATGTTATACCGAAGTCTTCGCGCCGTCTGCAACCAAAAGTTAAGACACAGCGGCCGCAGTTCATCCGGCGCCGCCTCGTGTTTTCGCTTTTTTTCAGGTACGGCGAAAGCTGCGAGCGTGTCGCATGAGACGTACCGCTCGATCTCTTCGCTCCATCCGCCGTTGCCGGCGAACTCTTCTTCGTAGCGCCGGACTTTCGCCGCCAAGGGGTCGCTTGCCAGTGGCTTCTTGGGCCTCGTCCGCACTTCCTCCGGCAGTTTCCCGATCATCGCCTCGCGCAAGATCGCCTTCTCGTAGATCCAGGGAAACGCCGGCAGCGCGAGCAGATAATTCACCACGCGCAAATCCAAGAATGGATAGCGCACTTCCACCAGATTGCGCGTCACGCCGGGATCAGCCCCCTCAAAGAGCTGCTGCCAATGCGGCAAGCTGAGCGACGCATGCGCCTTGGGCAGCGTCGGATGGGTGGTGCTTTCATACTGCGCGTTCTGGTGGCGCCAGCGCTCGGCGAGATTCATGCGCCGCGCGAAATCGGGCGCAATCCAGGAAGGGAAGGCCGGCCCACCGACGTTCCTTCCGAGCATCGTATTGAGGCGATACCGAATCCCCCGCCATGGAAACCGCCGCACGCTCAAATAGGAAGCCGCAGCCGCCGCAAAACGCGCGTAGCGTTTCTCGCGCAGCAGCGAGGAAGCGAACGGCCACATCTGAAAATGCATCAGATTGTCCGCACCCTCGCCGGAAAGCGTCACGCGCGCGTGCCCGGAAATTGCGCGAAATTGCGAGAAAAGCGCTCCGAAAAATGCGTCCTCCAGCGGCTCCGGATACGCGAATTCCGCGTCGCCGCGCCGCTCGAACGGTTCCGCTTCATCGAGCGAAATCTCCTCGTGCGGCAGACCGAGGAATTCGGCGGTTCTGCGCGCAAACGCGGTCTCTTCCGCTGCCGATGCTTCGGCATACGTCACGGTGAACGCCCGCAAATCCACTTCACCGCGCGAAGGCGCCGTCACTTCCCGCGCCACCGCCGCCACTGAAGCCGAGTCCAGCCCGCCGCTGAGCAGAATCGCCACGCGGTTCGTACGCAGACGATCCATCACGGCGGCCTGCAACAGCCGCTGCAGTTCCTCGTCGTACTGGTGCGGCCGCCGATGGCGCACCGCGCCGTCCACCGGCGCCTGCCAGTAGCGCGCGGTACGAATTCCCTCGACAGTGACGCTCATGGTATGCGCGGGCGGCAGCCGCTCAATCTCGGCAAATGTCGTCGCTGCGGAATCAGTGTTCACGCCGAAAAGCAAGAAATCCGCGATCGCACCTTCGTTCAACTCGCCCGAAAACTCCGGGTGCATGCGCAGGCAATTCAGGGTGTTGCTGAAAGCGACCGTCCCGCCGAATTCCGCGTAATAGAAGGGCTTGATGCCGAAGTGGTCGCGCGCGCAAAAGAGACGCCGTTCGCGCGCATCCCAAATCGCAAACGCAAAGTCACCGCGCAGGTGCTCGACGCATCGCTCGCCCCACGCCGCATACGCACGCAGAATCAATTCGCAATCCGCCACCAGCTGCCGCACCTTGTAGCCCGCTTGCGATAGTTCTGCTTCGAGTTCCGAGCGGCAGTCAACGCGCGCATCCGCCGTAATCCAGTAGCGCCCCTCGAACTGCGCCGGTTGCCTCTCCATGCCGGATTCTCGAGTGGTGCGCAGGAGCGTGTGTCCGAATCCCACGGGCCCATCCGCCCACACCTCGCGCGCATCCGGGCCGCGATACGCGAGCGCCTGCGTAAGCGCCGCAAGCAGCGCGCGATCCACCTTCGCGCTTGGATGCAGTCGCCCTTCGGCGCCTTCACGCGCGGCATTCCTCTCGAACATGCCTACAATTCCACTCACTGCGCGGAACTCTCCCAATCGGGAATTGGCCCGTCGAACGGTACGAAGTGAAGATGCCCTTCTCCTGCCCGGCTCAGAACGGCGCCGCCGCATTCCACCCAGGCATGAGCCTCGAAACAATCGTCTGCTTTGCGTCCGCCCACTCGAAGTTCCGAGCGGATGCTTCGGATACGAAGCAGCCACCAGAGCACGAGCGACTGTTCCAGGCAATTGGGCTGAAAGAATAGGTGACGCGCCGTTAGCTCCAGTGTCCGGGCGGTCAAGCGCGCCGTCGCAAGGGATGCTCCGTCCGACGATTCAGAATTCGCGCCTTCAGCTCCTGCGCTGGCTGTCGCGGCATCCGCGGTCCTGGCCTGCGAGATCCGCTCCAGCAGGCCCCTCCATCGCCGGAAGCCGAAGAGCCGCAGCCCCGCCCACGTGACCGTGAGCCCGAATGCGGCTTCGACCACAATCCCGCGCTCCATTCCGCTGAGCCGGCGGAAGCCTCGCCATCGATTCATGAGAGTCATCAACCCCTCACCATTCGGAAAGTCGCATCGGGTGACAACGGCAGGTGCAGGCTGGAGAGGGCACCCGCGGGTGGCTCGGCTGGAGTCGGCCAACTGCTCGGCAATCAGTTATCCTTGCGCCGCTGCTGCTTGGATCTCGATCAATCCTTCCACGCGCATTGCTTCGAGTAGGTCCAGAAGATCCTGCTCGCACCGCTCAGGCTCCACGTCATATTCCGCCAGCAGTGTATCGCGCAATTCGCGCACGCTCCGCGGTTTTTGCAAAAGGTTCCACACGCGCGTGCCTACCGCGTTCATGCCGTAGTAGACGCTATTTTTCAGATTGAGGATGGCTGACTCGTCGTCCAGTGGGCAGGAAACCTGGTCGGCCGTGGCCGCCACGACTGAATGCACCGAGAGGCGCGTGTCCATACTTCGGGAACCGTTCCTTCAGGGCCGGGTGGGCGCTTCAGCCAATCGCAGGTTTGGCTGTGCTGGGTTGGCGCGAATCCTGACCCCAGTGACTCGCTGCGAACCCAAGAGTATTGTAGCAGGTTCGCGCGCCGGGGCAATCGCGGAACTGGATTCGTTCGCCGGCTTCGGTTATAAACCCAAGCGATGACGTCGCCCGCCATCGCAGTGGACTCCCTCGAAAAATATTTCCCGCCCGCGTTCTCCGGCTGGCGCGCTCTGCTGCTTCCCTTCGCGCGGCCCACGCAACGCGCTCTCGCAGGCGTCTCGTTTCAAGTGGCGCGCGGCGAGGCCGTGGCGCTCGTCGGCGCAAACGGCGCCGGAAAATCCACGCTGTTGCGCATCCTCGCCACGTTGATTTCGCCCACGCGCGGCAGCGCCATGCTTGCCGGCTTTGACGTGGACCAGCAAGGCGCTCAAGCTCGCGCGCGCCTCGGCTATCACACGGGCGGCGACGAGGGCTTTTACAGCCGCCTTACCAGCCGCCAGAATCTTCTCTTCTTCGCGGCGATGAATAATCTCACTCGTTCCGCGGCACTCGATCGCATCGAACAGATTGCCGTCTGGATGGGTTTTGCCGCCGAACTCGATCGCCCCGTGCGAATGCTCTCGACCGGCATGGCGCACCGGCTGGGCCTCGCCCGCGCGCTGCTTCACAGTCCCGAAATCCTGCTGCTCGATGAGCCTACGCGCAGCCTCGACCCGCTGGCCGCCGCGGATTTTCGCAGGCTGCTGAAAGAGGAAATCGTCCGGCGCCGCGGCGCCACTCTGCTTTTTGCCTCGCACACACTGAGCGAAGTGGAAGAGCTCGCGGACCGCATGGTCCTGCTCGCCGGTGGAAAAATCCTCGCCGATAATTCGCCGGCGCGTCTCCGCGCGGCGGCTGGCGGCGCCACACTCGAGGCTGCGATCGCTGCTCTTACGCGTGTTGGCGCGGCTCCGGCGGTGCGGCCGTGAAGGCTTCCTCGGCGCTGGGCAAAATCATCGCGTTTTTCCGCCGCGATTTTGCCATCGCTCGCGGCTATCGCAGCGCGCTCGTGCTCGAAGTGCTCGAAGCCCTCTTCGGCGTCGCCACGTTCTACTATCTTTCGCGCTTCGTGGATTCGCCCTCGCTCTCGGCGGGCTTGCCCGGAGGCGCGAGCTATTTCGCGTTTGCGCTCGTGGGCTTCGCGTTTTTCGATTATCTGGGCGTCTCGCTCACCGCGTTCGAAGCAAGCATCGAGGAGGCGCGGCAGAATCGTACGCTCGAAGCGCTGCTCGTCTCGCAGACACCGCTTCCCGTGATTCTCGCGGGCTCCGCCGCCTATCCCTTTTTCACGCTGGCGCTCCGCACGTGCGTCTACCTCGGCTGGGGCGCGCTGCTTTTCGGTTTTGTTCCGCACGCGGCAAACTGGCTTGGCGCTGCCGCGATTCTTTTTTGCTCGATGCTCGCGTTTGCGGGATTGGGCATTCTCTCAGCGAGCTACAACGTGCTTTTCAAGCGCGGCAATCCCGCGAAGTGGCTCGTGCTTGGCATTTCGGGGCTGGTGGGCGGGATGATGTACCCGGTGTCCGTACTGCCGCACGGCCTGCGCATCCTCGCGCGCCTGATTCCGGTAACCTATTCGCTCGAGGGAATGCGCGCCGCCCTGCTCGCAGGCGCTGGGTGGGGCAAGCTGTGGCCTTCGATCGCGGCGCTGCTCATGTTCGCGGCCTTGCTCATCCCGTGCTCGTTCGCCGTATTCGCTTGGGCGCTCCGCCGCACGCGCGTCACTGGCACGCTCACCCACATCTAGCCAAATCTTGCGTGGAGCAGGAAGCAGGCTTTAGAGCTGCTCAGCCCGAAGGGCCGGGAATGTGCATCGAACGTGTTTCGAGCCCCGTAGGGGCCACGCCTTTTCACTGCGCGAAAGG
>Ga0210383_10000703_pt1 | contig 30459 bp, 25 predicted proteins | sample IncBWC14OmetaG_FD_160072 | JGI IMG/M metagenome (GOLD analysis project Ga0210383, IMG submission 160072) | Forest soil microbial communities from Barre Woods Harvard Forest LTER site, Petersham, Massachusetts, United States - Inc-BW-C-14-O ... | reverse complement strand
CACGGAAAGCCTTGAAACGGCATGAACTCGTATCCAACCAGGTGCGATACAACTTGGTCGACCGAACCATCGAAGGCGGTTTGTTGGGGTATTGCCGGGAAATGCAAATTACCGTGATCGCTCACAGCCCTCTTGCGGCAAACTTCGCAACTATTCAGGCAATGGACCCGGAAGGCATTTTGCCGTCGTTAGCGGAAATCCATTCGCGAACTCCAGCACAGATCGCGGTCAATTGGTGTTTGTCGAAGCAAGGCATTGTGACCATCCCCAGATCCAATTCGGCCGAGCACGTGAAAGAGAACAGTTCTGCTTCTGACTTTAAACTTTCTGCGCACGAGTTAAGCCTTCTGGAAAGCAAAATCAAATTTCGGAAGCGCGGCTCTTTTGAAATTGAAATCCGCCGCGTTGCGCGTCACGCCCTGCAGGTCGCGGGACGAGATCTGTAACCGCCTGGTCGTAACCGAGAGTTACTGTGCACAAGAAACGAAAAAACAAAATGGAAAAGACCGCACCTACCGCGCTCTGCGACAATCGTTGGAGGGCATTGAATGGCTAGTGTTCAGACTGTATCGCCGCCCGCCAAACCCGAATCGGTGCAAGCTACCATCGGTGCTGTCGTCGTAGGCGGCGACTATCAGGGGCTCGAAATAGTCCGCAGCTTGGGGCGTCGCGGGATACCCGTCTGCGTGCTGGACAATGAGTATTCAATTTCTCGATTTTCGCGTTACTGCACCCACTTCGTGCAGGTACCCGACCTCCGCGAAGAGCGCACCACCGTACAAGCTCTTCTTGAACTCGCCGGTCGTCTGGACCTTCAGGGTTGGGTTCTTTACCCTACGCGTGAAGAACATGTTGCTGCCTTTTCGCGCCATAAAGACGAGCTGTCAAAGGTCTTTCGTGTGCCCACTCCCCCTTGGGATGTCATCAAGTGGGCTTGTGACAAACGAAACACCTATCAGTTGGCGGAGGAACTATCGATACCCACTCCGGTCACAAAGTACCTCACGCACATTGACCAGTTGAGCGAACTGGACGGGCTAACTCCTCCATTTGCTATCAAGCCTGCCATCAAAGAACATTTTTTTTATGCCACCAAAGCAAAAGCCTGGTGTGCGAATAGCCACGAAGAATTGCGGACACTGTTCAAGAAAGCGGCTGATCTTGTCGGTGCGGGCGAAGTTATGGTTCAAGAGTTGATTCCAGGCGGAGGGAGTCAGCAGTTTTCGTACTGCGCTTTCTTTCGCGGCGGAGAACCCATCGGCAAGATGGTGGCGCGCCGGCGTCGCCAGCACCCCCTTCAGTTCGGAAGGGCCAGCACTTATGTGGAGACCGTCGATATACCGTTGTTGGAAGAACTGTCAGAACGATTCCTTCGCAAGATCGACTACTACGGTCTGGTCGAACTCGAGTACAAGCTCGATCCCAGAAATTCTCAATACAAGCTTCTCGACGTAAACGCGCGAACCTGGGGTTATCACAGCCTCGGCTCGGGCGCGGGAGTTGATTTCAGTTCCATGCTCTACTCGGACCAGGTTGGCCTTCCGGTCGAACGCTGCAGGAGCCATTCCGGGATAGGATGGGTGCGTATGACCACTGACATCCCAGCGGCGTTTATGGCGTACTTCGGCGGGGACCTCGACTTAAAGAGTTACGTGAAGTCTTTGCGAAATTGCAGCGTGGAGGCGGTCTTCAGCCGGGAAGATCCACTCCCTGGCATAGCAGAGATCCTGCTCGTTCCTTACCTCGCGCTGAAGCGAGGGTTCTGAGGAGCTTCGTCCCACCCGGGAGCTAGGTATGCGCAACAGGCCGTGTGAGCCAAATTGAAACTAAGTTACTTCGACTGTTTCCCTAGCTTAGGTTTTGACCCTTGTTGCGCGATCTCGCCAGTCCGCGGACTCGGGTCATGAGGGCTGCAAGCCGCGCCCGGTCTTCTTCGGCAACGGCCGTAAATTTCAAGCCTAGTCCATTACCGGCCTTGACGTGTCGAACTGTGGCGTCTGCCCTCAATTGCCCTTCTTGGATGAGGAAATGAAGATTTACGGATGCGCCGACCGCGCGCGGCTTCCGCGTTTCCAGGAATATTCCGCCCATGCTCAAGTCTCGTATGGGAGACACGTCATCGCGTCCATCGCAGCGCCAGTACACCCATACACCTTCGGGCGTTTCAACGCGCGAGGTGAGCCTGCGGGAGGGAAGAGGTCCGGGTTGCCAAGTGTTCGCCATTTTTGCTCGATCTCGATCTAGGCGGGTGCCCTTAGCCGGGATTAACCTCAACGAGGTTCCAAGACGATACTGCAAATCTCAGAACATCACAACTGTTGGATAATGAGAAATCCGCAATGTCCTGCAGGCGCGTCAGCGCGACCAGAATGGGGTTCCACGCCGCTTGTATACTGGGTTCCCTGAGTGTTTCCTAAGTATCTTATTTACTTTGTTATACGGCAATCTAATCAGGATTTCACCAGAGGAAAATGGATACGGAATTGCCACAATGTGGAACTTTGCGATGACCTCGCCGTGGCTTTGATCCGAAGATATCTTTTGCCGGATTCTGTCTAACTAACACAAAACAAGAATGTTACCTGGCAATACAACTAGGTGAGATTCCATCCGCGACTGGAGCCGTGCTTGCACTTCTTCTCACCGAGGGAGCAAAGAACTTGTGCCCGTGTGTCTTATACTCGGAGGCCGTTTGTGTCCTGTTTTTCATAGTCTATGAGCGCTTTTATCAACTCGGCATATATCGACACTGCAACGGATGGGTTCGTTTACGGTTTGGGTCGGGCCATGCAGTCCCTAAATGGGATTGTGTCGGAAATTGCGCGAACCCGAATTCCCGTTTTGATCGTTGGGGAAATCGGTGTGGGCAAGGACGCATACGCCCACCTTATCCATCGCCTCTCGCTTAGGAGCGAGGCTCCTCTTCAGAAGATCAATTGTGCTGCGCCCGGCCATGCCCTTCGCTTCGGCAACACATATCAAGCGGCCCGCTCCATATCTGGTTCCACGCCCGGCGGAACACTGTACCTGGACAATATTCACGATCTCGATCTAGCTTCCCAGGAAGTGTTGCGTTCTCACTTGATGGAATTGGACGCTGAAAACGGCGTACTTCCCTCCCGTCGCCTTATTTCCTCAAGCTTGCAGGCCTTGGAGAATGAGGTGGCCTCGAACCGCTTCTCCAGGGAACTCTACTTTCACGTCAATGGGGCCTGTCTTCGCTTGCCTCCGTTGCGCGAAAGAAGGGATGATATCCCCATACTCATGGAGTACTTCCTGACCAAGCACGTCAGCGCTGGGAAAAAAAGAATCCCGTCCCTCGATCGGCGGGCGCTCGATTTTCTCCAGTCCTACTACTGGCCGGGCAATATTCGAGAACTCGAGAACTTGGCGATGAAAACAGTCGCGTTTGGAGACATCCGCACGGCATTGCAGGCCCTCCAATCAGCGAAACCCGCGAACGGCATCTCGCGGCAAAGAAGGCCCGTGCAACCGTTGAAGGTGGTTGCTCGAGATGTTTCGCAGCAAGGCGAGCGGCAGCTTATCATGCAGGCCCTGGAACGCACGCGATGGAACAAGAAACGTGCAGCCGAGCAGCTGCAAATCAGCTACAAGGCGTTACTCTATAAAATCAAACAGATAGGTTCGTTAAATGGCGATCATGAGGGATGAGGGGAGGCTGAGGAATGCATTTTAAACAAAGCCTGGTATGGGCAAGTTTGCTGGTGACTGTTTTGATGGGGGCTCACAACACAGCAGCGCAGACATCGGGATCGAACACGAAACCTGACCCCGCGGGAGGCGGAATGTCTTCGACATCTCCTGCTGAGCTCGAATATCACATCGGTCCGCAGGACATGGTCAAAATCGACGTTTGGAAGGAATCCGAAATCACTCGAACCATCCCCGTCCGTCCCGACGGCAAAATTTCCTTACCGCTCTTGAATGACGTTCAGGCTGCTGGACTTACCGCCATGCAACTGGCTGGCAACATTCGCGAGGGGCTAACAAAGTTCCTCACCAATCCGCAGGTGACGGTGACGGTAACCGAGATCAACAGCAGGCGTGTGTATCTCACCGGTGAAATCACGCACAGCGGTTCGGTTCCGCTGTTGCCGAACATGACCGTTCTTCAGGCTATTTCCAGCGGTGGCGGCTTTACTCAATTCGCCCGACAAAAGGACATCTACGTACTTCGGGTGGAAGATGGCAAACAAGTTAAACACCCCTTTAACTACAAAGAAGTCATTAAGGGCAAGCGCCCCGAAGAAAACATCCTGCTTCAACCCGGCGACATCATCGTAGTTCCTTAAGGAATCTCTATGAACCTGTTCAAACGGATGTTCGGCATAATCCTCCTTGCTTCGGTGTTTTTTCCTGGGGCGTCGCTACTTCGCGCGCAGCAGGACGAACCGCCGCCCGTTCCTCAAGATGAACCGAAACCCGCTGCACGTACAAATCCACTCTCCGGTTCACAGGACGAGAATCCGGAAAATCCGAACGTGGATCCCGACGCGCTTCAGGCCGACTATACGCCTTTGACTGGCATGCAGAATGCGACGCTGGGCATTCCACAAATCCGGCACAGTTATTGGGTTCCCGGCTTCCAATATGGCGGCAACGTCCAGTCGAGCAATTACAATCAACCAGGTTCTACGGGATGGTACGTAGACAACTATATTATCGGCAACGTGTCGCTTCTTGAGGCCTGGAGCCGCGACACACTGAGCCTGAACTACTCCGGTGGAGAAAATATATCAACTGGTAGCGGCGGTGGAGGGAACAGTCAGTATCATGAACTAGCTGCCTCCAACGTATATCAGAAAGACCGTTGGCTGATCCAGCTCTTTGAAAACTTTTCATACCTTCCGCAAACCTCCTTCGGATTTGGCGGCGGAACAAATCTCGGTGTCCCGGGCGTCGGTGGAGTCGGTATTAACGTTCCAGGCGCCGGAAACGGCTACATACCGAATCAAAGTATTTACGCTGGTTTGGGTCCCCGATACAGCAACTTTGGTGGATTGCAGATTACATACAATTTTACCCGGCGCAGTTCTATAACCGTTTCGGGAGCCGATGGCATATTGCATTTTATTGATCCGGGAAACATCGATACGAACTCTATCGTTGCCACCATCGGTTACAACTACGCCCTGACTCGTGAAGACTCTATAGGTCTTGTGTACGGCTTCAGTGCTTATCACTATCCCGGGATTCCGGAGGCCTACGGAAATCACACGGCCAGCGTCGGTTATGCCCGCAAGATCACTGGCCGCCTCGCGCTGCGTCTTCTCGCTGGTCCGCAGATTACGACCTTCCGCGTGCCGGTGGGAAATCAAACCCAGCAAATCAATGCCTATTTCAACGTTGGTTTGGTCTATGGCCTCGAGAATGGAAGTATTGCCCTGAATTACGTTCACTCGCTAAACGGCGGCAGCGGCGTCGTCATCGGGTCTTCTCTCGACCAGGTCAACGCGACCGCGACCCGCAGGCTGACTCGCGTTTGGACCGGAAATCTTAATTTTGGTTTTGCACACAACGGAACCGTTAACTCCGGCGTCACCAGTGTTGCTACCTACGACAGTTATTATTTTGGCGGTGGGTTGAATAGACCCATTGGACGATATATGAACGTTTCGCTTGCCTACACCGGAAGTCTTGGCACCACCAACAACCCCGGTTGCACTGGCGCAGGCTGCAATCCGTCTAATTATTACAACACCGTCACCGTAAACTTTCAGGCCCACACCAGGCCGTTTATTTTGCCGTAAACCCGGCACGCAGCAGGATTTTCTGAACTACGCGGCCTGGGAATTTACAAGGAAGACTATCGCCTCATGTATAAAAGCTATTTCGGCCTCAAAGAAAATCCGTTCAACGTTAACCCCGATCCTCGGTTCCTTTTCTTGACCAAAGAAATCGAGGAGGCATTGACCGGCCTGATGTACGGTATCCAGACTCGCAAAGGATTTATTACGCTTACCGGCGAAGTTGGCACCGGCAAGACAACCCTTATCAATCGCCTCCTGGACTGGTTGCATCATCGCCGCGCGCGCACCGCGTTCCTTTTCAATTCGCGCATGAACACCAGCCAGTTGATCGATTTTATTCTCGCTGAATTCGACATTCACTGCGAATCCAAATCTAAGAGCCAGCAATTAATGAAACTCAATCACTGGCTGCTGGATCGCTATCGCAACGGCGAGACCGTAGTTCTTATCATTGACGAAGCCCAGAATCTCACCTATCCCGTCATGGAGGAGGTCCGTCTTCTCACCAACCTGGAGACTTCCACGGAAAAACTTCTACAGATTGTTCTTTCGGGACAGCCGGAACTCGAAGAGAAGCTGAGGCTTCCGCAGCTCCGGCAGTTGCGCCAACGCATCATGCTGCGCTGCAAAACCTGCCCCCTGAGCAAAGAGCAAACTCACGAGTACATCACCGATCGTCTGAGAACCGCGGGTGCTTCCGGCGAGCCGATCTTTTCTTCCAGGGCCATGGACACCGTGCACCTCTATTCCATGGGAATTCCTCGCGTTGTAAATCTCCTCTGCGAACATTCCCTGGTGAATTCTTTCGTGGATCAGCAGCGCCCGATTCAGCCAAAGGTCGTGGAAGAGATAGCACGGGAGTTCCAGTTGGATGAAATCGAACCGGTGGCCCCGGCCGGTAGCGCATCGAGATCCGACAACGATGTCTACAATTCGGAAGCTTTCCTGCAAAATCTCGGTGAAGCGCTTTCACGCTTTCGCATCAACCCGCCAACACCTTCCGGCCGCGAACGGAAGTAACGTACTAGCAAGGAACAACTTCCTGCCTAACACCCCTACTCCCATCGCGCTCCGCCCAGGAAACTGCTAATCCATGCTGCTTTTTTCGATCCTGTGAGGTTAGCGCTCATGGTGTCTCCACTCCCTCACCGACGCTGAAGTACGTACAATCCGGGTGCTGGAACACCAACGCGCTCACGCTTGCCTCCGGGTCCATCATGTAGCCGTCGGTCAGTTGAACGCCAATCTCCTCCGGACGCAGCAACTTCCATATTCCAGCCTGGTCTTCCAGATTCGGACACGCCGGATAGCCGAAGCTGTAACGCTTTCCCCGATATCTCGAGGTAAACCGCTGCGCCATCGTCATTTCGGGAGGATCAGGGAATCCCCAGTCCTCGCGGATACGCCGGTGCAGCCATTCCGCGCAAGCCTCCGCAGTTTCAATTGCCAGAGCTTGCAAGCCATGCGAGTTGAAATAATATCCGTCGTGCTTTGCCTTCTCCGCGCGTTCCCGAATTCCTTCTCCAGCAGAAACCACAAATACCGCCAAGTGATCGCGCTTCCCATCTTTTGACGGCAGAACGTAGTCGCTCAGGCAAAGCTGGTCACCGGCCTTTTGCCGTGCGAAACTCCACGTCAGCAGTGGCTTCTGTTCGCCCGGCGCAAACAGATGTAGGGCTTCCCCTTCGGCCTCCGCCTCGAAAAACTGCCACAGCGCGCGTACTTTCATGAACGCGGCCGCCTCGTTCTTTACCTCTTCCATCTCATTGAACAATTCCACGGCCTTCGGTTCACGCGCCGCCAGATGCTTCTCAAAATCCCCTCGATACCCCATGTGCCGTCCAAACAGCATGAACGGATTGATATAGCTCCACACCTCGCGCAGATCCGGCACCAGGCGCACCTTGCGGTCCAGATAACCCACATCTGAAATCGGCAAATCAATGCGAACCTTTGGCGAGCGCTTCACCTGTGGCTTTTCCACGATTTTCACCGTGGTCGTTACGCTCACTCCGTTGCCGGACACCGATTGCTCGCTAAGCACGCGCGCGCGCGTCGCCGGATCCATCAGCTCATTCATCAGCCGCAAGCCAGTCATCGCATCTTTCGCGTAACACACCGTCCCGCCGTAACTCGGCGCAATTTTTTGCTGCGTGAATTTCGCGCTCAACGCCGCCCCACCCACAAGCAACGGAACATCGATTCCCGCATCTTTCAAGTCGTTCGCGGTGATCACCATTTGCTGCGCGCTCTTTACCAGCAGTCCGGAAAGACCGATAGCGTCCGGATGGTGCGCTGCAAAAGCCTTGATCAGCTCCTCGGGAGGAACTTTTATCCCCAGATTCACGACGTCGAATCCGTTGTTTTTCAGAATAATCTCCACGAGATTCTTGCCGATGTCGTGCACGTCCCCCTTCACTGTCGCTAGAACAACTTTTCCTCGTTTGGCGGTGTCCGCCTTTTCCATGAACTGTTCCAGGTGACTCACCGCTGCTTTCATCGCTTCCGCGGACTGCAACACCTCAGCGACAATCAGTTCATTCGCGTTGAACAGTCGGCCTACCTCCGCCATTCCCTTCATCAGCGGCCCGTTGATAATATCCAGGGGTGCCGTCCCCTCCCTTCGCTTTCGCTCCAGATCCGCCACCAGGCCATCCCGTGTCCCCTCGATGATGTAGTTGCCCAGGCGTTCGTCGAGCGGCAAATCCTCTGCCTTGGTTTTTTCCTTTTTGGTCGCCGTGCGGAAATGTTCGGCAATGGCTGCAATGTGGTACTGGTTGATCGCCGCTTTTTGCTCCCTGCTCTGCTCGCGCCAGTCCGACGACGCGCTCCGGAATAGTTCCGCCTGCGGATGATCTGTCGGGAAATTCTTCGGCGGATGCTGAAACAGCAGGTCCTCTGTCAGCCGCCGTTCATGCTCGGGGATCGACGCAAACCGCTCCAGTTTCTCTGCATTCACAATGGCAAGGTCCAGCCCCGCCTTCGTGCAGTAATACAGGAACACGGAGTTCACCACCTCGCGAGCCCCCGCCGGCAATCCAAATGAAACGTTCGAAATCCCCAGAATCGTTCGCGTATCCTGCAGAGCTGCCTTGATCAGCCGGATGCCTTCGATTGTTTCCACCGCCCCGCCGATATAGTTTTCGTCGCCAGTGGCACACGGAAACACCAGCGGATCGAAAACGATGTCCTCCGGCGCCATTCCATACTTCTTCGTCAGCAGATCGTAAGATCGTTTGGCAATTTCCACCTTGCGTTCTCGCGTGAACGCCTGCGCCTGCACCGGATCTTCGTCGATGCACCCCACAACGATAGCAGCGCCGTAATCGTGCGCTATGGGCACAACTTTCTCGAACTTCTCTTCACCGTCTTCCAGATTGATGGAATTGATGATTGCTTTTCCCTGGCAGTAGGTCAACGCCATCTGCACGGCACTGGGATCCGTTGTGTCGATCATAATCGGCACTTTGATCTTGCGGATCAATTTTTCGTAAAACGGTTCAATATCCTTCTTCTCATCGCGCTCTGTGCTCTGCAGGCACACGTCCACAATGTGCGCGCCACCCTTCACCTGCCGGCGCCCAATCTCCGTCGCTTCCTCCCAGTTCTCCTCGGCAACCAGATTCTTGAACAATCGCGACCCAATTACGTTGGTTCGCTCGCCTACCAGCAAAGGACGCGTCTCGTTGTCGGCCTCGATGGTCTCGATGCCGGAATACACCGCGCGATGCGCTTCTGCCGGTCTTACGCGCGGTTTCTTGCCGTCCACCATCTGCGCGATCGCGCGAATATGTTTCTCCGTTGTTCCGCAGCAGCCTCCCACAAAATTCAGCCAGCCGTGCGACACGAATTTCTCAAGCTGCGAAGCCAGCGTGGTCGGTGTCTCCAGATACTTGCCTTCTTCATCCGGAAGCCCCGCATTGGGGTAACACGACACAAACTCGCCAGTCAGCGAACTCAGCGTCCGGATGTGGTCGGTCATAAATTCCGGACCGGTCGCGCAATTCATTCCGAAGGCCAACGGGTGCGCATGCCGCAGCGAAGCCCACATGGCCTCGACCGTCTGTCCTGCCAGCATCGTGCCCATCGGTTCAATGGTCACCGAAATCAGGAAAGGAATCAGCATCCCGATTTCCTTCGAAAGCCTTTGAATGGCCAGCGTCGCTGCCTTGATGTTTCGGGTGTCCTGGCAAGTCTCGATCAGCAGCAGGTCTGACCCGCCTTCGATCAACCCCTTCGCTTGGACGTAGTACGAATCCCGCAGTCCCTCAAAAGTCACGCCACCGGTCACCGTAATCGCTTTCGTTGTCGGCCCCATGGCCCCTGCAACAAATCGTGGCTTGGCGGGAGTGGAAAATTCCTCCGCGGCCTGGCGCGCCAGCACTGCAGCCTTCTTACTAAGCTCGAACGCACGTGATTCCAACCCATACTCCGCCAACACTAGGGGAGTACTACCAAAACTATTTGTCTCCACGATGTCCGAGCCGGCTTCGAAATACCTTCGGTGAATATCCAGCACCACCTCCGGACGAGTCTCGACTAGGTTCTCGTTGCAACCTTCGAGCGCGGCGCCTCCAAAATCGGCAGCCGTCAGGTCCCGCTGTTGCAGCATGGTACCCATGGCGCCGTCAAGCACCAGGATGCGCTGCGCCAACAGTTCTCGAAGAGTTCTCTCTGATTCCCTTAGATCTCTCATTGGATGAATGGTTTGATGCCTAACCGCAACTACCGTCTACCGGCTATAGCTGCCGCACTCTCTATTTTACGTGTGTTTTGGCTTGGAATCGAATGAGACCCGTATTGCGTACCGGTTTTCTTCCCCGGCCGGGGCTTAACTCCCTGAAATCAATGCGTATGTGTCAGTAACAGTTCGTGAACATCTGTCCCCAAGGCCCTTGCCCCTCAAACCGGGTTTCTCTACCCTCAAGTACAGTGGCTACGAAACGTATGTCCCCGAAACTAATCGTTTGTTTACTATCACCGCACCCATTGGTGCTCACTGAATTCGAACGCCTCTTGGCGAAGGCCTCGCAGTTTAAGGTCATCTCCAAGCAGCTGGAATCAACCCTGGCCCCCGATTTGCGCAACTTTGAGCCTCCCAAGGCTCAGGTCTACGTCATTGACGCGCACGCTGCCCGTCAGGCCACCGGCGCTTTGTTAACAAATATTCTCGAGCGGTTCACGGACGCCCGATTGATCGTGGTGGGCGATGCAGTCACCGAAGCCAACAGCTACTCGCTCCTTCGACTCGGTGTTAAGGGAATTCTTACCTACGCGGAGGCTCGCGATCAGCTTTTCCGCGCGCTCCCCTTGGTCGCCAACGGTGGATTCTGGGTCCCTCGCGCGGTGCTTTCCGGGTTCGTGGATTCCGTCCTGACCACACAAGGGCGGCGCTTGAAGTCCGATTCGGTCACCAACCTGAGCCGCCGCGAACAGGAAGTTCTGGATTCGCTGCTGGAAAATCTGTCCAACAAAGAGATCGCCAACAAACTCAATATTGCTGAACGCACGGTAAAATTTCATGTCTCGAACCTGCTCAGCAAATTCGGCGTTCGCCGCCGCGCGGACCTCATCCTGCTCACGTTTCAACGCCGCATGTCGCAAGCCTGATTTGGAGCGGTGATTCACCGCCGTTTTAGCCCCGCTCACTAGAGCAAGTCCCGCCTCTATGATTTAATAGCTTGGGGATTCCCCAAGCTAGCATGACTACATTTCACATCGAGCAATTTGGGTGTCGCGCCACCCAAGCGGATGGCGCCGCCATCGAGCGGCAACTTCGCGAGCTAGGCTTCGCCGTTTCTCCCGATTCCGCAAACGCGGACGTGATTGTTGTAAACACGTGCACTGTTACAGCCGCCGCGGACTCTCAGGCCCGCGACGCCATTCGAAAATTCCACGCCGCAAACTCCGCCAGCCGCATCATTGTCACCGGCTGTTATGCGCAGCGCGCTCCCGAAGAATTAGCGACGCTTCCCGGTGTCTCCTTTGTCGTAGGTAATTCGCATAAACCGCAAATCCCGCGCCTTGTTACCGGGATTTCCGGTCGTCCTTTGAGTTCCTTCCCGATCGATCCGACTACTTCGCCTCGATCGGATTTTCTCGCGAACGGAGCCGCTGCAGTCACCGCTGACAATATTCTTACCGGCGATATTTTTCAGGTAAAAGACGTCCTGGTCGCTCCGGTTCTTGGCGGAGAAGGGAATCACACTCGTCCGATCTTGAAGATCCAGGATGGCTGTGATTCACGATGCGCATTTTGCGTTATTCCTTTCGTTCGCGGAAAGTCTCGCAGTCTCCCGCCTCAAACCGTCATCGCGGAAATCCAGAAGCTCGCCGATTCCGGTTTCCGCGAGATTGTTCTTAGCGGCATCAATCTTGGCACCTACGGCCGCGATCTCTCGCCTCGCTGTGAATTTGAAGAACTTCTGCGGCGAATTCTCGACGAGACCTCGGTGGAGCACCTGCGCATCAGTTCCATCGAACCGCTCGACGTCACTCGCGATCTAATCAATTTTTTTGCGTCCACCGAGCGCATCGCTCCGCACTTCCACATGCCCCTGCAGTCAGCTTCCGATCGCGTTCTGGCCGCGATGCGGCGGTGGTATCGTGCCGAACACTATTCCCGCCGAGTCGAGCTAATCCAGGAATACCTCCCACACGCTGCGATCGGTGCGGATGTGATTGCTGGCTTTCCGGGAGAAACAGAACAGGATCACCAGGCGTCCCTCCGGTTCATCCAGGACCGTGCCTTTTCCTACCTGCACGTCTTTTCCTACTCTTCGCGTCCGGGCACAAAAGCAGCCTCTCTGCCCGAAGCCGTTTCCGCCGAGAACATCAAACTCCGTGCCCGTGAATTGCGCGCTCTCAGTGAAGCTAAATCGGCATGCTTCCGCCGCTCTCATTCCGGACGAACCCTTCGCGCGTTGACCCTCCTCCGCGAGCCGACTCGAGACGAATCTACGACCCCGGCCCTGACCGCGAACTACATTCCTCTCCGGCTCCCGATGTTGCTGCCGCCGAATCAATTTGTGCACGTCGAAATGGGCGGCTCCGGCGAATTCACATTGCTGGATGCGCCTGTTCCTGCTTCCGCCGCCACCTGATTGACGACCATGAACATTCTAGGCATCTCCACTCCCGGCCATGATGCATCTGTCGCCCTATTCGACGCAGAATCCGTGCAAAGTGCGCTTGAGGAGGAAAAGCTCTCCCGCTTACGGCAGCCTAGCCACGTTCCTCGCTTGGCTCTCCAGCGCTGCCTCCAGGAGAATCATCTTAAACTCTCCGACTGCCGGAGCATTGCCCTTGCGGAGCGCTCCAATACCGCCAAGAATACAAAAAACCACAATCTGAAGCGATCTAATGGTGCACACCACGAACATCTTCTTTTCCTCCTGCGGGGAGGGCCTCGCGTCACCAGGTTCAATCACCATCTTTGCCATGGCGCCAGCGCGTATTACACGTCTGGATTCGAGAGCAGTGTCATTCTTACGTTGGACGAAGGGATGCACGCTCAGTCCGGTCTCCTCGCCACCGGCGAAGGCGATGAAATTCGCTCGCTCGAAATCTTGAAATATCCCGATTCGCTTGGATGGTTTTATTCCCGTGTCGCCGAACTCGCGGGCTTTCGCCCGAACGGGGACGAAGGCAAGTTGCAATGGTTGTCCAAGGACGGCGAGCCCGAATACCTCGACGTCTTTCGCAGACTTTTTCGTTGGAAATCGAACGGCTTACCTTCACTTGATCGACGCTTTTTCACCCTTACCGAGGAACGTCGCGGCCTCTTTTCGCCAAAGCTATATCGCGAGCTAGGCCTGTCAGCTCGTCGCCCTGAACCCACAAACGAGCAGCGCGCTAATCTCGCCCGCAGCGCGCAAGACTACCTCGAAGAAGTCGTATTACAGATAGCCGCGATTGCCCGCAGTCGCGCCGGCCTGCAAAATCTTTGCGTTGCGGGAGGTGTCTTTCTGAATGTTCTTCTGGTACGTGCGTTGGAGCAGCGCGGCCCCTTCGCATCGGTATATGTGCAACCCGCAGCCGGAAATGCGGGCACTGCGCTAGGCGCCGCTTATCTGTCTCGAAAGAAAATTACCGGCCATTCCGGCCGCGCGCCTCTTCGTGATCTCGCTCTCGGTCCGCAACCCTCATCCCAGGAAATGAAAGCAGTGCTGGACAACTGCAAAATTACTTACCGTTATTTCTCCGGCGAGGAACAGATCGTCGATGAAGTGGCCCAACTGCTCCAGCGCGACAAAATCGTCGCCTGGTGCCAGGGCCGCTCGGAATTCGGCCATCGCGCTCTAGGGCATCGCAGTCTGCTGGCATCGCCGTTTTCCGAATATGTCGTGGAAAATATAAATCAGTTCATCAAGCATCGCGAAGAGTTCCATCCGTTTGCTCTCTCCGTTCCTGCTGAACGCGCCGCCGAATTCTTCGACGTTTCGCCGAATTGTCGTTTTATGGCCTCTCTCGGGAATCTTCGCAAGCCCGTTTCCGGGTTGGATCGCTTTGCCTTTCAGGGAAATACCATCCGCGTCCACACCGTCGAACGGGAAACCAATCCCACGTTCTGGAAACTACTGCACAAGTGTGGAGAATCCGCAGCGGCCCCCATTCTCGTCAACACTTCGTTCAATCTCTTCGGAGAACCTCTGGTCACCGATCCTCGCGACGCGGTTCGCAGCTTCTACTGCGCCGGCGTCGACGCCCTCGCCCTCGGCCCCTTCCTTCTGGTGAAATGAAATCCGGCCTTCTATGCGTCCCCTCTGTGTTCTTCCTCGGTGACCTCTGTGTTAAATCCTGCCCCTGTCTAATCTTCAAAAATCACCTGCGCAAAGGCCTGTCCCGCCGTATGCGTAATACTCACGGCGATATGCTTCACGCCCATCCGGTCGGCAATTTTCTTGGCCTCGCCGCTCAACACGACCGTTGGCCGACCGCCACGTTGCCGCACCACTTCCACGTCCACCCAGCGTACGCCGCGGCTCCAACCGGTTCCCAGCGCCTTCATCGCCGCTTCCTTCACGGCAAATCGTCCCGCATAGCGCTCGTATTTGTTCTTGAACTGCTCGCAGTACGCGACTTCGTCCGCAGTGTAAACACGTCTCAAAAAGCGTTCGCGCTGCGTCTCGATGACCGCGCGAATCCGCGGTACCTCCGCGACATCAATTCCCATTCCTACGATCACTTAGCTCCTTCGGCTATCGGCAAGGCGAAACGTGGCTCCATCTTCGACCGGCCGCCCTCGCGATTGTCTAGTTGCGATTATACTGATTAGACCGTGACTCCTGCGAAATCGTCGCTCAAGAAACGTCCCGCGCAAGCTCGCGCCGCAACCTCCAAATCTCCCTGGAGCCTGAAAGCCGAGAACGGTCTCCTTATTCTTCAACTCGCGCCGTTCACCAAACTTCCCTGGTTGGTTCATGGCTTCAGCACCCGCGAAGGTGGAGTCAGCTCTTTAGACGGCGAAAATGTCCTGAATTTGGGTTTCGCCGATTGGGACACTCGCGAAAACGTTGCGAAAAACCGCGCTGCTTTTCAAAATAGCGTCGGCGGCGAATCGCTTAGCCTGGTCACTCTCAAGCAGGTTCACTCTGACTCCATTCAGATTCTTCACGCGGCAGCGGATTCAGCCCCGGTCGGCGATGCTTCCGCCACCGCTCTCCCCGGTCTTTTGCTGGCCATTCAGACCGCGGACTGTGTCCCTATTCTTCTCGTCGATCCGCGAAAGCGCGCGGTCGCCGCAATTCACGCGGGATGGCGCGGCACCCTCGCGCGCATCACCCAAAAGGCTGTCGGTGCCCTGCAGCGGGAATTCGCCAGCCGCCCGTCGGATCTGTTGGCCGCAGTTGGTCCATCTATCGGTCCTTGCTGCTACGAAGTCGGCGCCGAGCTAGTCACGCAATTCACTTCCCAATTTGCCGACGCCACGGAATACTTCGACGAACCCCGCACCGGGGACGAGCCGAATCCTCTGCAGTGGCTCAATATGCGTCCCCCTGGCCATCAACCGCCTCCGAAGCAGGTATATCTCGATCTTCGCAAGGCCAATCGCTCGCAACTTCTCGCCGCGGGACTTCGTGCTGGAAGCATTTCTGTCAGCGAATTCTGCACCGGATGCCGCAAGGATCTTTTCTTTAGCTATCGCAAGGAAGGCCCCCGCTCGGGCCGCCTCCTCTCGGCAATCGGCATTCTTCCTTAGCTACTCAGTCCCTCTACTTCCATCGTTGCAAAAAACTTCAATCGAAGGTTGACTCCTACAACGCACGTCCTACCGTCGAGGTTTTTCCATTCACTGGCCCATGCGATCCTCAAAGCAACTGGTAAGAAACTCGAAATCCGAATCTCGACTCGCCCGGGGAGCAAAGCAATGACGGAGACGCTTGTTCCGACCCAGGATGGCCAATCCGAAGCAGCGCTCCATCCCTCGCATCCTCCTCCTCGCCAACAAGAAAAGCTCTATTCCATTCTCATTGTGCTCGCCGCTGTAGTCGGAACCGTGGTCCGCTGGTGGGCAATCGGTAGAACCAGCTTGTGGTGGGACGAAGGCTATTCGCTCTGGCTTTCTCAATTCTCTCTCCGGGAAATCTGGAGAGGAGTCGCGGCCGACACTTCTCCGCCACTCTATTATTTCCTCCTCCACGCATGGATCCGCCTTTTCGGAATCTCCGAGTTCGCCCTCCGCAGTATGTCCGCGCTATTCGAGACGCTCTCCATCCCCGTTTTCTTGCTGATCGCCCGGCGCGTTTTGCAAGACAAACTCCCCATCGCAGCGGCCATCTGGCTCTATGCGCTTTCGCCGTTCCAGGCTCAATACTCCCGGGACGCCCGCTTTTACGGTGCTCTTTGCTTTTTCACGCTGATCGGCGTTTACTCGCTGATTGAGTTTCTGGAGACACGCTCGTACCTTCCGTTTGTGGCACTGATTATCTCCAGCGCCACAGCTCTCTACATCCACAACATGATGTTTTTCTATTTACCGGGGCTTGCTGTGCTCTGGATGGTGTATCCCTCGGGCCCGAAGTTTGCCCGCCGCATTGTGGATGGACTGCTATGCGGCCTTGCCGTTTTTTTGCTTTTCTTGCCGTGGCTTGCGAACTTGATCGCTCAGACGAAATTGGTGGGCAAATCCTTCTGGATTCATCGCCCCACCTACGCTGATTTAGCCGATACCCTATGCTCTCTTTCCGGGCTCGACCCCAGCTATCTTGCCCGGTTCACTGCGCATCTCACGCACTTGAGTTTCTTGGATCGGGGAAAGCTATTCCGCCTCGCTTCCTTCATTCTTCTTCTGATTTGTACTTCGGGTGCGCTAGCGCAGGCCAGCGCAAATCGCCGGAAGGTAGCCGCGCTTCTGGGATTCGCCCTCGGACCTATTTTGCTGGTTTTTCTTTACAGCCGGAGCGGTGCCCAGCCGATATTCCTGATTCGCGCATTTATTGCTTCTTCGGCAATCATTCCACTTGTGCTGGCGGCATGCGTCGCCTACCAGACGCGCAGGCGAAGAATTCTGTTCACCGCTCTGTCAGCAATATTGATCGTTGCTACGGGCATCTCGCTGCTCGGATTTTTCGAGCATTTCCAAAACGAAGATTGGCGTGGCGCAACCACTCGTTTACTCTCTCTTCCGCCGGAACGCCGACTGGCAATATTCGTCACTAACGCTGGGCAAGTCTTATTCGATTACTACGCCACCCGATCGCCAAACGCGGCAGCGCGCCCTGAAGAGACAGCCTTACCTGAAAAGTATAACTATCAGGATCCGGTGTTTCGCGGTTTAACCGGCTTCAACCGAGTAACAGCGCTCCAACCTTTGCGGAAGGCAGTGGACTCCGGAAAGTTCGCCGAAATCGATGTATTGATCTCGCACTCACCACCGATCCTGGACGAACTCGCGCGTAACTATCTCTCACCGACTTACTCACAAATCTCCGACGAGGACTTCTACAAAATCAACGTAGTCCGCTGGAAACTTCGCACTACCCCCTAACCGGGGTAGTGGTCGCCTTCTGCTTGCACACGTGGAGAGGCATCTCGCCGGTCCCGTCCCAACTCAACCCAGAATCGTCAGCGGCTGATTCTGCACTTCGTTTAGCGCAAGCTGCCCGCACGCCGCCATCACATCCCTCCCGCGCGAATAGCGAACATACGTCGGGACGCCCCGGTCCATCAAAATCCGCTGAAAAGTCTCAATCGTTTGCGCATTCGATTCCTGGAAGGGAAGCTCCCCGGGATTCCATGGAATCAGGTTCACTTTCGCGCGCTTCATCGGTGCAATTAACCTCGCCACCCGCCGCGCGTCTGCTTCCGTATCGTTCACTCCGCCGAGCATCACATATTCGAACATCAGGTATTCCCACTTGCGCAAAGGGAACGCCCGGCACGCTTCCAGCAAGTCTTTCAAGGGGTACTTTCGGTTGATGGGCATCAATGCGTCGCGCTGTTCGTCGTTCGAAGCGTTCAATGAAATCGCAAGCTTCGGCCGTATTTCTTCCTTGGCAAGTTTTTCGATTCCCGGCACGATCCCGCTGGTGGAAATTGAAACGTATTTCGGGGACAAACTCACCCCTTTTTGATCCAGCAATATCCTCATCGCCGCCATTACGTTCTCAAAATTCAGCAGCGGTTCGCCCTGGCCCATCAACACCACGTTTGTCCGTGGCGCCAGGCCTTGTGCTTGCATATCCTTCAACGGCACCAGAACCTGCCCAAGGATCTCCCCCGCGCTCAAATTGCGGATCAATCCCAATTGCGCCGTCAGGCAGAAGTGGCAATCCACCGCGCATCCTGCTTGCGAAGAAACGCAGATTGTCTGCCTTCCCTCGCTCGGCATGAACACTGCCTCCACCGAAGCCGGGCGCTGCCGATTTCCGACGGAGTTATTCTTCTTCGCGGCCCCGACCTGTTCCTGCCCGCCGTCGCCTAGTCCGAACAAATACCGCACGGAGCCGTCGCTCGATACATACCGTTGCCGCACCTTGGGCAACGTGATGGACGCCTGCTGCCCGAGCTTCTCTCGCAACTCCAGCGGCAGGGTGGTCATCTCCGCGATCGCGAACGTGCCCTCAGCATACAGTGCGCGGTAAATCTGACCGCCGCGATACCCCGGCTCACCCGCCTCCTTGCAGAAGGCCCGCAACTCCTCCAGACTTTTGCCCAACAACTCCATCAGCAGCTCCCCAATTAGCCAAACCCCATTCTCTCACTATCCGGTACAGTCGCCGAGTCGCTCCGAACCATCCCGCTCACACGCTCATATTTGTAAACATTTGAAAATACATAACTAAATTCCATCCTCGCCACCCCTACCACCGTATGCCACAATAGCTTATGGCTTCCGACGCCCGCGACATTCACCGCCACGTTCTTTCCAACGGCCTCGTTGTCATTACCGAGACCATGTCGCATGTCCGTTCTGTCTCCGTTGGTATCTGGGTTCGCAACGGGTCCCGCCGCGAAATCCCTGAAGAAAACGGCCTTGCCCACTTCCTGGAGCACATGGTCTTCAAGGGCACGGAACGCCGCTCCGCCGAAGCTATTGCGCGCGAGATGGATTCCGTCGGTGGCATGCTCGATGCCTTCACCTCCAAAGAACAAGTCTGCTTCAATGCCAAAGTTCTCGACGAGCATCTCCCCATAGCCTTCGACGTCCTCTCCGACCTCGTCCTGCGCCCCAAGTTCGATTCCGAAGACGTAAAGAAAGAGCGTCAGGTAGTCCTCGAAGAAATCAAGATGGACCTGGACAATCCTGAGTACTTGCTCCACGACATTTTCACGCGCGGCTTCTGGCCGGAACATTCCCTCGGCCGTCCGATCCTCGGCACACCGGAGACAGTCCGCAATTTTAACGAAGAAGGATTGCGCCGCCGCTTTCGCGATTGGTTTGCTCCCGACGAAATCCTGGTCACTGCCGCGGGCAATATCACTCATCAGCAGGTGCTCGATCTGGTGGAGAAGGAATTCGGCCATTTGCCGGCCATAGGATCGAAGGAAGAAGTACCCGCGCCTTCCACGGCCGCTCCGATCCATTTGAAAACTAAGCGCGACCTGGAGCAGGTGCATCTCTGCATCGGTGTTCCCTCGATCCCGCTGGCCGACGAACGCCGCTTCGCTGTCGCGGTGCTGAACAATCTTCTTGGCGGTGGCATGTCTTCTCGCTTGTTCCAGAACATTCGCGAAAAACAAGGCCTGGCTTACGCCGTCTTCAGCGAACTGACGCCTTATTCCGACGCGGGCATGTTCAGCGTCTACGCCGGCACCGGAAAAGAAACCGTCGGCAAAGTTCTGGACCTCACTATCGCCGAATTCCGGGCTTTGAAAGAATCTCCCGTCTCCGAAGAGGAACTGCTCCGCGCGAAAAATCATCTCAAAGGTTCTCTGATGCTCTCGCTGGAGTCCACCAGCTCCCGGATGTCCAATCTCGCCCGCCAGGAGTTGTACTTCCACCGCTTCTCTTCACTCGACGAGATTCTCGCTTCCATCGAAGCGGTTACTCGCGAGCAACTCCAATCCCTCGCCCAGCTTTTCTTCCAGACCGACCAAATCGCCGCCACCGTCCTCGGTCCCCTGAACGGCTTCACTCTAACTCGCGACCGCCTCACCTGCTAACCTCGCTCATCGCCAAATCGCCTAGCCTCGTAATGTCGGCCAGCCCGCTGAATCACCTCGTGCCGCGAAATTGTGTGGCACCGGGGGTCGGACCTTCAGGTCCGACATTATGTGCTTGGCTTTCACTGGGCTTCAGCCCCTGAAGAACTGCCTTTGCTCTTGCAGCGGCCGCTTTCTGAAGTGGGTGCCTTTCGGGTTTCTCTTATTCTCGCGTACAGAAATTAGGCAGTCGCAAGCTCAAGCCCATCGTCAAAACGCGCTCGCGGCGCATACTCGATGTGAAGCACTCGGCGGGGCTCGTTCGAAACCGCTTTCGACGAACCGTGTATCACCAACGGCCTCATCAGCACGACGCCACCGACTCCGACACAGCACTCTATTGGTGCGGCTTCTGCCGACAACAAATGAATCTCTTCGTCGCTCAAAACCCCGTGATTCTGCGTTCCGGGCAAAACCCTCAGCGGCCCATTGTCCTCGTTCGAATCATCAAGATGTAACCGGAGCGCCACCACTTGCTCTAGCGCATGCGCCGGAGCGTAAGCATAAGTCACGCCCTCCTTCACTGACCACGGTCCCCATCCAGCGATCTCGTGTTTCTCTCGCAGCGGCAACGCGGTGTCCTGATGCCAGGCAACCAGCCAATTTGAATTAGGAGACCTGTCGAAAAGTGTTGCGCGGAACGGAAATGCCTTTGCCGACAGCGGAGGTTGCCAACGCAAGCATTTGATCACTCCAAGCGATCTTACAAACCACTGGCTCGCGCATGACGTGTCGAATTCCAGCTCGGCTGCGGGGAATGGCTGTGTTCTGCATTGCCTCGAGAATGCCAAACAGGTCCTTCTCGTCAAAAACAGCCTCAACAATTCCATACCCTTCTTGACTGACTTGGTCGGCTATGCCCATCATCACCCCTCACAGCAGCTACCAATTATCCACTGCCCGTTAGCTTCTACATTGACGCTCTTTCCACCCTCTGTCATTATCTTGAAAGTTTTTCGTTTTCTGTTCCACAGGAGATGTTCCGATCGGATTGCGCGTTTCCATCCTCGCTTCTGGCAGTGCAGGGAACTTAACCCTCCTTGAAACCGAAAACACTCGCATCCTCGTCGACGCTGGCCTCGGCAAACGCGAAACCCTCGCCCGCCTGGCCGCCGTCGGCCGCGACATCAGTCATCTGGACGCAATACTTATAACTCACGAACACATTGATCACTGCAACGGCCTTCCCCAGATGTTGGCCCTTTGGAAAGCCCCGCTGTATGTCACCGGGCCGACGATGGAAGCACTCCAGCGCACGCTCCCTGAAACCTTCGGCAAACGTCTTCGCGGAGTAGTGACCATCGCACATGAGCAGGCATTTTCGATCGGTGATATTGACGTTCGAGCCTTTCCAGTACCGCATGACGCTGTTGATACGATCGGGTTCACGTTCCGCGCCGACGGAATCAAAGTAGCCATTTGCACCGATCTCGGTAAATTACCGATTCACGTCCGAGTTCATCTCCGTGATACCGATTGCATGATTCTTGAGTCTAACCACGATCCTGAGATGCTTAAATTTGGCCCCTATCCTTGGGTGGTCAAGCAGCGTATTTTGAGCAATATCGGCCATCTTTCGAATAACACGGTCAGCGAATACCTGGCCGACACCGACGAAACTACAGGCTTCGACGCTAGGGTTCGTTATTTAGTCTTGGCTCATCTTTCAGAGGAAAACAACAACCCGGACGCCGCGCGTATTTCGGCAAAAGAAGCGCTCGATCGGCGTCCGACTTTCGCAGGGGAACTACTCGTCGCTTCCCAGGTCCATCCTCTAACTCCCATCGAGCTCTAATCGGTTTTCGACACATTCCATTGACACCCCGCACCACCCTCCTCTAAACTCGTTCTTTCTTGGTAGAGGTGCGGAGGCCAAAAGTAGCCAGGTGCGCAATTCCGAATCGCTTTCGGGCACTTAGGCAAAAGGGGTCGCAAGCAGTTTCCGCCGAAATCGCTGGGCTAACGGTAGCAGCAGCGGTTGGAGTGCAGGTCCAAGGCCTGCGCACTGTCGTCCGTTTTTTGCGGATGGAGCGCTATCGAGAGGCAGCCACCCCCAGGCGTACGCCCACGGGTCCTTCCTTTCTTTTCGCCCCTTCCAGAACATCGAAGCCATGGACCTTTTCGAACTAACACGCGCACTCGTGGATATCGACTCCACCACCGGCTTGGAAGGGCCGGTCGCTGATTTTTTGCTCTCTACTTTGTCTCCCCTTGCGGCACGCCACGCCGGCCAGATCGAACGCATTCGCGTCGAGCCCGATCGCGACAATCTCTACGTTTTCTGGGGCGATCCCATCGTTACGCTCTCCACCCACATGGACACCGTTCCGCCATTCTTCGGCTCTCGTGAAGATCAGGAGTATCTCTGGGGTCGCGGCTCCTGCGATGCCAAGGGCATCATCGCCTCCATGATTGCGGCGGCCGAAAAACTTCTCGCTGCTGGCACCCGCAACTTCGCATTGCTCTTCGTCATCGGTGAGGAGCGCAACAGTGCCGGAGCTAAAGTCGCCGCTGCCCATCCGCGAGGCTCCCGCTTTCTCATCAACGGGGAGCCCACGGAAAATCGTCTCGCGCTTGGTTCTAAAGGCGCCTTGCGTTACGAACTGATTGCCCGTGGAAAGCTTGCGCACTCCGCCTATCCCGAGCTTGGGCACTCTGCTATTCATTCGCTTCTCGATGTGCTGCAAAAAATTCGCGCCGTCCCCATGCCGCACGATACGCTGCTCGGCCCTAGCACTCTGAACGTTGGCACCATTTCCGGTGGCCGTGCGCCCAATGTCGTTGCCGATGAAGCTCGCGCCGAAATCATGTTCCGCGTCGTAGGCGATCCGCAGTCGCTGCGCCAGGCGGTGCTCGCTGCATCAGCAGGGCATGTGGAAGTCCGCGAAGTGCTCTACACTCCAGCCGTTCATCTCTCGCCCTTTGACGGCCTTCCCACCACCGTCGTCGCCTTCACCACGGACATCCCTGCGTTCGGCGAATCTTGGGGCAAGCCCTTCCTCATCGGTCCGGGCAGCATTCACGTCGCGCACACCAACGAAGAGCGTATCGCCAAAAAAGATCTAACCGACGCTGTCGAAATCTATTCCCGCATGGTGCGCCAACTGCTGACTTCTGGCGGAGTTGCCGCATGACTCCTGTCACGAACCTCGGCCTCGCCATCGTCGGTCACGGCAAAATGGGGCGGCTTATCGAACAACTCGCACCCGAATACGGTTTCGAAGTCCGTTCAAAATTTACCAGCGGCAACAATACAAACGGCGCGGCACTTACCCGCGAGTCCCTTCATGGAGTCAACGTCGCTGTCGAATTCTCCACGCCGGATTCTGCTCCTGCGAACATCCGCCGCCTTGCCGGACTCGGCCTTAACACTGTTATCGGCACCACCGGCTGGCACGCGCAGCTTCCCGCCTTGCGCCAATCCATCACGCAAGCCGGTACCGGCCTCGTCTGGGGCCCTAACTTCTCCGTAGGCATGAATCTTTTTATGGAGACCGTCGCCCACGCCGCAAAGCTTTTCGCCAAACACCCCGAATACGAAGCCTGGGGCTGGGAAATCCACCACTCCGCGAAGAAAGATGCGCCCTCCGGCTCCCTGCGCAAGCTCTCAGAAGAAATCCTGGCTGCGGGCTACGACCGTCCGCTGTCTCTCAGTTCGAGCCGTGCGGGCACCAATCCCGGCACGCACGAAATTGGTTTCGACTCTGTCGCAGATACCATCACCCTGCGCCACACCGCCCGTAGCCGCGAAGGTTTCGCTCGCGGTGCCCTCCGCGCCGCCCGCTGGGTGATCGGCAAAAAAGGTTTTTACGAATTCCGCGAAATCCTCACGGAGCTCTCATGATGAGCCTCGGCCAGGCGCGCTTGAGGGGTCTTTTCTTCGCCTTTGTAGGGGCGGCTTTAGGCCGCCCTCTTGGTTTTCTCTTCTCTTTACGAGGCCGGGGCTTCAGCCCCGGCGTAAGGTCTCGCCGCCGACGGGCTTTAGCCCCTGAAGAAATGAAAATGAATTTGGTTCTTTAACGTTCGCTAGTTAGGTCGTACTGAAAAGGAGCACCACATGTTCACCGGATGCGGCACAGCGATGGTCACGCCATTTCGTCAAAGCGGTTCCGTCGACGAACCCACTCTTCGCAAGCTGATCCAGCGGCAGATTGACGCTGGCATCGATTTCCTCGTCCCCTGTGGCACCACCGGTGAATCACCGACGCTCACGCACGAAGAACACCTGCGCGTCGTCGAAATCACCGTCGAACTCGCCAAGGGCAAGGTCCCCGTCCTTGCTGGCGCCGGCGGCTACAATACGGCCGAAGTCATCACCATGGCCCGCGAACTGCAAACTCTGGGCGCCGATGGCATCCTCTCCGTCACTCCGTACTACAACAAACCCACGCAGGAAGGCCTCTACCAGCACTACAAAGCCATCGCTTCCTCTACCTCGCTGCCCATCATTCTCTACAGCGTGCAGGGTCGTACCGGCGTCAACATCGAACCCGCCACCGTCAAACGTCTCGCCGAAATCGAAAATATTGTTGGCTTGAAAGAAGCCTCTGGAAATGTTTCTCAGATGTCCACCATTCTGAACTGCGTCCCCGACGATTTCCTGATCCTGTCTGGAGACGACGCCATCGCTCTTCCGCTCATCGCTCTAGGCGGTCGCGGCGTAATCTCCGTCGCCTCCAACGAAATTCCCGCGCAAATGACCGAACTCATTTGCCTTGCCTTGAAGAATGATTTCCCCGCCGCGCGCAAGCTTCACCGCCGCTATCTCCCGCTGATGGAAATTAATTTTGTGGAATCGAATCCCATCCCGGTGAAAGCCGCGATGGCGGAGATGAAGCTTCTAGCGCCCGTCTGGCGGCTTCCCTTGGTCCCACCCAAGGCGGAAAACCTTGCGCGCATCCGCACAGTCCTCGAATCCCTGAAACTCTCCGAGAGGATGCATGCAGCCATCGCAAATTGAGCGGCTGTTCGACGAGCCGCCGGCGCAATACACCAAAGAACATTTCGAGCTGTTCCAGAAATTCAAAGAAGCGCTAAATCGCGGCGAAATTCGTGCCGCGGAACCCGATCCGCAATCGCCTTCCGGCTGGCGCGCTAATCCTTGGGTGAAAAAGGGAATCCTTCTCGGTTTCCGCATGGGCGTCATTGTCGACATGTCGGTCGACCCCGCGAAACAACCCTTTTACGACAAGTCTACCTATCCCGTCCGTACTTTCGCGCTCTCCGACGGCGTTCGCATCGTCCCCGGTGGCTCTAGCATCCGTGACGGTAGCTTCCTCGGTCGCGGCGTAGTCTGCATGCCCCCCATGTTCGTCAACGTCGGCGCGTACGTGGGAGAAAACACTATGATCGATTCCCATGCCCTCGTCGGCAGCTGTGCCCAGGTCGGCCGCAATTGCCACATCTCCGCCGGCACGCAAATCGGTGGCGTCCTCGAACCTGTCGGCGCGCTACCCGTTATCATCGATGACGACGTCCTTCTCGGCGGCAATTCCGGCGTCTACGAAGGTACCGTCGTCAAACGCCGCGCGGTCCTCGGCACCGGCACCATCCTCAATCGCTCGATCCCCGTCTATGATCTCGTCCACGACCGCGTCTACACCGCCTCCGACACCCAACCGCTCGTAATCCCCGAAGAAGCCATCGTTGTTCCCGGTTCCCGCGCCGTCACCCATCCCACCGGCGCGAAATACAACCTCTCCCTTCAAGCCGCGGTAATCGTAAAGTACCGCGACGCCAAAACCGAATCCCGCATCCAGCTCGAAGACCTCCTCCGCTAAATGTCTGTGGCACAGGCACTCTTGCCTGCGCTCTTGGGTTTTCGTAGAGCTCCAAAGGCCGCCGCTTTCACAGTCTCAACCGCACCGCATCCGCACCGCTCAAGCTGCTCGAACAAAATTCCCATCCGATGTAGGGGCGGCGGCTTGCCCCGCCCTCTTGGGTTCCGCCTCCGGGTCGTTCGTCCCGGAGGAATCAGTTCTTCTTATGTGGCCAATGGCTCTTCAAAGTTGTAATTGGCGCAGTTTGGCACTAGTACTACAAAGATATCTATTTACATAATTACTACAAGGCACCAGAATAATTCGGTAGCAATCTGCGCTTCATCGCAAATACACGCCATCTAACTTCTTTGCAATCTGCACTTACGTAACTGCAGATTCTAAAGGACTTTATCCCTAGCAGAATCAGCACTTACAAAAAACGAGGGGTGGGGTGCAGCGGAATTCTTGCTGCATCGGGTCGGCGATCACGCTTCGGGATGGCAAATGCCGTATCATAGGCTTTAGCCGATCAGGGAGATTCCTACGTGATTCCACGCTACACCCGCGAAGAAATGGGCCGCGTCTGGAGCGACGCCAACCGCTACCAGAAATGGCTCGACGTCGAACTCGCCGCCGCTGAAACCCTCGCCGAAGCTGGCCAGGTGCCCAAGGAAGCCGCCGCAATCCTGCGCTCCCGCGCCAAGGTAGACGCCGCTCGCATCAATGAAATTGAATCTCACGTAAAGCACGACGTCATCGCCTTCACCATGGCCGTTGGCGAATCCGTCGGCGATCCCGGCGCCGCCCGCTGGCTGCATTACGGGATGACTTCCAACGATGTTGTCGACACTGCGCAAGCGCTGCTACTCCGTGACGCCTCCCACATCATCGAACGCGACCTGATTCTCTTCGGTGAAGTCCTCGATCTGCGCGCTCACGAGTTTCAGCACACCCCGCAAATCGGGCGCACCCACGGCGTCCACGCCGAACCCATCACCTTCGGTCTGAAAATCGCCAATTGGTTTTCGGAGAATCAGCGCAACATTAATCGCTTCCGCTCCGCCACCCAGGGCATCAGCTACGGCAAAATCTCCGGCGCGGTAGGCAACGCCGCGCATCTTGGCACGGAAATCGAAGAACAAATCTGCAAACGCCTCGGCCTCAACGTCACGCGCGTAGCTTCTCAAGTCATTCAACGTGACCGCCACGCGTTCTACATGAGCACCCTGGCGCTTATCGCCGGCCTGCTCGAAAAAATCGCGCTCGAAATTCGCCACTTGCAACGCACCGAAGTCCGCGAAGTCGAAGAGCACTTCGGCGGCGACCAGCGCGGCAGTTCCGCGATGCCCCACAAGCGCAATCCGGTAACCAGCGAGCAAGTCTGCGGGCTCGCCCGCGTTGTCCGCAGCAACATGCTCGCCGCCTACGAAGACATCGCCCTGTGGCACGAACGCGACATCTCCCACAGCTCCGTCGAACGCATCATCCTTCCCGATTCCACCATCCTCGTCGATTACATGCTCTCGAAAATGACCGCCCTCGTCAGCCAGATGCGCGTCTTCCCGCAACGCATGCTGCGCAATCTCGATTCCACGCAAGGTCTCGTCTATTCCGGCCAGCTTCTGCAAGACTTGGTCGAAAAGGGCATGCCACGCGATGACGCCTACAAAGCCGTCCAGGAAAACGCTATGGCCGCCTGGGAGTCCGAATCCAATTTTCGCGAACGCGTTGCCAACGATCCGCGCATCACAAAATTCCTCACTTCCAAGGAGCTGGATCACGTCTTCGACCTGCAACGCCAACTCCGCAACGTTGACAAAATCTTTGACCGCGTCTTCGGCGCCCACCCACCAGGCGAACGCGGCATAGCCAACAACGCCTAAACCTTACTTGCGCTCTTTGTAGGGGCGGCTTTACGCCGCCCTCTTGGATTTGCTCTTTCCTCGTAGGGGTGCAGCACTGCTGCACCCCTTGTCCGCACGATCGATCAATTTCGCACCCACCGTTTTTCTCTTTCTTCCGTTCTTTTGTAGGGACCGCCTTCTGCTTATAGCAAGGAAGGGAGACGGTCCGCCACTCAACGCCGACGGCACCATAACGCCGGCAACACAAAAACAAAAAGAGCTCCCGAAAATCGGGAGCTCTTCTCGCTTTTGCCTCTTCTGAGTTTGCACTCAGCTGCGGAGGCGGAAACTATTCCACGCGCTGCACGTACCTTGCTTCCGACGTGTCTACGCGAATCCGGTCGCCTTCATTCACGAACGGCGGCACGTTCACCACCAGCCCGGTCTCCAGCGTCGCAGGTTTCATCACCGAACTCGCCGTCGCCTTCTGTAGCGTCGGCTCCGTCTGGACCACCTTCATATCCATGGTGTCCGGCAGATCCACGCCGATGGCCTTTTCTTCAAAAAACTCGATCTTCACCAGCGTGTTCGGAATCAGATAGTACACCGTTTCGCCCAACTCTTCACGGGTCATCTGCATCTGTTCGTATGATTCCGTATTCATGAAGTGGAAGTCGTCGCCCTCGGCGTACAGGTACTCGAACTCCACTTCGTCCAGAATCGCGCGTTCCACGAATTCTTCCGCGCGAAACCGGTAGTCAATGATCGAGCCCGTGCGCAGGTTCTTCATGCGCGTCTGCATGGAACCGCGCTTATTCCCTGGTGTGCGGTGATCGACGCTGAAAATCGTGAAAAGCTGCCCTTCATGCTGGATCACCATGCCCGGGCGTAACTGTGTCGCTTTCGTGTTGCTCATACGGTAAGACGGCCATCGATCGGCCGCTTGCTCCTCGTAAATTTTAAAGGTTCGGAGATTCCAAACGGCTTCCCGCCAGACTGCCTCAGATGGGAACCGCGCGAGGAATGACTCGATGCACGCCGGGCAAGACCACTACCCAACGCGAAAAACCAGTATAAGCGCCACCGTCGAGGCCGGTCAACGCCCTCCCGGGGTAGTATCCTACGGGAAAAATTCGGCTACACCGCGCGACATGAACTAGTGCCCGAGTTACCGGTAAGCCAACTTATCAGGCACTTAAACACGATTGACGCGGCCACTCGCATTGCGCCCAGATGGTCTGCATGTCATATCATGTTGGGCAAAGGAGCAGTATCAATCCCAATTTATGCTTACGCGAATCGTTTGCCTCCTATCGATCCTGATCCCGGCCTCAGGCTTGTTTGGCACGGATTTTTCCATGAAGGTGACCGACAAGAATTACCTCGATACTCAAGGTTTCAGCGTTTTTCTGTACGACAGCACGTACCATCCTGTTTTTGTGGACCAAAAGAATACGGCCATGGAGATGATTCTGCACGGCCAGCGCATCGCCACGAACGGCGACGTTCGCCTGATGCCAACGCCGGAGCAGTGGGACTTGGTGGCGACGCTTAAGGGCCGCCACGCGGACAAGGCGAACGACCGGCTGATTGCCGACCTGAGTTTCCCGACGTTCGATTTCAGTTACACATTGGAAGTAGCATCGGAGCCGGGCGGGGTGAAGGTCAGCATCAATCTCGACAAGCCGCTACCGCAGAAACTGGAAGGGCGGGCGGGCTTTAATTTGGAGTTTCTGCCGTCGATCTACATGGGGAAGCCTTACGTGGTGGACGGAAGCAAAGCCGGCATTTTCCCGCGAACGCCGAACGACGCGATGACGAAGGTTTTGCCATTGGCGGATGAGCCGAAAAAGGCATACTACCTGGAGGACTGGGACAAGGCCAAGGGATACACGCAGCCACTGCCATTCGCCGAAGGCAAGAGCATCACTCTGGGCGCGGACGACGCGCTGGCCCGAGTGAACGTGATATCGGACACGGCCAAACTGATGCTGTTCGATGGGCGCGACCGCGCGCAGAACGGCTGGTTCGTGTTGCGTTCGCTGATCCCTTCGGGAAAAACCACGGGCGCCATCGTGTGGCACATCCGTCCGGACGTGATTCCGAACTGGACACGGCCGCCGATGATCGCGCACAGCCAGGTAGGTTATGCGCCGGGCTTCTCCAAGGTGGCGGTACTCGAACTCGACCCGAAATACGACGGCCCGAAGACGGCCCGAGTGTTGCGCCTGACGGAACACGGATCTTACCAGCAAGTGTTCGAGGGCCCGATCACGCCCGCGACGCCGTGGCTGCGCTACGTGTATTCGAAATTCGACTTCACCTCCGTGAAGGAACCCGGCCTTTACGTAATCGAGTACGCAGATCAGCGCACGGCCCCTTTCCCGATTTCGCAGGACGTCTACGCAAAGATCTGGCAGGACAGCCTGGACCATC
>Ga0210383_10000701_pt1 | contig 30467 bp, 34 predicted proteins | sample IncBWC14OmetaG_FD_160072 | JGI IMG/M metagenome (GOLD analysis project Ga0210383, IMG submission 160072) | Forest soil microbial communities from Barre Woods Harvard Forest LTER site, Petersham, Massachusetts, United States - Inc-BW-C-14-O ... | reverse complement strand
TGCTCGAAGAATATCATCGCATGGCGCTCACCCAGGATTATCTTGCGCAAGGCGGCACGGACTATGCCCAGAAACTTCTGGTGAAATCCTTCGGCGAGGAGGGAGCGCGGCAACTGTTGCGGCAAGTGTCGTCGGCCGCCGAAATGAGCGCCAGCAAGCTGGACTCGCTGCAGAAAGCGGACCCGCAGCAATTGGCCAAGTTCATCGAGAGTGAGCATCCGCAAACCATCGCTCTCATTCTGGCTCACGTCGATGCCAAGCAAGCCTCGGAGTTGCTGATGCGCCTGCCGGAAACCATGCGGGCGGAGACCGTCAAACGCCTGGCTCAGATGCGGCAGTTCTCCCCCGAAATCGCGCAGAAGGTCTCGCTGTCGCTGCACAAGCGGCTGCAGGCCCTGGGCGAGCAAAGCCGGCGGGCTTATGCCGGCTTCCAGGGGGTAGCGGATCTGTTGAACCATATGGATCCGGTGCAGGCCAAGGTGATTCTCGAAACCATCGAAAAAGACGATCCCAAAGTCGCTTTGGGTATTCGCAATCTGATGTTCACCTTTCAAGATCTGCTGGGAGTGCCGGAGGCGGGAGTTCGCGAACTGCTTGGGCAACTGGATAAGAAGTCGCTCGCGCTCGCTCTGCGCGGAGCGACCGAGGAACTGAAGAACTATATCTTCAAATCCATGTCGTCGCGGGCGGTCGAGATGCTCAAAGAGGATATGGACGTCCTCGGGCCAGTGCGTTCGCGCGACGTGATCAAGGCGCAGCAGGAAGCGGTCGCCGTAGCCCGCAAATTGGAGGCGGAAGGAAAAATCAGTCTGGGAGGGGACGAAGATGAGTACGTCGTGTAATCCCGCGCCGCAGGCGAGGCGAGAGCCGGAAATCCAGTCGTTTCCTTACGCCGAAGTTGTGCCGCGTATAAAAACTTCCGGCTCCCGCGAATCCGAGGGCACGGCGGATCGGGCAGCCGAGGTTCGCGCCGCCGGTGAAATTCAGGCACAGCGCGAAGCCGCGATCCGCGAGGCGGGCCGCCAGGAAGGCGAAGCCCAGCACCGCGCCGACGGCGAACTTCACCTAGCCGAAATCCGGGAGAGCGCAGCCGCGTCCTTAGCCACATTTGCCCGCGATCGCGCCGAATATTTCCGCCAGGTGGAAGCCGAAGTCGTGCAGCTGGCATTGAGCATCGCCCGCAAGATTCTTCATCGCGAAGCGCAGATCGATCCGCTGCTCCTGGCGGGCTTGGCGCGGATCACGCTGGAGAAGATCGAATCCGCCACTCGGGTTGTGGTGCGAGTTCATGCCCAGCAGGTGGCGGAATGCCGGGGCTACTTTGCTCAGCACATGGAGGCAGGCAAAGTTCCCGAGGTAATCGAAGATCCGGCGGTCGGAATCGATCATTGCATTCTACAGACTGCCTTGGGCACGACCGAACTCGGAGTGGACGTTCAGCTCAAGGAAATCGAGCAGGGGCTCTTCGATCTTCTGGCCAAGCGGCCCGGCAGCGTATGAACGGCGCAGGCTTGTTGACACCGTATTTCAAGCGGCTGGAGTCGAGTTCGAGCTTGCGCTGGCAGGGCCGAGTCACGCAGTTGATCGGTCAACTGGTGGAATCCGAGGGGCCGTTCTGCTCGGTTGGCGAGTTGTGCGAACTAGTGGACGCCAGCGGCTCGGTTTTTCCCGGAGAGATTGTCGGCTTCCGTGGAAACACCGTGCTTTCCATGCCCCTGGCGCGGCCGAGCGGAATCCGCTATGGCGACAGGGTCCTCACCTGGGGGGCGCGGCCGACGTTGCGCGTCGGCGACGGACTTTTGGGCCGGGTCATTGATGGCGTGGGCGAGCCCATCGATTCCCTGGGTCGGTGCGAGCGGCGCGACTCGCAACTGCTCGAGGCTGCTGCGCCGCTGGCTCTCGAACGTGATCTGATTCGCGAGCCCATCGGATGCGGAGTGCGAGCGGTAGACGCTTTCCTGACTTGCGGTCGCGGGCAGCGTGTGGGAATCTTCGGCGGCAGCGGCGTGGGCAAGAGCACGCTGATCGGCATGATGGCCCGCAACACCGGCGCCGACCTCACAGTGCTAGCACTGGTTGGAGAACGCGGACGCGAGGTACGGCACTTTCTCGAAGACGCTTTGGGCGAGGAGGGCAGAAAGCGCTCCGTTATTGTGGTTTCGACTTCCGACCAATCTCCTCTGTTGCGCATTCGGGCGGCGCTGGCGGCGACCGCGGTGTCGGAATATTTCTGTGCGCGGGGCAAGAACGTATTGCTGGTCGTAGACTCGCTGACCCGTCTCGCGATGGCGCAGCGAGAGATCAGTCTGGCCGCCGGCGAACCTCCGACCGCCAAAGGCTACACCCCGTCCGTGTTCACGTTGATGGCGCGGCTGATCGAGCGAGCGGGGAAATTCAGCGGCGGCAGTATAACCGCGTTTTACACCGTGCTCATGGAAGGCGACGACCAGCAGGATCCAATCGTCGACGGAGCGCGCGCGCTGCTCGATGGGCACATCATGCTCGACCGGCGATTGGCGGCGCAGAATCACTATCCACCAATCTCCATACTGGACAGCATCAGCCGTCTTATGCCCATGGTGACTTCTCCGCAGCATCTGGAAAAGGCCCAGGCCCTGCGCCGGTTGCTGGCGGCGTACACAGCGTCTGAAGACCTCATTCGTATTGGCGCCTACCAGAAAGGAAACGACCCGATCCTCGACCAAGCGCTCTTGATCATGCCGGAACTGAAGCGCTTTGTGGAGCAGGGAGCGAACGAAAACGTCACTCTCCAAGAGACGATCAACCGGCTGCTGGCCTTGGCGAGCTAAACCTGATGGCTTTTAGATTCTCATTTGAAGTTCTTTTGCGGGTGCGGCAGAGTTTGGAACGGCAGCAGGAGTTGCGCTTGCAGACCGCTAATCTCCGGGTTGCCGCTTTGCGGCAGCACATCGAGGACGTGCGCAACGGCATGGAAAAGATCGCAGTCCGCCGGCGCGATCAGATGGCATCGGGGGCGAGCGCAGCGGAGCTTCAGTTCGACCTTCTCTGCCGGACGGTTCTAACCGAACAGCAGCATGTCGTGGGAAAACAACTAGCGGAGGCCGAAGTCTTTCAACACTCGTGCCGCGACGCCTTCCAACTGGCTCGCCGGCAGCGTGAAGTAGTCGATACGCTTCGCCACCACCAACTGCAACTCTACCGTCAACAGGAAAGCAGACAGGAGCAGCGCCGCCTCGACGATTTGTTCCTCTTGCGCCGAACCTACCTGCAACAACGCAGCTAGTCTTTGCCGGGTTCATAGGCAAGCCTTGCCGAGGAAGTAATCTATCTTCGTAATCGATGTTTGCCTTCCCATCCCAAGAACGCAGTTGCGTCGCGCCCTTCAAGCAGTTACAGGCTCTCGATGACGCGCGCATAGCGCCTGCGTCTGTGGTCTTCGGAATGCACGGATCCAGACTGCTGAAGATCAGCGTGAGATGGACCTGTGCTGACCAACTTTATTCAATCCTTTGCCGCCCCGCCTAAAGCCTCGACCGGGCCAGTTCTCGGGATGCAACCCGCAGCAGCGGGTCCGAGCAGCTTCGCGAGTACTCTGCAAAGCGCGGCGCCGGTGGCAGTAGCGACTCCGCAACCTGAACTGCCAACGATTGTAAGCACAGCGAAATCTGCAGAAAAAAAGGTACCAGACAACTCGAAAGCCAGTGCTTCCGCAGCGGGAACGCAGGCGACAAGTGCGGCTCCGGTTCCAGATGCGAAGCTTCTGCCCGTGATCCCGATGAACCCAGTACCTGTGCTTTCGCTGCCACCAGCAATCACGGATCCGGTCGCGACGGCAAGCTTGGACCCTCCCCTGGAAGTGAGTTCACATTCAGAGCCCGTCGGCTCGGGCTCGAAAAGGCAGAGTGTCTCGATCGAGTTTCAAGGGGATGCGCTTCCCGGCAACGCTGACACCGCGCCGGATCCCACTTCTCGTGCCACGGCGGTAGATTCTGGCAACCAGATCCCAACGGGCAATCTTGCTTCTCCTCCAGACGGAACCGCCGCCGCTCTGATTCCGGGCAATCCGGTCGGGGCGAGTACGCCGCGTGCGCTCTCGCCACAGGGCCCAACCGAATCCAGTAGCCTTCTCGCCCAGACGGGAGTTTTGGATCTGTTGGCGCTGGCGCAGTCCAGTTCAGGCGCACAACCATTGGGAATCACAGGCAACCGCGAGCCCGATCCTAGCGCCGCGACTCCAATCCCCGGAGGAAATTCGCCGCTCCGTCCGATCGATCCTATCCACGGCATTGCCATCGCAGCCGGCGGAGCGAATCCATCGTCGGCGAACAGCAAATTGCAAGCAAGCACCAGCGTGGGGAACGAGACGTTCGCCTCAGCATCACTTCCCGCAAGTGTTCCTTTTTCCTTTGATATTTTGAAACCGAGTTCCGGGCGCGCCGTGATCACGCCGAAACCAGTCGCAACGATGGCGACGGCCGATGTCCACGCGAAGGAAGTTCCGGCAACTCAAGTTGCCTCAACCCCGGAGGGCGCAAAGTCGAAGTCAGCCGATCCCTCCGCGAACTCCGCTGAGGCAATTCTCACCCAGCAACCGCCTGCGACCGTCTCCGCTCCTGTTCCCGTTCAACTGAACAACGGGACTCAGTCAGCTTCGCCGGTGACGACCCCGAGCGTACTGGCACAAGACGCGACGGTTGCGAATCCAGATTCCGTGAGCCAGAGTGCGGCAGGCCCCGCAGCCGCAGCCCAAACCCCCGCGGCGACTTCTCCAACTTCCTTGCCCGGGGCGGGCACGGTCGAAGTGGCTCGTCTGGTCGCCGGGGTGGAGCAATCGGAAATGCACATCGGATTGCGCACCCAGGCTTTCGGCAGTGTGGAAGTGCACACCGTCGTGCGCGATAGCCAGGTCGGTGTCACCGTCGGCAGCGAGCGCGGCGACCTGCGTACATTGCTGGCGAACGAAGTCTCGGGCCTGCAAACCACATTCCGCCAGCAGGAGCTGCGCTTCGACAATATTCGATTTCTTGAGACCGGTTCAGGAACGACTGCGGGATTCTCCGGCGGCGCCGATTCCCAAACGCGTTCTTCGAGCCAGCAGCAGTCTTCCTCGGCAGGGCTTTTCTCGATACACAGTCCGCCCGAGGATACAGCCGAATTCGACGCCGACGCCGGCTCACCGGCGAGGCTCAATGTACACGCATGAAGTGTCAGATGGTCGAATAATCAGGAGGAGCTATGAACATCGTTCCAGTACCAGCCAGCATCATGACCGCCGCGACTGCGCCCACTGCCCCGGCAGCGCCAACAACCAGCAGTTCGAGCAGCGACCCCATTCAGAGCACGAATAGCATGTTTATGCAGTTGCTGGTGGCGCAATTGCAGAATCAAAGCCCGCTCGACCCCGTCGATCCCACTACCTTTACCTCGCAGCTGGTCCAGTTCAACATGCTCGACCAGTTGAGCCAGATCAACCAGACCCTGCAGAACACCTTTGGTACGGGGTCGACCGCCGGCACCGGGTCCACAACTGGCACACCGTCCACCACCGGCACGTCCAACTCAGGTCAAGGAGCGCAATAATGCCGAACTTTTCAATTCCCCTATCCGGTTTGACCGCCGAAGCTACGGCGTTGTCAGCCATCGCCAACAATCTGGCTAATCAGAACACAACCGGTTACAAGGACACGCGGGTGCTGTTCAGCGACTTGTTCTATCAGAATCTGGGCACCACGGGCGCGGGCGATCCCATCCAGCTGGGCTCTGGCACTCAGGTCGATTCCATGCCCAGCAACTTCACCCAAGGCAGCGTAACCGCCACGGGTGTGCCCACCGATGTGGCCATCCAGGGAGACGGATTTTTCGCAGTGCAGAAAAACGGGGTTACGAGCTATACGCGGGCCGGCGATTTTTCCGTCGACCAGAATAATTTCCTCGTGACCAGCGACGGTCAACAGGTGTTGGGCTACCCTGCAGTCAATGGTGTGGTCAATACCGGAGGGGGCGTCGGTCCGTTACAACTCGGCGCTGGCACTATCAGTCCACCAACCGTGACCAGTCAAGTTTCCATCACCACCAATCTCAACTCGGGTGCGAATGTCGGCGACACCTATTCGACCCCGGTCACGATCTATGACTCGCTCGGCGCCAGTCACATCCTTACCTTCACCTTCACGAAGACAGCGGCTAACGCGTGGAGCTATTCGCTTGCCGTGCCCCCCGGCGATTCCAAGCTTGTGGGTGGAATTGTGACCACTGGAACTATGACGTTTGACGGCAACGGAAACTTACTTACTCCAAAGGCGAACGTCACCGGCCTCTCCATCCCGGGGCTCACCGACGGCGCCACCGACATGACCTTTGACTGGGACCTCTATGGCGGAACCACGCCAGTGATTTCACAAGTCGCAGCTACCAGCAGCACGTCCTCGACAAATCAGGACGGCAGCAGCAGCGGCACCTTGACTGACTTCAGCATTGGCTCCGACGGTACGGTAACGGGTTCGTTCACGAACGGTAAGACTGCAGCTCTCGGACAGGTGGCACTGGCCGGCTTTGCCAACGAGGGGGGTCTGCAAAACGATGGGGCCACCGACTTCACTCAGACTTTGGCTTCGGGGCAGGCCGTAGTCGGCATAGCTGGCACCGGAGGACGCGGTACTCTGTCCGGCGGTTCGCTGGAGTTGTCCAACGTGGATATCGCCACCGAGTTCGCCAACCTCATCGTGGCGCAACGCGCTTTTGAAGCTAATGCAAAAGCCGTGACCACCTTCGATCAGATTACGCAGGATACCATCAACCTGAAACAGCAGTAAGGAAGGTTCGCGCCCTGCCCGGTAACTGGTGGCAGGGCGCGATCCTCAATCATTTCTAATGAGAATTCTGTAGGCTTCTGCGTCACGAACGGCGATTCGTATTCTGCACGAGGGCGTTGATTTTAACGCTTCTTCCTCCATCTCCAATTGAACCAGAGTGTTCGCGATCGCACCCTTCGATTATCCGGGCAGCACGACATCTCAACCCTCTCGGCACTCGAGTTGCACTGTCTTCGTCGAGATGTATTCCATATGACAGATTCAGTTGCCATCGCCCTCCCCCAGAACATTAATACATCGGATGCTGAGGCCTGGACGCTGGTGTTGCCACTGCCTTGTCGCTTGACCGTGGAAGTGCCGCTGCCCGGCTTTACTGTGGGCGACGCTTTGCGCTTGCGGCCGCGGTCGGTGATTAACTCGCATTGGCATGTCGGAACCGACGTCCCCCTGCGGCTCAATGGCGAATTGATTGCGCGCGGCGAGTTCGAAGTGGTGGGCAATCATCTGGCGGTGCGTTTGACCGAACTAGCTTGAGGGGAAAGAAAGAAAGGAACGTGATGGCGCTGGCGCGCGGTGTAACCACAAACGTCTTGGGGAAAACTCTAGGTTGGTTGAAGTCACTCGGACACTTCTGGAGTTCGCATCCGTCGCGACAGTTGCATCTGCTCGAGACCTTGACGCTTGGCGAGCGCCGCTTTCTTGCCGTGGTTGAATTCGAGCGCCAGAAATTTCTCATCGCTGGAACCGGCAGTTCCGTAGCCATGCTATCCGCGCTTTCGTCCGACGGAATTGCTGGGGAACATCGCGCGACAGCAATCAAACCGGGGGCCAGGTGCGAGGAAATTCCCACCTGGGTCTTCACCGGTGAAGGGCCAGCCAGCCAACTGATTCGAAGATGAAAACGAGGCAGAGCTTGAAGCAGCAGAAAAGAATCCGCGGGCTGTGGCTGACGATAACGCTTGGGCTTCTGTTGTCTCCATGCGCAGGCGCGGCGGTGCGCCCGCAGCCGACGGGAGGCTTGCCATGGAACGGTGCGGGCGGAGCGAGCGGGTCGGTGCCATGGAACATCGTAGTCTTACTGACTCTGTTGACGCTCCTGCCGTCGCTCTTGCTGGCGATGACCCCCTTTGCCCGCTTGCTGGTGGTGTTTCACTTTTTACGCCAGGCGCTGGGGACGCAGACCACGCCCAGCAATCAGACTTTGATCGGGCTCTCGCTGATTCTCACTTTCTTTCTAATGCAGCCGGTTATGTCCACGATCTACGGCACGGCAGTCTTGCCCTATGAAAAGGGTACGGTGGATGCGGTCGCAGCCGTCGAACTGGGAGCGGGCCCGCTGCGCCAGTTCATGCTGAAGTTTGCAAGGGAAAAAGATCTGGCATTGTTTCTCGAATTGGCGAAGGAGCCGCGCCCGGCCCGGCCCGGCGACGTCGCCATGCGGGTGGTCTTGCCCGCCTACATTCTCTCGGAGTTGAAGGCGGGATTCCAGATCGGGGCGGCGCTTTATCTGCCTTTTCTCGTCGTCGACATGGTGGTGGCTGCGATAACCACTTCGGTCGGAATGCTGCAACTGCCGCCGGTAGTGATTTCGACTCCGCTCAAGATCTTGCTGTTCGTCATGGTGGACGGCTGGAATCTGCTGGTTGGGTCCTTAATGAAGAGCTTCACGTGAGGAAAAAACATGTCTCCCCAGCAAACTGTGGAACTGGCACGCAGAACCCTCGAAACCGTTCTCTGGATTGTCGCCCCGTTGCTGCTGGTGGCCACGGTGACCAGCCTGATTATCAACATTCTGCAGGTGCTGACTTCACTGCAGGAGAGCACGCTTTCGACCGTGCCCCGGCTGGCCGCGGTGGCCACGGCGATCTTCTTCCTGCTGCCTTATATGGTGCGGCGGATGGCGCTGTTCACGGTCACCTTGTTTTCGGACTTTCACCCGTTCTTGCGTTAACCGCTTATGGAGACTCTGCACCTCGAGGCAATCGTTGCGGCGGTGATGTTTGCCGGGGTTCGCATTGGCGGATTGATGCTGTTTGCGCCTTTCCTGAGCAGCGGGAGCATGCCGGTTCCGGTGAAGGCCGGACTGACGGTTGCACTGACTGCTCTGCTCTATCCCGCGTATGGCGCGGTCCGGCTCGAGGCCAGCGCGCTCGGTTGGGTGCAGGTGCTGGCCGGCGAGGTAGTGGTTGGCCTGCTGCTCGGACTGACCCTGCAGTTCATTCTGGAGGCGGCGCAGATGGCGGGACAGATTCTGGGCGTGCAGGCCGGCTTTTCCCTCGTCACCATTCTCGATCCGCAGACTCAGGCGGATACGCCCGTGATCTCGACCTTCATTCAGCTGATCACGTTGATGATTTTTCTCCAGCTCAACGTGCATCACTGGCTGTTGCGGGGGTTGGCAGCCAGCTTCGCGTATCTGCCTCCGGGTTCGGTCGCGCTGAACCTCGGAGTCACCACCAGTTTGCTGCAGGCGGCGGGCGCGATCTGGCTGGTCGGCCTGCAAATCGCGGCCCCCGTGGTGGTGACAACTCTGCTGATCGATGTCACCCTGGGTTTCCTGGCCAAGTCTTCGCCGCAGATTCCCATTCTGTTCTTAGGGCTGTCGATCAAGACGGTAATCGCGCTGAGCGTACTCTCGGGCACGCTGATTTTGTGGCCACGCGTCTTTGAGCATCACTTTGCCGCGGGCATTTCAACCGGGGAACGGCTGCTGCACTTGGCCAGATAAGAAACCGAAACGAAGATGGCGGACAGCAACAAGACCGAACAAGCATCTCCACGCAAGCAGCAAAAGGCGCGCGAGAAGGGCCAGATTGCGCGCAGCCGCGATCTGATGTCGAGCCTCGCCGTCGGCACCATGGTCCTGCTTTTTGCCGTGCAGGCTCCGGGCCTGGCCGCCGAGTGGCGCGCTCTGCTCAGCCGCAGTCTCGATGCCGGAGTGGCGGGCGAATTAGGGCAAACGCCGCTGCTCACCTGGACGGGCATGACCGTCGTTCGCGCCGTCAGCCTGATCGTGTGGTTGAGCTGGATGGCCGCCATGCTCGGAGCACTGGCTCAGGGCGGGTTGGTGTTTGCGCCGAGCGCGCTGCAGCCGAACTTTTCGCGGATGAGCCCGGCGTCGCGCGTGGAGCAGCTGTTTTCGCTGCCTTCCGTGGGCCGTCTCCTGAAGTCGCTGCTGCCAGGGGCTGCCATTGTGTATCTCGCGGTCGCGATCATGACTCGCGAGTGGAGTACGCTGCTCGGCCTGGTGCACTTCGGAATCAACCGGCTGGCGGCGTATCTCATGGCTCACATTTTTGAGCTGGCGTGGAAATCGGCGCTGGTGCTGCTGGTGTGGTCGGGCGCCGATTACATGATCGAAAAGCACAAGCTCGGCGCTGACCTGCGCATGAGCAAGCAAGACCAGAGAGACGAGTACAAGGAAACCGAGGGCAATCCCGCGACCAAGGCCCGCATCCGGCGGCTGCGGCGGCAGGTGCGGCGGCGGCGCATGCTGGAAGAGGTCAAGAAGGCTTCCGTCGTCATCACCAACCCCAACGAGTTTGCGGTAGCACTCGAATACCGCATGGACATGGCAGCGCCCACCGTGTTGGCCAAGGGCCGTAACCTGGTGGCGCAGCAGATCAAGCAGATCGCGCTCTGGCACGGCATTCCGCTGGTCGAAAACCGGCCACTGGCGCACGCGCTCTACCGCGCGGTCGAAGTCGGACAATCGATTCCGCCCAAACTCTACGCGGTCGTAGCCGCGATTCTGGCCGCCATCTTCCGCGCCCAGGAACGGGCCGGGGCGGCGGCCGCAAAGGCAAGACGGTAAATCATGGCGGAAACTACCAAAGCTTCACCTCCGGCAGGAAACGGAGTCGTCGAGTGGGCCGTCCCGGTCGCGGCCGTGGCTCTGGTTTTTGTAATGCTGGTGCCGCTGCCTTCGGTGCTGCTCGATCTGTTGCTCGCGACCAGCATCACCGCGTCGGTGATCGTGCTGCTCTCCGCCATCCATATTCTTCGCCCGGCGCAGTTTTCCGTCTTTCCGAGCCTCGTGCTGCTGCTTACCCTGGTCCGGCTGTCGCTGAATCTGGCCTCCAGCCGGCGCATCTTGCTGCATGGCAACGAAGGTGCCTCGGCTGCGGGAAAGGTGATCGAGGCCTTCGGCCAGTTCGTGGTCGGCGGCAATTATGTGGTGGGGTTTGTGCTGTTTCTGGCCCTGATCGCCATTCAATACATCGTCATCAGCCACGGCGCGGTGCGCACTGCGGAAGTCACCGCCCGCTTCACCCTCGATGCCTTGCCTGGGAAGCAGATGGCGATCGATGCCGACTTAAATGCCGGACTGATTGACGAGGCTGCAGCTCGCGCCCGCCGCGAGCAGATCGCCCACGAAGCCGAATTCTACGGCGCTATGGACGGCGCGGCGCGCTTCAATCAGCGCGACTCGCTGGCCACCATCCTCATCACGGCGGTGAACATCATCGCCGGTTTTCTCATTGGCGTCTTTCAACTCGACATTCCCTTTCACGAGGCGCTCAAGACTTACACCGTGCTCACCGTCGGCGACGGGCTGGTCACGATGATTCCATCGCTGCTGGTTTCGATGGCGGGCGGCATCGTGGTGACGCGCGCGTCGTCCGGCTCCAGCCTCTCGACTGACCTCGGACGCCAGCTGTTGTCCGGACGCCGTCCGCTGATCATTGCCGCCGGTGTGATGTTGACCCTTGCGGCCATCCCCGGGCTGCCCAAGTTTTCGTTTTTCCTGCTGGCAGCGGTGGTCGGCGTGCTGGCGTGGCGCGCGCCCAAGATCATGCCCGACAAACCCGACGCTGCTGCCGAGGCCAAGGCCAAGAAACCGCCCAGCGATTCGATCGAAGATCTTTTGAAGCTGGATGAACTCAGCCTCGAAGTCGGCTACGGCCTGGTGGCCCTGGTCGACCAGCAACATGGCGGCCAACTGCTGGCGCGGGTCCGAGCCTTGCGCAGCAGCCTGGCGCTGCAACTCGGCTTCATCGTGCCTTCGGTGCACATCACCGACAACTCCCGGCTGAAGGCGCGCGAATATGTGATCTCGCTGCGGGGGGTCGAAATCGCGCGCTGGGAGATGCACGAAGATCACCTGCTGGCTATCAGCTCGGACGCCTCGCCGCCTGCGCTCGCCGGCACTCCGACGCGTGAGCCCGCCTTTGGAGTCTCGGCTTTATGGATCGTCCCCGGCTTGCAGAGCGAGGCTCTGTCCAAAGGTTACGCCGTGGTGGATCAGACTTCCGTCCTTGCCACTCATTTGGCGGAAGTGATCAAGCAGCATGCTTCGGAGCTGTTGACTCGTCAGGAAGCCAAGCGCCTGCTCGACCGCCTGGCGGAGAGCCATCCCAAGCTGGTCGAAGAGCTGGTGCCGAAGCTGCTTAGTCTTGGGGAAGTTCATAAGGTCTTGCAGCAGCTCTTGCGCGAGCAGGTTTCGATTCGCGATCTCTCGACCATTCTAGAGACCATGCTCGACACCGGCCCGGTCAGCAAGCATCCGGTGTTGCTCGTCGAAGCTGCCCGGCAGGCTCTCGGGCGGGCGCTGGTGCAGCCGCTTTTGGCCGAAGACGGACACCTGCGCGTGGTCACCCTCGACAGCTCGATTGAAGACGAGCTCAGCCGGGCTTTTACTTCGCCGACTTCGACGACGGCCAATGCCGGATTGCAGCCCTCGCTAGTCCGCCGCCTTCTCGAAGGACTCCGCCGTCTGGCGGGTGAACAGGTGACGGTCGCGAGTCCAGTGCTGTTGTGTTCCTCCCCGGCGCGCTTCCATTTGAAGCGCCTGCTCGAACCTTTTGTTCCGAAGCTTGTGGTGCTCGCGCCGGGCGAGATTCCGGCGGTGGTTTCGGTGCAATCGCTGGGGACACTGCGATGAACCGCTCGACGCTGGCAGCAGGCACGGGAAGGACGAGATGAGCGAAGCGAAGCAAGCCTACACCGCCTGGCAGGATGAAGAAGAACGGGAGCGGTTGCTCATGGAGCAGCTTCCACAGGTGCGTTACATCGCGCGCCGCATTCATGAGCGTCTGCCCCGCCATGTGCCTTTTGAGGATTTGGTTCACGCCGGGGTGGTTGGGCTGATCGATGCTTTGCACAAGTATGACCACAGCAAACATGTGCAGTTCGGCTCCTATGCGAAGTTTCGCATTCGTGGCGCGATCCTCGACAGCCTGCGTGAAATGGACTGGAGCCCGCGCGATTTGCGGCGCAAAGCGCGGCGGCTCGAAGAAGCCAACAACACTTTGCGTTCGCAGTTGGGGCGCAACCCAACTGAGCCGGAACTGGCGGCGGAGCTCGGCATCGACTTGCATGGGTTGCAGATGCTACTCGGGGAGATTGACGGGCTCGAAGTGGGCAGCCTGCGAGTGCAGTCTCCGCGGGACGGCAAGGAAGAAGATCTCTGCGAGTATTTGCCCGATGATCCGGAAGAGACTCCGCTGCTACTTTGCTTGCGTTCGGAGATGAAGGAACTGCTAACCCGCGCCATCGAGGACTTGCCGGAGAAAGAGCGTCAGGTGTTGGCACTTTACTACTACGAAGAATTGACTATGAAGGAAGTCGGAGCGGTGATGGGCGTGGGTGAGTCCAGGGTATCGCAGATCCACTCGATGGCGGTTGTCCGGCTGCGCGCCCGGCTGGCCGAACTCACCGCGGTTCGTCCCCACCCGGAGTGCTCGACGGGCGCAGCCAGCGGAACATAACCAGGGGAACATAAGAGGAGACGAAAAGTGGAAAAAGTCCTGAATCAGGCGGAAATCGACGCCATGGTACGGAAGGCCCGGGGCGGCGATGCCAACGGCGCTGAAGAGGGCAAGCCGGCGGTGCTGACGGTCTGGGATGCGCGCCAGGCGGGCCAGATCGGGCGGGAGGAAGTGCAGTCGATCAGCACCCTGCACGAAGGCTTTGCCCGCAACTTGACCAATGCCATCGGCGCTTACTTGCGGGTCGAATTTACCGCAGCTCTGGTCTCGGCCGAACACCTCATCTATGGAGAAGTCCTGCAACGCATTCCCGAGGTCAGCTACCTGGCCAGTTGCAAACTGCTTCCGGTGGGCGCAACCGGCTTGCTGCAACTGGATCTGGCGGTGGCCTTTCCGTTGATCGATGTGCTGCTCGGGGGCTACGGCAGCGGCTCTCTGCCGGGACGCCAACTCACCGAAATCGAGGAGCAGATTCTGGCCACGGTGATGCGCATCATCTGCCGCGAGCTGCAGACGGCGTGGCAGGCGCTGGCCCTCGAGTTTGAATTCGAGGAGCGCCAGCAGCCCGAGCAGGTACAACGGTTGATGTCATCGGAAGAAAAAACTCTTTCTCTCAGCTTCGACATTACTGTGTCGGAAAGCCGGGGAACGTTGAATCTGGCTCTGCCCGCGGTGGTTTCGAACGCCTTGTTGCGCAAGCTGGCGGCGGGATGGGTTCGCGCCAAGCAGCGGGCTCGCCCGGATGCCGAGCAGCGCTTGCGCCAGCGTTTGCTGGGCTGTACTTTTCCGGTTGAACTCGGAATGCTCATCCCGGGCGTGGCGCTGCGGGACCTGACCCGTCTTGTCCCGGGGTCGCTGCTGGCTCTCAAATACCCGGCGCATCGTCCGGCGGCTCTATGGGTGAGCGGCTGCGAGATGTTCGTGGCCACGGTGGCGCGGCGCGGGCGGCTGCGGGTGGCGCAGGTGCTTGAGCGCCGATCTCCGGAGCCGGAGAGGAAAACCACGCCATGACCGACGAAGCTTCCTCCACACCGCAATCTACTGCTTCGCTTCCGCATGCCGACGCTGGTGCCTACATGCAGGTCTGGGCCGAGAGCATGAGCCAGGTGCTGGCACAGATTGCGGGCTCGCCTTTCGGGATTGAAAGTCCGCCGGAAGCTCCGCCGGAAACTCAGCCGGCGCAGGAAAACGATTTGCGGGTCACGATCGTGGCGGCTGGCGGTCTGCGCGGGGAAATGAGCTTGCGCCTGCCGCGCACTGCCGCTTTGGGCGTGGCCCAGCTTTTTCTCGGCGAAACCCAGGATGCGGCCGGCGAATTCAAATCCGATTACCAGGAAGCCGTCGAAGAACTGCTGCGCCAGGTTGCTGGCCACGCCGTCACCGCATTGAAGCCGCGCTGGGGCGAAGTGCAACTGCGCCTGGAATCGGGAGTGCAGCCGTCATGGTCGCCGGGAGCCAGCGGATGGCTCATTTCGGCGAGTGGCGCACCCTGCCGGGTGGAGATCGAATGGCAGTTGAGTGCAGCGCTGCATGCCGCACTGGTTGCGGCTTCCCGCCCTATCGAAAACAATTCCACCGAACCTGAGATTGGCAGCGGAGCCGGGGAGGGCAATTTCGAGCTGCTCATGGATGTTGAAATCGAGGTCACGCTGCGCTTCGGGGAGCGCAGTATGTTGTTGCGCGATATTCTGGAATTGGGCGAGGGTTCGGTGGTCGAGCTGGATCGTCAGGTGGAGGAGCCGGTTGATCTGCTGCTGGACGGAAAACTGATTGCCAGGGGCGAAGTGGTTGTGGTCGACGGAAATTACGGGCTAAGGATCCAGGAGATGCTGACCGCAGCGGCATCCGGCTAGCCAGGCGGAAAGCAGAGAGGGAGACGAAGAACGAAAATGAGTGCAATGAATTTGGGGGCCTGGTTTTCAGGTGCGCGCGTTCATTGGGCGGGCGCGCGTCCGCACTGTGCTGAACTGGGATGCAATGTCCGGCGCAGAATGTGGCGGGGATTAAGCTGGTGGCATGGGCGCATCCGGCTGCGGGGTTCATCCTACTGCGCTCCGCAGTGTTTTGAGAACGCGGCACGCCAATGTTTTTCCGCAGCGTGCGCCGCGGTGGCAGTGGGCTCTCCGGTGCAGCACCGCATTCCGTTGGGGCTGCTTATGCTTTCGCGCGGGCAGCTGAGCAACTGGCAGTTGCACGCCGCGCTCGCCGCTCAGCGGTCCAATCGCCATCGGCCTCTCGGAGACTGGCTCCATGAGTTGGGATTTGCAACCGAAGATCAGGTGACTGCAGCGCTTGGAATTCAGTGGGCCTGTCCGGTTCTAGCCTGGAGGGAGCCGCGCGATTCCGCATGCGCCAGCCTGCTTCCCTACCGCTTGCTGGAGCGCTTCCGCATGTTGCCGGTGCAATTTGTGGCCGCGAGTAAGACTTTTTTCGTCGCCTTCTGCGATGGCATCGATTACACCGCGCTCTACGCCATTGAGCAAATGCTCGATTGCCGCACCGAAGCTTGTGTGATCAGCCGCAGCCGCATGGATCGGGAACTTGAGCGCATAGGACGCCAGGCACGGAACGGCGACCGTTTGTTTGAAAGCTGGCGCGATCCGGCGGCGATGGCCCGCATCACCTGCGGCTACGCTCTCAAACTGGGGGCGGACGAGGTACACATCGTGGGTTGCGGGGAATATATCTGGGTGCGCCTGGATGCTGGCCGAGACTTCGCAACATTGCTGTTCCGACATCCACAGGTAATGTCCCTGCGAAAAGACGCCGAGCTTGCGGACCAGTCTTCTGCCCGCCTGTTGCCGGATAAAGTCGCGAGCTAGTCCGATTCTGCGGCATCAATAATCCTCGAATCGTTGCGGCAGCTCTCCGCGCTCTCCGCGCTCTCCGCACTTTCCGCATCCGGAGCCGCCGCCCTCTTCCTGAAGACATTCTCGATCTGCGCTCAGACTCGCATTCCATTTGCTCAAGAGCGGGCTGTAGAAAGCGTAGGTTTCTCCCTTCCGACGAACCAAGGCGAATTCAATACGCTCCTTGTTGGTGATGCGGCATCTTCTGCCGATCGGATTTTTTCACCCGGCAAGATATTCCTGAATTTCCTCCGCGTTCACCTCTCACTTCATAATGCAATCCACGAAAGCCCTTCGTCTGCGTCGAACTGCTGCACCCGCGACCCGTCGTCGAGTTGGCCGCCCGCGTGCTTCTGCTTCGGTGGAGAGAAACCTTGGACAGCGGATTCTATGCAGCATGTGCAGGTTTGCGGGCGCAGACTCAGGCGCTTGAAGTCATCGCCAACAGCGTAGCGAACCTCAACACCGCCGGATATCGCGGGCAGCAGCCGATGTTTCGTTCGTTGCTGGCTGGCGCCGGAGGTCAACTGGCCAATCCACTCAATCAAGCGATTAACGATTTTGGTGTGCTTGAGGGCACACGCACCGACTTGAGCGCGGGCAACCTCGAACGGACTGGCAATGCGCTCGATCTGGCGATTGAAGGGAACGGCTTCTTCGCCTTTCAGAGTCAGGGACAAACCCTCTACACCCGCAACGGCAACTTCCAGATATCACGAAAAGGGCAACTGACGACGGCGGCGGGAGATCTGGTCCTCGGGGAACAAGGCGAGGCCATCACCATGCCGACCGGGGAGATTTCGATCAGTCCCGATGGAACCATTTCTTCAGCGGGTGCGGTGGCTGGAAAGATAAAAGTTGTGGAGTTCATTGCCGGTGCAACTCCGCTGCCGGCGGGGAACTCATCGTATTCCGCTGCAGCCAACGCGGTGCGGCCTTCTCTCAGTTCGAATGTCCGCCAGGGCATGCTGGAGTCTTCCAACGTCAATTCCGTGAAAGCCGTCGTCGACATGATCGCGGTGCAGCGCCATGCCGAAATGCTGGAGCGCGCTATGTCCGTCTTCGAATCGAATCTCGATCACATTGCAGCCAACGATCTGCCGAAAGTCTAGGAGCCGCGAATCATGTTACGAGCTTTGTATACCGCCGCCAGCGGGATGAGCGCCCAGGAAACCAATCTCGACAACGTAGCCAACAATCTGGCTAACTCGAGCACCACCGGCTTTCGCAAACGCCGGGTCCAGTTCGAAGACATGATCTATCAGAACGTGGTGATGCCGGGCGCCGCGGCCACGCAGCAAACTACCTTCGCCGCCGGATTGCAGGTTGGCTTGGGAACGCGCACCGCGACCTCCGAAGTGGTGCAGTTGCAGGGCGACTTCAGCGCTACCGGCAATCCCCTTGACTTAACCATTCAAGGCAACGGTTTTTTTCAGGTGACGCTGCCTTCCGGCGAGACCGCGTACACGCGCAGCGGCGCGTTTCAGGTGGATTCGAACGGAAATATGGTGACGGCGGATGGCAATCCCATTTCGCCGGCAATCACCATTCCAACCGGTGCGGCGTCGATCACCATCGGCCTCGATGGAACGGTCAGCGTGACTACCGCCGGGCAAACCGCGGCGCAGCAGGTTGGAACGATTCAGTTAGCGCTCTTCCCAAATCCTGGCGGCCTGAACAGTACGGGCAACAATCTTTTTCTGGCGACGACTGCGTCGGGAGATCCGGTGCAAGGTACGCCCGGAGGCAGCGAGGGTCTGGGCACGATTCAGCAGGGATACCTCGAGCAGTCGAACGTCGATGTGGTCGAAGAGTTCGTGCAGATGATCGTGGCCCAGCGCTCGTATGAAGCCAATTCGCGAGTAGTCGAAGCCGCTGACCAGATGCTGCAAGGGCTGAACCAGCTCGGGCGCTAAGGAGTCTTCTCATGAAGCAACTTGACTCGCGTGACGTCGTCACTAGCAACCGCATCTTGCCGGCTGCCACAAAGGCATCTTGTCTGTGCCGGTGGGGGCGAGGACGCCTGCACAACAGCGGCAGGGACGGCGGCGCCAAGTCAGCGTATCTTCCATCCCCATTCCGAACTGCGTGCCTGATGTTGGCGGTTGCGCCCATGATGTGGGGCGCGCGGAATGAAGGAACATCCAGAATCAATTCGCCAGTGCAATTGCTCGCGGCGGTCGAGGTAAAAGGAGGCCGGGTGCGGCTCTCCGATCTCTTGCCGGCGGACGCGCCATTGCTACTGCAGAAAGTCAGCGCGAAGATCGACCTGTGCCCGGCTCCGCAGCCGGGAAGCGTGCGGGTGCTCGATGCGGAACAGGTCACCAGCAAACTTGCAGGACAACCCGAGCTGCTTCGCCAACTTATCATTCCTCCCCAGATCACGGTGCGATCGTCAGGTTGGCCAATCGCGGAAGCCGCAGTTCGCATGGCAATTTCGAATTTTCTGCGGCGACAGTCGTCGGGCGGGGAGCTGCCGGAGGCGGCTATGCTCGAAGGCCTGCAACCGCTCGCGGCAGTCGAGGAACATCCCACGCTTGAGGTGATGGGCCTCGACTGGGATCACCGCCGCCAGTCGGTTGAGGTTCGCTTGCGCTGCCAGACGCGTGCCTCCTGCGGCAGTTTCCTGGTGCATGTGGTTTTGCCGCCCGGGGTCGGCGAGCAGTGGCATGAGCGGTTTGCACCAAGAGCCGGCTCGAATTCGTCAGCCGGGCAATTGGCCGCGGCCGGAGGTGGCGTAGTGCTCGCGGAAAAAGGAAAGCTGGCCACGTTGGTATTGGATGGCGGCAGCATGCGCATGTCGTTGCGGGTGATCTGTCTGGAAGCCGGAGTGATGAATCAGGAGATCCGCGTCCTCGATGAAAAGAGCCGGCACTTATTTCACGCGGAAGTCGTCGGAGCCGGTCTCCTGCGCGCGAGTCTTTAAGGGGAAAGAGCAATCATGTTCCAGAAAACCGCCGCGTTCCTGCTGGCCGCATTTCTCGCTCCCTTACTCTCGGGGAAAGAGACCAAGCCGAAGACGATCGAAGGCGAGACGCAGGCCGCGTATATCGAAAGAATGCAGCAGCAGTCGCCCGACTTGCTCCACCAAACCACCGGCAGCCTGTGGACCGACAATGGAAGGTTTGCCAATCTCAGCGCCGACTACAAGGCGTCGCATGTCGGCGACGTGATCATGATTGTGGTGGCGCAGGGAACCAGCGCGAACAACACTGCGGCCGTTTCCACCGCGCGCACCTTCAATGCCAGCTCCGGCATCACCGCGCTGGCCGGCCAGCTGAAGACGGCGGGCGTAGCCAATCTCTTTTCTCCTTTTTCGAACGCGGCGTTGAGCGGGAAGTCGCAGGGTTCGACCACCTCCGCGTTGAACGACGCTTTGGCCGGCCGGGTGGTGGCGGTGCTGCCGAGCGGAATGTTGGTGATTGAAGCGGAGCGCCAGTTAACCATGAACAACGAGAAGCAGACCATCCTGGTGCGCGGGCTAGTGCGGCCGGGCGACGTCGCGCCGAATAACACGGTGCAGTCGAATCAGGTGGGAAATCTGGAACTTGAACTGAAAGGTAAAGGCGTGCTTAGCGATGGCGTGCGGCCGCCCAATGCTTTGATCCGCGGCTTGCTGTGGCTGGTTGGATTCTAGGGAGATTTCGTCATGAAATGGCTTTTGGCAGTGCTTGCGACGCTCTCGTCGGTATGCCCGGCCATGTACGGGGAAGACGCTGTACGCCAGGCGCTGGTGCGCGACATCAGCACCATCGAAGGGGTGCGGGAGAATCCGGTGATTGGCTACGGCGTGGTCGTGGGGCTGCGCAATACCGGCGACAAACAGCAAACCATTTTCACCACCCAAATGCTGGGCAACATTCTGCAGCACATGGGTGTGCAGATCCCCTCCGGCACCGTCATTGTGAAGAATGTAGCGGCGGTTTTTGTGACCGCCAATCTGCCACCCTTTGCCACTCCCGGCACTCACCTCGATGTCACGGTCTCGTCGGCCGGGGACGCCCGCAGCCTGGAAGGTGGCTTGCTTTTGCTGACGCCGCTCTATGGCGCGGACGGACAGGTTTATGGCGCGGCCCAGGGTCCGCTGATCTTGGGCGGATATAGCGAAGGGACGAAGAGCAACTCCAAGCAGGTGAACCATCCGACTGTCGGACGCATTCCGGGCGGAGGGCTGGTTGAGCGCGACAGTTCGCTCGACCTGCGCAAGCTTGAAAAAGTATCGCTCATGCTGAACGAACCGAACTTCACCACGGCCGAGGAAGTGGCCGGGGCGATCAACAAGGAGTTCGGAAAAGAGATTACGTCGGTGATCGACAGCCGCCGCATTGATATCGACACGGTGGCTGCCGGGACTGCGAACCTACCGGCGCTGATGGCGCGGGCAGAGAATCTGACGGTGGATGTGCATCACCGGGCGCGAGTGGTGGTCAACGAGCGCACCGGAACCATCGTCATGGGCAAGGATGTGCGGCTGGCCGCGGTTTCGATTCTGCACGGCAATCTGGCGGTCGAAGTGTCGACTCAGTTTGTGGTATCACAACCGAATCCGTTCGCCAAAGGCAAGACCGAGGTCGTGCCTGAAACTAGCTTGACAGCCGAAGCTGCACCCGCGCAGCGCATTGAACTTGGCGACGGCGCAAGCGTCGAGCAGCTGGTTACCGGATTACAGAAGATCGGGGCGACAGCGCACGACGTGATTGCGATTTTGCAGGCCATCAAGGCAGCGGGAGCGCTCGAAGCCGATCTGGAGGTGATCTGATGCTTCCCCTAGCGCAGTCTTCCGGGGCGGCCTCCGTTCCTACCCCGGAGGCCTATGCCAAACGGGTGGTGCACGCGGCGCGTCAGTTCGAGGCGGTGCTGCTTAATTCGCTGCTGGGATCTTTGGAACATAGCTTTTCAGCGCTTCCCGGCAAGAAGGCGGACTCGGTTGCGGATAACTATCACGCCATGGGGATGCAGGCTCTGGCATCGAGTCTCGCAGCGGGCGGCGGAGTGGGAATTGCCAACATGATTGTCCGGAACCTTTTGCACGCGAAAGGTCAGGGATCGAACGGCCTAGTTCAGCCGACTAAAGTTTCCTGGCCCTCTGCCGAAAGGAGCAAGTAGGACCAGATGAGCCGCGGAAGGTTCAGCAGAGGAGGGGTTTAGAGATGAATGCGGGTACGCACCTCGGATTAAAGATTTCTAATGCGCCGCCGATAGTTGAATTGCACAGGCAATTCAAGACGAGGAGACCGCGATGAGAATCGACTTAAACTCACCCCTTCCGGAAGCACCCGACCCCGGCCAATCGACCAAATCCAGTTCCTACGCAGTATCGGGGAACTCAAGTCCGCAAGGGCTTGGTGCAGATACGGCGAGGCTTTCACAGGATCAAGGGAGAGTACGCGACCTATCTTCCCTGGTGCAGCAGTTACCCGAGATCCGGCAAGACAAGGTAGCTGCTCTACAGCGGGCGATTGCCCACGGAAGCTACGGGGTGACGCCCGGACAGTCAGCGGATGCGTTGTTTTCCGCGATTCAGATTCGCCCTGCGGCCTAGGCCGGGCGGATGGCGCAAGGATGGGTCATGGGCGACATAAATAGCGAACGCATCGAACCGGCTTCGCGGGTCATCGAACCTCAGGGTTCGGAGCCTCAGGGCCGGGAACGCCACGGTTCAGAAGCGCGTAGCCAGCCCGACTCCCGGTCGCGGCGGCGGAAGACTGCCGACGCCGAAGAACTCGAAATCGCACAGAACCTCGAAAGACCAGCGCATCAAGTAGACCGGCTGGCCTGAGCCGAAACAATTTAGAACAGCATTTTAAAGTGACGAAGCAAACCAATGGATCCGGAACTGACCTCTTCGTTCGAACTTCTAACCCAACGTCTGGCGTTGATGCGGGAGCTAGCCGACTCCCTGCAGCAGGTTCAGAGCGCCGTGGTGCGTTCGGACCTGCGCGGAATCGAAGGCCACACCGCGCGCCAGCAGAAGCTCTGCGCGGCTCTACGCCAGTTGGCGGGCGAGGCCCCCGCGCCACCGCTTGGCGATGCAACCCGCGAGGAGTCGCGAACCCGGATTACGTGGGCAAAGTTACCCGAGGCCGCGGCGCCTGCCGAAGTCCGCGAGCGCTGGGTGCGATTGACGGAAGATTTGACAGCGGTTGAAATGCGGGTGAGCGATTTGAATCGAGTGTACGGAGCCTTGCTCCGGAGGGCGCAGCGTACTCTGCGGATTTTCCTGCGGTTGCTGGCGAGTTCGGGCAATACCTATGCTCCGCCGAAATGGGAGCCAGTCATCGCCGAACCCGTCATTCTGGCCCAGGCCCTGAGAGTCGAGGAAGGCAGCCATGTCTAGCCTGTTTGGAGCTCTCTCGATCGCCACCGGCGCGCTCGGCGCCGAGCAAGGCGCGATGGATGCGACCACCAACAATGTAGCCAACGCGAATACGCCGGGCTACTCCCGGCTGCGGCCGGTACTGACCGAAAGCGATCCGGTGGTTATCGGCTCGGTCACGTATGGAGAGGGCGTGACCCTCGATCAATTGCAGAGTGTGCGAGATCCCATTCTGCAGCTGCGCATCCAGCAGGAAACCCAGCAGCAGGGGCAGTTGAATGCGTTTGTCTCGGAAATGCAGCAGGCGCAAGTGCAATTCACCAGCAGCAGCAGCGACATCAGTTCGCAGATCTCGAATTTGTTCACCAGTCTGAATCAGCTCTCGACCGACCCAACCAATATTTCTTTGCGCCAGGGCTTGCTGACGGCGGCGGGAAATCTGGCCACCGTCTTCAACAACACATCGCACAGTCTCACCCAACAGCAAAGCAACATCGATTTGAACGTCTCCCAGGCAGTGCAGCAGGTGAACACGCTCACCACCCAGATTGCCACCCTGAACACGCATATCAGCCAGCTGCAAGGCGTGGGTCAGGATGCCAGCGCTTTCGAGGACCAGCGCGATGTGCTGATTGGACAGCTTTCCGGGTTGATCGATGTTTCAAGCATCAAGAGCGACGACGGATTAACCCTCACAACCTCGAATGGCACGGCCCTGGTGGTCGGTGGCCAGAGCTTCAACCTGAGCACCCAGACCAACGGTTCCGGCTTTCAGGATATTTACGCCCAAGGCGTGGACATTACTTCCAAGGTGACATCGGGACAGCTGGGCGGATTGATCCAGGCGCGGGATGAGGCCATTCCTGGGTTGGTTTCGAATCTGGACACGCTGGCATCCGGGCTGGCCAACGCTTTGAACGCGGCCAACGCGCAAGGCTTCGACCTCAATGGCAACCCCGGCGGAAACATCTTTACGCCCCCGTCGGCATCAGGGCAGGGATATGCCGCGAACATGGCGGTACAGATGACCGACCCGTCTTTGATCGCAGCCAGCTCCGATGGCAGTCAGGGCAGCAACGGCAACGTAGCTGTGCTTGCCGCGGTGCAAAACCAGAATGTAGCCGGCGGCCAGACTCCCGCAGACTACTATTCGAACATCGTGTTCAACGTGGGCAATGACGTTTCGAACGGCTCGGCCGAGCTGAGTTCTTCGCAGCTCATTTTGAACCAGCTGCAGGATCAGCAGGGCAGCATTTCGGGAGTGAACCTCGACGAAGAAGCCAGCAACATGGTGCAGTACCAGCGCGCTTACGACGCGGCCGCCAACGTGGTCACGACCATTAACGACATGCTCTACACCGTCATCAATATGGGGACATTAACCGGATGAGTTCGATAAGAGTCAATCCCTATCCCATGCCCGATCTTCTGGCTGCCATCGAGCAGTTGCAGCAGCAGCAGAGCACGGCCACGCTCGAACTGGCGACCGGCAGCAGTATCAACAAGCCTTCCGACAACCCTGCGGGAGCAGCCGAAGTGGCACGAATTAACGATCTCAGCACCCAGGTGGACTCCTTTCAACACAGCATCAGCAGCATCAGCGGCCAGTTCTCGACTGCGGATTCGACCCTAAGTTCGGTGGTGACGGCGCTGCAGCGAGCCATTAGCCTGGGAGTCGAAGGCGCGACGGGCACACTTTCTGACACCGACCGGGCTGACATCGCCGATGAGCTGACCGGCATTCAGTCCCAGCTGGTCAGCCTGGCCAATACCTCCTATCAGGGCTCCTACATTTTCGCTGGCACCGCGAACACGCAGCCTTTTGTGCTTGACCCGACTCAGGCTTCCGGAGTTCGCTACGTCGGCAATACCGGAACCAACAGCGTGACCATTGGAGCGGGATACCAGCTGCAGGTCAATGTGCCTGGCTCGCAGCTCTTCGATGGCCCCGGTGGAGACATGTTCCTGGCCATCAACGATCTGATTACATCCCTCAAGAACAACACCGGCATCAGTGCGGCGGTGACTGAGGTGGGCAACGCTTTCAGCTATGTCACCGGACAGCGGGTTTTTTATGGCAACGCCCTCAATCAGACCCAAAGCCAGCAAACCTACCTCAACACAGAAAGTCTGGGTTTAAGCCAGCAACTCAACACCGTTGCGGGGGCGGATGTAGCCACCGTATCGAGCCAACTGGTAAGCGATCAGACTGCTTTGACCGGGGCGCTCGATGCTATCGGCAGAATCCCACAAACCAGCCTCTTCGATTATCTGAAGTAGAATCCATTGGGAAGCCCGCCGCACGATTCCCATCCGTGCGCGTCAATCCTGGGAGTGTTTCAGATCGTGGTCCGGCTGGCTTGCGCCCAGGCTGCGGTTGCCGTCAAATGCGCTCGCGCGATCTCGAGGCGCGCTTTTTCGGTTAAGAGCCTGCCCTGGACACGAGGCAACAGCTTGGCCATCTGTTCGACAATACTTCGATATTCGGAAATTGCCTCTTGCCACTCCAGATCCGCAGCGCAATCCGGAGAAACACTGCGGAAGCAATTGCCAGCGTGCAGTAGCTCGGTCAAGAGGCGGGAAAGATCCTTGGGATTGAGCGAGGAGGCATTTGCCTCCGGCAACAAACGGGCGAGCCCGGTGCGGAGATTCGCATTGGCGATGCGGAGGCTCTTGCTGACGCTGCCCGGCATCAAGCTTTCCAGTTGCCCGACGTCGTCTCGCCTGAAGGGGAGGTGATCGCATCGGTCGCCAACGGAACAAGTTTCGGGACTGCATTCGCCGATTCGGCGCGATCCACTTCGGCCCACGCCTCCCGCAGTGTTAACAGATCGGTAATCTGCTGGGAGAGTGTTTCCCTGCAGCCGCGGAGCTGCGCTTCCCACAGATTGGCGCGCAGGGTTTCGTAAAAATGCACTAAATTGCGGGCCACCTTTCCCCCGCGCTCCATGTTCAACGTCCCTTGCAGCAGACAGACGACATCTAGCGCGTGGTTGATTCGACTGGTGCGCAGTTCGATGTTGTTGTGTTCGATCGCCTGCCCAGCCTGCCGAAGATCCTGAATTAATTGTTCATAGAGCAAGACCACCAGGCGGACGGCAGTGGCGCCGTGTCCGTCACTTTCGCGATAGGCACTTCGAGGATTGTTCATGGTTACGATCCCAGCGTGGATTCGCCCACTGTGGGCGTCGTGCTGGTCTGCGTGGGCGTGGTGGGCGTAGTTCCGTTGAGGGCGCCGAGCTCAGCCGTGACTTCCTGGAGAAGCAACGGATAGGCTTCGAGCGTCGCATTCACCTGAGCGTACTGTGTGGTCAATGCCGCCTGTTGTGACGTGATGTTGTCTTGCAAGTTGGTGATCTGCGTAGCCAAGGACTGCGCCTGAGTCGTGTTTTCGGCAATGTCCAGATTGATTATGCCCTGGGTCGGGTCGGTCAGGTTGGTGAGGTCATTGCTGAAATTGTTGGCAAAGCCGGTGCCCGCGGCATTTTGAAAGAAGTTCTGGAACGCCGCTGGGTTGGTGGTGAAGGTGTTGTTGAGTTGCGTATTGTCGATGGTGAGGGTGCCGTCGTCGTTCAGATTGATGCCCAGCGAGGCCAGATTCACCAATCCGCTGTTTCCCGAAGTTGAGTAAGTGGCATCGTTTAGCAGGCTGGTCTGCAACGAGCGCAGACTGCTGTCGCCACCCAAGGGGCCTTCGGTATTGGTGCTCGGATCAACCGTGAATTGGGTGTTGAGATTGGCGATCACGGCGTTGTAAGCCGTAACGAAGCTGGTGATTGCGGCTGCAGCCTGGGTCGCATCCGGTCCTATCGCAACCTGGACTGGCGTTCCCGACGCGGCGCCGACCAGGTTCAGGGTGACCCCGGCGATGGAACCGGTGACCGTGTTGCTTGAACTGCTGAGCGGCACGCCATCCACGGTTAGAGACGCATTGGTCCCGCCAACTGGAGCGTCGAAGTTCAGCAGCGTGGTGTTGTTGGTAATGGCCAGGGCTCCCGAAGTCCCGGTGGACTGGCTATAAATCGCCAGCCGCGATCCGTTCGCGTCGCTGACTACACTGGCCGTAACTCCCCAGTCCTGAGTGTTAATGTAGCTTGCCAGCGTGTTGAGCGTGTCATTGCTGCCTTGGGTTATGGGGATGTCATGAGTCGTACCACTCGTACCGCCCACTTGCAGTTGAATGTCGCCGCTGTTGACACCGGTAGGCAAAAACGAGGTGTTGCCGTCGGTCAACGGCTCGGTATAGACAGTGCCCGTAGTCGCCAGACTCGATACCACGATTGAATGCGTGCCGGGGATCGCTGTGGTTTGAGCGCTGGCGGTTAGAATCGTCGGCTGTGAAGAGGTTGCGTCGAGCGAAGCCAGGGCGCCATTCGGATCTGCGAGCGCGGCCACGGCCGCGGCCAGTGCGGTGAGGTTGTTGTTGAATCCTGCCAGCAACCCGGCATTGCTGGATAAATCTGTCTGCTGGTTCTGCAATGCAGTCAAGTCGGTGGTTTCCGGGGTCAGAATCGCACTCACCACCGACTGCACATCGATGCCATTGCCGTTCAACAAGCTCGAGGCGTTAAAGCTTATTCCCATGATCTGTCTCCTGGTCGTTCTCTTTCCCAGTCGCGGCCGAAGCGGGAGCTTTTCCCCGCGAAGCAATGCGGTGGAGCAGCTCTTGTGTCTGATGCATGCCGCTGAGTACTTCGGCGCTGGGCACCTGCAGTACAAGGTCCCCTGATTGTTTGTCCAAGACCCGGTAGACCATAACCTGATCGGCTGGCGTATCCCATTGCACTTTGACTTCATGTTCCGGGATTAACGGTGGAAGCGGACTCTTTTGTGTGCTCGCGCTTTCCGCCTTTGGAGCGTCGTCGGAAATGGCACTGGCCTTCGAAGGCGCAGATGTCGCCTTTTTCTCGGGAGTCTGACGGTCAATCCCAGTCGAACCGCTTTGAACCGGGCTAACACTCATAACTCACCCACTTCGGGGAAAGTCGAGAGGAGGCGGGCTCGAACCGCCTCCCTTCGAGACTACTGCTTACTGGAGCAGCTTGAGCACAAGCTGCTGTTGCTGATTGGCCTGGGCCAGAGCGGAAATACCGGTCTGTTCCAGAATGGAGTATTTGGCCAATGTCGCTACCGTCGACGGAATATCCGCCGCGCGGACGTTATCTTCCGCACTGGTCAGGTTCTGTACCTGATTGTTGATGACGTTGCTCGCAGCTTGCAGCCGGTTGACGCTGGCACCCAATGTGCCGCGGAGGCCTGCAATGGTCTGGATGGCTGCGTTAATCGTGGTCAAAGCAGCCTGGGCGGACGCAGCCGTGGTCAAGCCTGCGGTTCCGACGCCACCGGCGAAGGTTCCAGCGTTGCTGAAGCCGAAGCTGGCGTCGGTGGTGGTGGAGACGATCGAGTTGCCAGTCTCCGGCGGTCCAGCAGAGCCGACACCCGAAACAATTGAGGTAAGAGTTACCGTGGACGCGCCAGCAAGTGCCGTAGCCGATGCATTGGCCACGGTGCCCGTTCCGTACGCCACTCCAGCGCCCGCGCCACCGTTGATGGCAGCGGCCAGATTGGCGAGTGTAGCAGCGGTCGTGGCACCGATGGCAACCGTGCCGGCGGCGCCTGCAGCGGCTGCGAAGGTGTAGACGCTTGCTCCGACAGTCACGGTGTCCGTTGCCGTCGCGTTGGCAATCGCGCTCAGAGTATTGCTGGCATTCGCGCCCAGACCAATGCCCAAAGAGGACAGCGCCCCGACGGTGGTGGTGATGGTGCTGCTGCTGCCCGAGTCGCTCAAGAAAATGCTAAGCGGAGCAGCGGAAAACACCTGCGTGCCGTTGTAATTGGTATTGGCTCCGATGCTGTCGATTTCCGCTTTGATGGCGGTAAACTCAGTATCCAGCGCCGTACGTTGCGTGTTTGAAATCGTGCCAGTTGAAGATTCGGTTGCCAGGGTAACAGCGCGATTGAGCAGAGTTGTGACCTGCGCCAGCGAGCCATCCGCCACTTGCAGGTTGCCCACACCGTCGTTGGCATTGCGCGCCGATTGCGTCAGTGCGGTGACGTTAGCTTGCAAGCCATCCGTTACCGCCAGTCCGGCAGCATCATCCGCGCCGCTATTGATGCGCGACCCGGAGGACAACTGCAAGAGAGCTGTGTTCAGATTGGCGTTTGTAATGTTGAGTTGATTTTCTGCCGCGATCGACGCGATGTTGTTCAAAATGCTGATTGCCATTGGAATTACTCCTTGTGGTTTTTAGTTGTTCGGCTTTGTAGAGCGTCCCCCGCAGCAGGTTCTCCGTGGAGGTTCAGTAGTTGCTGCATGTTTGGAAACCAGTCTTGCCTTCAGTAGGTTCATCGGCAGGGGATTTACGCCCTTTAGACGGAAACGCCCGAACAGCCCCACACTGTTGTAACCTCCGGGTAACTGCGTATCTCTAAGGCTCTTCTTCCCCTGTCCGATAGAACACAACAGTAAGAAAGGAGTGCCCCGGCGCTGGATCTCTGGGGGAAAACGCATGATCCAGTTAACCCGGCTCAACAATACTGCCCTGATTGTGAATTCGGACCTGGTGAAGTTTGTCGAGCAGTCACCCGACACGGTAATCACGCTGGTGAACGGGGAAAAGATCCTGGTCCGCGAAAAAGCGGATGAGGTCTTGAATCGCATCGTCGAGTTCCGCCGCTCCGTATTGCGCGGGATGCTTCCAACTGCCGACCGCCTCCCCACAATAGTGGCCTCAGCTGAGCGGGACGAAGTCGAGACCCGGCAACAGGCCGAGAGGTAAGAATTCGTGGACAAGGCCAGTTGGGGCGGCGTCATACTCGGGCTGGGCGGGATTCTGGGAGGCCTGCTGCTCGAGGGAGGCCGTATCTCCCAAGTACTGCAGCCCACCGCCGCCATGATCGTTTTCGGCGGCACGGCGGGGGCGGTGCTCATTCAATTCCCTCTTCCGGTGGTTGTGAGCGCGGTGCAGCGCCTGGTGCAGGTATTTTTTCAACCGAAACACTATCCCGGAGAGATGGTGCAGGAGCTGGTCAGATATGCGAACCGCGCCCGGCGCGAGGGAATTGTTTCGCTCGATGAAGAGCTCGAAACCGTTAAGGATCCCTTTCTGAAAAAATCGCTGATGCTCGCCGTGGATGGCACCGAGTCGCAGGAGCTGCGAACCATGATGGAACTCGAACTGGACAATCAGGCCGAATACGAAGAAAAGATTCCGCAGGTGTTCGAGTCGGCTGGCGGCTTTTCTCCCACCATCGGCATCATCGGCGCAGTCTTGGGCTTAATCCAGGTCATGCAACACTTGGACAAGATCGACGAAGTCGGTCGAGGCATCGCAGTCGCTTTTGTAGCCACGATCTATGGTGTCGGGGCGGCCAATCTGTTTTTACTTCCTGCCGCGGGCAAGCTGCGGATACGCATCCGGGAAGAACAGGTGTTGCGAGAAATGACGCTGGAAGGAGTGATATCGATTCTTGAGGGTATGAACCCGAGAATGCTCGAAGCCAAGCTCTCGGGATTTGTGAGTGAAGCCAAACCTCAGGCCGTGCCGAAGGCTCGAGCCAAGGCGGCGCAATGAGGCGCAAGAAAAAACATGTTCACCATGCCAGCCACGAGCGGTGGCTGGTCTCCTATGCGGATTTCATTACTCTGTTGTTCGCGTTCTTCGTGGTGATGTACTCGACCGCACAGGTTGACAAGAAAAAAGTGAATCGGCTTGCAACCGCGATCCAGGTCGCATTCCAACAGCTCGGGGCTTACCCAACTGCTGACCTGTCTGGCGAGGTAGCGAGCGACGAAATG
>Ga0210383_10000699_pt1 | contig 30630 bp, 35 predicted proteins | sample IncBWC14OmetaG_FD_160072 | JGI IMG/M metagenome (GOLD analysis project Ga0210383, IMG submission 160072) | Forest soil microbial communities from Barre Woods Harvard Forest LTER site, Petersham, Massachusetts, United States - Inc-BW-C-14-O ... | reverse complement strand
GTCCTTTTGAATAGGCCCTCCCGCCGACACACCGAACTGGTTACGATGAAATGGAGCAATCTGTCTGTCAAAGAAGTTTCGCGCGTCGAAATCTTCGTCGCGAAGAAACCAGTAGGCGTCTCCGTGGATCTGGTTTGTCCCAGATTTTGTTACGGCATTGACTACGCCGCCAGAAGTCCGTCCGTACTCCGCTGAAGAATTGGCGGTCACCACGGAAAATTCCGCAACAGCATCGACGCCCAGAGCAACGCCCAGTACGCTGCCCGGAGGCCCGCCTGAATAATCGACGACGCTAATCCCGTCGAGACGATAGTTATTCGCTTGTGGTCGCGTGCCGGAAATGGCTACTGAATTCCCGAACCCGCGGTTTACTCGGGCCGCGGCATTACTAAGCGGCTGCTGCGTCTCGACAACATTCACACCGGCTTGGAGAGTTGCTAGTTGAGTCCAATCGCGCCCGTTCAATGGCAGGTCGACCATCACGCGCGACTCCACCACGCCTCCAATGTTCGAAGTTCCAAGTTGCACGGCCGGTGCTGCGCCCGTGACTTCAACCTTCTCGCTAACATTTCCCACTCTCAGCCTGAAGTTCAGCACTTGCTCGGCGCCCACGGTCAGAGTGATTCCGCGTTCGATTTGCGTTGCGAAACCGCGAGCAGAAGCCGTTACTTCATAAGAGCCGGGAAGCAAGTTCGGGACTGTGTAGAAGCCTGACGAATCCACCGTGGCCCCAGTGGTAATAGCCGTCGAAACGTTCCTGATGGAGATTTGAGCTTGGGGTAACCTCGCACCCGACGCGTCCTCCACCGTGCCGGAGAGCGTAGCTCCTGTCACCTGCGCCCAGGTCGGACCAGAGGTGAAAATGCTGAGCGCCAAAGCCAGCAATATGGGAAAGCTGAACGACATGTTCTTCGAAGTCATCCTCAAGGGCATGAGCACCTCCCCAAATGGGATCGAAAATTCCATGGATCGTTCCAGTGGCCTTAACTTCTTAGGGTCGCAAATCCCAAAACGCACAGAGCTTGAACCTGAAAATCAATATTGTCAATAATATTCGTTATATATCCGAATGAATGTCAAACCTGCGGATATCTTTGAACTGGTTCATCGAGAACTGATTTAAATTGTGGGGTTCGTGATCCGAGGGCATCCTAGCACTGCCATGGCATGCCATTAGCCACTAAAATGGTGATAATCCCGCATTGGACCCATCACGCCTCCTGTCTCGGTAGCAAGCATCAAATTCGACAGATCGGGTGTCTCCAATCCTCATCGCCCTGACGAGGGTGCCAACGGAGCCATATGCCTCGAAATCGGTATTGTCAACAACATTGGAACGCAAAATTCGAATGAATATGTTATCGTCCAACGCAGGTCTTTAAACTAATACGAATTGTGGCTCGTCGACCCGAGGCTCTCCCAATATGCGCGCAGATTGCGTCGATGGTCTGTCAGAATCGGGGAAGGAGATGTATGTGAACAGAACATCGGCGCGCGGTCCTAAGTATCTTCCCGTGTACAAAGAGCTCCGAGGACGCCTGGATAGAGGCGACCTGCCAATTGGCTCCCTGTTACCGGCTGAGGACCGATTGTGCTCCCAATTCGGCGTCACTCGTTACACGTTACGTGAAGCATTACGTATTCTCGAGCGTGAGGGATTCATTCAACGGCGTCGGCGCGCCGGCACTCGCGTCCTCGCGCGGCCTTCAAAACATCTCTTCCGCTACGCCACGGGATCTCGCATTGACTTCTTGGATTTTGTAAGTGCTACGACAATTGAATACAGCGTTCCGCGCCTGATCCAGACCGATGGCAAACTCGCCCGCTTTCTCGGTTGCGACGAGCTGAAGCAATGGTACCTGCTCGAAGGCGTGCGTATCGATGCCGGCGATCGGCGTCCGGTCTGTATCACTCAAGCCTATGCCGACGCGTCGCGTGTCACGATTGCGCCCAATGTGGACTTTGGTCAGCGCCCCGTATTTGAGTGGATCGAGAAGACCCACAACATTCGGACAACCTTTGTCTCGCAGGACATCAGTGCGGTCCTTCTGACTCCGGCCGAAGCAGAAGTGTTTGGCGAGCATCGGGGAGCTCCATCGCTCCGAATCATGCGACGCTACTTCGACGCCAATCAAAAGAATTTCTTTATGACGGTGAATACTCACCGCGGCGAGGACTTCGTCTTCAACACTCGAGTCCACCTTGAATGACACTTTTAGCCCACGCGAAGGCGCTGATCGAGCGCCTGCGCGCCTATCGCTCCGCTGCTTCAAGGTGTAGTTGGAAATTGGCTGCTCGCCGCATTGTGCCGATTGACGCGTCGGGAGTCCGAGCTCCTGGTTTCGCATCCAGGCGCACTTTCGGAGTTTCGACTTCGTCGGCTGAACCTGGCATTCTTCGATTCTCGACGTCGACCAACGCGCGCAATTCCAGTCGAACTTTCCGATTCCCTGGTTGGAATCTAGGCTGCTCTCGGGAAGGAATGTCGGTTCGATCCCCACCGCCCCTACCAATCTTCTTTTAGAATCAGGTGCTTGCAAGGAAGTCGGCTCCAATATAAGCACTCGGCTCCAATTGAACCTATCGACCACCCGCTTCGATGCGTTCCGCGTGCGATTCGACGGCACGCCGTTGCGCATCTCCAACAACGTGGCCGTAGATTCCAAGCGTTGTGCGCGCGGATGAACGCCGCATCTGTTTCTGCACTACGCTCGGAGTTGCGCCACCGTCCAACATGGAGCTTGTGGCTCCGTGCCTACCGGCGTGAAACCCACCATGCGGGATACCCAGCTTCTTCAGCAACGGGTGAAGATATTTCTCCCGCAGTTTGTTGGCTGAGTACGGCCTTCCTCTTTTGTTCACGAACACCAGCCCGGCGTCGTTGGGCCGGAAGTGCTCGCTCGCTAAGTGGCTGCGCAGCCGCGCCTCAAGCTGAGTAGGCATTGGCAGGTCTGCGCTGCTGGCGTCTGACTTGCACGCTTTGACCTTCCGCGTAACGCTGTCAACGGATTTCCGCACGCGGACGATCTTGCGTTCAAAATCCAAGTCAGATACACGCAAGGCGATACCCTCACCGATCCTGAGTCCCAGCATGAAAACGATTGCCCACAGCGTTGCGAACGGTTCTTTCGCAGCGGCAATGATGCGGCCCGATTCTGTCGCCGTGAAAGATCGTTGCTCTTGCTTGATGCCTTTGCGGGGCAGGGTAAGATCGCCTAGCGAAAAACTTCCGCAAGCGTAGCCCCAAGCCCGCGCCTTACTGAGAATGGAAGACAGCGTGAGGAGGATATTCTCTACCGTCTTCCTGGACAGCCCGCCAGTTGCCAAAGAAGTGACGAAAGCCTGCACGATCTTTGTGCCGACTTCCGGCAGCGCAAGCGCACCTAGTTTTGGAATGATGTGCGCGCGTAGGTGGGAGTTTGCAGCCCGTACCGTCGTGGCCTCCAGATTGGTCGCCACGTTGGACCTCCACTCCTGGACGAACGCTTCGAGCGTCATTCCTGACTTCGGAGACATTGGGACAGCCGCATTTACGCGATCTAAATACGGCTGAAACTTGGCCCGTGCTGCCCGCTCTGACAACTTTGATGCTGGCCCTAGCCTCACAGTCCGGCGTGCTCGATGAAGCGTCCCGTCTTTCAACAGAACATCTTCGCGGTAGATTCCGCACCGTTGAGGATTCTTCGTGCCGCGTATCACTAGCCTACCCTTCTGAAACCTTCGTCTTGGCACAACGCCTCCCGCTCGCATGGGAAGCGACGTAGCGCCGGACACGTTAGCATCGATGATGCTGCAATCCAAGGGTACGGACGGTACGGTACTCGTGCGCGACAGAGCAGGGAAACACCACCAACAGTCAATCGGACTTGAAATCACTCGTGACTGCAATGCGCTCATCATCGTTGCTCATTTCAAGCGCATCGAAAGCGGCAGGCATTGTTACCGGGAGGTTCAGCGCGGGTTTACAACAGTTGGGAATGGTATCGCGCAAGTGCTCCAATCGCTTGGCGCGGAGAATTACATCTTCCGCTCACAGGCCGAGAAACTAGCAGCGGCACTGGCGTCTAGCCGCGCACCATCCGGCCCCGTGGATGCCACACAACTGGCTTGGCAGAAATAGGGCTTGACAATATATATAAAAACTTATATAAGTAAACCATGACAAGCAAAGGCTCGAAGTCCCGTATCAAGTGGGAAGGGAACTCCAACAAGGAGATTCGTTCCTGGCCCGATGAAGTTCGAGAGAACATCGGCGGCGAATTAAACCGACTCGAACACCACGAAGAACCTTTGGATAGCGAATGGATGGGCAAGGTTCTGCCTGGTGTTCAAGAACTGCGCGACGAACACCAGGGAATTTGGTACAGGCTCATGTACTTGCTGCACGTTGGATGGATTTACGTGCTGCATTGCTTCCAGAAGAAGACGAACCAGACCTCGCAGGCTGACATAGAGATAGCGAAGAAAAGGATGCAAGCAATCAAAGCGAGGAAAGACGCCCCGGCAAAGGAGGAGAAAAGTGCGTAAGCGTAGAGACGAAAATGTATTCGATCAACTCGGATTCTCCCGCGAAGAGGCTTCAGCACTGGCGATGAAATCAGCCCTGCACCGGAAGATCATCCGGTATGCGAAGAATCGCAATTACTCGCAAGCACAGTTGCAAAAGATTCTGCGGGAGCCGCAGCCAAGAGTGAGCGACCTCCTGAGAGGAAAGATTGCTAAATTCAGTTTGGAGGCGTTGGTCAATTACGCCGAGGCCCTCGACATGCGACCAGAGATCAGGATTCACGAGCCGATAGCTGTAATGGCGGCTGCTAGGGCTTAACAAAACTCAAAACGCGAATCGAAGCGCGGCTCTCGGCAACGGGGCCGCGTTTTTTACTTCATAGCATGTCCTTCATACGCCGATTCTCATGCGCTATAATTAGCCCCAATGTACGACACCATCCTTATTGGGGTCGCCGCATTTCTAAATCTCGCTCTCACTTTCATGGGCCTGTACGTGGCGGTTCGACCCGTGCCCGAAGGGGAAGAGAAAAGGAAAAGGCGGATACTATTCGGATGCTTTGGGGCTTGCGCACTCGCTTTGTTTGTAGCCGTGTATGTTGCAGCTAGGGCCACAGAAGCTCAAACGACCCTCCAGAATACTGTTGAAAAGGTCTTGGGAACATTGTCTACGGTTCAAACGGAAGTCAATTCGCTGCCAGCCGGGAATAGCGCACCACCAGCAACAGAACCAAGGCCGCAACCCGCGAGGCCACCATTACCAAACGGATTCTTGCAGTTCAAACAGGTTCAATACGTGACGGGAGATGAGTTCTTCACTCTTGGAAAACCTCTGCAACTAAACGTCTATTACATCAACAAAGGGCAAGCCCCGGTAAGCGACGCTTTCGTGAGTGCCGCGCTGGCGTTGGCGGTGAGAGGCAACCATCCGCAGCAGGCGATAGACGCGGAAGTCCTCAACGGATTTGAACCCAAGGCACGCGCCCAAACTGATAAAGGTAGCCCTTTGGGGGTGGATACTCTTTTGTGGACGACGCCATCACTCCCCGCACCCCTTACGGCGCAAATGGTAGATGGGATCATGGGGAACCAGTTCGTTCTCTACGTTGTCAGCTACGCCCGCTGGACAGATTCATACGGCAAGCCGAATAGCGTACTTGATTGTGTGTGGCTAAACCCGCCGCCGAACGAACATCCCGCGTTGAGCAGCCTTGTCTGGCAAGAATGTGCGCGTTGAACGCGGCGACGGTACCGAGGCAACTGAGCTAACGCAGAAGCAGACGAATCACGATAACCACTGCAAACGAAAGCCAGAAGAACGGATTATTCCAGAGGTCGTGCAGGAATTTTCTCACACGGTTGCTTTCTTAGCACCGAACCGGAACTCATCCACCATCCGGTCTTCCGTCTCGCCTAATTGTCGGGGCGTGTCCCCTTCTACTGCGAAGACATACCACCCCGCACCATGAGGCATGGCACACCTGGCTGCTTCTATGAGTGTTTTGTGTTCATGCAGGCAGCGGCGGTGAGTCCAACTGTCGGTCCACGCTGCCTCATAGTGGAGATTAAGAAGCCTGTACCGCAGGCGCAACGCGACCATTATTTTGGCAAACACGGATATGGGGTCGGGCGACATCTGTTTGCCGGACTTTCGCATTGACGATAGCAGTCTACGCCCTCGCCCAGCCTGTTGCGCCCTTGGGCTTCGTCAACCCTCAGCTTGCACCCCTTTGCGGAGTCCCGCCGTCGCGCGAAGGACGCAATGTGGCAGAAGTCATGAGTTCAGGAGGTTTTGGTTCGTATTTGAAGCTGACCGACAAAACCATGAGCGCATCGTACCAGTTGATTAATGAATCGTACATCAGTGCAAAGCTGGAGATCCGCCTGCCCCTGCGATTTGAAGGTACCTATCGACCTCGCCCGTCATCCTAACCCCAACCAAATGATCGTTACCGATTTTCAGGTATACATGGCTGCCTGAGACCGCAATGTTTGAACTTATTTTACCTCTAAGTTTTGCACTCCAGCGCAATTTCCCCGACTGAAGTTCACGCGCCTCTACTGTCTGTCTGCCCCGACTGAAAAATGCCAACTCATTGGCAGCGTCAACTGGTACAGTAGGCATCGGCAGCGCCTCCTGCAATGCTACTCTCCCAGCGTCAAGATCTACTACCCAAAGCGACCCTGCGCCTGCGATCAAGAGATTGCCCTGAATCGTTGGTGTGAAGCGTGCGATTTCGTCGGGAATCATAAGCGACCAGAGTATGGTCCCGTCACTTTTCCTTATTTCCTGCAAGGAAGTGCCGTGTTTTCTGTCGTAACCGGAAAGTATCACCGTATCCTTGTAAAGCAGAACTGGAGTCCGTGATACGCCGTCAACGCGAACAGGCAGAGTCTTGCCAAGCTGTCCATTTTCGCAGGAAACGGAAACCAGTTGCTGCTTGGTCTCGTGATCTCTCTTGTCGCCAACTACGAAGAGTGCTGCGCTGTCGAGCACCCCTGGTGGAAACAGAAACAGGAGAGGCAGTGGGTCCGTCTTCCAGTCGTTTTTGCCTGTCACGACATTGAATGCGGACACAGTCTTGTGCCAGTAGTCGGCTACCAGCACTTCTCCGCCGCATAGCACAGGCGAGGCATTCCCTCCTAGCCCGACGATTGGTGCGCGCCAATCCGTTTTTCCAGTTGTCAAATCGAAGCGGATCAATTCTGAATTTGAATTTGACGTTGTTGCGGCCACAAAGAGCGCTTCCGACCTGAATGCTGCCCTCGTGAAAAGCCGAAGATTGTCATCGTGAAAACTCCAGAGTACAGAGCCAGTCTCAGCGTCGAAGGCTGAGAAGCGCCCTACGCCAGTTTGTGTGAAAACTTTCCCGTCAATTGCATCAACAAAAGTTAATGCATTGTTGTTTTCCGAATCCTTTGATTCTCCAGTCCAGCACATGGTAAGCAGAACTGTAAGTGTAGCGACAATTTGGATAGACTTCCTAAATGGCAGGCAGTAGAAATACATATCATCTCCCGGTAAACATGCTGCAACTAAAGAGTGGGGTCGCAAATCTTGGGATTGCGCGCACATGCGCAAGCTGTGCCAAAGAGCTGGCATTCAAGGCCATACGCCTCTCTCTCCTGATTGAATCGGCTCAGATCGGGATAGTTAAATCCACTCTGGTAGCAAGAGTGAACCATTTCATGAGCCAGAGTTGACTTAACGCCAGGGCACCCACCTAGCCCTCGGCTTCCATTAGGCGTTATGACGATGGTGGAAGGAGAAAAGGGATTCTGATGACCACATTCTGTCGGTCTATCTTTGGGTGGAGGTCCGCATTTGACGTCGGGGTTGTTCGCGAGCGGTAGAAGGCATTTCTGATACTTTTGGAAAACGGCGCTCTTTGAGGCTGCGGCACCGGTGAGGGCCTGCTGCAATTGTCTAATGCCGTCCTTGATCTTTTGCGGGTCGCAACAAGGGGCGGCTGGTTGAGCCTGCAACCCGTTTGGATCTCTCAAGCCAATAGGAGAGTTTTCGACATAGTCATAGAAATTGACTCCCCCCGACAAAAAACTGGCGGGGTCTTCGCTTAGGAACTTGCCAACAGTCGAATCGTAGTATCTGGCGCGGTAGTAGTAAAGGCTGGTTTCGGCGTCGGATTCGCGGGCGGTGTACCGGAAGGGATTGACGAGTGAGCCACTCGAGGCCGTCAATTCCCCGAAGGCGTCGTAAGTGTAGGTATTAGCAATCGATCCGGCTGTGTTGCTGAGCGAGGTCACCGAGCCGAGACCGTCGGCGTGGAAGTAGGTGGTTGTGCTGCTGCGCAGCATTGCCAGCGGATCATCGATGTTTTGTGTTTGCGAATAGCGCGCAACGGCTGAGCCGGAAGAATTCGCCTCCTCGATGAGGTTATCTCCGTCGTACGCATAGATGCTCGCGCCGGAGGACGAGGATTTGTAAACCCGTCGTCCGAAAGCGTCATATTTGAAGGTTACGGTACCGCCGCTGGCTGGCAGCGTCACGCCCGTGAGGCGATTATCGAAGTCCCACGTGTAGCTCGTCGTGTTCGACCCAACCACCTTGGTAAGCGTGTTACCATTGTAGTCGTACGTGTATGTCGCGCTCGACGTTGAGGTAAGCTCGTTCGAGGAATTGTTCGCGTAGGACGAAACGCCCAACGACGAGAGCCGATTGCCAACTGCGTCGTAACTGTAGCTTTCCGTCGTAGTTGCGGCTTGCGTGACCTGCGTCAGTTCGTAAATCGAATCGTAGGTGTAATTTGAGGTCACGTTTGCCAACTGGTCCGTTTTGGCCGTGCGATTCCCCGCGTTGTCCACCGTATAGCTCGCACCGTCTAGGGTTGTCGAGCCACTCTGGTGCAGCACACTGAGCAGCCGCGACAGAGTGTCATACGCATAGACCGATTTCAGGCCATTCGGTCGCGTCATCTGCGTGCGGCGGCTCAGCGCGTCATAAGTGAAGCCGAACGAACTTGTCCCGCTGAACGCGCTCGGCGGCGTCAGCGTTTGCAAGCGGTTCAGGGTGTCGTACACGTAGCTTGTCGCTCCGCTTTCCGGATCGGTGAAACCCGTGCGGTTTGAGGCCGCGTCATAGGAATAGCCCGTTGTAAAGTTACGTCCGGTCAGGAATGCGTAGCTGGTGGTCGTGTTTGTCAACCGCCCCATGTTGTCAAACGTGAACTGATAGGTGCCCGTGGGATCGGTCACTTGCGTTAACCGGCTGTCGTTATCGTACGTGTAATTCACGGCCGTGCTATCAGGATACGTCTTCCCCGTCAGCCGATTCAACTGGTCGAAAGTGTAGGTAATCTGCTGGTTCTTTCGGTCAGTTTTGCCGGTCAGGTTTCCAACCGCGTCATAGCCGTACGTCTCGACATAGCCGGACGGAAACGTCGTTTTTGTAACACGCCCGAAGGCGTCATAAGTAAACGAGGTGGAGTGGCTGTTGGCATCCTCAATGCTCGTCAAATTATTTTCCGTGTCGTACCCATACGTTGTAACGTTGCTCGCCGCATCCGTGACACTCGTGAGCCGGTCCGCATCGTCGTAGGCGTACGTGGTCGCCTTCCCATTCTGATCCGTCACGGAAGTTCGCCGCCCGCGATAGTCGTACGCGAACGTCGTGGTAATCGATCCACCGGGATACGTGATGGTCTTCAGCCGGTCCCCGCTGTCATAGGCGAACGTAGTTTGATTGCTCATCGCGTCCGTTACCGACGTGCGGTTCCCGTGCGCATCGTAGCCGTAAGTCGTCACGTTGCTCTGCGCATCCGTAATCGTGGCGATCAATCCTGCCGTCGTGTAGGTGAGCTTCGTGATATTGCTGAGCGGGTCCGTGATCTGTGTCAGCTCGCCTAGCGAATTGTAAGCAAACTGCGTCACGCTCGCTGAGACGCCGCTACTCGGCGCGGGCGTCGTGACCGTAAGCAAGTTTCCGTTGGAATCGTACGTGTTCGTCGTCACGTTTCCGAGCGGATCGGTCGTGGTTAGAACTTCGCCGAAACTGTTGTACGTGTATGTGGTCGTGGCCGACGTGCTCGAAGTGATCGGCACGGTCACGGTCAAGACGTTTCCGTTGGAATCGTAAGTGTAGGTGGTCGTGTGTCCGTTCTCGTCCGTTCTCGATAAAACGTCTCCCCGGTTATCGTAGGTGTAGCTGATAGTTCCGCGCAGCGTGCAACTCGAACAACCAGACCCCTGCGAGCTGGAAGGAACCCACATCCCTCCCGTCTCCTGAGAAATGTAGGTCGTTGCATTACCGAGCGAATCCGTTGTTTGTACGGAGGTAGTAAGGGTGAACGTCGGTCCTACACCGTTATTCGAAGCTACCATCACCATAGCCGGGCCAGTGGCCGCCGCCGAAGAGAAGGTAGCCACAATCTGCGTATCACTCCAACTCTGTATGTTGGTCGCAGCTGCGCCATAGAAGTACAGGATGCTGTTGCTCTGTGTCGAACCGAACCCAGCGCCAGTGATTGTCACGGTCGTTCCGACTGGACCACTACTCGGAGAGACGCCCGTAACCGCAAGTGGTTCGAGGACCGTGAACTGCACACCATTACTCGTGACGCCATCCTCGGTAACGGTCACGGGCCCACTTGTCGCACCAGCGGGAACGACGACCGTGACGCTGGTGTCGCTCCAGTAGCTCGTACTCGCCGTCAAGCCATTGAATTGGACCGTGCTATTGCCCGTGCTTGGACCAAAACCGGAGCCATTCATCGTTACCGTGCCTCCAACTGAAGCGGCAGGTGGCGTAAAGCTAGTGATCGTCGGCTTGATTACGTCAAACGTGACGTTGGAAGGACTGGAAATTGAATTCACGGTGACAGTAACAAGCCCCGGCCCTGACGGTGCCGTGCCCGGCACGATAGCCACGATCTGTGAGCTGCTCCAGCTCGTGATGGAGGTCGCCACCACGCTATTGAAACTCACTGTGCTGCTGCCTTGTGTAGCTCCAAAGTTCGAACCTGTAATGGTCACACTGGTGCCCGTTGGTCCCAGGTCTGGTGATACACCAGTCACAAATGGAGAGGTGCCAACAGTGAATGACACATTGTCAAACGTGGCAGTCGCAAGTGCGGATGTGCTTTGACTGGCGACAGCAAGCCCCGCATACACGTTTTGCGCCATGCTGATGGTTTGGGTGCTCCCTATCTGCGTCCATGTCACGCCATCCGGCGATGCATACGAGTTGAACGAATTCCCAGTCCGCACCAGTTTCACCCAGTAGGGCGCAGACTCATTGCTTATGTTGTCGTCAGAATTGGCTCCCCCGGTGGTTGTTCGGTAATAGAAATGAGGAGTGCCCCCGTTGAGAATCGTGTATCCATCAGTCGAAGACTGGTCAAACGTCTCGCGAATCATTACCCCGGCAAACGTGGACGTGGCTGCGCTGACCAGTCTCGCCGCAATGGTTCCATCGCCGGACAAGGGCTGATAGACAAAATGGAACGCGTCTGTGGAATACGAGCTGTAAGTCCCTTGGCCCGCCCCATTCACTGTAAACGTTCCGCTTGCATACCCCGCATTACCGGCGACTCCCACTAAGCCCACATCCTGATCCAGCCACGGGGTCGGCAAAGGCTGCGCGGTCACCGTAAAATCCACGGAGTTGCTGTCGTTCATGCTAGGCGGCACCGAAACCAGCAACGGCCCCGATGTTGCCCCGGAAGGAATCGTAAGGGTGATCGAAGTATTGCTCCAGGAGTTGATTGTGACCGGAAGATTGTTCAGTGTCGCGATAGCCCCATTTTGTGTGGCTCCGAATCCAGACCCGCTGAGTACGACCTGGCTTCCAACTGATCCGCTCGTCGCAGATGTGCTCGTGATGGTTGGCGCTGGAGTTGCCGTTGTGCTGATAGATACACTGTCAAAAGTAACGGTGGCCAGAGTTGAAGAGTATGTGTTGTTGGCCACGGCCAAGCCAATGTAAACGCTCTGCGCCATCGTGATCGTTTGAGTCGTCCCAACCTGATACCAGCTGTCTCCGTCCGGTGACCAGTAGGAGTTGAAGGTGTTTCCGCTGCGGACGAGCTTCACCCAGACGGGCAGAGTATTCCCCCCATTGTAGTCGTAAGAGTTTGCGCTTCCAGTGGATGTCCGGTAGTTGAAATAGGCTCGTCCGTTGTAACCCGACGAATATCCGTGTGTCGAAGATTGATTCAGCGTCTCGCGAATCATCACTCCGGCTGACGCGCCCGTCGGCAAGCTAACCACACGCGCCACAATCGTCCCATCGCCGGAAAGAGACTGATACAGGAAGTTAAGCGCGTCGACCGTATACCCACCGACTACGCCCTGCCCCGACCCTTGTACAGTAAAGGTTCCATTGGCATACGCCGCGCTTCCGGCCACGCCGACAGCTCCCACATCTCCATCCGTCCAACCTGAGGGTAATGGCGTAACCGTGAAAAGGGGGCTCACAGCCGTTTGGCCACCGGCAGTGACAGAGAAATATCCCGTCGATCCTCCAACCGGCACAATGACCAAGATATCGGTATTGCTCCAACTCAGCGCTACCAAGCTCACGCCGTTCAACGAAACTGTGCTGTTGCCTTGCGTAGCGCCGAAATTTACTCCTTGTATGACGACACTATCTCCGAAATGGCCACTACTGGGAGTTAGCCCTGTGATGGAAACGGTTATGGTCCCCTGGGCTGCGGAACCAACAGAATAAAACGTCGAAGGCGAACTTTGGTTCGCGTATTCCGTCGCAATCCAGTCCGCAGAGCGAGTTGTGGTCGAAATGCGAACTTCGTCCAGACTCCCATCGAAATACTCTGATCCGATGGCCGTATCTGCGCCGATGATGACATTCTGATTTGTCGTAATAATGTTGCCATTCTCAGAAGTCTGGCTGTCCGGACTACCATTGAGATAGATGTGTAGGTTTGAGCCGTCATAAGTTCCAACCACATGGGTCCACGTGCCCATCGACAGGGAAGATGCGGAAGTTACGCTCCCAAGGGAGCCCGCACCTCCTGTTGCTATTCCGAAACTGATGAGGTTGGTGCCTGCCGCTCGCCAAAAACCATAAGCCAGGAAGGGATCTGAATTGCCAGAAACTTCTTTTGCGAGGACTCGCTCATACAGCGAGGGATTCGACTCGGAAGTCTTGAGCCAAGCTTCCAGTGTCAGGGCGTTTCCAGTGATCTGGAGACTCGGGCCGTTTCCCACGTTGATGTACTGACCGGAACCGCTGAGACTTGCTGCGCCATCTATTTCGCCGCTGGTAGCAGTCGCGCCCGTGATTGTGCCGTTGTTGCCGTTGTTGGTCGAATCATTCGCAGTCAAACTCGTGCCGTTAGGAAGATGCCATACGCCTTTGTAATTGGAATCCCACACTGCCGCGCTATTGGATTGATTTGTCGAAATCGAAGAGTTTCCATAGAAGATGTATAAGACAGTGTCGGTTGTGTGAGAAACCGTGGAAAGCTTTACCCAATAGACGATAGTTCCTGTCGCGTTGTAACCTTCCTGTTCGAAGGGGAGCGGATTCGCTCCGTTCACGTCCGACGCGAAGAGGATGTCATAGCCGTTGGTGTTGGTCACACCGCCGCCGTTCGCAGTAGTCGCCAAATACGAATAAGTTCCGGAAATCAGCACGGGAAAATTCGCTTGGTCTGTGTTGGGAACCTTCGTGTGGTCGATGGTGATAGCCCGGCGGTAGAGGCAGCCGTTAGCCCAGCTCTGTGCGGCTGTTGGAATTTGACTCATCACGAAAATCAGGCTGAGGATCGTCAAGGACAAGACTGATTTAAATGTCGCGCGCATTGCTGGACCCTCCGAGGACTGCGAGTGAGACCAAAGCAGCTAGTACCGTTTCCCTTCCAGTGATCCCAAAACATTGAGTGATCATTGGGGGTAAGTGAGAGAGAGGGCTTCGACCCCATTGGCCCGCGACGAAGTTAGTCCCCGCCCGCTGCTGTCGTAGGTGTGGGACTCAAGAATCTTGCCGTTGGAATCCGTTACGGATGCAATCAACGAGTTGGTGTCATACGCGAACGTCAAGGTCGAAAGGTCAGGATTCGTCACCACGCTTAAACGGTTCTGACTGTCGTAGGAATAAGAAAGAGAGAGGCTCACGTCGGAGGAAACGCCTGTCACCAAATGGCTGGAGGAACTCCCATAGGTAAAGTAGAGGTGACGCGAGGCCGGGTCCGTGACGGTCACGAGCCGATTCGCGCTGTCATACGTGAGAGTCGTCGTGTTGCCATTCCGGTCGATGATGGAGGTCAGCATTCCACTCGTTTCGTCAAAGCGTCTCTGCTCTCCGTTTTGAAACGTAATCGACCAGTAGGGCGTTGATGTGCTGGGGGTGGTTAGTGTGGCGGCGACGTTCTGGGGCGCGGCTGGGCTCCATGGTCCAGGTGAATTGCCAGAAGTCCCGAAAGACCAAATACTGCCATCGCTGCGTAGATATTTAATGTAGTAGTCGCTCCCCACAAAGACTTGCTCTTCATAGGTTGACCGCCAATTGGGGCCAAATAGACCAACTTGAACGGCGCTTTCATCGGAAGGCCATGTACTATTCCACGTTCTCTCAAGGTTTAATCCGCCTCCCAGCCCAGGGAGTCGAACGTCCTTTTGTTTAATGTAAGTGTCCCCAGTAGCTAAAGAGATCGGGCCTCCGCCAGAAGGACAAAAAGGGCACGGCGGCTTCGCCGGGCATATCGCTTTCAGTGCCCAGATTGTGTATGTGTAAGTCCCCGGATACGTTCCGTAGTAGAACCATCCTGCTGGCATGGCAAGAGGAAACCACCAAGAGGTAATTGCAAGACAGCTAGCAGGGACGGCAGGGACCTGCGCCGCCGCGCCTGGGCTCAAAACGCAGCACAACATTCCCAAAACGAACACCACCACAAGGACTCTCTTCCTCATAAACTCCTCCATGCTTTGCCCATCTCGGATTCCTCTGGAAAAACGACGCCGCGCCGCAAGCCAAAAACCCCGGACACACTTGCACTTTCAGGATCACATTCAATTAAAGAGAAGCAGCGTGCCACTACTCGCGAAAAAGCAGCCCAGATAATCCCACTCGGAACCCTTCGAACTCCAAAGAGGGCCGCAGTCTGCATAAACGTATTCATTCCGTCAACCACGTTTAGATTAAAATAGTGTGTGAGTGTTAATCGTTTGGACAGTATTACAATAACTGTATGCTGCTTGTTGGACTTACCCTGTGGAAATTCCATGCAATTTCCTCCCGCATAGCACCCTCAGTCTTCGTCAGCCCCTTCAAGCGCCGCGATTGTGTTCCTTTTTCCAGCGTGACCCGAACTGCAACTCAGAAATTCTCCATCGCAATTTCTCCGGCAGGACGAACACGATGGTCTCGAACTACAAGAGCACTACCCAGAACGCGCAAGAAAAGCGGCAGGCGATACGATTACTCCCCGAACAGGCTGTACTTCTCCGGCTTGACTGTCTCGTCCACGACGCTATGCTCGGTCAACCACGGGGGCAAAAGGCCGAGAACAAGCGCCGAGCAGACCGCAAACGACCACAGGCCGGTGTAGAGGTCGTGGCTCATAAACTTGGCCACCGCGAACCTACCAAAAACGATAGCCAGGCCGAGCATGGTTCGCCTAAACCTCGGCATCGGTTTCAATTTCATGGACGCCTGCTCTTCTTAGCAGCCCGTCGCGGGCCAAACTGCAATTCAGAAATTCTCACGCGCCACTTCTCGGGCAAAACGAACACGATGGTTTCAAAAGATAAGAGCACGAAGATAATGCAGGAAAATAACTGGAAGGCTGGGCCGGGCGCATCGAGAGGCATGTGCGGGGAACGGATCAGGCGGCAATTGCGGGAGAACCGGAGCGGGCAATTTAAGTGCCTCGTGGATTTCGGCAAGCATGGCGAGCATTGGCTTGGGATCGGTGGGCGTAGCTTCATACCCGCCCGCAAAGAGATTTACATTGAATGGCTTGTCGGTAAGCGATTTGATTTGGCGGATCGCTTCTGTGATTTGGTCGGGTGTTAGATACGCTGCCCCGAGTGAGCCAAGACCGCCCGCATTCGAGACAGCGGCGACAAGTTCCGGCGTCGATGGTCCGCCACCCATTGGGGCCTGGATCACCGGATGTTCTATGCCAAGTCTTTGCAGCAGCGGGTTCTGTAACATTTGCTTACTTTCCTCTCTCAACTCCTCTCGATTTGACCGTGCCATTTCATTCTAGGACTTGGAGGCCATCCGAGCCAGAGAGTGAGCAGTGGCCGGTAAGATGACCGTACCCAACGGATGAAATTGATGCGATAATGTACTCGCTTTCCCTCGATCTCAACACCTTCCTCCGCGCCGAGCAGGTCATCCCCGACTGGAAGTTTGCATGTCGTCCTTTCGCATCTTCAAATTGCGAACCGATGGTAGCCCGCAATTCGTAGAGGAAGCACTAACCCTCGAAGACGCAATAGGGCGTGTCGGAGCACTCGCGGAGTCATGGCCGGGCGAGTACATCATTAAAAATGAGGAAACAGGAGAGCGAGTGTTTATCACCGCAGGCAGCGAACCGGGTTAGTCATTCGTCCGCTCAGGAGCGTGGTAACCTTGTTCTCCCGCTTCCTCTGCCCATATCACTTCACGAGGGCAGAAATGAACAAAACACTGGAAGCAATCCGAGGTAGTTGGATCGCCCGCGACCGCGAAGCCGCCGAAGCAAACCGAAATATCCTTCGCCACGCCATAGACCGAATCCCCGCCGATCTGTGCGAGAAATTTGTTGGCGTGTTGGAGTGGGCTGAAAATACTGAAGGATGGAACGACGCAATAATCGATGTGGCGGCCAGAAACTCAGAAGGGCACATCAACGAGAATAGGTTCCTAGAGGAACAGATAAAATGCTTGATCCAGGCAATCCGCGTGACAAAAGACGTGGACTCGATAAAAGCCCTGCGTGCGGTCACGCGAGAAACAATTGAGCGATTGGAAGAGCGTAAGTATCAGGAAGAGCGGAAGCGTTTGATCGAGCAGGGGTATGTGTTCGAGCCGCCTGATGATCGACCTTCATTGTTGCTCACATAATTGGTGAAACAGTCGCCGGGCCACTCCTACTTCGTTGAAATTCCAACAATCTGATACTTTCGATACGCATAGGGCGGTGGTCCGTCCACCGTGCAGCCAACAAACTGTTCCCCTCCAGCCGGAAGATACACGACTTTTTGGGAGGTTGTTGTCTTGCCAGAAATAATCGTCGTGATTTTTATTGTCACAGTAAGCTGCTTAGTTGTAACGCTGCTAACGGCAAAAACTAACTGACCTCCAGGCCCACAACCTTGCCCGCCACGCATCTCGATTCTCGATTGCTGGGCCGCTGCTGGCGATGCACAAACTGATAGAGCAAGGGCGATGAAGCTCAAGATCAAGCATCGACCAAATATTGAGTTGAGCATTTTAGCGTTCCTTTCATTGGATTCTCGACTTTTGCGCGCTTTGAATTCACGGCTCGGTGAGCCTAGCAGCGGGGCGGACATAAATCTACTCGGAGACCTCTTTCGACTGAAGAGCGGGATTGCGAAGAGCGGCCTCCAAGAACTCCGGCAGGGACTTCGGGTGGGGATGCTTACGAACATGGGAGTGGTAGTGCCCTGAGTCTGGCCCCCAATCGAAATACACTCCGTACTCCGCGTCCTGGAGTTGTTTCGCCGTCTGCTCGGATACCGACAGGCTTGTGATGTAAAGCAAGAGGGGTTGCTTCACACCGACCAGTGACGCGAACACTTCCAGTTTGTATTCTCCCGGTAGGAATTCGAACTTGGTGCCATCGGCGGGCAGCAGGAAGTGGTGATTGCATGTCACGCCATTTTCGCCGACGTACAATCCGCTACCACGAGCCAACGAGTCCTCACCGTACACCCAGATGTTGAATGTCTGGATGGACTCGCCACGGCGCACTTTCACGAACATACTCTCGACGATCTGGCCGCGCTTTGCCGTGCTGTAAAGCAGGGTCCGAAGATATATCTTCGGAGAAGGACTGGAAGAAGCGTCTGCCCCGAAATAGATCACGGTGGGCTGCGTCATCCGCACGGTTCCGCGCCGGAACAATGTCAACCATGCCGTGGCCACTGAAATTGCCAGCGCCAGGACCGATACGACGGTGCTGATAACTTGAGGCACGGATGAACTGACCTACGTTTCGCTGGAATCATATCCGGTGTCGCATTTGGCAGCAAGCTACTTCAATCCGCAGTTACTTGGCAATCGTAAAATTCAATCGAGACCGAAATGTGTCCTCAGGAATTGGCGGACCTGTGGCAGCTTAATTCCCAAGGGCATGAAGGCATTCACGCCATATCGACGGTCACCGCCGTACATGTCAACGTGCTCTTGGATTGTGCGGGAGAGCGTTTTGGAATAGACATAGCGGTCACAAATGCTAACGAGGACATCATTAAGGTTGTCGGTAGCCGCTTTGTCCAGCGATTGGGGGACATTCCAAGCATTACCCATCAGCAGGCAGGCGTCAGGCGCGAGAGGAAATACGGCGTCCGCGTCGGGTCTCCGAAAGCCGTAACCGGGATGCAATACGCCGTTTCCAAGCGGCACAAAAGTTACGAGAGGATTGTCCGAAGTGACGAACTCCATCCCGTCAGGTGGCCGTAGAATCCGCCAGGGTCTTTTCTTTAGCAGTTCAGCCGCGCCGAATTCGACAAGCTCCAGAAGGTCCGATATGAAACTGTTTCGAGTGGACCTAGGCTGTATCGCCTTCTCGATCCAAGCGCTAATGGCGTTTCGCAGAATATCTTCGGTGACCGGAATTCCTCGCTTCAAAGTAATATCCGCAGCCGTCTGCCTCACGTACTCAGGATCGGCAGCAGCTTGCCGCACGTCCTCAATGACCTTTTGCCAATTGCTTTCAGAGAACGTGCGTTGTTGAGTCGCGCGCCTGAAAAGAAGGGTGGCGTAAAATGCCAGCTTCTCCTCGGAACCCGAAGGCCAGCGGTATATGGGGCTTCTCGCCAATTCGAGGACTTCGTTGCACTCGCTTTCCCGTTTCGCTAGAACCGTTTCAAATGTTTCCTCTACCGTACCATCCGGCCGAACATAGGCAAAATACCCGTTTTCTCTACCTTGGACGGATGTCGCACGGTCGTCTGGCTGCTCTCCCTTCTCGTACACCCAAACCCGGCCCGGATTGTTTGGACCACGGACGGACGGTCTAGCGAAGCGCTCAAGGTAGAACGCGGGGATAATGTGAGAATTTTTCAAGAACAGTTCCTTGCCTCACGCTGCAGGCAATGGCGAACCTAAAGCGAATATGATAACATCCCCGGCAAGCGTTCGGCAATTTGGACGGAGGAATAATAATGTCTCCGGTCGCGCGGCTAGTCGTTGGGCAAGAGCCTGAACAAATCTTCGTTTCAATCGAAGACACGCCGTTGGTGTTGTCGGAGTTGCGTCGCGCGCTTCCCGAATTGACGGCAGCGCTACGAAGACGATGGCCGGTGGAAAACGTCCACATCGAAGAGCAGAAACCTTTCCGCAGGAATCCTTTCGATCCCTCCCAGGTTGTACCGGCTGCCTGCATCGGAATTGTTGTTATCTTTGTGTCCGCAGCGGCGAAGGCGGTGGCCACCAAGATCGGTGATGCCATCGGTGATGAGGTAACCCCTTACGTGCGGCGTTGGGTCAAAGCCCGCTTTGTGAAGCTCAAGAGGCGGATAATTCCGGCAGGGAGAAAGAAGACGGCACGGCGACGGAAGCGAGAATTGTCCGAAAGAAGGAAGTGAAGTGTTGCCCGCGCCGAAGCGCTGCTTACATTTTGGGCCGGATTGCAACGGACCAATGCAGACAGAACACATCACGTACTTACCAGATACGACGGCCCCGATCTGCGCATTCCACAATCAAGTCCTGCGCGTTATGCGACTTTGCCTCGCGCTGTCCAAGAGTGCGGTCGCACTGAGAGGGAAGCTGACGGTGAGGCAAAGAACCCGCACCATCGAAGTGCTCAAGCGCCATCGTTTCCATCCCGCTTCTGTGGAAAAAACGGACGCCTACTGCAAGAAACTCGCGGCAAAGCAGGGGATAGTTCTCGGAAAACTCGATTACAAAAAGCATAGGACAACGCCGACCCGCACCGATCCTGTGGATGGAATTCGATTCAGAATGTCCTTCACGCCCGAAGTGAAGCGCGGTTTGGTGACGTGCTGTAAGTGGGATGTGCGGCTGACTTGAAGAAACCCTGGGCCAACTTGCGAATTGACGATGCGTGATAAAATTCGCGGCGTGGCGAAGAATAACGCCTCGGCGAAACTTGTGGACCTGGTGCGCCGGTCGCGCCTCTTGGCTAGGATCACAGGTTTGCACATCCGAGTGGGGTTCGCCGCATGGTACAACATAGCTCGGCGAACGATATATTCAAGAATGCCGATAGACGTTCAGCGCCTCATTCTTTGTCTCTTCGAAACGGAGCAGGAGCTTATTCGGATTGGAAGGGAACGGCATGAGTTTCTTCAAGAACAGAGTCAACCCGCCGCATTGATACTGTTGCTGTTGCGCAGTTGTTCGCTCTTTCGAGGGATGCTCACTTCGTTTGAGAGGCAAGAACTCGATGCTTTTGACGCTGTGCGGCGAGCGTATCTGGAGAGCTGGCATTTGGCGTTTCAGTTTCGGATGCCTGCGGTTGGTGGGCAGCCTGGAAGGTGGTTAGAGGGACAGGGCAATTCTTGGTCAGCGGACATACGGGCGTTGGAACGATATGCAAGGGGAAGGGGACTGCTCGCTCCGGATTTAGGAAGTGACTATGGGGAACTGAGCGAGCTTGCACATCCCACGAGAAGCGCCGCAGAAAATTCCGCTGCGGTGATTCTTTGGAAACGGGGCATCAACGAGTATGGAGAAACCGTTGAAGCCGCCATCTTGGGGTTAGAACGTGGGATGTCAGCGATGCTTTACCGGCTTCTATGGTTGGCGCTGGACGAGGACGCGACTCTAATTCCTCTGCAACTGGATGCAAACAGAATGCCGACCGCAGTGGCTTTTTGCGCTGAATTTCAGGCCGCTCTCCGTTAAGCGCCGATCCGCTTTCTGTTGGGTCATCGGAAGGCCATACGGCTTTGGAACGGTAGAGTCGGCTCCAAAAGGCTCCAATTGAATAAGGGCGGCGGCGCTACGTCGTTTCTTTTGCGAGACTTATGAGATAGGGATTCGAATTCGATCCCCACCGCCCCTACCAAAAGTCCTGTTGAGTCTGTTGCCTTTGCCTCCCGAGAACCGCAGATCGGGGCCTAAAAGGCTCTGGTTTTGGCCCCAAGTTGGCCCCAAATTTTCGCACTGGTTTGCCGGGGAGATCTCATGCCTCTATTCAGAACTCGTCTGCGCGTGCTGCGCGCAGAGCGGGAACGGTCACAGGCAAAGCTAGCAACAGAGATCCATCAATGAGTGAGAATTCGCACGCGAACGCCTGAAGAAGTAACATCAGTCGAATGGGGCGGCGATCGCATTTGTAGGTATATCCAGGAGTGAGAGGATGCAAAACGATGACTGTTAAACAGCTAATCAGAAAGCTCAAAAATCCGCCTTGCGAGCGCATAGCGGCGATCCGCATCGAGTTTGCCGATGGCGGTATTCATGAAATCGCGCCGGACACTCGCTATGGGCAACGTCGAATACGGAGAAACACGGCATCCCGGCGCGGAGGAATCCGCTAGCTACTGTCGCCCGTTCGATTCCGGGCTAGTTCATTCCATGGGCTTATGAAGGCTTCGTTTCTTCGACACTTTAGCAGGTGTCGTTGCAGAAAGCAGTAATGCCACTCTGCCTGGTTGGATGAAGACCGAAAGTCCCGCCGCGGCTCCCGCAGGTCCGTGGACTAGATATTGTTTGGGCAACACTCGCTATTACCTCTCTGGGACTACACGCAATCCTTAATGCATACTTATTTCTTGAACCGAAGGGAAAAAAGATGAACCTCCTTAGGTTTGCGCGGTTCCCCAAAGATATTCGTGCTGTTGTCCAAACGTTGCGAGAACGCGGCCTCAGAGTCAACGGTCCTTACCGCAGACGCAACGGCAGCTTCGTCTACTGCATTGCCGACTTTGTTCTGACCGAGCGTGAACTGCTGGACCTAGCGATTGCCGGAAAACTTGACGCCGCCGGCGTTTCGGAACTCACCAACAAAATCAAGAAGAATGGGTCCTGACTTCGAACTATCTATTTTGGTGCCTACTACCGGAGGGGTAAACGTTATTTTGCGCCGCTCGCCCGGTGCAATCCGCTGGATTCCGGGGGGGGCGGAGATCACACACCAGGCATGGAGCTGCTGTCTCGTTATCCTGGGGACGCGAATGAATCGCGGCAATTGTCTTTGCTTCATCCCAGTCGGGTGAGAAACAAGCACTTCAACATTTTCTTTTTCTCGAGCTCGGCCATTCGCGCTGGGACGGTTGCACGCGGATCGCCGGTCGGATAGACATGAACGCCATATCCGTCGACCAGTTTGTCTAGTCCGTTTTGACGAAGGAACTCGATGGTGTCTGGGAGGCTCACTCCCACCTTCGCGTCCCAGGCTTTTGCTGACGGCAACCCCCAGTCTGCCAGGCCGGCCAAAAGAATAGGCGTTGTCTTGTTCAGTTTGGAGTGGTCGCGCACGTCCTTGAGCGACTGCATGACGCGGAGGTAATTTCGAAAGCCGTTGCCGATCGCTGGCCCTTCTGGATCTTTGGGATTATTGAGATCCCCGAGTCCCAGCACGCGTCCCGTTCCCGGCATCGGAATATCGCCGTTATAGCCCGAGGTGTTGATCTCATTACCGAATTCCATGGCCGTCAGGCGAACTCCGGCTGCTTCCAGCTGGTCGAGCATGGGTCCAAGCTACGCGGCAAATCCCTGGGGATCGGCTCCCGACAAGGGTGCGTCCGACCATCGCAGCTTGGTTTTGGCTTGCGAACCCCACGTGGGAGAGATGATCACGACGGAGCCTATGCCGTGGCGGAAGGCCTGCGTGATGAAATAAACGGACTTGTTGGAAAGCCCCGTCCGGATCGTCTTCACGCCGTTTTTCGCCAATCGCTCGATCTCGGCGTCCTGCTCCGGCGGAGAGAGAAATCCCTCGTCGTAAACGTTCACACCGACGACCACGCTTTGGGTCGGGGTCGCGGCGTGGCTAGGCGCCGTGCGCAAGTTCAACGCAAGAGAAAGCAGAATCAGCGGCAACAACAGACAAGGAAGAACCCTTCGTTGCGCGCAGGTGCCCCACTATAAGTTTCAACATCCTAAACACGGTCTCACACGGTAAGTTGCGAAAGCGAGCCCAAGGCGTAGGGCGGAACGGTTTCTGGTTGCGGAGGCGCGATTCGTACCCGGATGCGTCTGAAGCGTCAATCTATGTCGGTCAAGGTGAATTGCTGATTCGGAAGCGTCGAACTGCACCTGTCCTGCCGGAGGGTGCCTCCACGGCCAGGGTCTTCGAGACAGAGCCCACTGCTCTTGACGCGCATCCGCACCTTGCCATTGCCCACATCCTGGACCTCAAACTGTTCATTGTCGAAGCGCGCTCCATCGCCGCAACTCCACTGAATCAGATTTCCCGGCCCGCCAAGCGTCTTCCCATCACCGGGCGTCGCCGATCCCATCGAGACGTTCAGGCATAGATTCTGCGCACCGTTCACGGTCTGAATGGAGTAAAGGCCATTTCCCTGATCGACAAAATTGAACTCCTCGTTGCTGAAGTCGCCGCATGGATACGGAATGATACCGTCTCCACTCTTGGTAGAGTTGCGAGGAATATTCATGCACAACTTCGTTTCCGCGGAAACGATCTGATGCACGCCTTCGATTATGCTCTTCGTGGAAAGGGGCAGCGGCGTGACGCCGTCGATGACATAGGTTGTAACGGATCGCACTGGAAGTTGGTCGATAATGTGCCCGTTCGATGAGATCGCGATGCTTCCCTCTTTGAGGTCTACTGTCTCTTCTGCTGTGGTTCGATAGACACGGATAGAGGATGGAATTCCGGTGAATGCACCGAGGTCGAGATCATTTTTTGTAGCCGTGTCCCAATTGGTGGTCACAAGCACAAGTCGCTTGGCGGCAGGCGAATATGCCGCCAGCGTGTGATAGGCTCCTCCCACGGATATGATCTGAAAGCCCGGCCGTATGAATCGGGTGTACTGCGCCAAAGCGTAGTACTGTTTCTGCGGGCGCGCGGCTCCTCCACTGGCGTCGAACGCGATCACATCCCAGTCCGGCTGCCACATCACCCAGGCTTCGGCGCCCATGTCGCGCAGGTCCACGCGCACGGTGTCCGCCATGAACAACGCACCCCACATCTCGGTTTTGTCGCCCTGCGTCGCAAAGCAGCAACCTACCTCGCTCATCCAAATGGGTTTGTGAAGTTTCTCGGCCAGCTGCCTGTATTCTTGTAATCCTGCAGGATCGCTCAACTGATGGTAGTCGTGCGTATTGAACCGGCCCAGGGCGGAAAGCGCAACAGCGCTCACCTGCGCGGCACCGTAGTTCGCAGAGCCAATGTTGTTCATATCCACGCCCGAAACAAAGGTGTCCGGGCCGTCCTGTCTCAGCCGTTTCGCCAGCAAGAGAATCAAGGCATTCTCTGATGAGTACGAGGCGCCATTTCCCTCCTGGCGTCCGCGAGCGGCCCATCCGCCATCGGGCTCGTTAAACGGCTCGACACTCTCAAAGCGAATGCCTTCTGCATCTCTAAAATGTTTGACCACCGTCGCAAGGTAGTTGACGAAATTCGCATACATCTCCGGCCGCAGGTTGTCCTGATGCCCCACATTGGCGCCCGAGGAACATCCGCTTGAGGTCATCCAGTAAGGCGGAGAATACGAAGCCGCCTCGAAGATGTTGGCGCCTCGCTTCTTGGCCTCTTGCAGCATCCTTCGCTGCGGCGCATCCCGGGTCCAGTCGAAGGCTGCGCCTGGTCCGCTCTGAAAGCCTTCCATCTGCGCGTCGGCGCGCAGATGCACATGCGTGGGATCGTCGCCTCCGCCAATGTTATAGCGGGCAATGTTGAACCCCAGTGTCATGCGGGTTGCCGGATCGCCGTAGAGCAGGTCCATGTATTGGCCTTGATTGACAGGGTCCTTGATCCTGGCCGGCTGGCGTCCGCCACCATACAAGTCGTTCGCTTCCCATGCCAGCGACATGCCCCAGCCGCGGAAGGTTTGCGCGGGGCGTGCGACTACGCGGCCCGAATCCGCGAAACCTGACTCCACGAAACCGGACGCTGATGCAAACAGAATGATGGCAAAGAGCCACGCTGCTCTTCCGGACCCGTTCGATGCATTGAACTGCAGCTTTTTCATGTGCAATCGACCCAGAAGCGCTCGCTATGGTCAGTGGTGCTTATTTAAGTCCTGTTTGAGGACATAGTCCTCTCCGGGCCCGTTCTCGTCCGTCACCGCGTGACCGGGATACTTATCCCACGAGGCGAAGAACGCCCAGTCCGAAACGATAGGCGCCGTGGGCGACTTCAGAGCAAGACAAGGCAGAATCAGCGGCAACAAAACACAAAGAAGAAACCTTCGTTGCCTAGGTGCCTCCACTCTGAGTTTCAACATGCCAAACACCGTCTCATACGATAAGTCGCGAAAGCGACCATGACAACCTTGTTGGAATCTAGACGGTCAAATTGTCGCCATCGCAGATGAATACTCCGCCGGATCACGAAAACCTGTTCTTGATCTTCTGCGAGAGGCTTTCCTTTGGTTTCGTTTTTGCCAACGACGAGGCATTTAGCGTTTCCGGCGCGGCGGCAGGGAGCTGCCCTCACCGTAATATTTCTCCTTCGCCCTCGCTTCCTGCACGCGGCCCCGTGCAATCTGCTTCTTGGTCCACTTCTGTGCCCAGACGACCTTGTTCTTCGTAATGAAGTAGTGTGACTGGCAAGGCAGGCTCCAGCTTCCTATCGAGGGGTAAAGGGAAATAGTCTTACCGTCGAAAGTCAGTTGCCAGCCCGTCGGTGAGAGCGGTGTTACAACTTCCCGACCGCACCCGCAGCAGCATTTGTGCACGGCGGTGCAGTAGGTAATCGAGATATAGAGCGTCCGCTCCTTGAGTTCGTCCGGAATGAACTCGACGAACTCATAAGCGAGCACAATTTCAGGCTTCATGCAAATCCTCGGATATGAGTTGGTTCGATCTTATCGTATATGCGCAGTAATGCTCTTTGGTCACGTCGTCAAAATATCCGCAGAGCTTCTTCCATTTGATGACGGCCAGAGCCGCATTCAAAGCGTTCAGTTCCGAAATGTGGATATTCTGGGAATACTCGTTGGCTGCTTCGCCGTCGGAAAATGCAATGCGGGTACTGACGTGGTCACGCTTATTTGCAGTGCTGGTCGTAACCGTCACGATTCCTCCAAGCGTATTGCCTTCCCCGAGTTGGATTCCCATGCCTACGTCGATGAACGGTATACCCCATTCCTGCAGCCGCTCAACCATTAGTCGCTTGGCCGTGCCCTTGTCGATGCAAACGAAGACGAAGCTCGTTTCCCTCAGTTGCTCGATAGTGCGTTCGTCGATGACGTAGTTGTGAGGAATAATCCTTTTCCGCATTCTCGAGTAAACCCCCGCGAGGTAATCGACTTTCATCTGCTTTCTGTTCAGGTCATCGAGTGACGGCGCGCCGGGACATCTAAATGCATTGTGGTTCAGGAAAACATCGTGGTCAAAAAGGTGAATTTCTGCCACAGGCGTCTTGGCAACGAAGTCAAGCACGTAGCTGCCTGTTGCGCCGGTGCCTACGATCGCAATCTTTCGGCCTTCCAGTTTGCGATTGGCCTCTACTATGCCCGCCTTGGTGGCTGCAGTATCCAGGTAGTTGAAAACCGAGTCGTCCTCCTCATCAGGCACGACAATCGGGCGAGTATAGGGCGTGACGTCAAGATCGATCGCCTGTGCCGGGCTGCAAATTATTGCGATGTACGTTTTAATCTTTTCGTAGTAATTCGGGTACTGGCCGGGCGTGGGTCCCGTTGTTGGCTTCCTAGAGATCTGGTGGTTGGGTGTGAGCCCCTCGCCCAAGGCTTGGTTTGTGTTTGGGCTAACTCCGGGCAACGGAGAGCCGTGTTCATCACAGGGGGGTTCACCGACAAAGAAGACGACGTGCGATTTCGGAGGAACTGTGTTCTCTCCGGCGAGGTCCAGCGCGGATGCAATAATCCCGCGCTTGATTTCCTTGGCGGCGTTCACATACGGAACGTCGCGGATGAGCAAGTAGTTCGACTTGCCGATGGAGATGTCCAACCCGTCGGCGCGTAGTTGGCTTAGGTCAGCGTTAAGACTGACCAGTCTCTGTGGCATCGAACTTCATCCCGTTTTGGACTGGAACGCTGTTACCAGCAGTAAGGCTTCCACCCTGGTTGCCGTGGCTCCAAGTGACTGTAAATAAAGCATTTGGAGGAACAGGATTAAATGCCAGTGCCACGACCTGTTCGAATGAGATCGATGGTCCCGGCACCTTCTTCGGTCGTCCATTGACGATGATGTTGACCTCATGATCGTGCGTAGGGCTCATAAGTTCTCCTATAAAAACGGCTTAGGCCAAGTTTCCACGCTGGCATGGCGACCGCCTGTCCAAACGGCGTGGCCTCTGCCAGCCTTATGCTCAATACTAGCCCAACGGGGTTTGAAGGTTACTTAGCCCGACAAATTCGAGTTTGAGGCGTTCTTCCCCGACGCCGGGAGGCACTCAGTAAGAGAACGAGGTAGGTGTAACCTGTTTTCGTGGCGGGCTAGTATGGTATCGAGGGTGGTGGTTATAGCCAATCGAATCGGTCATCAGCAATAAGCGGAGTAGCGAGTGGATACGGCTGTACCGAGATTACCAGATGATATTGCGCCAGCGTCGGTTCCTCTGGCACCGGGCCCCACAACAGTCGAGGCCCTCCTGGAGGACCGAGGCACTCTAAAGGAACTCCTCCGTTTCTGTCTCTGGAACTTGGGTACCCGTGCTACTCCCGAGGATGCAGAGGATGCCTTGCAGGATTTCTGCGCGAGAAATGGCCAGAAAATCACGGACACTTACAAGCCCGGTCCTCAATCATTCAAATCCTATTTTAAGCTCTGCCTTGAACGATTTTGTTGGAAAAGATTCAGACAACTGCGACGGCACAGAAAACAGACTCGACTGATGATTAAGGATTTGAACAGTATCGCCCTGCACCGCGATCCGGGCCCTCTGGCCAAGCTACTAGCCGATGCCGAAGCTCAACAGCGCGAGAAAATCGAGTCCCGCCTGGAAGAAACGGTCGGTGAGTTGTCACCCGATGCGCAGCGACTACTGAAGCTATTCTACGAAGAAAGACTTTCGATCCGGGAAATCGCAGAAAAACATCTACGCATATCTGAGTCGGCGGTGAAGGTCCGGCTAACTCGGATCAGGTCTAAGTTGAAGCCCCTCATCGCCGCTGCTCGGAGAGGAGAATCATGACACAACGCAAGGCTTCCTTGTCGACCGGGGCTTTAGATGCCTTGCTCGGTGATATCCGCGCGGACCTGTGGTCCGCGACGGAAAACCACCGATCGACGCATCCTGACCCCGACAAATTGCTAGAGTATGCGACACGCAGCGCTCCTTCTCTTGTCAGCAGACAGGTGCAGGAGCACTTAGCTGTTTGCCCGGATTGTTCCTCGCGCCTTGACGCCTTCAAAGCGGCCGCAGGAGTGTGGGAAGGTTTGGACGGGGATGCTCGCATCGAGAGAGTCCGAAAGCGCCTTCACCCGGCAGGCCAGCACGAGCTTGTATTTCCTATCGAGGATAAATCAAGCGTGATTCCGAATGGGAATTCCGCCAAAGGCCACCTGATTCAGCCCAGAACAGAGCGGAGCATCCGTGAATGGATTACTCGCCAAATCCTCCGCGACGCAGGAGCAATCGAGACCGAATGCGATTACGTCTTGCCGAACGGTCTGCATTCCGATACCCACATCAATTTAGGTCGCATTTGTCGAAGCGAGAGCACATTAGCACCTATTGTTCGCGTTCTCGATGAGATGCTAACGGGACGAAATTTCGATACGCTGGTATCAACTAGTTGGGCACTCGCCACGATTGCTCGACGGTTAATCCTGCGTCGCTCGGCGCTGCCGTCGCGAGGCATCAGACACGTAACGGTCGAAGGATATGATCCGCCGAGCATTCTGGAGGCAGTTCCTTCAGGTGCCAACGTCATATTACTTGTTGACGTGGTCGTTACGGGTAGCCAAATCGCTAGCGTCACTGAAGAACTGAAGAGACAGAACGCGGCTTCCGTGAAGGCTATAGCGATCGTTGATACGGACTACTGCGGAGAACGCGTGTCTGGACCGTTTGAGGCTCTCTGCCATGTTCCCGTAAACATCGCTGCGCCCAGTCAATGTTCGCGCTGGAGCGACCGGCCGCCAGCCGAATTCAATCCCGTCGCCGGCCGAATGACACAGAAGAAGCTCAAACCCAGAAGTCCATCAGAGTTTCTAGAACAGGACTCGGCGGCGCGACAGTTCTGGAAATTCGTTGATAAGGCCGGCGCATTTGAACACCATCGCATCGTCGGTAGTAGACACTACTTAGGTTTCATAGATACAGTTCGTCTTCTGAGACACAGGGTAATAGGGCCAACGATTGTCGAAAGCTTGTGCAGAAAGATATTTGAACGTAGCGGGATTCCTGACACGGTGCTCGTTCCCGCGAGGGCCAAGGGCGTAATGCTCGGCAAGTGCCTCGTCGAAGGCTTTGAACGGTATCTCGGGAAAAGTGGCGTCCGCCTTGCAACTGTCCGACAGAAGTCGGGACACTTCACAATAAAAGGGGCACTAGATTTGTCGGGACAACGAGTGCTTGTCGCGGATACGGCGGCTGGACACGGGGATACGCTCGACGAACTTGCGCTGCTTTCATCGTCAGGTGCTGCTTCGATTGCAGGTGCAGTTTTGTTAAGTAGATTAAGTGAAGCGTGTGAGGAGGCGTTTGATCAACGGCTCACAGCTGGCTTTACAAAGCTCTACTCAATGCCCGTTCGACCTCTCACAGTAAGAGACAGAACACGGATCACTTGCTCAGTCTGTTTACGTCGCCAAGACCTGAAGAAAGCCGTTGGCGAGTTACCTCCAGGAACCGTTAAAGAGGTAGCAAAGAAGTTGGTGGCCGCCGCACCTCGTTACCGGAGACGAACGGAGAGTCTTCCGGTCGCTGAACGTCAGGCGCCTCAGCTATCTCTATACGCTCGAAGTCCTCTCGCAACCTACCGACCAAGCGTTGCCAGTGGCATCGCATTGCACGCACTGCATGCCGCTATGGGTGACGGCATGGCTCCCCTCAGCTTGCCGGAAATCGCTTCTTACGATATCTCTGCTCCGCGCCGCGCCGCTTTGGTAGCTGACTTACCAGCCGGGGTCCTCAAGTGGAGTGGGCCGTCACTCGAGCATGAGCTTTGCGAATTCCTAAAAAGAGGGACCGACAGAGACGTCTGGCTAGCCGTGGTTGAACTCATGTCACGATCGGGGTCGACGGCTTGGACTGATTCCCTTGGGGATGCCATTATCAACGCGCAAGCTCGCGGGAACTGGATGGATGAGCGCTTCTGGGCGCGTATGATCCTTGTCGTTCATCGAATGGTCAGGAACACTCCAGCGGTTTCTGAGCAGTTAAGGCGCCCCCTGAAGAA
>Ga0210383_10000697_pt1 | contig 30690 bp, 29 predicted proteins | sample IncBWC14OmetaG_FD_160072 | JGI IMG/M metagenome (GOLD analysis project Ga0210383, IMG submission 160072) | Forest soil microbial communities from Barre Woods Harvard Forest LTER site, Petersham, Massachusetts, United States - Inc-BW-C-14-O ... | reverse complement strand
GGTTCGCGGCGGCTTGGCATTGAGCGCGGGAAACGGTGTGGTGTTGATCAGCACGCTCACGCCGGATGGGAATACCCCAGCCACGTCAGGCTTGCCATCGCCGTTGAAGTCGGCCACAGTGAGCTGCGCGGCTGCCCCCCGGAAGTTGGCGGGAGGCTGAAAGGTACCATTCCCATTCCCCAGCAGAACTGATATGCAGACAGGATGGTGACCCCCGATGGCGCAGTGGTTGCCGGGGACGACCAGATCCGGAATCCCGTCGCCATTAAAGTCTGCGGTAGCAATGGAGGGTTCGAACTTCCCTGCTCGGGCCAGCGCCCCCCTGCGGAAGGTTCCGTCCCCATTGCCCATCAGAATCCGAATGAAGCTGCTGCCTCCTTTCGAATTTTGGTAAGCCATGGCCAAGTCAAGCTTGTGGTCACCGTTGAAATCAGCCGACGTCATGGCATACGGGAGGTAAGGATACTTATTGCTAAAGCGGAAACGGATGGGAGACCCAAATCCGCCCTTCCCGTCGCCGAGCAGCACAGCAACCTGTTCCGAGCACAGCACCGCTAGGTCAGGTTTGCCGTCCCCGTTGAAGTCTCCGGTCAGAATGGCCGTCGGGACTCGTTCCTCCAGCGAAAAGACTCGTGCCGGTTGAAATGTTCCATCGCCGTTTCCGAGATACAGGTAGGCCGCGGTCGGTTCAGATTCGACGAGCGCCGCGACGTCCAGCTTGCCGTCTCCGTCGAAATCGCCCACCGCGAAGCCAGCCACGGAATTGCCGCCTGCATCAAGGAATGCCCTGTGCCCGTTTCCCTCGACCCACGCGTCGCTATAGTCGTTGAGTACGGCGTCTAGTTTCCTGTTCTCACCATTGAACTTTCCCACCGCAATGACGCTGATGTTATTGCTGCGCGCGCCCCACCGCCAAGGCCCAAAGGTGCCGTCGCCCCTGCCTAGCTTGATAAGGCCATCGCCGTATTCAGATCCGACGATCAAGTCCGGGATGCCATCGTTGTTGAAGTCACCGGAGGCGATGGCCTGCGGGTACGAAGCCGGGTATCCATACATAATTGGCGGCGCGAATTGCACGGGAGGTGGAGTAGCTCGCTGTTGGGACGAAGAGTGCGGCGGCAAGGATATGCCAAATAGAAGCACGACCGAGAACAATCGCCAATACGTTCCCACAAAACCACCTCGTAAAGCGGACCGCTAAGAATTGCCGGAGCCAGTCGGGAAAGAAAAAAGAAGACCCCGGCGGTCGGTAAAACCTACCCCGGCAGTCCCTCTTTGTCAATATGACAAACCTCGTGGACAGACGGGACGTTCCGCAATTTTCTAAAAACGAAGCCAGTCTGCGATTCCCAAATTGGAACTGGACCCGCTGCCCATCCCGCTTTCTTCTTGACGCCACACCTGCATATCCGATAACATGGAACTGTGAAAATCATCTATAAGCTAATCACTGATATTTGACAACCGATTCCCAAACCATCGCGACGGCGAAAACTCGGCTTGGAACCGGGCCGGACGCCCCGAAATGGAACCGCGGGCGGTCAGGCATCACTGCAACTTCCATGTTTTGAATATTTTGCCTGTAACTACCTTTAGAACCATAGATCTAGAAGGCAAGAAAAGTTCCGGCCCTTTGTTTTCTAGATTTTGCGCAAAAGAGAGTTCTTTTTTTTGTACGTACAAACGGGACGGTCAGCGGAAGGTCGAGCCTAGGCCACACGTCCAGATTGAGCACGGGGCAGGGTCAAGAGAATAATGACGGTGACGAGGGCCAGGATGGCGAGAATAAAGATGCTGCCTTCCGGCCCGGTGGTTCCGCCGCTGAGGATGGGCTTGCCAACGGGATGGCTGGCGAGGAGATGGTGTTGAGTGGCAAGTCCGCTGTCGGCGACTCCGTAAACGAAGGATTGGCCCCAATCCCATGCGCTGTGGAAGCCGATGGCCCACCACAGCGATCCAGTGCGCCACAGGCTCAGGCACCAGACCATGCCAGCCAAGCCGGCGGAGAGCAGTCCGATGGGCGACTCCCCAGGGTTATTGCCATGGCTGAGGCCAAAGAGAACGGAGAAGACCACGGCTGAAGTCCAGAAGCCTAAAGCCGCGCTGTGGCGGGTCTTGAAGGCCCACTGATAAAAGCCGGTGAGTCCGCGAGTAAGCGTGTACTGGAGGTAGCCGCGGGTGAAGTACTCCTCGAACAGGCCAACCAAGAGGAACGCGATCAGCCAGATGGCTCCGTAGCGCAGAACATCGCCGCCAAAGAGCCGGCGGCCGTCGATGACGAGGAGTCCGGTCTTCCGCAGGGTCAGGACGAGAAGAGAGACACAGGCAATCCCCCAGGCCATGCCGGCAAAGAAGTGCGGGAGCCTCCGCTTATCCCCGAAGCCGTACACGGAAGCGGGGCGGCGCTCGATCTTCGACATAATCCAAGTCAGCAGGAAGACCGCGAGGAAATTGATCCCCTCGGCGACCACTCCGAAGCGCGGAGATATTTCTTCGCCAGATTTTGGAGAAGAAACGTGCAGCCTGTGGCCGACGGCGTTTACAGAGGCTGCAATGGCGGCGATCATCGCGATGAAGATGAGCAAGCTCCAGCCCGCGCGGAGGCCGTCTTTGCCAATGAAGATCTTGTGCAAAGTTGACGGCTGTATGGGTGGAGTCGATTCGGCCGATGTCAGCGTCGCGCCTTGATCGGCTTGCACAGCGCCAGTCTCAATGGTCAATGGGCTTCCTCGGGTACCAACAGTCTATACGCAAGAAGGAAGAGTCGGGTTCCATCACAAGCATTGCCACTCGAACGAGTATGGGTAATGCGCAGCGGGAGCACCCTGTTCGTTTGCGGACAGTCCATTCCACGCCCGCACAGTCGCGGAATCCGCTTTCCCTTTTCCTAACCCGCTCTTCCCTTTCAAATCAGCGTCTTGCGATCCGCTATGGGCTGGCCCACAGGGTGCAATTCCCTTTGCCATGGAAAGCCTACAAACCTCCTCCGCGTATCAAGTGCAGGGCGCATCGGGTGAGCTAGCCGGCCGCGTGCTGGTGGCAGACGATCAGCCGCATGTTCTGGAGGCTCTGCAGTTGTTGCTCAAGAGTCACGGTTACCGGACGGAAGCCGCGACCCATCCGGCGCGCGTGCTGCAGGCGCTGAAGTCGCGCGAGTTCGATGTCGTCCTCATGGATTTGAATTACACCCGCGACACGACTGCGGGCGGCGAGGGTTTGGAGCTCGTTTCGCAGATTCGCTTGCTCGACGAGAGCCTTCCGCTGGTAGTGATGACCGCATGGAGCAGCGTCGATCTGGCTGTCGAAGCGATGCGGCGAGGTGCCTCCGATTTTGTGCAGAAGCCCTGGGGCAATCGGCAACTGCTGGACAAACTGGAAACGCAGGTAGAGCGCTGCCGCTCGATGCGGCAGGCCCAGCGGCAACGCGCAGACGAACTACAGGACGCGCGCGACATCCAGAACAATCTGCTGCCCAAGAACATCCCGCAGGCAAAAGACTACGAAATCGCCGCCATGACCCAACCGGTCCGTTACGTTGGCGGAGATTACTTTAACGTTGTGAGAATCAGCGAGACGCTGACCGTGCTTTGCATTGCCGACGTGTCGGGTAAAGGCATGCCGGCAGCGCTGCTGATGTCAAGCCTGCAGGCGGCGCTAAAGCCGCTGATGTGGGATACTCAGTCGCCGCGCGAGGTGTGCCGCCGGCTGAATCGCATTCTGTGCGAGATCGCGCCGGTGGGCAAGTTCGTTTCCTTCTTCTACGCTGTGCTCGACAGCAAGGACAATCGGTTGACCTATTGCAACGCTGGACACAATCCTCCGGTGCTGGTACGGGCGAATGGGGCAGCCAGCGAGTTGAACGCGGCGGGAGCGGTGCTCGGGCAGTTTCCCGATTGGGTTTACGAGCAGAGCGATGTGCAACTGCGGCCGAGTGACACGCTCATGCTGTTCACCGATGGCGTGGTCGAGGCTTGCGATCACGACGACGAACCGTTTGGCGAGGAACGGCTGACCGGGATCGCGCGGGAAAATCGCGCGTCCGGCGCCGAGGGGCTGAAGAACCTGCTCATGCAGGCGGCATCGAAACACTGCGGCGGGCGCTTTCAAGACGACGCCAGCATGATCGTTTTGCGAGCCGTTTGACGCCGTCGAACTCTACTATGCACGATCGTAGTCATGTAGCACTTTCGTGGGGTTTGACGCTTCAGGATTTCGTGTTACCGTCTGTGCCATGGAACGCTGGACGATCAATCCGTCGCGTTTGTTCGTTCTGCTGTCCTGGCTCGTCCTGATCACGCTGATCCTGGTGCTGCCGCAAGTGGACTTGCCGGACACGGCCTTTCATCGAGGCACGGCTCCAGTTGACGTCCATTCGCGCATAACATCTGCACCTGGTTTGCTGAGCGTTAGTGCGGTCGTCCCATTTAGTTTCTCCGCTCACCCTGCATCGCGCCGCCGTGAGCATTCTCTGGTATATGCTCACGAGACATCGGGCTTTTTGCCACTCCTCCATCGTTCGCTCCGCTGTTAAAAGATCGCCGCAAACTGCGTTCGAGCTTGCTCTGAAGTGTCAGAGCAAGGAAGGGGCAGTTCGGTGACTTACTAGGGTCCTTGGGGGAGGTACCCCGGTGTTTTCTGTGCTGCCCCTTTCTAAATCGACACTAACCAGCAAAAGGAGGGTTGGAATTATGGAGAATAAGTATCGGGTACCCATCTTTGTTGCGGTCGAGAGATTGCAGGAAGCGTCCGAGCAAGCTGGCCTGACGGAAGACGATGTTGTCGGCTTGCTGGCTTCCGGACTGGATGTGTGCGAGGCCGTGAATTACGTCGAGGCTGTGCTGTTCAATCGAGTGCATTGAAATTGGTCGAGTTGGCGATCCTTCCCCTTCAGCGCTTTGGAGCATTTTGCTTTAGATTTCAGCAGCACCGGACCTCTGCGTTGGTCGTCCTGAACACTCGACCTCCGCGCTCTATATTGCCTCACCCAAAATTCAGCCGAACACCGCACGGGCGGGACACCCGCGTCTAGATTCGCGGGTACAATAGGTTCTCAGAGGAGAACCTCATGTCCGCTACCCGCACTGTTCGCCCGGAAAATGCTCGTGCGACCATGGCCTCGACCGAGATTCCGCCCGTCCCACTGACGATTGAAGGCTACAGCGTGCTGCACCAGATGATGCGCTTTCGCTGGTCGGCCTGGCGGCCTCTGCGTCCGTTACAAAAAGCCAAGATCGTCCAGGAGGCCAGCGGGGTACTGGCGAAGATGGAACAGAATGCGACTGGCCAGTCCGGGCTTTATTCGCTGCTCGGACACAAGGGCGATCTGATGTTTGTTCACTTCCGGCAATCGTTTGACGAATTGAATCAGGCAGAAATGCAGATGGCCAACCTGCGGCTGAGCGATTATCTCGAACCGACGACTTCGTATCTGTCGGTCATTGAACTGGGGCTGTATGAGTCTACGATCAAGGTCTACAACGAGCTTGTGGAACGCGGAGTAGAGCCACATTCCGAGGAATGGAATCAGGCGATAAAAGAGACGCTGGCGCGGCAGAGGGAAGCGATGCGGCCACGTTTGTTTCCGGAACTTCCTAAGCATCGCTATCTTTGTTTTTATCCCATGGACCGGCGCCGCGGAGAAGACAAGAACTGGTACACCGTTCCTATCGAAGAACGGGCGCGGCAGATGAACGAACACGGGCTGGTGGGCCGGCGCTATGCGGGCGAGGTGAAGCAGATCATCACGGGGTCGATTGGATTCGATGATTGGGAGTGGGGTGTGGATTTGTTCGCCGATGATCCTTTGGTTTTCAAGAAGCTGATTTACGAGATGCGGTTTGATGAAGTGAGCGCGGTCTATGCGTTGTTCGGGACGTTCTATGTGGGGTTGCGCTGTTCCTGGTGCGAGTTAGGAAAACTGCTTAATGGACAGGTTCCAAAGGGTTAACAAGTCAACGGCTTATCGGAGAGGGCGCGGGGAGTATCCGCGGAGGACGCTGAGAAAATCTGATCGGGAGACGAGATGGCCACGCTTGGACTGGTTGAATATGGAGACGCGAGCCCGGAGGTGCGGGCAGTTTACGACGACATAATGGCCGTGCGAAAGACGGACTGGATTAACAATTTCTGGAAGGCTATCGCAAACGATCCGGCAACTCTGAAGCGGACCTGGGAAGACATCAAGCAGATCATGGGGCCGGGAGCGTTGGACCCTCTGACCAAGGAGATGGTCTATGTCGCGGTGAGTGTCAGCAACCAGTGCGATTATTGCATTGCGTCCCACACTGTGGCAGCGAAAAAGAAGGGCATGACGGACGAGATGTTCAAAGAGTTGATGGCGGTGGTGGGGATGGCAAATGAAACCAACCGACTGGTCGCGGGATATCAGGTGGAAATCGACGAGCAGTTTATGACTGGCCGGTAGTCGTTGGTCGTTCGTCGTTGGCCGGTCGCTTCTAAACTTTGCTCGTTCTAGGCTTGCGGGTTCGTTTCTTCTTTGGTTTGGCAGCTGTTTTCAGTTTTGCGAATTTGAATTCGTGGTTTTTCATGTCCACGCGACGGCCTCGGAAAGTCACTCCTTCGGCTTCCAGCCGCAGTCGTTGTTCGTAGGCCGAATCTCCGCGTAGTTTAATTTCGCCACCGGCGCCGAGTACTCTTTGCCACGGCAGGTCGAAAGAACCGCGTAGCGCCGCAACCACCTGTCTGGCCGCTCCCGGATATCCTGCGGCGCGGGCTATGGCGCCGTAGGTTGATACCTTGCCGCGAGGGATTTTGCGGATCGTGTCCAGAATGCGCGCGCGCATCGTCATGTCAGTAGCGGCAGACTGCGTGCCAGTTGAGATTGGAGCGATCGGCCACGCGGGCGAGGGCGCCCGCGCCACACGAACAACATCACGCGGCTGTGCCCTTGCGGAACGAATCGATAGCCTTCTCCTCGTTGTCATAGACATCGAAAATGGTCACCAATTTCGTCACCTGCAAAAGGTCTCCCACGCGCTGGGTCAAATTGGCCAGCTTGATGGAGCTGCCACTGTTTCGCGCGGTGGTATAGAGCGCGACCAGGGTTCCGAGCCCGCCGCTATCGATGTAAGTCACGCCCGCCAGATTCAGGATAATGCGCTTGCTCTGCGTGATCACCATTTTTACGGTGTCGCGCAGATCAGCGGATTCTTCGCCAAAAACGATACGGCCAGCACAATCGACGACTACAATATCGTCTACAGTTCGGACAGTCAGTTTCAGTTGCACGCGACCCCCCTCGGGAAAAAGCCAACTCGAAAGCCTATCCTGTAGAGTATCTTTTCCGCAAGGACTTCGTTCGCGGCCCGGACGAGGCCTCCGCGGGTACGTGGGCATGGCTTCGAGCATCACGTATAATCGAGCTTCCACACCATGAGCTATCAGGTTCTGGCGCGCAAATACCGTCCGCAAACATTCTCCGAAGTCATAGGGCAGGAGCACGTTACCCGGACGCTGAAGAATGCTATTGAGCAGGGACGCACCGCCCACGGGTACATTTTCAGCGGGCACCGGGGCATTGGGAAGACGACCGTCGCCAGAATTCTGGCCATGGCGCTGAACTGCCGGTCTTCTGACAAGCCCGTGACCGAGCCGTGCGGCATTTGCGAATCGTGCATCGAGATTCGGGCGGGAAATTCCGTTGATGTGATCGAGATTGACGCGGCTACAAATCGCGGTATTGACGAGATCCGGGAGTTGCGCGAGGCGGCACGTTATCGTCCGGCGCGAGATCGTTTCAAAATTTACATCCTCGACGAGGCTCATCAGATCACCGATGCGGCTTTCAACGCGCTGCTGAAAACCTTGGAGGAGCCGCCCAGCCACGTCGTATTCATGCTGGCGACAACGCAGCCGGAGGATATTCCCCAGACCATTCGTTCGCGCTGCCAGCATTTCAGTTTTCGGGCGGTTCGTTTTGAAGAAATCCTGGGACAGTTACGAGATCTGGTCGGCCGCGAGAACCTCGAAGCCGACGAGGATGCGTTGGCACTGCTGGCGGAGGCTGGAGACGGCTCGATCCGCGATGCGCTTTCGATTCTGGATCAGGCGATTGCCTCGTGCGATGGACGCCTCACGGCCGAGGCGGTGCGACAGTTGGCTGGAGCAGCGCCGGCGACAGTGCTCGAAGAAGTGATGCAAGCGGTGGCGCGGAGTTCCAGCGAGGAGGTGTTGCGGCTGGTAGACCGGTTGATCGGGGAAGGCCACAGTCCAACTCACTTCGCGCGGCAGATGGTTCGATTTATACGCAACGCAGTTGTGGCCAAGATCGCCGGGGGCGAATCTTCCCTGTTGCAGATTTCCGGGGATGAACGTCTACGGGTGGCGCGCGTCGCTGAGCTATTCAGCGAGGAGGATCTGGCTCGGCATTTGCAAATCATGTTGCGCACTCACGGAGAGCTTGGGTATCGGCAGGAACAACGCTTTCATCTGGAATTGGGCCTGCTGAAGATGGCGCACGCGCAAAGGTTGTTGCCCATCGAGGAGTTGTTGAGCGCGGCGGGCGTGGCAGGAGCAATTGCCCCGAGAACGACCGGCAAGCCTGCCGTTGTTCCTGACGTGAGGAAGATAGAATCACCGGTGGCTCGGGCAAATCAGGTTTCACCATTTGCGGCGGACTCAGCGCGAAAAAGCGGATCGAAGCCACAACTCTTGGCTGACGATAATCCCGCGCCAGTTGCGCCGGGATTCGCTACCGGTCGGGTGACTGCGGAGGTGGTGATGGGCTCGGCTGCTCCGGCCGCTGTGACAGAGCCTTCGCCGGAAGTATCTGCCGGACCGGAGAGGGTTCCAGAAAAACGGACAGACGATGTACCGCAAGATCCTCTTCGCGACTCCGTGCTGAATGCGCTGGCTGCGGGCGGCCATCAAATGCTGGTTTCGATGCTGGACGGCGGCGAATGGCAGGTTCAGGGAAACGAACTGGTGGTCAAGGTGGCATCGTCGGCCACCGTGATCGACATGACGTTAGGTGCGGATGCCCGGCGGCTGGCAATCGCGACCGCGAGTGGCGTGGCGGGACGGGCGCTCAAGTTGAAAGTCGTCCCCGGCGAGGTTGGGCCGAGCGTGGCAGCGATTCGCCCGTCTTCGAATGGCGGAGGGCGCAGCCGAGCGGAACAGGATCCGATTGTTCGCCGGATGAAGGAAATGTTCGGGGCGGAGATTCGGACGATTATTGATTACAAGGACAAGCGGTGAGATTTTTGTCTGGGCTGCACGGGCGAGGGCGCCCGCGCCACACTTTCCCCAGGAAGGACGACATGGGCGGATTTAACTTGCAGGAATTGATGTCGCAGGCCAAGCGGCAGTATGAAGTTCTGCAGAAGAAGATGGAGGAGACCGTGGTTGAAGGCTCGTCCGGCGGAGGCACCGTCTTGGTCAAGATGGACGGGCGCAAGCAGGTACTGAGCTTGAAGATTGATCCCGAAGCAGTGAAGAGCGGCGACGTCGAAATGCTACAGGATCTGGTAACCGCGGCGATCAACGGAGCGAGCCGGAAAGTTGATGATGCCATGCAGTCGACCATGGGTGGAATGCTGGGTGGGCTGGGGATTCCGGGGATGTGAGAATTGATAATTGAGTAATTTGGCAATTGAGTAATTGTTTGTGCGATAGCGACTTCAATTACACAATTACCAAATCACACAATTACACAATCACTATGTCTAAATTTGCGGAGCCGATGGCGCGGCTGATCGACGAACTTAAAAAGCTGCCGGGGATTGGCAGCAAGACCGCACAGCGGCTCGGGTTTCACATTCTGCGCTCAAGCGACGAGGATGCGGAGGCGCTCGCCGCCGCGGTGCGCGACGTCAAGGCCAGCCTGCGTCTGTGTTCCATCTGCAACAACATTACGGATGTCGACCCTTGCGTGTACTGCAGCAGCGCCACGCGAAACCAGCGGGTAGTTTGCGTCGTGGAAGAACCTACCAACATCGGTGCCATTGAAAAGACTAAACATTTCAACGGTGTATACCACGTGCTTCATGGGTCGATTTCGCCTTTGCATGGTGTTGGTCCAGAGCAACTGCGCATTTCGAATCTGATGCGGCGGGTCGAAGACAGCCAGGTGGATGAAGTGATTATCGCCACCAATCCGACAGTCGAAGGCGAGGCCACGGCAAACTATCTTTCGGGGAAATTGCGGCGCGCGGGGCTCAAAGTAACGCGGATTGCCATGGGCATTCCGGTGGGCAGCGACATCGAATATGCCGACGAGATCACTATGTTGAAGTCGATTGAGGGCCGTCGGGAATTGTAAGTTTTCCTCCTTTTTCCAAGTCCGCGCGGTGATCAAGGTGTGCAAGAAGTTTTCCTTTCTTAGTGCTTCTCCCGCGGACGAAGAGCCATACGAGCTGAGCGCTACAACGTTATACATCAATCAGTTACATAGGTTTCCATCGAGTTATCAATGATGGCTTGAATTGGAAGGATGTTTGCAGCAGGAAGTAGCGTTTCCGCGTCCTTCTGATTTTTCGGCTGACGCGAGTAGTTGCATCCGAACAGATCTGGCCAAACCGGCCGGAGGCACCTTTCGGCGCCAGCATGCGCCGCGCTGTGATGTAACCGCATCTCAACTCGACGCTACAGGAGCCGGGCCAACCAGCCCGGTTTTCTTTTTTGCTGGCGAAAAAGACGGCCACGGATTTGCACGGATTCCCACGGATTAGAGGTTCCGCTGTTGCTTTCAATTGGAGGCGGCTTCGTTCTCCAGAAAGAAGTTTGGCTCTTCCTCAGCGGGCACGATGCCTTCTGGCAAAACCCCCTGGTTATATTCGGCCATGCGATTTTTCCACTTCAGAAACTCGGTCAGGTTCTGGGGCTCGATTCGGATTTCTACCCGGCGAAGGCTAGCCAACAATAGATTCATCTCATAGCGAAAGCCGGTTGCGGTGCGAAGGTTTTTCGCGGCGGCCTGGAGCAGCCCGATTTTTCGGTTGTGGAACTCGAGCAGTCCCCAGCCAGCGGGCAGTTCTTCCGGACGAAGCATAGCCGCTGGCGTCAGGTAGAAGCGTTCACAGCCCAAGCCGAGTTCCTGCTTGCGGCGGAAGGGCTTGTCGCGATCAGCAAGAAAGTCAGCACGAGAGATTTTGCATTCGACGAGCACGGAGTGGCAGGCTCGCTTCCATCCGATGGCGTCGGGCATTTCACCGCTGAGGCAGGCTTGCTCGGAGAGAATCACTCCGCATCGATACGCCCGCAGCCATGCTACGGCTTTCTGGACTAGTTGAGCGTGGGTCATAGGATGCTTAGGTTGTACTCGCTCACGAGCGAGGAAGAAAGTGCCTCGATAGCTTCTAGCTTCTGGATACTAGCTTTGGCTTCGCGACCCTGAGCGGCCTTACCATGACCGGTCGGCGGTAAACGGTTTCCAGCAGGTGCCGTGCGGCGGCAATGGTTTCGGCTTTACGATCGCGTGGAGAGTAGCCTTGAGCGGCGATTTCAAGGAAGCCATTTTGCTCGCGGACTTCGATGCGCTGAATATGGCCGTTCCCATCCGAGTCGAAGGCGTTCGCGAGCCGTAGAATTCCGGCCAGTTGCACGACAGTTTGGCGCTGTCCTGGCGTCAACCCCACCAGCGCGTTCTGCCCGACTCCTGGCAGCGCACCGCGATGATAGCGCGCGACCAAGCCGGCCAAGCGCAGCCTTTCTTCACTCCAGCTTAGAGGAGGGGTTAACCGCCGGATGAGGCTGAAGGTGGTTTTGTGATGCCCTTTTTCATTCTTGGACCGGCCGACGTCGTGCAGCAAGGCGGCGACTTGCAAAATGGAACGTTGATCTATAGGCTCGGATTCCGCAGGCCGCTTCCGGACGGGCAAACCGTCATACAGCTGAATAGCCAGGCGGGCGACGTGCATCGAATGCTTGAAGTCAGGATCAAGGAAAGACGCCCACAGTTTGAGGCGGCTCAGTGCGGCCTCTTCGATCTGCTTTCCCTGAGGCAACTCCGCCCGCCACGTTTGCCATAGCGATGCGTGGCCCACCATTTTCCCGCGATATTTCTCGATCCTGCGGCTCCGCTCCTCGACGACCCTCGAATGCCAGCGTGCGCGCGTGTCGGCATCCGGAAGGGCTCTTATTCGCAGAGCAGTCGCCCAGAGGACATCGAGGTCGTGAACCTCGCCCAGCAGATCCTGCAATTCTTTAAGATCGTCACTCCACGCTTCGTGTTGCTCCGGCAAAAAATTCTCAACAATGTAGCGGAAGCGTTTCAATCCGATGCGTAGCTGGTGAAACGCGAACTGCGAGCGATTGCGCAGCGCGCGTCGATGTAATTCGTGAGCTTCAGTCCAACGCTCAAGCGCGAGGTGCTTGAACAGAGGGCTTCCCATCCTCATCCGTCCCGCACGGCGAGGCAGGGATGTAATCCATCGCCTCCACTGCTTGCGATCGAATTCCTGCAAGGCCAGCGCGGCCTGCTGCTTGAGTTGCGCCTCATGGCCAGCGAGGAATCGCAGCATTGTGCCGGTCACCAGATCACCGGGATCGCCCAGGTGGTGCACCCACTCCTCCATCACCTGCGCGTCTCGCAGTTCTCCCAATTGGGAGAAGAGCCGCTTCCCTGCCTTCTTCATCTGCTTCCATGCGGGATTCGGATCCATGACGAGAAGGCCGTCGGCTATGGAGCGGCAGCGGCGTAAGGCGACTCGCAGATCATGAACCGGATCGGCCGCAAGATCCACGCCGGTGCGGTCGCATTCTTCCAACACGCGTTCCATCCAGAACGCGAGGCCTGCTTTCTTCGATGCGGTTCTTGCCGTGGCGACGACTGGAGTAGCGGACATTGCTTGGCGGCGCGTGGCCACCGATCATTCTCCTCTGAAATCATTCTCCCTGATTTGGCAGGGTGGGGCTATTGTGCGTGGTTTCCGCCAGATTTTCAATGTCCTACCGAGAACCGCCGCGGCAAACTTGAACCCAAGTCTGTCGGAATCGACCAAGGGATGCGCCCGAAACAGCACCATTTCCCCTTCAGGACTATTACCTCCGTAACATGCGTCCTCTTACCTTCTGAATTAACCTTATAACCGGAGTTTCAGGAGCCAGTATTTCCACCGCCGCTACAACCAGAAGAGAAGATCGGAATGCCTCCGCTCGCGCCTTTATTCATAGCCTGAATATCCTGGTGAAATATGTGCGCCTGTATGGCTTTCAACACAAACGCACGGAGGGACAATTCGAGGTTACCTGGAACGAATTGCAGCATGGCCTTCCCAAAGAAGGCGATGGCGGCTTCCTGCTGGGTGTTTCTGAAAACAGGTTGCTTCTGGACGGTGTGGCTCTGGAGTCGGGACAGGCCGAGCGCAGCTTCGCCCAACTCTTGACCGCCGCTGGTCTGGCCAGCATCCATTTTTCCAAAGGCGTGACAGTCGACGATTTTGCTCGGCTGATCCGGGCCTTTGCCGTCGGCGGCTCCAAAGCCCAGGACGTGGTCAAGCAGATCAAAGACACGTTTGGGGATAACAAGAATTCCACCATTCGGATCAATGAGGTTAAGTTTGTTGCGGCCGATCCAGGCACCGCCGACGTCACTATCGCGGCGCAGATTGCGGCCCAGACTCTGGGTCCCGAATTCAAAGAGTGGTTGAACGATCCGCAGAAACTCCTGCAACTCATTGCTGCGGCGGAAGGCTCGCGCGCTGGCGCCGGTGGAGGAGGGGGTGGCGCACCCATTGGCAGTGTGCCGAATGTAGCGACTGGTGGGGCGGCGAGCAACAATACCGCTGGCGTCGCAACTGAAGGAACCTGGGCTGGTGGAGTTGTGCCGCTTCAGGAAGAAGAAGTTATACAAGCCATCCGGCTGCTGACTAAGTTCGGAGAAGTTGGCGCCGATCCGAACGCGAAGACCGACTTGCTGCAGAGCGAACTGACTCAGGCAGATCCGAATACCAGGCTAAATTTGCAACAACTGCTGGAAAGCCTGGCTGCGAAAAATCCAACGGAAAAGAACGATACGCCTCTTTTGATGAAGGCGGCCGAGCACATGGCGATTCGTTTTGCCATGGAGCGCTTCCAAAAGGGAGACATCAAGGTCAATGCCGTTCACCAGATGCTGGAGCATATGAGCCGGCAAATGGATACTCTGCGGCAGATCCTGAAAGTGCACGAAGACAAAATGAGCAAGGCGGGGATTCTGGTCGAGTCCCACGCCGACATTCTGGACCGCATGTTCTGGGCGGAAGTGCCGGAGGCAGGCAAGAAAAGCGTGCTGCTCTCAAGTGAAGCGCCCTGCGTGCCACCGCGCAACATCCGCCAGTTCATAGACGTTTTGCTGGAGCGTGGCGACAAGGAAGGCGCCAGCGCCATTCTGCAGAATTACTCGAATTGCCTTACCGCCAGAGATGCCGAACCCCGGCGCAAAGCAGCCATCGGATTAAGCCAACTGGCCGACCTGTTTGCCGCTCCGGGAATCGATTTAATCGGCCCCATCGTTCACAAGATTGGTGAAGCTCTGGTTCGAGACCCCGATCCGGAAGTGCAAAGCCTGCTCAGCGCGGCTTTTGTGCGTCTGAGTTCTGAGGCCGGCAATCGCAAGCAGTTTGCCGCATTAAGTGAAGTCTGCGGCGCCATTGAAGGGGTTGCGAAACAGCGCCCCGCCCTGGCCAACGAGTTGCGCCCGCGGATTGGAGTGGAAAATCGCCTGCCCGAGTTCATCGACGAGGCGTTGCGCTTGCCGCAAGTTCCTCCCGATCTGATTCTCGTGCTGCGGCGCACTTCGCAAGCGGCGGTGGAACATCTGGCCGATCGATTCTTCCGCTGCATGCGGCGGGAAGAGTGCGATCGGATGGTGGATATCGCGAACGAACTCGGCCCCACGGGGTTGCAGATAGCGCGGGAAATGTTGCGCACAGGGCCGGTCCGGCAGGCTGCGTCGGTCGTAGGACTCTTAAGCCGCCTCGACGTACCCACGCTGCTCGAATTGTTGCCCATCCGGCTGCGCGAATGGAACCGCTTTTATCACGATATTGTGGTACGCCAGATTGCCTATGGCGCGGCTCCCGATCGCGGGCGAACTTTGCTGGAGATTCTGGAGCATCTCGACGCCATGGTTCTGCCTCAAGCCATCGATGAGATTGGCATGAGCGGTGACCGCACCACGGTTCCGCCGCTCATGGTAATGGCGGAAGCCGGCGAAGCGCAGGGACGGTCGGCCATCATTCAGATCAAAGCGGTGGAGTCCTTGGGAAGGCTGCGCGAACCCGAATCGATCTCCGTGCTTCGCAGCCTGCTCGAAACTAAAAAGATGTGGAAGTGGTCGAATCATCGTGAACTGCGCATCGCAGCCGCGCAAGCCCTGGCCAAGATTGATCCGCGTTACGCCAGCCAGGTGATGACGGACAGCGGCTTGGCGCCGGGCGAACTGGCGATTGCACCATTGGATGCTGCTCCGGCCTGTCCCTGGGTGCGGCAGCGGCGCTACGAACGAATCGTTCTGAGAAAATCGCTCTCGGCCATCATCAGCAGTTCGTGGGGGAAATCCAGCATCTCGCTTCGCGAGCTGAGTTTAGGCGGCGGGATGGGCACGAAAGAAGATAACCTCCGCGTCGGCTCGGAAGCCAGCATCGATATTTCGACGGGCGTCCGCCACATTCGCGGGCAGGTTCTACTTCGCCGCGCCCGCGTAAACGAAGTCGGATTTGAAATTGTGAACACGGACATGGAAAGCCGCTTGCGCTTGCGCGGAATCCTGATGGAGGCCGTGGAGCGCGCTCCTGAAGTCAAAAGCGGCGAGTGGAGAGGCGAACGTAAGGTCTGACGTTCGGTGATCTGACAAACAAAAAGCCCCAGCTCCATCGAGCCGGGGCTTTTCACTTCGCAAGAAGCCTTCTACTTCACCTTGGCAAAGATGATCACTAGCGTGTAGAGCGCCAAAGACTCGATCAGAGCCAGTCCAAGAATCAGCGCCAGCTGAATTCCCGGTCGAGCCGCAGGATTGCGAGCCAAACCTTCCGCGGCGGCAGCCGTGGCCTTGCCCTGCGCCAGAGCGCAAATGCCAGAAGCGAAAGCCATGGAAAATCCGGCGGCGATTGCCACCCAGTTGACTCCGCCAGCGGCGGCTTCCCCGCCCTGCGCGAATACAGGAACGGCAAAGCACAACAGCGAAAGCACCATGAACAGATTACTCAGTTTACGCATCGTGTTTCTCCTCGACTATGAATTACCGCCAGTGGGTGGTTGACGTCATACCTTGCAGACGCCCTCACGCTGAACGGTGGACAACTCAAACATCGAACTGAATCTAAATTTGACGCTTCCCCGACAGTCTAGTGCTCTTCCGCCACGGCGCCGGCCAGATATACCGTCGTCAGCAAAATGAAGATGTACGTTTGCAGCAATGACACGCCGATGTGCAATCCCAAAAACGCGATTGGCACTCCGATCGGAACCAGCGAAAAGAAGACCAGCGTGACCATGTCGCCGGCGAACATGTTGGCGTAAAGACGGATGGTGAGCGAAAGCATGCGCGCAAGATGACTGATCAGCTCAATGGGAATCATCAGCGGCGCCAGCGCGGGCATGGGTCCCGCGAAGTGCTTCAGGTAGGCGATTCCCGAATGCTTGAACCCCTGCGTCTGGTAATAGACAAAGGCGCAGATCGCGCATCCCAGGGGAACGACTGGCACGGCAGTAGGCGATTCAAAGCCCGGGATTACGCCGATCAGGTTGCAGATCAGAATGAACAGACCGAGCGCCATCAGAAAGGGTGTGAAACCTTCGCTGTGATGGCCGATGATTTCGTGGCTCTGTCCTTCAACGAACCCGTGAGCGCCCTCGAAGATGTGCTGCAACGCGCCCGGCTTGTCGACGGAAAGCCGCGACCGCACCATGACAAATACGATAACGAGAAACATAAATACCAGAAGCTCCATCGCTACTGAATTAGGGATGGGCGCATCCGGATATTTAGGTTCAATGTGAAGCATCCGCAGCAGCCCAGCGACTGGGCCAGCGAAAAATTCATTCAAGAATGCGGTAAACCAGAGTTGTTCGTGCATGAGACAGCTTCTAGCTCTCTAGGTTTTATTTACAATCCTCGCGCCAGGGCCACATAAACTTCGTACGCCGCTTCGCAGGCAATGCCCCCTACGGGCAGGAAAAGGCCCGCAAAGAGCCCATAAAGACTCGCGGGGGAAACACTGAATATAGCATAGGCGGCCGCGGCCATCAAAAAGTAGCGGACCAGAAATCGAAACACGATTCCGCCACTCGATTGTCTGTACGCGGTCTGCGTGGCGCGATCCGCCAGCGCGGACACGACCCGCTCCAGCCAATGAAAGTTGAGGTAGGCGATGGCGCAGCCGCAGGCAAACCCAAGTGCGATGCGCCAGCCAAATCGCAACCATCCCACGGCACTGAGAATAAGAGCCAGCACCACCATGAAGCGCGGGATGCGGGTCAGAGCGCCTGAATAGAACGACTCGGCACGGCTTTCCCCGTCTTCGGTCATGAATTGTTGGAGTCAGAAGAGGTGACTGTCCGGATCAGTTCCACGAAGCCGGCAACAATGCCCAGAATCAGCCCGGCCAAATACAGCCACGTCGTATGCAGCCAATGATCGAGGGCCAAGCCAATCAGCCATCCGGCGACAGTAGCCGCCGGGAAAATGAAAGCCAACTGGCTATAGTTCGCCAGTTGCACCAGCATGCTCTTCTTTCGAGGAGGATCGTTTTCGCCGGGAGACATAAATCGCAGACTTTCCAAACCAGATGCAGCAAGCTGCGTCTCTGCAGCGAATGTAGAGGCTTTGCTTGCAACGTCTCCCACTCTAACCCAGGTTCATCGACCAAGCCACCAATCGGATGAACCGCTCGGGGAAGACGCCGATGACGACGGTGGCGAACGCGGTCACTCCAAGCGCGACGCGCATGCCGACGCTGATCGGAAGCCGGGATTTCTCCAGGGCCTCGCTCATGAACATGGCATTCGCAATCCGCATGTAATAATACAGTCCAAAAACCGCGTACAGCACGCCCAGGGAGGCCAGCACATAGTGCCCGCTCTCCATCAGGCTCAGGAAAATGAAATACTTCCCGTAGAAGCCGGCCAGAGGCGGAATCCCGGCAAGCGAAAGCAGGAAAATCAACATCAGAACGGCTTCGGTCGGGGCCCTTGAGAAAAGTCCGGCAATGTCGTCAATCTCGTCGCCGATCACGTTCCGCTGCCGCAGCGAGGTGACCACGGCGAACGCTCCCAGATTCATGAAAGTGTAGACCAGCAGGTACAGCAAAATACCTTTGAAGCCGTCGAAGAACGCGGGAGCCGGATACTCCACGGATGCCAAGGCAACCAATCCCAACAGCATGTAACCGACGTGCGCTATCGAAGAGTAAGCCAGCAGGCGCTTCAGATTGTTCTGCGTAAGCGCCGCCAGATTGGCGCCGGTCATGGTGATGATCGAAACAAAAATCAGCAGAGGCACATACACCGTTCGCAACGGATATAAGCCCCACAAAAAGATGCGCAACAGCATCGCCCAGGCCGCCGCCTTTACCGCTACCGACATAAATCCCGTGACGCTGGTCGGCGCGCCCTCGTAGGCGTCCGGTAGCCACTGATGGAAAGGGATGGCGGCAATCTTGAAGAACAGTCCAGTAGCCGTGGTGAGCAGCGCAATCACTGCAACCGGACTCACATGATTCGAGTTCTGCAGCACCTGTTGGGTAAGCATTTGCCTGATCCCCCCCAACTGCGTGCTGCCAGTCATGCCGTAAAGGAGGGACAGGCCGTAAGCGAAGATTCCCGACGAAAATGCCCCCAGCAACAAATATTTCAGAGCCGCTTCGTTGGAGCGGCGATCCGTGCGCAGAAATCCGACCAGCACGTAGGTGGAGATTGCCATCAACTCAAGGCCAATGAAGGTCAGCACGATGTCGAAGCTCGATGCCATGCACATCATACCGACCACGGAAAACAGGATCAGCGAATAGAACTCGCCGTGGTTTTCGTGTTCGATCTCAAGGTAACGAACCGACATCAGGATGGAGATGCCCGCTCCGGCGAGAAACAGATAATAGAAATAGATAGAGAAGTGGTCCAGTACCATGGACTGGACGAAAGCAAACTCAAGTGAGCGGCCAACCTTGGCAGCTTCAAATTGCGCAAACTGAATCTTCATTACCCCGGCGGCGGAAAAAAGCACGCCTACGAACGCTGTCACCGCGTTCGTCCACTTCCACTCCGGCGGGATCATTAGATCGATCAGCAGAATTCCCAGCGCGAACACCGTGAGTAGGACAATGGGTAGGGACAGCAGATAGTCCGTGCCGGTGAAGTATTGTGACATGCCAGGCACTTATTTCGTCCCCTTTGCGTCAGCGGAAGCAAGCGGAACGGCAAGGGCCGCTGTGTCCGGCGCGACCGGCCTCTGTGGTTGAGCCGATGCATTCACCGCCCCGCCGATCCCCGGATAATCGGGCCGAACTGTGAGCACAAGCTGGTTCACCGGCTGCTCCAGAATCTGGAAAAACGGCTTGGGATAAAGCCCGATCCAGAATGCCATGATGAGCAGCGGTGCAAACGTCAGCACCTCGCGCGGCGTCAGGTCATGCAGCTTTTCATTCTTCGGATTGGTTACGGTTCCGAAGAACACTCGCTGATACAGCCAGAGCAAGTAGGCTGCAGCCAAAATCACGCCCGGCACAGCCCACGCCGCCCACTTCCAGTTTTCCATAAACGTGCCCTGCAAAATCGTGAACTCGCCGACGAAGCCGTTCAGCAGGGGCAGTCCCATGGAAGACAGGAACATGATCATCGTGATCGTGGCATAGAGAGGCATCACATTCGAGATGCCGCCGTATTCGGAAATCTCGCGCGTATGTCGCCGTTCGTAGAGAATGCCGACGATCAAGAACAGTGCGCCAGTCGAAATGCCGTGGTTGATCTGCTGCAGCACCGACCCGCTCAGCCCTGCCGGATTTAGCGCAAAAATGCCCAGCGTGCAGAAACCCAGATGGCTGACCGACGAATAGGCCACGAGTTTCTTCATGTCCTTCTGCATCAGCGAAACCAGCGCGCCGTACACAATTCCGATAATGGAGAGAAAAATCATCCAGAAGCGCACCTTCGGGTGCATGACTACATCAGGAAAGAACGGCAAGGCGAATCGGATGAAACCATACGTCCCCATTTTCAGCAGAACGCCGGCTAGGATGACTGAGCCTGCGGTAGGCGCTTCCACATGGGCATCCGGCAGCCAGGTGTGGAACGGGAACATCGGCACCTTGATCGCGAACGCCACGAAGAAAGCCAGAAACAGCACGATGGCAAACGTCGAACCGTACGCCGGGTCGTGGAAGATATGCGGAGCGGTCTTGTAGAGTGCCTGAATGCTGAACGTGTACTCGCCCGTTTGCCGGAAGTTGTAAAAATACAGAAACAGTACGGACAGCAGCATCAGCACCGAACCAAGCAAGGTGTACAGGAAGAACTTAATCGCTGCATAAAGCTTGCGCGGACCGCCCCAGATACCGATCAGCAGGTACATCGGCACCAGCATGGCTTCCCAGAAAACGAAGAAGAGAAAGAAGTCCAGCGCCATGAAAACGCCGAGCATCCCGGTCTGCAACACCAGAAACCAGATGTAATATTCCTTGACCCGGTTCTCAATCGCGCTCCACGACGAGAGGATGGAGATCCATCCCAGCAGCGTGGTGAGCATGATCAGCAGGAACGAAATGCCGTCGATGCCAAGCACGTATCCGGCGCCGATGGAGGGAATCCAGTTATTCGGCACACCCTCCATGAACTTGAATCCAGGCTCGAAGCGCTGCGCCCAGAACCACGGCACCAGCGGAATCGAGACCAGTAGGCCAGCCAAAGAGAAGAGGTTCGCAATCCAGCGAATAGCGTCCTTTTGCTCTTTCGGAACAAATATGAGCAGGAGAGCGCCGACGAGTGGCGTGAATAAGATGATCGAGAGAATATGGCTTTGCATAAAAGCAGTTCTCAGTTACTTTGTAGCGCCGCCGTCCCGGCGGCTGTCGTGGGGGCGTCCTCGCCCACACTTCCGAGGGCGAGACGCCTTCGGGACAGCCGGCACGATGCCGGCGCTACAAGAGCTACGTCGCGAAGCGCCGCATTAGGTATCGCAACAGAAGATAGCCTATTGCGAGCAACGCCAAAGAGCCAACGGACAGCCAGAACCACAATGACAGGCCCAACATCAAACAGACGAAGTACACCAAGCCAACAACCATCACCAGGGCATACCCTTGCACCAGGCCCCATTGCAGTAGACGGATCGGGTATGACATCACTCGTGACAGCGTAGCCGGCCCATTAACCAGCAAACGGTCGATAATCCACTTGTCCCACCAATTCGTAAGCGTCCCGAACGCGCGCGTGGTCCATCCTGCGCCGTTAACTAGTCCATCGATCACGTGCGAATCGAACCATGACGATGCTTCGCCCAAACCCATCACGCCGAGGCGCGAATCTCCGACCTTGCGCCTGCCGGTGAAAGCGTAGTCGTAGCCTTCGTCGACGTAATACTTGTTGTAGAGCACATCATAGAGCGGAGGCGCCGCAGCCGCGATAGGCTCGACGTAACCCTTGTCGGCTTCACGATATGCTCGCCAAGCCATGCCCCACCCAATCACGGCCGCGCCGACCGAGAGGAACATCAATCCGTATTCGATCGGGCTGGTGTGTTCTTCTTCCTTCTCGCCGGCGGCAAGCTGAGCGGTCTTCCCTTCTTCTTGAAAAACCCTGGCCTCATGGGCAAATACCGGCTCCAAAAACTTCGCAAAACGATCGGACCCGCCGAGGCTGTGTGGCCAACCGAGCCAGCCAGCGCAAACGGCACAGACCGCCAGAATAACCAGCGGCACCGTCATCGACTTCGGAGATTCGTGGATGTGATGCTCCACCTCGTGACTCATCCGAGGTCGGCCATGAAAAGTCAGAAACATGAGCCGGAACATGTAAAAGGCCGTCATCAAAGCGGTGATGAACCCAATGAACCAGAGCAGGCGATAGGCGCCGCCTTCCGAAGACCATGCCTGCCAGAGAATTTCGTCCTTGGAAAAAAACCCCGCAAACGGCGGAATGCCGGCAATCGCGAACGTAGCAATGAACATGGTCCAATGCGTGATAGGAATGCGCTTGTGGAGATCGCCCATGTTGCGCATGTCCTGCTCGCCGCTCATAGCGTGGATTACCGATCCTGATCCGAGGAATAAGAGCGCTTTGAAAAAAGCATGCGTGAAAACATGGAACACGCCAGCAGAAAACGCGCCAACGCCGAGCGCCAGAAACATGTATCCCAATTGCGAGACCGTGGAATATGCCAGCACACGTTTGATGTCGTTTTGCACCAGTCCAATCGACGCGGCGAAAATTGCAGTCAGCGCGCCGATGATCGCAACTGTCTTCATCGAGGTTGGGGCCAACACAAAAAGCGCATTTGATCGCGCCACCATATAAACGCCCGCGGTCACCATGGTCGCGGCGTGGATCAGGGCGGAGACTGGCGTGGGGCCCTCCATGGCGTTGGGGAGCCAAACGTAGAGCGGAATCTGTGCCGACTTTCCGCAAGCGCCAACGAACAAGAGCAGTGTCGCAGCGGTAATGATCGGATCGCCAATAGCAAAATGACCACTGCGCGCCGCATGCGTGACCTCGGTGAACCGCAACGATCCGAAGTACCACGCGATAGTAAACATGCCAAGCAGAAATCCGGCGTCACCAATTCGGTTTACGATGAAGGCCTTATTCGCCGCGGTGCTGGCGGAATGCCGATGGAAATAAAATCCGATTAGCAAGTACGAGCACAGGCCCACGCCTTCCCAGCCCACGAACATCAGCGCGTAATTGTTCCCCAGAATCAACGTGAGCATGGAGAACATGAACAGGTTCAGGTATCCGAAGAAGCGGTAGTATCCGCCCTCGTGCGCCATGTAGCCGGTCGAGTAAATGTGGATGAGGGCCCCGACGCCGGTTACGAACAAAAGCCAAATGGCGGAGAGCGGATCGAGCAGGAAGCCTACGTCGGCCTGGAATGCAGCTGGCTTCCCGTCGCGCATCACGTAGTTCATGTGGCCGGTGTCTGTCCCCAGCCAGGTGTAGACAATGGTTTGGTAAGGCTTGCCGGGATTGCTGTGAGCGTAATCCGTGTATTGCCAGACCGCGCCACACGCGAACAGGAACGCCAGGACCACGACGCCGACACAGACCGCGTTGACGGTCGCCTTCTGCAGTTTGCGGCCAAAGAAAAACATCATCGCCGCGCCGAAAGCCGGCAGAAGTGGAATCAGCCAGATGTGGTCTAAGAAAAACATGTCGTTGGTCGTTGGTCCTTCGTCGTCCGCTACTAGGTACTAGCTCCTGGCTACCACTTCAACAAGTCCACCTCGTCCACGTTCACCGTTTCCTTGTTGCGGAAGAAGGCGATCAGAATTCCCAGCCCTACCGCCGCTTCCGCGGCTGCATCGGTGATTACGAAAATTGCAAATACCTGTCCATGCAATCCCCATATACGAGAAAAAGCCACCAGGTTCAAGTTGACTGCATTCAGAATCAGTTCGATCGACATCAGAATGATGACCACGTTCCGGCGGGTCAGCACGCCAATCACGCCCAGTATGAACAGGGCCGCTGCCACCACCAGGTAATGTAAGGTTCCAATTGGAGCCATAAAGAGCTTCAAGCTTCTAGCCTTCGGCTTCCAGCTAGAAGCTAGGAGCCAAAAGCTAGCAGCGGTTTTTCAAATCCTTTTCTTAGCCATCACCACTGCGCCGATAATCGCCACCAAAAGCAGCAGCGACGCAATCTCAAACGCGAACATATATTGGCCGTAAAGCATCAGGCCGATCTGTTGGGTGTTGTTGTTCTCCAGTGGTGGAGCGATATGATAAGGAAACAGCTTCTTGCCCTTCACGTACACCACAACGAACAGCGCACCCAGTGCGATCGCGGCCAGAAACCCCACCACCCATTGCCGGTTGAATTGCTCTTCTTTTTGCGAACGCTCGAGGTTCACCAGCATGATCACAAACAAGAACAGCACCATGATCCCGCCAGCATAGAGAATGATCTGGACGCCGGCGACGAACGGTGCATAGAGCATTAAGTAAAGCCCGGCTTGCGCCAGTAGCCCGAAAATCAGCGCCAGAGCAGAATGCACCGGGCTCTTGCGCGTGATGACCAGAACCCCGCTCACCAAGGTAAGCCCGGACAATAAATAAAAGAAGAACGTGGTGGCTACGGGCTGCATGCCGGGCTGAACAATCTGCTGCATACTAGAGCACCACTCCCAAAATAGCCGTCAGGATGAGCACGCCGATTCCGATCGGCAACAGCACCTTCCATCCAACTTTCATGAGTTGATCGAAGCGGTAGCGCGGGAACGTGGCGCGATACCAGATATACAAATACATAAAGCCCGCGACCTTGGCCACGAACCAGAAAATGTCCTGAATGCGGTCGCGCACCGGAGGCGCAAACAATATCAGGCCGATCAAACCGAGCACGGCGCCGAATCCCGCCAAGCCGATGGTCTGCACCCAGAAATAAGGATGCTTCGGCATGCGACGAACGCCCACGAAAGCGATAGCTGCAAGTCCAAGGAAACTCAATCCCGGAAAAAGTGAGAACACCAGGTCCCACGTCTCGCCCGCCAATGCGTTCGGGAAAGGCCGGTACCATCCGCCGAGCCACAAAGTCACCGCAATCGACGATACCGCGATCATCGCGGCGTATTCGCCGAGCATGAACAGCGACCAGCGCAAGCCGCTGTATTCGGTGTGGAAGCCGGCAGTTAATTCCGATTCCGCCTCCGGCAGATCAAACGGCGCTCGATTGGTTTCCGCAACCATGGCGATCGCGAAAATTCCGAATGCAATAAAGCCCAGCGGAAAAAATTTGAAGAGGAACCAAACATGCTGCTCCTGCTGCGCCTGGACGATGCCAATCATGCTCAAGGTACCCGTTCCCGATGAGGCGGCACTAACTCCATAAGGCCCGAGGCCGTGAAGGCTGGTCATTAGCACCGCAGAAACGACGGCCATCCCCATGGCTACCTCGTAGGAAACCATCTGCGCGCTGCTTCGGAGTGCGCCGATCAGCGGGTAATGCGAGTTCGACGCCCAACCCGCCATCACCACTCCCAACACGCTCAGCGACGAAACCCCGAGCATGAAGAGAATCCCAATATTCAAATCCGTAATGGCGTGGGTCGGACCAAAGGGGATGACGATATACACCGCGAACGAAGCGCACAGGATGATCAGCGGTGCGATCCAGAAGACAAACTTGTCGGCTTCCGACGGGATGATGTCTTCCTTGGTCATCAGCTTGATGGCGTCCGCGATTGGCTGTAGGAGGCCGTGCGGGCCGACGCGCATGGGGCCGAGGCGAATCTGAAAATGCGCCAGCGCTTTGCGCTCCAGCCAGTTCATCGCCATCACTGCGACCGAGACGCCGCCGAAAACGATCATGATGTAGACGAACGCCCAAAACACATTACCCGCCTGCCCTGGGGTCGTATTGCTGCTGAGATAGGAAGTGATGTAATCGAGCATCAGCGATCCACCTCGCCCAGCACAATGTCCAGTGTGCCAATGACGGCGATGACGTCGGCGACCAGCGCTCCGCGCACCATAATGTCCAATGCCTGCAGGTTCACAAACGATGGCGGTCTCACACGCACGCGATAGGGTTGCGTCGATCCGTCGCTGACGATGAAATATCCGAGTTCACCTTTGGGGGCTTCAATCGAATGGTAGATTTCGCCGACAGGCGGCTTTATCACCTTAGGAACCTTCGCCATAATCGGGCCTTCGGGAATTTTCTCGACTGCTTGCCGGATGATGCGCAGCGACTGCCGCATTTCTTCCATACGCACGGTGTACCGGTCGTAGGTGTCGCCGTTTGTCCCAATCGGAATTTCGAAATCGAAGTCGGAGTAAGCCGCATAAGGCTGAGCTTTGCGCAGATCCCACTTGACTCCACTAGCTCGCAACACCGGGCCGGTGACGCCGAGCGCGATGGCGTCCGCGCGGGATATCACACCGACGTTCTTCGTTCGCTCTAGCCAGATGCGATTCGTTGTCAGCAGTTCCTCGTATTCGTCGATCTTGGGAGGAACGAAATCGAGGAACTTGATTACGTCACGCTCAAAGCCTTCATAAGTCTCGTACTGGCAGCCGCCGATGCGGAACGCATGCGTGGTCAGGCGCGCGCCACAGTACTTTTCAAAAATCTTGAGAATCTCTTCCCGGTCGCGGAAGGTGTAGAAAAGCGGCGTCATGGCGCCGATATCGAGAGCATGCGTGCCCAGCCAAAGCTGATGGCTCGCCAGCCGGTTCAGTTCAGTGAGAATTACCCGGATATATTTTGCCCGTGGCGGCGCTTCAATGTTGAGAAGTTTTTCGACCGCTTCGCAATAGCCCAACCCGTTCGAGACCGCAGCCACATAATCCATGCGGTCAACGTAGGGATTGAACATGGTGTAAGTACGATTCTCGGCAATTTTCTCCACGCCGCGATGGAGATAGCCGATCACGCATTCAGTACCCAGAACCTGCTCGCCGTCCAGTTTGAGAATTACGCGCAGCACTCCATGAGTTGCCGGATGCTGCGGCCCCATATTGATGACGAGCTCGTTGCTATCGAGAAAAGTCTTGTCGGGCTCACCGAGTTCCAGGTGTGAAAGATACTTTGTGGCCTCGGCCGTCTTCGGGTCAGGCGTTTTCGGGTCAACCATGGTCCGGTCGCTCATGATTATTGGCCGCTCTCGATCCCCAGGTTAGCCTTCACCCATTCCTGATCCTGTTGAATGATTCCGTAGTCCTTGCGAAGCGGATAACCCTTCCAACCATCGGGCAGCAGGATGCGTTTTAAATCCGGATGCCCGGCGAAACGAATACCGAACATGTCGAAAACTTCACGCTCCAGCCAATTGGCGGTCGCCCAGATCGGCACGGCGCTGGGAACGCTCTCGCCGTCCGAAATCATGATTTTCACCCGAATGCGTTCGTTTCGAGGGAACGAATACAGAATCCACAGGACATCGAACTGCTTTTCCCGCTCGGGATAGTGCACCGCGGTGATATCCACGCAGTAGTCGAACTTTTCGCGGTCGCGCAGAACCTGCAGCAACTCGGAAACAATCGAGGGCTCCACGATCATGTAGTTCTGGCCGAGATAGCTGTTGGCTTCGCGAATGCCCGAGCCATATTGCCCTTTGAGCGTGCCAATCATCGGAGAATCCCACGGAACGGGAGCAGGACCAGCAGGCTTGGCCGGCGGCGCGGGCACGTGACCGGCAGCCGATTTCGGCTCACCGCTCGGCGGCGCGACGGGTTTGGTTTCTTCAGGCATAGGTACGAAGGCACAGACCTCCGGCTCGGCAACAGCTTAGGAGAACGTTAACTTCTAACAGCTTGCTAGTACCGTGTCAACGACGAGCGCGAATATCCCCGGAACCCGCCACTTCATGTTCGCTTAACTGCGGACTGGTGCGACTCGATGAGGTCACGAATGCGCTGCGCGTCCGCCTTGCGGTGGCCGTGGCTGGTGATCGGGTCCGTACCACCGCTCGACTCGATGCGTATCTCGGACCACAGAATCCCCGTTGAAATCCGGACTGAAGCGACCTGGGCGATAGCAATGCTTTCTTCGTTGCTGCCGAAAAAGCGCGGTTTCACCTTGCTCACGTGCAACGGATTCACCACGATGCGAGTCGGAAAAAGCAGGTTCCCTCTGGTCCAGCGGCTGGCGACAAAAGTCTCTCCATCGGGAGTCGGGTTAGTCATAAGTGAACACAACTGGCTGAGACGATGAACATCGCGGCACGAAACTCCCCTGACTGATTGCTAATTGCTTGAGGGCTAAGTGCGGTTTTTCTACACCCACTCCAGCGCTCCCTTTCCCCATATCCAGATATAGCCGACAATCAGGATGCCAAGAAAGATGAGCATCTCCAGCAACCCGAATGTGCCCAGGGCCTTGAACTTCACCGCCCAGGGAAACAGGAAAATGGTTTCCACGTCGAATACCACGAACAGAATGGCGATAATGTAATAGCGGACGGTGTAACGTCCCCGGGCGCTGTCGATGGGATCGATGCCGCACTCGTAAGGCATTAACTTCGTCCGGTTAGGATTGTCCGGACGAATCAGCTTGGCGATCAGCAGCGTAATCGGGATCAGTACGCCGACCACCGCGACGAAGATAAAGAGTGGAACGTAGTTTTGCGGCATCGGGCCTCAGATTTCAGTTGCGATTGAAAACTTTGAAGCAGTTTATAGTACCGCCGAGAGCCGCTGGCTTCAAGGACTCTCGTCACTGGCTTGTTTATAATCGATCTTCTGTCTTTTATCTCTGCGGATCAAAGGAAACCATTGGCACTCGACGAGAACATTTACAAATTGCGGCTGGAAAAGCTGAAGCAGATTGAAGCGCTCGGGCAGTTGGCGTATCCGACGAAGTATGAATTCACGCACACGATTCCCGTAATTCTGGCGGATTATTCGGCAAAATCAGCCGAGGAACTGGAAAATCCGCGAGTCAACGTACGGGTCGCCGGACGCATTATGGCCATCCGGTTGATGGGTAAGGCCGGGTTCGCGCATCTGCAACAAAACGGCCAGAAATTGCAGATCTACGTGAAGAAAGACGCGGTCGGTGAAAAAGGATTTGAACTTTACAAACTGCTTGACCTCGGCGATCACATTGGGGTCAGCGGATATTTATTTCGTACACGCACCGGCGAACTCAGCATTCACGTCGAAGAGATCACGTTCTTGTCCAAGGACCTGCTGCCGCTACCCGAGAAATGGCATGGCCTGACCGATGTTGAGTTGCGGTACCGGCAGCGTTATGTCGACCTGTTCATGAATCCCGAAGTGCGCGAAGTATTTCTGAAGCGCAGCAAACTGGTGCAATCCATGCGGCGGTTTCTCGACGCGCACAACTTCATCGAAGTCGAGACCCCGATGATGCAGCAGATTGCAGGCGGCGCGGTCGCCAAGCCGTTTGTCACCCATCACAACACGCTGGACATGGATTTGTATCTCCGCATTGCACCGGAGCTTTATCTCAAGCGGCTGACTGTCGGTGGATTCGACCGGGTTTATGAGATCAACCGCAACTTCCGCAACGAAGGCCTTGGCTGGCGCTGGAATCCCGAGTTCACCATGCTCGAGTTCTATCAGGCGTACACGGATTATCGCGGTGTCATGGATCTCACTCAGCAACTGATCGAGCAGGCTGCGATTGATGTGAACGGCATTACGAAATCCAAGTGGGGCGAAGTCGAGATCGACTGGGCCGGCTCCAATTGGCGGCGCATGACCATGCGCGAAGCCATCATTTACTACTGGCCGGAGGCTGCTGGAGCGAAGCCGGAGATGTCTAACTTCAGCTCTCATGATTCCGTGAAGGCGCTGGTGGCAAGATTCAACACCGCTCATTCACACGTCGCTTACGATCCCAACGAGCCTGTAGGAAAGACAATCGCAAATCTGTTTGAGGCGACCGCCGAGGAACAGTTGATTCAGCCGACGATCATCTACGAGTTCCCCACCGCGGTCTCGCCGCTCTCCAAGCAAAAAGCGGACGAGCCCGACTGGACCGAGCGCTGGGAGATTTTCGCCGGAAAAATGGAAATTGCCAATGGCTTTAGCGAACTCAACGATCCCGAGGACCAGCGACGCCGTTTCGAGCAGCAACTCAAGGAACGCGAGCGCGGCGACGAAGAGGCTCATCAAATGGACGAGGATTACATTCGCGCGCTCTCTTACGGCATGCCGCCAGCAGGCGGGGTCGGCGTGGGCGTGGATCGGCTCGCGATGCTCTTGACGGATTCCCACACCATCCGCGACGTGATTCTGTTCCCGCTGCTGCGGCCGGAAAAAGCAGCCGCCGTGGAGGACACGAAGGAATAGACTGTCTCGCGAAGGTTCAAGCTGTTCTTGTGCCGGCAAAATAATAGATTCTTCGCTTCGCTCAGAATGACAGCCGACTTTGTTCTTGTGACCGATCTCCGCGATTCGAACACAGCGTGTTGAGCATGAAGAGTTGTCTAATCCTGCTTCTCTACGCAGTCCCGCTGTTTGCGCAAAGCAACAGCGGAGAGTTGCGGCTCAAGGTGATCGATCCCGGCGGTCTTGGGGTGAGAACGGCGGTTCAGATTTCGAGCAAGGCGAATCGGTATCGAAATACTCTGACGACCAGCGATCAGGGCAGTTTGGACGTACAGCGCTTGCCTTACGGCCTCTATCAGCTCGAAATTCGGCAGCCCGGCTTTGCGGGCATATCCGAATCTATAGAGATTCATTCCTCGATTCTGACCGAACACACAGTCCAACTTAAGTTGCCCACGGTGAATGAGTCAGTCACGGTGAGCGCGGCCAACACCTTGATCGATCCCGATCAAGCTGGCTCAGTGAATCAGATCGGCTCCGATCTTATTCAGAACCGGGTCAGCTCGATTCCTGGCCGTTCCCTGCAGGATTTGGTAAATTCGCAGCCCGGCTGGCTATACGAAGGCAATGCCGTCCTGCACCCACGCGGCTCGGAATATCAGACACAGTTTGTGATCGATGGCATCCCGCTGACGGATAATCGCTCGCCCAGCTTTGGACCTGCAATTGATGCAGACGATGTGCAATCGATGAGCATTTATACTGCGGGGATTCCCGCGGAATACGGCCGCAAGATGGGCGGCGT
>Ga0210383_10000696_pt1 | contig 30703 bp, 29 predicted proteins | sample IncBWC14OmetaG_FD_160072 | JGI IMG/M metagenome (GOLD analysis project Ga0210383, IMG submission 160072) | Forest soil microbial communities from Barre Woods Harvard Forest LTER site, Petersham, Massachusetts, United States - Inc-BW-C-14-O ... | reverse complement strand
TGCTGGGGCTCGAGCAGATCGGCATGAGCATCACCGACGGCTACGCCCCCAAGCCCGAGCAGTCCACGCTCGCGCTCATCGCCCACCACCCGCAGGCGATCTACTTCGGTACCCGCCAGGGGCGCCTGCTTGCTGACGGCTCACCCGACGACCTCATCCGCGGCTCAAACCGCGACCCCTCGCTGTTCGGCGAGATCGCCGACGAGGACCCGCCTGAGGGGGCTGTGGAAGCGGAGGACGAGCCGGCGATGGCCGGTTAAAGCCGTATCACTTCTTCTCGTAGTGGTAGCGAGCCTGTAGCACTACGAGATCTTTATCGAGCACCTGATAGACGAGCCGGTGCTCCTCGGTGATGCGCCGCGACCAGGCGCCGGCAATCCCGTACTTGAGCATCTCCGGCTTGCCGATCCCGTCCGTTGGGTTACGCAGTGCGTCATCGAGCAACCGGTTGATGCGTTTGACGAGCGCACGATCTGTCCGCTGCCAGTAGGTGTAGTCCTCCCAGCCCTGCGGGGTAAAGACGAGCCTCACGCCCGATCGAGCTGGTGCTCGGCTATTTCCCCGCGCCCCGCCGCCTCGGCGGCATCGAGCAGTCGACGCGCGTTCGGCGGCGAGCGGAACAGATAGGCGGTCTCTTGCCAGGCGGCGTAATCGTCGGCCGACATAAGCACAGCGTTGCCGCGCTTGGACGTAATCTCGATTGGCGCGCGATCGTCGTTGACCTGCTCAATCAGCGGGAACAGCGCCCGTCGCGCCTCGCTAGCTGTAATCGCCATCGCCCTCCCCTTTCATTCGGTACAAGATATCGTACCATACGTTGGCCGAGCCAAGCTTCGCCACGCCGAAGCTCAAGAGATCACACACAAGACCGTCTGATGCGACCCGCCCGGCCGGATGTAATGCTTGCTTGCGAGGCGGAAAATACTTATATGTGAGCGATGACCGGACCGACTTCGAGCGACTGTTCAGAGAGAACTACGATGCCGTCTACCGCTTCGTCGCGCGACGGATCCCGCCGGATGCGACGCAGGACATCGTCGCGGAGACGTTCTTGGCTGCTTGGCGACGCCACGGGGAGCTGCGCGGAGATATGTTGCCGTGGCTGCTCGGTGTCGCTCGTCGGGTGAGCGCCAATCATCTTCGCGGCAACGCGCGACGCCGCGCGCTGGACGACCGTCTGAGCGAACAGCGTCCTGAGAGCTCGCACCACGATCCGGAGGGGCCGTCGCGTATCGCGCTGGCCCTCGCGAAATTGAGCGAGCGTGACCGGGAAGCGCTCATGCTAGTCGCCTGGGACGGCCTCGAGCATCGTGTGGCCGCGACGGTCATGGGCTGCAGCAGGACGGCATTCACCGTGCGAGTGCACCGAGCCCGCCGCAAGCTCGAGCTCGTGCTGGCCGCAGACGGACACGCCACCATCACCATCGAGGAACAAGCGAGGTCACTGTCATGACAAACGACAAGTCAGATGTCATGGCCACCATGGTGGCCTTTGACCCAGCCGCCGGCCGCATCCCCGATGAGGCAGGACGCGAGGAAGTTTGGCGAATCGTTGCGAGCGCGATGGCCGATGCGAGCCAAGGCCGGGCACCGCGCGCTCGTGCGCGAGCGCTGCCGCGTGTCACAGCCGTTGCATTGGTCGGCCTGCTGCTGATTGTAGGCGCGGCGTTTGCGAGTGGGCTGATTACAGTCGGCTCGCCCGCGAAGAAAGTTGAAAACTTCCAGATCGCTGATGCTCGGCTCGGCTCTGTGACCCTCGGCTCCGCGAGCATACTCTCCCTGCGGGCCTCCGATCCGCAGGGAGGAGCCCCGTGGGGCCTGCGCGTGTTCACGACGACGCGCGGCGCTGGCTGCATCCAGGTAGGCCGTGTGGTCGACGGGCAGATCGGCGTGCTCGGCAGCGACGGAGCTTTCGGCGACGACGGGCAACTGCATCCGCTACCGGTCGCAAGCACCGAAGATCTTGCCTGCTCAGCGCTGGACGCGAACGGCCAGGTGTTTGACAACGTCAGCAAGGGGGACGAGCTCGCAAACGGTCTAGTCGGCCCCGAAGCTGTGCCGAGCCGCGAAACGCCGGAAGTACACGACATCTGCGCAGCCGCCGCGTCGACCCCCGCCGAACAGAGCTCCGCCCAGGGCCGCATCTGCCCGCAGTCAGATGAGCGCGACCTCTACTACGGGCTGCTCGGGCCCCAGGCTGAGAGCGTCACCTATCTCGAAGATGGGAAGCCCGTGACGGTCCCCACGAGCGGCTCCGAAGGCGCATACCTGATCGTCCAAAACGCTCCGTCGAACTGGCAACCAAACGACGCCTACGGGGTGGGAGAGACGGGCCCGATACCCGTCTATAGCCCGATCACCGAAATCCACTACACCTCCGGCGCTGTGTGCCATCCCGCCGACGCGAGCGAACCGGCTTGCGCGCCGAACGGCATACCCGCCGGGTACCTAGCGGCCGAATCGACACCGACTGCCTCTCAAGCAGCTGCCGCGGTCTCGAGCCGTCTCCTAACAGGGGCAGACGGTCACCAGGAAGCGCTTGTCACCTTCAATGCCCCGCTCGCGATCTCGAGCGTACGCGATCAGTACAAGTTGCAATGGCAGAAGCGGCCTGGCAGTAACGCCCCTGAAGAAAGCATCAGCGCCGGAGAAGACAACGTGCTCGCCGGACAGGAACTAACGATCCGCAGCGGCCCCCTACCGTCGGGCTCGACGCAGCTGCATGTCGTACTCCAACATGCGAGCGGCCCGGCCCTGTTCGAAGGCCCAGGCACGACAGACGTCCCCGTTGGCAGCACGAGCGTCGACGTTCCTTGAGACGTCTCGCAAGCCCCCGCCGAATCGCACGAGGATTCTCCAGCTATCCGACGCGCGCGGTAACGAGAACGGCGGCGGTACTCGAGCGGAGCGGCCGCCCGAGCCGCTCCTGCAGCGCGACGAACTCCCCCCGCAGCAGTTGACGCTGTGTCAGCGATAGCCGCTTGTAGTACGAGAGGGTGCTGAACAATGCATTCAGCTCCTCCGCAGTCTGCTCCACGGGGATTGGCACTGCTAAGACCTGGAGTTCCTCGAACAGGCGGCCTGCTTGCGCGCGCGCCAGGTCGTAGCTTCCGATCCACGACCAGACCTCAGAGATGTTCTCGCGGCGATGCTCGACTCCCTCAAGGAGGCTCGGCAGGTCCCTGTAGGTGGGCCACACCGCGGCGATCTCCGGCGCGATCCTCGCCAAGATCGAAAGCAACGAGTCCTGATCGTCAAGGCCGGGGAGCCCCTGCAGGCCACAGTGCTGGATCAGAGCGAGTGTGCCGCCGGGAGCAAGCAGCTCGGCGACCTTCGCCCAGCTGAACTCAGGGTCGATCCAGTGGAACGAGGAACCGGCGAACACGGCGCGAAAGCTCCCGTTGGGGAGCGGAGCGTCCTCGAACCGCGCGTTCACGAACGTCACCGCACCGAGGTCCTCCAGGTTCCCCGCAGCGAGCGAAAGCAACTGCGCTCCAGGCTCAACGGCAACCACCTGCAGGCCTGCGCCAAGCAGATCGCGCGTCAGCTGCCCGCTACCGCATCCGATCTCGAGCACGACGTCTCCTGGCCCGAGCCCCGCGCGCGCACACACTCCCTCAACAAACTCCTGGGGGTATCCGGGACGCCTGCGGTCGTACTCGACCGCCACCTCGTCAAAGACCTGGCCATACTCGCGTTGAGAGACGGTTGCCATCCCTCGCAACGTAGACGACGTCCCGGACCGAGACGCCCGACTCGCTTAGCGGCCTCGTCAGGCGCGGTAGGGATCGATCACTTTGTGCGCGCAGCCGATCAGCGTCCACGGCCGGTTCGCCGGCAGGTAGCGCATCACGAATGTCTTCACGCCGGGTCCGTTGCAATGAATCACGCCATGGCCATACACAAGCAACAGGTGATCATCGCCACCGCCGGTCCAGATTTCGTTGAAGCCGTGGCTGGCGTAGATCCAGTCGTTGCCGTTGCCCGCGTGCAGGTAGTCGCGCTCGCTTTCGGACTGGCCGGAGGGCTGGTAGTCGCCCCAGATCACATCGCCCGCTTCGCCGCCGTAGATGGTGTCGTTGCCGTAGCCACCCAGTAGCCAATTGTGGACGTTCTTGAGACCAAGGAGCGTGTGGCTGACCCCGTAGGAGCCCTTGTCCATCTTCAAGCAGTTGTCGGGGGGCCAGCCGGCGTGGCTGGCCATCGCAACATGCGCCCGCTGCGCAACCTTCGACCGATACGAGGCGATGCTGGCGACTTCTTCGTTGGCGGGGCAGTAGTGAACGTAGACGCCTTGGTCGAAGCGCTTCAGTTGTTCGGCTTCCTTGGAGGACACCGCGGCGGAGACCAACGGCGTTGAGCCTATGCTCGCCGAGCACGCTAGGAACGCAGCGCAGCAAAGGCCGACGCGCAAAGCCTGGTCAAGCAGGCGCCGCAGCTCCACGCTTAGGACTGCATTCATCGCCGGCACGCTAGCAACCCGACCACGTGTGTCCGCTGACGTTCAACGGATTGGCGGCGCATCACGCCACTCTCCCGCTCCCCTGCGTTCCAAGCCCTACCGCGCTCATCCCCGCCTGAGCCTGGGCCATCGCGAGAACCTCAGCCCTGCCCAGCGGCTCGGCGAAGTGAAAGCCCTGTCCGAAGTCGCAGCTGATCCCCCGCAGCCGCTCGATCTGGCCGGGGTGTTCGATCCCCTCCGCGACAACCTTGAGCTTGAAGATGCGCGCCAGCTGGACGATCGCCTCTGTCAGCTCGGCGACCTCGGGATTGGGGTCGGCAAGGAACGAGCGGTCGATCTTGAGCACGTCGACGGGGAGCTGGCGGATGTAGTTGAGCGAGGAGTAGCCCGTGCCGAAGTCATCGATCGCAAGTTTGACCCCGAGCGCACGCAGCGCCTTCAAGCGCAGCAGCGTGAGCTCCATGTCCTGCATCATCACGCTCTCAGTCAACTCGAGCGTCAAACTCGACGGTTCGATCTCGGTCTCCCGCAGGACGGCGCGGACCTCCTCGATGAACTCAGGACGCTGTAGCTGACAGGCGGAGACGTTGACGGCCATCGACAGCGCGGGAACGCGGGGGCAGGCGTTCTGCATTTGCGCGGCCCACGCGCACGCCTCAGCGAGGATGTGGTGGCCGACGGCAACGATCATCCCCGTGTCCTCCAGCAGCCCCACGAACTCCAGTGGCTGCACGGTTCCGCGCCGCGGGTGCTCCCAGCGCACGAGCGCCTCCATGCCGGCCATGTCGCCGCGGGCGAGATCCATGATCGGCTGGTAGCGAAGCGTGAACTCGCCCGCGTGCAGGGCACGCTGCAGATCGGTCTTCAGCTCGAGTCGCGCGAGCGCCTTGGCGTGCATCTCCGGCTGAAAGACCTGGTAGCCACCCTTGCCGGTCTCCTTCGCCATGTACATGGCGGCATCGGCGTTGCTCATCAGCTCCTCGGCGTCGGCTGCGGAGATCATGCCCTGATCGCTGAACGCAATCCCCACGCTGGTCGCAACCGTGACGTTGCGCCCGTCCAACGTGATCGACACCTTCAAGGTATCCATCACCCGCTGGGCGATCTCGATTGCCTGCAACTCGCTCTCGGTCTCGTGAATCAGGATCGCGAACTCGTCGCCGCCAAGGCGTGCCGCGGTGTCGACGGGGCGCATGCAGTCCTCCAACCTGCGTCCGACCTCCCGCAGGACCATGTCGCCTACGCCGTGACCGAGACCGTCGTTGACGTTCTTGAAGTCATCGATATCCATGAACAGCACGGCGACGGGCAGGCGGTCGCGGCGCTGGCCGGCGAGCGCGTGCGTGACGCGATTGCGAAACAACGCCCGGTTGGGCAGCCCGGTGAGCGTGTCGTGGAAGGCCTGGTGCTCCAGCTCCGCCTGGAAGGACTTTCGCTCGCTGATATCGCGGATGTTGAGCACAATCCCAGCGATGTCCTCGTCGGTCAGCAGGTTCGTGCCGAGCACCTCGACGTCGCGCCAGGACTCGCGAGCATGACGCACGCGGAACTCGGCGTCAGAGAACTGAGCGGTAGACGTAGATGCCACCGAGGCGATGAACGAGGACAGCCGCTGCGCCTCGTCGGGATGGATGATGTCGGCCAGCGGCCGCTCCGCCAGCGCGTCGGGCCGGTAGCCGAACGCCTGCTCGACGGATGGGCTGGCGTAGTGCACGTCACCCGCCAGGCCAAGGATGCAGATCACATCGGATGAGTTCTTGATCAGCGAGCTCAGCCGCGCCTCCGAGCGCTGGTAGGCGTGCTGCTCGGTCAGGGCCACCATCTGCAGTGCGAGCTCCTCGTTGCGCGCGAAGATGCCGGCCATGCGCAGGAGCACGAGCGTGAACATCGCAGTGGAAGCGCCGACGAGCACGTACAGGTCGAGTGACTCGTGCAGCGCATTGCGCAGCACGATCAGCAGCGGCACGGTGAAGCTCGCGCACGTGAGCAGCGCCAGGCGCGCGCGGGTAAGGCGCGCGCTGCCCTCGGGGCCCGGCGTAGCCAGCTGGCGCATCGAGGGGTGCAGCGCAGCGGTGCCGAGCAGCGCGTAGTAGATCCCCCAGCCGATGTCGAGAACACCGCCGGTGCTGTGACCCCCATCCAGCAGCTTCCAGCCGTATACGCCATCGCTGAGCAGCAACACAACGGCGCCGGAGAGCAGGAACACGAACGCCGGCTCGCGCCGGTGGCTGCCGGCAGCGACACGGGCGACGACGCCGAGCACGAGGATGTCCATCGTCGGATAGGCGATCGACGTGAGCCTGCCGAGCAGCGACAGCGTGTCGTCGTTTGCATATGGCGCGATCAGATACACCCATAGGAGCGTCGCCAGCGACAGCGTGACGATGAGCGCGTCGATCAGGCCGCTGCGATCGCGCTGCTCGCCGCGTTCGCGGATCAGCAGCACCATGCCGATCACCAGGAAGGGATAGAACGCCAGGTGGAACGGATCCGCGATCGACGGGAACGGCATTGCCGCTCCGAAGAGGCGTTCGTAGTTGTACGCGAGCACATCGCTGGTCACGAACAGGCCTTGCCCGACCGTAAGCAAATACAGGGGCAGACGACTGCGACGAGAGTTACGGCGCGCGCCGAGCAGCAGGGCAGCGACACTGGAGCCGCCGATGAGGTTGAACACGAGGCCGCTCTTCAGCCATGCCGGACCAGACAGCTGTGCGAGCGCATAGCCGCCGATGAGCAGCGTGACAGCGGCGAGATACACCCACCAGACGTGCTGGGCGAAGCGCGCGCCGCGCTCGCCGGGCAGGGAGTTCCGCACGCTGGCTATATCGGCCACCCAAGCAGAAAACTGAAAATCTGCAAGCCATTGAAATCGACTGTATGAAACTCCGGCAAGCCGGGTGGACTAGAACCCGTTTCTAGGAGTCTTCGCGAGGCGGCGGGCGGAACAGGATCCGCTTGACCTCTCCGGCAGTGCCTCCACCGAGCCGCAGCGCCGTCTGGAAGCCCTCCCCGCCGAGGTCGCCCGCATCGAGCGCGCGGCGCAGCTCGTTCAACGCTGGGAGATCCTCCTCGCTCACCTGCTCGCGCGCCGTCTCCAGCAGGATCAAATGGCGCGGGCGTTTGAGCGCGGCAGCCATGCGGACGAACGGCTCGCGCTCACTGGCCTCGAGACCGTCGGCGGCAAGCACGACCGTCTCCCGGCTCTGCAGACGCTTGGACACCGCCGCGCTCAGGAGCTCTTCTGCGCGGGCGTCCAGCTCAGCCTCGTCGACCCGTCCGGCGAGCAAGGTGCGGACCTTCTCGAGCGACAGCAGCGACGCGCGATCCTCGATCAGCCGCGCGATGAAGCCATCGCGCTCGGCGGCCGACGCGGATGCGATCACGAGCAGACTGCCGGGTGAATAGCGCAGCCGGTCGGTTGGCGAGAGCACACGGCAGTGGACGGTGACGTCAGCGGGCCGCGGCGGCGCCCCATCGCGCCGGGGTCGATCTGAGGACCACCCACCCCGCTCGTCGTCTGAAATCTTGACGCTACGCGCCGAAGGTCTGGAAGCCATACCCCCATCATGCCCTAAACGAGGCTGTCTCCGGGTGCTGCCGACAGCTGGACGTTCGATCGCTCGAACCGCTCGCGAGTGCCAGAGGCTCCGGCCCCTTCGCTTCGTTGCGCTGTTTTCGCAGCGCCTGACAACACGACCTACAGGTGTATTCGTGCACTCTCGATGGCCCGGAAGACAGATAGGGGCTGTTGGGGCGCGGGGAAACAATAACCGTTTAGCCGGTTGCGGATTGTTGAATCAGTCGGAGCGCTTGGAGGGCTTTGCTCTTGATCTAGGTACAGCTTCAGTAGCTCGACCTTGCAGCTCAAACCCTTCACCTCCGGCCAATCATCGTCGGCGCAGACGGCCGTGTCGATCTCCTCGTGGAGATCCGCGGTGGCCAGGATTAGGGCGTCAGGCATTCTTAGAGAGATGCGCTCACCCATAGCGTTGCCGCGCGGGCCGCGACCTTCCTGTCGACAGGCAAAAGATCCTTGACCAACGCATCGAAGAAACGATCCACATGCTCTTGAGAGTGGTGCCCCAAGGAAACACCGGCCATCAGCTCGGCACAGCTGATGACAGATACCGCCAGCGGATGGCTGCCGATGATTTGCTGAGCCTGGCCCGGCGATCAGGTTGGAAGCTCGCGATCCTCGTACGGGAGCACAACAAGTCGCCGCAAAAAAACGGCCGCGCGACTTCTGGAAGCTCACTTTCACTCGACGGCACGGAGTACGATACGCGCGCAGCCGACCATCTTCCCCCACGGATGCCTCCTATGCAACGCGGGTAGGCGCCGACCTGGGGACTCGTGTGGCCGGATTGCCATCAGGCTCATCGAAGGCGAAGCGCCCACTGTCGATGGGCACGTCATAGCAGACTAGAACAGCATCACTTGTTTGGACACAGCCGACATGATCGAGTACTGAGCTGCGAAGGACAGTGCCGTGCTCGGCATCGAAGTCGAACTCGTAGGAAAAAGACGCCCCGGAGGGCGGTTGCTCCCGCGGGCGCGCCCGAACCCGCAGTATCTTCCGTCCTGCACGGTCCGTCACACAGCATGACTCGAAGCGAAACACAGGCAGTAGGCTCACCGGATTCAGAAGCGGAGGCGACAACAACGGCGGGACTCGCACGACGCCCTGGGGATCTAGTGCTATCTCGCCGGTGCTTGCGCCCTCAGCTCGGTTCCATCGCCACCAGGCGGCGCCGTCACGCACGCCCAAACGAACAAGCTTGTGGTCGCGTCGTACCTCGACGCGAAGACGGGCAGGAAATTCCAGCCAATACGTACGCTCAAAGGTTATCTCCTTTGGCTCGGGACCTGGCCCCTGCCAATCCAGTTGTACTGTACCGTCGTGCGACCGCCCAGCATTGAGGGCATAGGTCGGACGTGCTCGACTCCAATCGCGGTATTCGATCTCCAAACTGGTCAGCTGATCGTGAGCACCGTGAAGTACCTCAAGTAGGTTCGCTAGGTCGCTCATCACGCGCCCACGGCAGACTCGGATCGCACGCCGGACTCCTCGTTCGCGTGTAGCAGCGACATGATCGCGATCATGTCTGCTGTGACGTCCTCGCGGGTCAGATTCTTGCGTGCCGTCACATGTCGGATTCGCCCCGAGCGCATGAGCGCACCGAGGTTCTGCTCTTTAGCGACCATGAGCGCCAGATCCTGAGCGGTACCGGTGACGACGCTGTCGACATTCCCATCGCCTTGTCGAACATCTCCGGCAACAGGATCGACTACCCACCGAAGCTCATCGTGATCCACAGCTACTATCGCGAACACGCCACAGTGATCAGACTTTTGGTCGGGCGGCAACTCGATGTCGCTCATGAGTTCGACCAGCCGAGCGCTCCAGATTGTGCCTTCGCCCGCGCCCGAGGACGGTGCAGGCTCCGCGTTCCAGGTTTTGTCCACTGGCTCGTAGCCGAGGGCTGCGAGCTTCGAGTTGACCGCCTCTAGGAGGTTTGGCGGGATCAGGTCCACTGGCACCGTCTTGCCGCGACCGACCGAATCTGCCTGAATGCGTGAGGTGAACATCACCTTATGGTCTCCTGGTCCGGCAGCTGTGCGATCCGCCGTGAATGCACCGTCCAAGACGGATAGATCAACCGACACCCCGAGAAACGTGAACATATCCGCCAAAACCGCGTCGGGCGCAGTCACAAGATCCTCGTAGTGGATACGATGACATTTCGCCTTGTGCGTTTCCTCCCACTGGAGCGCTTGCTGGACATGCACCAGCCAATACTTCGCGAGAGCGGCAACGAAGTTGTCCGGCGAAGCGTGGATATAAGACTGATAGCCGTACGCCTTGAATCCCCAAGGTGAGGCTTCCAAGCCGGAGGCGATCGTATCCATCACATGACGAGAAAGCAGAAGAAAGCGACTTTCGGGAAACAGTTTCTCGATAAAGGTCAGGTGATGCACATTATCGAGAGACTTGTCGCAATAGTACTGCTTGCCCCCCCGCGCGCAGTAATTCGCCATCGGCGTGAGCAGCGCGTCGCCTATCGCTTGCTTGGCCGCCGGAGACAAATCCTGATCCGCGGAGCCTTCGCGACCACACTCGATAATGGACCACACGTTCCAGAGCGGGGCAATCAACGCGGCGATGTTGGTCTCTGCCGGACACCCGATGTCTGGGTGGGCATCGAGCAGGCACCGCACCAGGGTGGTGCCTGAGCGGGCAGCTCCAACAATAAAAATGGGGGCGTGGTTTGCAGACATCTGCTCAAGATGCACCGAAGAGGCCCGCCAACTCGACCATCCCTGTGTTGGCGGGCCTGCTTGCTGGGTACCCTCTTTTAGAGGCCGTGAGTCTCCGCGTGGCCGGCTGCGTCAGTGACCGTCACACTCGAGGTGGGTCCCGACAGATTGCTACCGCTGATTACGTATATGTTGCTCACGACCGGTACAGACGTCGGCGTACCGCCATGGACCACGGTCGCGTGCGTAGCTCCGTCAGGGGCGAGGCCGATGATGGTTTCGTTCCCAGAGGGGGACGTTTCGAGTTGAATGTGCTTCCCAGCTTCGGCGTTCGCGATAGAGCTACATACGCCGCCCGGATCGGTCGGGCCGCCCGGCTGTGGCAACGCCAAGGTGCAAACGCCGGTACTTCCGGGAATAACCCAAACCTGGATTCCGTCGACCGTCACGGACTGAGCACTGGCAACATCGAGGCCGAACTGGCTACCTAGACCTTCTGGAGCCGTGAGCCCCTCTATCGTTCCAGTAGGGAGGGCCGCTGCCGCGTCGGCCACATGACCACGTCGCAAGACAGCAAAATTCCGGAGAAGGTCAGCGGCGACGCTCGGCTTATAGCGCGCACGGCCGCTGGTGGCAGAGGCAGGCGTAGATGCCGAAAAGACGACAACTACCGCCAACGTGCCCATCAGTAGCAAGCCCACACCCGACAAGATTAGACGCCTTTTCGCGTTAGACATTCCAGCTCCTTTAGGATTTTGAGATCTCATCGTGGTTACAGCAGCGAGCTAGCTGCCTAAAAGCCTTTAATCCATCCCCACGTCTTATCGTAGGCATTTGTTGCATTCCAGACCTGAGCCGTCCCAGCCGCGTCGGGCTCGCTAAACGCCGGATCTTCGGATGCAAACCCGCAGTGGTGACCATCCGATCGGCCCACACTGTTGTACCAGTTAATACAGGCCTCACCACCACTGAGATTCTCGCCCTCGTTCCATTCTATGTCGTCAAGGCCATGGTAGAATTTGCACCCTTCATCGAGGTGCTTGTAAGCGCTGCAATAAACGCCAGTTGCTGCGGCACTAGCCGGTATGGCGGCCAGCATGAGGCCGGCGGCCGCTGAAGAAGCGACCCCAAGGCCGAGCTTCCGCGTGTTCAAGCGAGGCACCGCACTGACCGCCTGCACATCGTGACAATCGAGCTTCATCACGACCTCCTATTTAGGTCTTTCAGATGTAGTAAGCAGCGACAGGCCGGGCCAATGCACGCGCTCTCAGTCCATCGTGCGAGCAAGAGGCACGTGCTGTCCTGAGGTCCCGCCTTCCAATTAGCAATAATGTAATGAGAGACCGAATGTATGTCGAGATCTGACTAGTGGAAATAAGCGCGTTACGATGCTCTCAGCCCAGCGCTCGGCTGGCAGCCCCCCTCCCTTGTCGGCAGGCCAGTTAGCCGCCGTCGATCAAGAGAAAGGACATTCGTTTGAGCTTGCCGCCTTGCTCCGGTGACCACACGCGATCAGCGAGCACTACGGAGTCCGGTCGGATGCGCCCATCACGACGCCACATTTACGTTCCGTGTCATTGATCAGCGACCGCAAGAGGTCAGACGCTTGAGCTGTCAAGGCGCGCTCAGGCACCTCAGCGGCACAACGCTCAATCGCCCGCCGCCCTCGACTCCGTCGCGCCTGCTGCCCAACTATCTCGTCGTGATCGACCAAGATCGACTAGCTCAGTCATCGTCATCCCCTTTGCTCGCCTAAACAGGCATCCGAGCTGGCTTCGATGCAGCGATCAGCTCGAGCTTGGCGGCCCGATCAAGCTGCTTGATGCGCGCCTCCTCGCGCATAGCGGCACTGCGATCGGGCATTGGCAGCGCCAGCGCAAGCTCCACGGGCAGTCGACTGGCGGTGTAGCGACTGGCAGTGCCATCGCGGTGGCGCGCCAAACGGCGCTGCACGTCGGTACTCCAGCCCGTGTATAGCGAGTCGTCAGCGCAGCGCAGCATGTAGACCCAGGCATCGGACATACGCGACTAATACGTCGCCATGACCCATATGCCTGCCGAACAACCCCCATCATTCGACTGAATGGAAGCTGGCCAGAGTGAGGAATGTCAGTCGGCGGAGACGGCCGTGGCCACCCCCCTGCTGGCGTTGGCCGCTGGCAGCGGCCCGAGCTTGACGGGCGCAGCGTGCATTGCGCGCAGCCGCACCTCGCGCCAGGAGAGGCCCTCGTTGACCAACGCCGGCAGCCCCATGATCAAGGCGGTAGCGAGCTCGATCGCCTGCAGGACGATCCCGTATGCAATGGCGTTGGGAGTGGAGACGTGGTACACACCGGCAAGCACGGCCACACAGGCGGCCTGGAAGACTCCGACGTTGGCCGGCGTGGCGGGGATCACGGCGGTGACGTTGACCGCGAACAGCACTCCCGCGGCGGCGCCTACGCCGGCGTGAGAGTCGAGACCTAGCGCCACGAGCAAAAGCCAACAAGAGAGACATTGCAGCGCCCACGCGCCCAACTGGGCGACAGTGGCCACGATGGCACGGCGCGGCTGACTAAAGACACGCAGGCCAGCACGCAGACGCAGCAGCGAGCGGTGCAGCCCAGACAGCAGTGCATGCAGACGCCGCGAACGCGACAGTGCTTCGGGTGCTGTGATGACGGGCGCAACCGCCAGCGCCATCAGCACCGCTAGAGGCGCCAGTGCAACGAGCATCAGCGCGCGGTCATGCCCTCCCAGGACGCTCACACTCGAAAGTGCGACGCCGCCGAGGATGGTGAGCGCGAGCAAGTTGAGCAGCGTTTGCGAGACGATCGTGCCGAGCACGACGGGCAGGCTCTCGCGGGCGCGCCCGAGCCGTCGGGCGACGATCAGCGCACGCGAGGGCTCGCCGAGACGAGCTGGCAGCGTGGCCGACATAAGCACGCCGATGAACGTTCCTTGCATCGCGTCACGGCGTTTGGCGCGGCGCCAAGTGGGAGCAGCGGCGAGAATCGAATGCCAGGAGATCGCACGAGCGAACATGGCGGTGCACATCAGCGCCAGCCCAACGGCAATCAACCCGGGTTTGGAGGCAAGCAGCGAGGCAGCGACACGCGTAACGCCAACGCGTTGCAACGCCAACGCGGCCAGCCCAGCGCCGGCGACAGAGCTGACGAGCAGGCCGGCACGGCGCATGGTGCGCCGGCGGCGCGGCTTGCCCACTAGCGGCGGCCCAGGGGCATTCAGCGACGACAGGCGTTCGGCCGGCACACGCGGCAGCATGTCGGCGGGTGCAAGGCCGTAGCGCACGGCCACGCGGCCGAGACTCGTGGCGGGCGCGCACACGCGTAGTGCCTGCTCGTAGGTGTCGAGCACTTCGGCGGCCACGTGCGGCCAGGCGAAGCGCTCGGCTCGCTCGCGGGCGCTAACGGCCATACGAGCGCGCAGATTGGGATCGAGCGCTAGCGCGCGCAGCGCCTCGGCGAGCGCAAGCGCTTCACCCGGGGGCACGAGCAGGCCGTCGAGCCCGTCACGCAAGACGTCGCGGTAGCCGGGGATGTCCGAGGCAAGCACAGGTGTCGCAGCGGCGAACGCCTCGGTGAGCACCATGCCGAAGCTCTCGCCACCCAGCGACGGCGCACACACGACCTCAGCGCGAGCGAGCTCGGCGAGCTTGCGCTCCTCGGAGACCTTGCCAAGCGCCTGCACGCCGCGGTCGTCGAGCATCATGTGCGCGACCTCCTCGGGGCTCGCGCCGACGAGCGTGAGCGTGGCGGGGATCTGATCGCGCAACGCCTCGAACGCCCGCAGCAAGATCGGCAGGCCCTTGCGTTCGACGGCCTGGCCGATGAACAGGATCCGCAGCGGTCGCTGCGCAGGGTCGGCTTCGGCGTCACCCTCATCACTGCCGGCGGCGCCGTAGCCGAGCTGGGAACCCCCAGGCAGGTGCACGCCGTTGGGCACGATGCGATAGCGCCCACCGTAGAAACGCCGTGCAGTCCAGGCGGCGGCCTCAGAGACGGCAATACGCGCGTGTAGGCGGTTCATCCGCCGCCGTCCGCCGAGCGGCACAGCCGCGAGGCCATTCGTCAGAACGTTCTCGGAGAAGGTGTGGAAGGTGCCCACGAGCGGCAGCTCACCGAGACTCATGAGGGCGTCCCACGATACGAGCGGAACAACTGGCTCATGGATGTGCACGACGTCGTAGCCACCCTCGCGTAGCTCCCGACGCATCGCGCGCACGGCGTGCGGCGTGAGCGCCATGTTCGACACAGCGCCGTTGGCCGGCACCCCGACAGTGCGCCCGAGCGAGACGAACTCATCCCCCACGTCGCGCCGCTGTGGGCGGGCGCCGCGATGCAGGTGCACCGACAGCGCGTCGTCGGGGTCAAACGGCGCGAGGATGCGCGCTTCGTGGCCTGCAGACGTCAACTCGCAGGCGAGCGCCTCTATGTGACGAGTGACGCCACCAGGATAGGTCCACGAGTACGGCGAGAGAAGCGCAATCCGCACGGCTTTCTACTCTATCCCCCGGCGAGGTCACAGGTCGGGAAATAGCGTATGCGCCGACGGTGCGATAATTGAGCCGTGAGCACTCGCCACTTCATTAAGTACACGTTCTTGAAGATGGAGCCCGAGTGGCGACGCCTGGACTCCGAGCGCCGGGCGCAGGACAAGCGCGAGTTCGCAGCCGCGTGCGAGGATTTCGCAGACGGGCACCAGCTGCAGACGCTCTCGCTGGTGGGTACACGCGGGGACGCGGAGCTACTGCTCGTCGCCGAGGCGGAGAACCTGGACCGCATCCACGAGTTCCACGTGGTCCTGGCGCAAAGCGGGCTGATGCAGTGGGCGCAGGCCCCGTACTCGTTCCTGGGCATGCGCAAGAGCTCGGAATACTCCGACGATGAGCGCAACACGACGCGCGGTTTCCGCGGCCGCTACGTGTTTGTGTACCCGTTCGTGAAGTCGCGCGAATGGTACGCGCTGCCGGCAGAGGAGCGCTGGCGGATCATGCAGGGCCACATCCAGGTTGGACGTGAATACCCGGGCGTGGACAACCACACGACCTATTCCTTCGGCCTCGACGACCAGGAGTTCGTGGTGGCGTTCGACACCGACGACGTGGGCACGTTCTTGGATCTAGTTCAGCGGCTACGGACCACGGAGGCCTCACGCTTCACGATTCGTGACACGCCCAGCTTCACGTGCCTGGCGATGTCGCTGGAGCGCGCGCTGAACGCGCTCGACGGCGAGCCCGTGGCGCTCGAGGCGCTGCCCTCTGTCTAAGCGCGTACCTGCCCGCCTGCGCACCGCCGACCCAGTGCTGGCGCAACTGATCAAGGCCGTCGGCCCACTCGGCGACGCGCGGGAGGGCCGGCCGGACCACAAGGACCACTACGGCGCGCTCGTACGCTCGATTACCGGCCAACAGCTCTCGGTGCTGGCCGCGCGAGCAATCTACGGAAGGCTGACCGCGCGCTTCGACGGCCGCGCGCCTACGCCGCAGGAGATCCTCGCCGACGACCCCGAAGAGCTACGCGCTGCAGCTGGCCTGTCGCGCGCGAAGGTCAGCTACCTACGCTCGCTGGCCGAGCATGTGATCTCGGGGGAGCTCGAGCTCGAGCGCCTCGATGAGCTCCCCGACGAGGGGGTGATCGCTGAGCTCGTCGCCGTCAAGGGACTCGGCCTGTGGACGGCGCAGATGTTCTTGATGTTTCATCTCGAGCGTCCCGATGTGCTGCCTGTCGGCGACCTGGGCATCCGCCGCTCGATCGAACGCGCTTATGCCCTCGACGGCCTGCCTGATGCGCCCACGATGGAACAGATCGCTGAACCGTGGCGCCCGCACCGGACGCTCGCCTGCCGGTATCTGTGGCGCTCGCTGGACAACGCGCCCGACTAGCCTGGCCCGCACCGAGCCGTGAGCCGGCCCGTCGCGCGAAGCGGGGACAGGGACGGGGACCGGGACGGAAGGTCCTCTACTTCTTCTTCGAGCTCTTCTTCTTGTGCGTCTGGCCGTACTTCTTGTGCGCAAGGCGTTCGCAGACGGCGCGCTTGCTTTTGTTCTTGCGGTACTTCGTGCGGCAGACTTTGAGCGCCTTTGCGAGGTGCTGTGCTCGGCTGAGCTTCTTAGCTTTGGAGCCGAGAACACTGCCACAGCCGACCAGCGTGATCTTCGTGCTTTGTACGATCGTCTTGCCGTTCTGCGCGACGATCGTCGTCGGCATCGCCAGACTCGAGGCATGCTTACACAAGCTGAAGTTTTCTGTTTCCGGCACGTCGGCGGTGAGCGCCGAATGCGGGCCGGCGGGCAGGATCGTTTCGAATTTCGTGAACGGCGCGTCAGGCGCAGTTTCGAACCTCGAGTAGGTGATTCCTTTTTTGATGTCTGTCTTGCCGTCGACGATCAGCGTGATGCCTTCGCCCTGCAGCACGAACTCGATGTCGGGGAATTCCGCGTTGCCATGCGACACGAGGTAGGCAGGACCCCTCAGAGGGTGCTTCAACACGGGCGTGTACACGACCCCTTCGCCGATGTCAGAGCCTTCATCGCAGGCAGCGGGATTCGCATTGAATACTGCTGCCAAGCATGCTTTCTGGATCGTTGTTAGTCGCGACGGCAGTACGTCAGGCAAGGTCAGATCGACTTTGTGAATGTTGGCCTGCCCGAGCCCTTTCGATTCGACCGTGACCTTGAATTCGGTCCCATCGGCTTTACTGCCGTGGCCGAGTACCGTCGCCGTCAACGTCGGCGTAAATGGCAGGGCCGCGCAGTTGGACGGGTGGAACGGCTCTGAGATACCGGAGCTACCCGCTTCATAGCCCTTCAATTTGCCCGTGATGTTGAGTCCTTCGCAGTTCGTCGGGTTGAACTCGAACGGCTGATTGCCCGGGCGTTCGACGGTGACGTTCAGCTCTTTGACTTGCGCAGGCACGCCTTTAAGCATCTGCGGAATCCGTTCGCTGAGAACCGTGACGGCAGCTGTTTCTTTGTTGACCAAGATCTGCGAAAGCACATTCACGAAGCCGAGGTTGAACGGCCCCGCCTTGGCTTCGGTCACCACCAGCAGGCCAAAGGGCGCGCCTGCATACCCTTCCGTCAGGTAGACCTTGCCGTGGAGTTCCACCGGCTTGCCGCCCAAACCAGAAAGGACGGTTGTGTTGCCGATCTGGCTTGCCGCTGGGCACGCTGGTTCTTCGGTCGTTTCCAGCGCGATCGCCTGCGGGTTGGGACAGAGTTCCACGCTCGATATCAACGCGGCCATGCCGGGCGGCAGTTCCAGGTCGATCTTTTCGAGCGACTGGTTCCCATCCGGGCGACCGATCGTGACGGTGAACGGCGTAAACGCGCCTGCCTGTGGGTTGGTGGCGCCGCCCGAGAAGGTTGGTTCGAACGGCAGCTGTTCACCGGGACAGGCGGTGCCGTTGGGGCCCGACGTGATTTGGAAGGAGGAACTCCGTGGCTGCGTTTCCGTGGTTTCGACTTCCCCACTGGCCCTCATGTTCAATGCTCTCGTGAACGTCGCTTTTGCTTCGTAGCTTCCGCAACGAGCCGGCGTAGCCTGCGCAGCCCTTTCCGTGTTCGAGAGTTCGAGCGTCAGGCTTTCGAACGGCGCCTGAGGTGTGTTCTTGAAGATGGAGATCAGCTGACCCGTTGTCTGGTTGATCTGCACTTCGCCGGCGAGCTTGACGAGTACTTCAGATTTCTTTTCTTTGGCGACGATATAGAGCACCAGCGGCGAGGCGAACGGATTGGTGTCCTGGCTAGCCAGATACACGGACCCGTGCAGTTCTTCTTCCAGGTCCGGGGTGTTGATGCTGACCGTGCCGATTTTCGATGTTTCCACACAGGTGGCGGGTAGCGCGGAGAAGTCATTGTTTTGCACCTGTGCGGATTCCGCCAGCCCTTCCTCGAATTTGGCGTTGGCCGGCTGGTTGAAGCCGATTTCTTGCACCGAGCAAGAAGCGAGCCCGTTCGCAGCGCCCGCGCTGGTCTGCAGCCCTTCGGGCAATTCGAGCGTGGTCGCGCTCAGATCGGCCTCAGCTTTCCCTTCCGCTTCGAGCGCACCTTGCTGTGGCAGCGTGACTTTGACCGACATCCCTGTGGGAGTACTGGCCGCGTCGGTGTCTGGCTTAACTTCTATCGAAGGCTCGAAGTCAAGGCTCTGGCAGCCGGCGGTCTTGATTGGCAACCTTTCCTTTTCGACCGGCGCGATTTCTCCCACGGAATACGATTCGCCATCCCATGAGCGTCCCGTCGAAGTCGATGCGAGCGACTCGCAAGTGCTCGGAAGGGTCAGAAATGGCGTCGGCGATGTCACTTCAGGATTGGCGCACCGCGGCTCGCTCGTGATCCGTTCCACATAGCTGCCGGCGCCGAGGCACTGCCAGCCACGCGCGCCGTCGTGGCGCTTATCGGTGGGCACCCCCCAGAAGGTCACACGACTGGCGAGCACCTGCACCGCCTCGGAAGCGTTCTGGACGCTGACGGTGACACCGTAGTCGTCACCCGTCCGCAGCGCCGTGTCGAGTACTACGGGCACGTTGTTGACCTCGAAGCCGAAGCGAGCCGGCTCGCCAGGCGCTGGCACGAGGTTGAACACGGGCACGACCTTGGTGTCATAAAAGAGCGGAGGGATCGGATCCTCGAACTCGACGGAGGCGACGCCGACCGCGGTGTCTTCCGGGCACGCGTTGATGTCGGCTTCGCCATGAACCCCAAAGTCCAGGTCTGAGCACTGCTGCACCGCGTCGGGGTTGCCGACGACGTTTGCATCGCCAATCAGCCCTGGCGGCAGTTCGAAGCTCAGGTTCTTCTCGAGCGCGGGCGCGGAGGGCTGCGGCTCAACGTCTCCGCCGTAATGCCGCAGAGTCTCGTTGAGGTTGAAGGTCGTGGTGAGCTGGAAGGGATGCGAGCCGGCTTCGGTATCCGGTTCGAAGCTTTCGTTTTCGGGTGTGAGCTCGTATGTTTCGACACCGAAGCTGGTCGTGGTTCCGTTTATTTTGATCGGCGCCACGACGGACTCTGATGGCGCACCGCCGTCTTCAACTGTGACTTTGCTGTCTTCTTCGCTGCTGGCGTTGCGTGTCTTTACGTAGGCGAGAATTTCAAGCTGTTCGAACGGGGCGAGCTCGTTGTCGTAGGTGCATTCGATCTGCCACGCGGAACCGCTCTGCGACTTCGTGCAAAGGAAATCTTCCTTGAATTCCTGCCCGTTGATAGACGAGAACCTCGGCGTGCCTTCGTCTCCCGCTTCGATCTTCGTGACTTCTGTGACGTTGGCGGGCAGTGCGTCGAGGATCCTGGCCTTGCTGGCGCGCCCGTCAACTTCGGCGTCCCCGATGTTTGCGGCATCCACGATCACGATGCCTTCGCCCCCCACGGGCAGGTTCGTGGGCGCCGTGTGGGATTCGATCCGCCAGTGAGGCGCCACGGCCGTTTGCGCAAGCGCCGGCGCCGAACACACCGACGCGACGAGCAGTACGCCGACCACGAGGACAAAATCCGGGATTGGATGCCGGCGGACGCTCATTTCGAGCTCAACCCCGAGCTCTTCTTTGCGGCCGTCTTCTTCTTGACCGGCCGTACTTCTTACGCGCCTGCTTTTCGCATGCCACGCGCTTGACCTTCTTCTTGCCTTTCCTACACGTCTCGAGCGCCTTGGCGAGCTTCTTGGCACGTGTCAGTGGCTTTGGCTTGGGTTTTCCCGATTCTTTTTCGCTGAGCACTTGGATCTGCTGCACGAGGTTGCTCGCGCCTGGCAGCGTCGCGGTGGCGGGGACTGCGAAGCCAGGTGCGGGCGTGTAGGGCTGGCACGCTTCGCCGCCTTCTTCTTCGCACTTGGTGGTCGTCTTGGCCGCGGGAGAGACGCACGGTGACGACGTCGGTTCGCACACGTGCGCGTCGTAGACGTCGAAGTTCGAGTCCTTGTCCAGCGATGAGAGCGATTGCGCTGTCAGGAAGAAGACGTCGTTGCCAGTGGCACTTGCGTCGAGGAAGGCCGATTCGCTTTCGGATGCGCCTGATGAGATCAGCGCCACGCATCCTGACGCCGCCGTGCAACCACCTAGTCCACTCGGCTCGTACTCATAGACGTTCTCCACGCCGACCTGTTGGCTTGCGCCGTTCACTTCCTCGGTGCGAGTGGGCTTGGCCAAGGGAACGAGAGCGTCGGCGCCGTTGAAGAACAGGCGCCCTTGGTTTGAGAGGTAGCGGGACTGGTAGAGAGCGTCCGATGCCGATACGGAGGTCCAGCCCGGGAGGCTCCCAGCGAGCCAGTGATCGACACCGAACAGTTCCCAGGTCTTCGGTCGAGACGCGAGCAGGCCGATCCCTTCGCCGGCGTTTTTCGTGTCGAGCACACCTGTGGGCTGTTCCCCGGTGGGATTGCACGATGCGCAAATGATGCGCCCGCTGCTCGCGTCATACACGTATACCTCCTCGTCGAGCCGCACTTCTTTGGCCCGTTCGCTGCTCACGTCTTCGTTGTTGTATCCCGTCAGGCTGCGATTGGACATGAACGCGAGGAACTCGCCGTTCGGCGACACCCGCGAGGTCAGCTCGGTCAGATCGTCGTCCTGTCCCGTGCTCAGCCAGTCGGGCTGATCTTCAGAGGAAAGCGCGGCGATGAACTTTGCGGGTTCCCATCCGCCGTCGGCGAAATGCCGCACATACAGGTTGCAGGTCGTGTCGGGTGGGACCAGCGATTCCGCTTCTGTCCTGCAGTAGCCCGGCGTCGCTCCCGCGGCAAGCACTCCATCCGCGACGAAGTAGACGTTCAGTTCGCCGTTGGCTCCTTCGCCGGCACCGATCACACCACCGCCTTCTCCCGTCGCGGACTGAACTTTGGTGCCTTCCTGCGGCGTGAGATCAGTGAGTGTGGCCGTCAGCTGACTACCTTGCACTTCGCCGCCTTCGAGTTCGGCCACGTAGAGGTTCGGGCTGCGTTCCGTCGCCCTCGAGTTCGGCGTCAAGCGACGGGTATCCGTGAAGAAGACCTTCGACCCATTTGCGTCTGCCGTCTGGAATACCGCGTTGGGGGATGCATTCTGCGGCGAGACGCCGTGGAAGACGTCGAGCTGGAGAGTTTCATTGGTTACGGTGTCGCGCACGAACAGGTCATCGCCACTACCAAGGGCGGACGCGTTGTTAGTCGTCCAGATGACGCGGGAGCCGTCGCTCGATATCGCGTTGCGGCTGTTGGCGCTGAGCGGACCGCCGAGGAAGGCGTGTTCGGGTTCGACCAGCAGTCCGCTTTCGGGAAGGATGCTGATCTTCTTCAGTGGCTGGCGCACCCCAGTCCACTCGTAGAGACCTCGTTCGCCCCGCCAGGACTTCAGAACGGCATCGCTGAGGTCAGCGTTGGCGCTCACGAATTCGACCCCTTCCTTGAGCCCGCCGCCGAATTCCGTCACGCCCTCGCCAGGAGGGTTGAGGCCCGTCACCAACGCCAAGTAGCCGGGGCTCAGCGATGCGCCTTCTTCGGCGTTCCTCGCGGCCCTTTCATAGCTTGCTTTTTCAGACTGACTCGGTTGCATGGGCAGAAATTCTTCAGCTCCAGGAATCGGCTGCTGGGCGCGCAGATACATCGTCTTGTCCTCGGTTTCGCCTGGCGCAAGCGGAGGATCTGCCAACGATCCCGATTCAGGTGCGCCGACCGCTGGCTGCACGAGTGCGAGCGCGAGGTTGGGGGAGAAGAACTGGTACTCCGGAGGCGCTCCGACTTCAACGCCCGTGCCCTGGGTAACAGGCGTAGCGAGATCCTGCGAACTCCATCCCTTCGCGCCCCGCGTGGAGAAGATCTGCGGGTATTCTGGATCGCGGTTGCCTTCGATGCCTGCACCAGCCGGCATCGGCCCGTCGGCGACGTAGGTGATCGCGCTGCCACTGTCCGCGGCCTGGATCACACCGCCTTCACGGGTAAGCGCTTCCGGTTCAGCGCCGTCCTTGTGCGGCGGGGATACGAGTTCCCACGCTCGGCCATCAGGCAGCCCGGTGACCGTAGCGACGACCGCAAACGATCGTACGGCGCCGTCGGTCTTGCCGTGTTCGTTTTCCGCGAGGATCCGGTAGTAGTAGGTGCCTGGTTGCAAACCGGGCAGCTCGACGTGCGCCGCCTGGCCGCCAAAACCTCCGCCAACGTTGACCGGCGCGGTCGCGCTGCAGACCGACGGCATCGCACAAGGGCTGGTCCCGTATTCGAAGTAGTAGTCGGTCGAGGCGCCGGCCGGGTCGACGCTCGCGCTCAGGACCTCCGTGCCTACAGAGCTTGCTTGCGTTACGTCTTCGACCTGTGGCGCCCCTGTATTTTCAAGCTCGAATACGTCGACGTTGTCGGAGTTGCTCGCCGCGTCAGCAACGTACACCGCACCCGTCTTCCCGTCCACCGCGACCGCGTCGCCGTCCCTCAATCCCGGCGTGCTGAATCGCTGGATCAGATCGCCCGTTTCGCGTTCGCCCGTCGCGGGGGCGAAGGCGGCCACCGAGGTGGTCCTTTCACTCGCTACACCCGCGACGTTCATCACATACGCATCGTCGCGTTCATCCACCTGGTTGCCGCCTTCGTCGTAGGGGTTGACCGCCACGCCGGTCGTGAATTCATAGTCGAGTGCCGGCACCAAGATGCTGTCGGTGGCGCCTGCCAGCTTCGCCACCACGGCGAATGGCGGTTCCGTACCTTCGACAGTGCGTGTTTCCTCGTATTCGATCGAGGCTTCGCGCAGCAGCCCAGATTGGAGTCCGCTTGCGCCCGCTTCCCCTTGGTCGCCTATGTAGAAGTCGCCTTCGGCATCGACCGCGAACCCTGGCCTCCCGCTGGCAGCTTCCGGTGCCGCCTGGCTGGAGACCCCTTCATTGGAGGTGGCATCGTTGAAGCGAAAGATTTTGCCGTCTTCCTCGTAGACGAACAGGTCACCATGTGTGTCTACGGCAAGACCCTTGATCGCGGCAAATTTTTTGACTAACGCACTCCCGCCGGGCGCCTTGATCACTTCGATCTGCTTGCCTTCGGCGCTGAACTTGTAGATCGCCTTTTCGCTGCTAAGCACATAGACGTCGCCGGCAGACGGATCTGTGCTTTCGAGCGAGTTGTCCACTGCGATCGCTTCCGGCGACGGCACGCTCACCGCTTCCCATGAGCTGGATTCGGTCTCGCCGACCAGCTGGCCCGAGCTATACACCGGCTCGAACTCCGCTACGCGTTTCCTCTTGCCATCGCCAACGTACACATCACCCGTAGCGTTGTTCACCGCAACGCCCGTGGGATTCGAGAACGAGCCGAAGTGAAACGCGAAGGCATGTCCTCGCTGGCTCACCGCAAAGGCCGCGGAGCACGAGAGCAACAGCACCCCCAGAGCAGCACCGAGCGCAGGAACCAGCCGACAACTGGCGCGACGTGCACACGTCGTCACCGGCCAACCAGTGAACAAGCGCCGCCCGCCGTGATCCCCTGAGCGGCAATCTGTGCTGTCAACCTCCGCCTGCACCCTCCGCCCTCTCTGGCTCCCCAGCCACCCACAACCACTTGTCCCCTGGTACATCCGTCCTCTTCTAAAGTCTAGCGCCTCGGGAGCTGTTGTCAAACCTCAACGCCAACAAGAAAGCGTGCGCGGGGCCGAGTAACCCCGCGCACGCCTGTGCCCACTAACCGCCTCTCCGGGCTAGGCCCGCGAGCGGATCATTGCCACATTCGATCAGGAAGCTACGTCAACTTCTTTTTCGAACGTGATTGAGCTTTTCGTGACCTCGGTCGATGCGAACGGGCCAAGCGTTTCCGCGGGCGGGAACGTCGGGCTCGACGAGACGGCCGTTTCTAGGCCCTGTTCACCGATGCCGTTTTCGAAGTTCGTCGTACCGGAGAAGGCCATTTTGTTGACCCCGCCGTCGACGCCCGCGAGCGTACCGGTCGACCTGAAGAAGCCGATGCCTTCACAACCGAAGACGGCCTGAATACCACCGTTGGCGGCCAAGCCTTTGATGTCGGTCCAGACTTCGCCGGCAAGCGGTTCACCTTTGCCGCCAAGACCTTTTTCACCGTGGCCGATCAGCGTGCTTTCCAGCGCGAGCGTCGTGATTGAGCCAAGCGTTGCGGCGCTCTCACACGGCACACCTTTGGTTTCGCAGCCGGTGAAGGTCACCTGCAGGCTTGCCGTCTTCGGCCCTGTGATTGAACCTGCGCCTTTACTCGCCGAGCATTTCACCGTTCCGCCGAGGGACGGGGTTTCAAGCTTGGCTTCGCCGGTTGCGGTGGTGTAACCGCGACCGCCGACCTTTTCGAAGTGGCCCTTGTGGGGCTTTGACGATTTTGTGGTGCAGGCGTTGGTTGTGTATTCACCCTTCTTCTGGGCGACACAAGCTTCGACCGATTTCAATTCGAAGTGACCCTTGTGCGGCTTGGCTGATTTCGTGGCACAGGTCGACGTCGTGTATTCGCCCTTCTTCATCGCGGCGCAGTACTTGTACGACGCCGCGGATGCGCTCGAGGCGGCCATCGCGCTAAAGGCGATCACAGCCAACGCAGCCATAACGCAGAGCCCCATGATCCTAGTGCGTTTCATCTGTTCACTGCTCCTTTTCCCTCTAGGAATAAATCGACCGACCCCGAGAATCCCCTCTTCGGACACAGCTGCCCCAAAAGCCGGTCGTAGCCGCTAGCCGTAGCTCCTGCCAACAGTCCCCTACGGTTGACCTTGCCAGAAAACATCAACTGAGTCAAGGTCAAGCCCAAACAGCATCGCCTCGCCACGCGGTTCACTCCCAGATGGAAGCCCGAACCCTCCTGTAGGCAAGGGCAATCCGCACCCCTCAGCGACGCTTGACATCATGTCGCGTCGAACGTACCACATTGCCTGACGTGCCGTCAACCCTCCCTCAGCAGTCAAGCCCCCGCTCCCTCGGAGCCGGGCCGCCCGCAGCTCAGCTCGTGCGACGAACGACCACAGTGCGGTCGGCCTCAGCGACGATCTCCCAGCCCGGAGTCCCCGCACCGCGAAACCAGCGAGTGACGACCGCTGTGGGACCCGGCAGGCCGCGACCGCCCGGCTGTCCGTCGCGCGCGTCGTGGAACACGACCCGGCCACCCACGGCCACGAACGGGCTCCACGCGGACCAGTCGCGCTCACATCCCTGCTCGGAATGGTCGCCGTCGATGAACACGACGTCCACTTGGGCGTGCCAGCCCACCGCCACGTCTTGGGAGAGCGCCACGTGCCAGCGTACGCTCGGCCCGTCGCGGCCGCGGCGGGCGACGGCACGAGCGAGGGTGCGTCGGGTGGCCCACTCTGTCGCCCCCCAGCCACCGGGCAACGCGTCGGCGTGCGCCCCGTATGGGTCGATCAGATGAAGCTCCGCGCCGCCGCCGAGCACCTCCACGAGCGCACGCGCCGAAGCGCCCTCGTAAACGCCTATCTCGACCACCCGCCGGGCATCGCCAGCGGCGTCGAGCAGCATTCTTGCGTCCTCGCTTGAATGCATCGTACGTGGCGGGATCAGGCCCAGCCCGAGGGCCAACGCGCGCAGGCGAACGTCGTCACGCACCGGCGCAGGCGTCAAGCTACGTAGCCCTTGGGGCAGGATCGCCATTGGCGGGCAGCCTATGCCAAGCGCCAACGCCACCCCGTTCCCCGCATGCTGCTGGCCTAACTAACCTCCGCCTGAGCGCCGCAGGGCAAGCGAGGCAAGGACGCAAGGAGAGCGTGGCGTGCGCTAGCACGCGAGCGACTGAGGACGCAGCATCGCGCCGCCATGCGACGCTCAGGCGCGCACCTCACAAGCCTCAAACTGCTGAGACCTGCTCCTCCTCGGCCACTCGGAACGAGGATCCGCAGCCGCAGGCGGCAACGACATTCGGGTTGTTGACCTTGAAGCCCGCACCCTGCAGGCTCTCCTCGTAGTCGATCGTGGAGCCACGAACGAACTGCAAGCTCTCGCCGTCCACCAGCAGCTTCAGGCCATGGCTCTCGAACACGACGTCGCTCTCGCGCTGCTCATCGAAGGCCAGCTGATACTGAAAGCCCGAGCAACCGCCACCGCGGACACCCACGCGAAGTCCCGCCACGCTGACATCAGCCTGCTGCGAGGCGAGAAACTCGTGCACCTTCTCGGCGCCCTTGTCAGTGATCTCAATCATCGCTACCGCTCCTGTGGCTAGCTCCAAGACTTTCCAAAGTATAGCGGTAGTTCGGGGGCGCGCTCGACGGGCGCCTAGACCTTCTACTCTCTTGAGTACATGCCCTCCGCAGAGGACATAAAGCAGCGCATCGAGGTCGCCATCCCAGGTGCGCACGCGGACGTCGAGGACTACACCGGCGGCGGCGATCACTTCCGCGCCACGGTTACCGCCACCACGTTCGACGGCCTTAGCCGCGTCCAGCAGCACCGTCTCGTCTACGAGGTCTTTGGAGCGGAGATCGGCGGAGCGATCCACGCACTCGCGCTGAAGACACAGGTCCCATCGAAGATCAATACCCTCTGATACCCAGGAGCGCTAAATGTCCACCAGCCAGTTCGAACCGCTTCCCATGTCCACCGCCGAGCCGGCCTCCGCGCCGCCGGCCGAGGGAGAGTCAAACCCGATTCGCGACGCGATCGCACAGGCCATCGCCGAGCACAAGGTGATCCTGTTCATGAAGGGCACCCCCGAGGCACCGGCTTGTGGCTTCTCGGCCCGTACGGTCGCCGCCCTGCAAGCGCTCGATACCCCATTTGCCGCTGTCGATGTGCTGCCCGACCCGCGCATTCGCCAGGAGCTCGCCGCAATCTCCGACTGGCCGACAATCCCTCAGCTGTTCGTAGACGGTGAGCTGCTGGGGGGCTGCGACATCGTGACCGAGATGTACGAGTCGGGGGAGCTCGCCCAGGCGTTGGTGTAGCGTCCCGCGCCGCATGCCTGCAGTCGCGGTCGCCACCGATAGCACTCACTACCTCCCGCGCGGGCTCGCCGACGCGGAAGATGTCCACCAGGTCAGCCTGTATGTGGGCTGGCAGGGGCAGCCCGAGCGCGAGCTGGAGATGAACGGCTTCGAGGCGTTCTACGAGCGCTTGCGCGAAGACCGTGAACTGCCCAGCACCTCACAGCCGTCAATCGGAGACTTCCTGGCCGTGTGGGAGCCGCTGCTCGAGGACGGCCGCGACATCGTCTCCATCCACCTCGCGGGCGGCATCTCCGGTACCTGCGAGGCTGCCCGCCAGGCACACGCGCTGCTGGCCGAGCGCGGCCTCGGCGAGCGCGTGGCAGTAGTCGACGGCGAAACGGCCTGCGGCGGGATGGGCCTTCTGGTGCTCGCCGCCTGCGCCGCAGCGCGCTCAGGCGCAGACAAAGACGCCGTCGTCGCGCGCGTACGCGAAGCGCGCTCCGCGCTACGTATTTGGTTCTGTCTCGACACGCTCGAGTACCTCAAGCGCGGCGGCCGCATCGGCAAAGCACAGGCATGGCTCGGCGGCACGCTCAGGATCAAGCCGATCCTCTCGCTCGAGTACGAGATTGTGCCCGTCGAGCGCGTGCGTACCGCCGGCCGCGCCTTCGAGCGTATGGTCGCCTACGCGCGGGACCTCCACACCAGTGGCGCCGACGGATGGGTCGTGCAGCATATTCAGGCAACCGAGCAGTCGCAGAGGCTGATCGAACGCTGCCGCGAGATCTTCGACTCCGAACCCGTGTTCACCTCAGAGGTCGGTCCCGTGATCGGCACCTACACAGGCCCCGGCCTGATCGGCGTAGGCGCCGTTCCCCGCGCGCTGCTGGCCTAACCTCGCGATCAGGCGCGGCGACGGCGGCGGCGGCGGCGCAACATGCGTGCGCCAAGCATCAGCCCTACAACCGCTGCGCCGACTGTGATTTCCGTGCGGTGACGCTCCACGTGAGCGCGCCAGTCCGTCAGACGCGTCACCTCGCCGCGCAACTGCGCCACCGAGACTGCCAGCTCCGCCCGATTGGCCTCGATCGAGCTGCGAATTTCCGCCGGCGTACGCTGCGCCATCAGCTATCGCCTCCCGCTGCTGCCACCGGCGCCACCGTGTCGCGCAGGCCATCGGCAGCGTTGGTCGCATCTGCGCTCACTGCCTCGCGAATCTTGCGGGCCTCATCGATCGCCATGCTGGGTACCGGTGGCGAGCTTTTTTTGACGACTTTTGCGGCGATCAGCCCCGCGACGACGCCCAGCAGCACAAGGATCGCCGCCATCGCGAAGAAGCCCCAGAAGTAGGCGAAATCGCCCACCGGCAGGTAGAAGTACAGCAACCACGCGCACCCCACCAGCACGAACACCAGCGCCGTCAGGAAGAACACCCCCGCGGCGACCCCAACGATCGCGCCCTTGGCGAGCTTGGTGGCCTTTTCGCTCACCTCCGCCTTCGCCAGCTCGATCTCCTCGCGTACGAGCAACGTCGCCCGGTCGGAGATCTCCGCGATCGCCGTCGCGATGTTCTGCGGCTGGTCCGTGCGCTGGGCGCCGTCCGGCCGCTCGCCCGGCGGCGGTGGGTACGCCTCGCTCACTCCGGCGGCTCCTCACCGAATACGCGCCTCCATACGGTTGCGGCAGCGCGGGTGGCAACCACACTCGCCAGCGCGCTCACACCCATCATCAGCCCCTGCCACATCAGTCGCTTGACCATCTCGTTCTCCATGATCGCGTCAGTCTATTGCTCGCCGGGGTCGTGCTCCCGCGCGACGGATCGAGTGAGCCGATCGATGAGCGTCATGCGGGCGCTCACCCGATGCTCGCACGAGGCGCCTGATCGGCCTCCAGGCCGCCACAGACGGTTTCCACCACGAGCCACTTGGCCCGCTCGAAGTAGTCCTCGTCCTGGGGCAGCAGCCCGAAGATCCAGCCTGTGAGCAGCTGCTCGATCGCGCCGTAGAAGGCCATCGCGGCAAAGCGCGCGTCGATCTCGTCCTTGAACACTCCCCGCTGCTGAGCCTTGGTGATCATCCCGCCGATCAGCTCGTATGCCTCGCGGATCGTCGCGATGTGCGTATTGCCGAACGAGTTGGCAGCGCGCGTGACCTCCACGATGATCACCTTCATCAGGTCCGGATCGTGGCGGTAGCTATCAATGATGAACGACGCGATCGCGAGCAGCTTCTCGCGCACGGGGATCGTGTCGTCGTCCACCTCCCGGATCAGCTGCAGCATCACCTGCCAGCGCTCCAGGAACAGCGTGTCCAGAATCTCGTCCTTGGAGGCGAAGTAGTGGTAGACGAGGCCGTAAGCGACCCCCGCCTCGTCTGCGATGTCAGACACCCTGCACGCATGAAAGCCCTGGCGAGCAAACACCCGTACCGCCGCATCCAAGATCAGACGGCGCTTTTCTGGCGCGACCTTGCTGCGGGCCGTTGGCGGTCGCGAGGCGCTCATACGGCAACGGCCTGCAGTATTGACGGCCAGCGATACGCCTGCGGCCGGCGGTTGGCCAGCGAGGGTAGGCGCGCGCGAATCTCCAACTGGCGCGCGAGGTCCAGCTCCGCGACGATGTGACAGGGGCTGTCGGGCGCCTGCGCCAGGACCACGCCCCACGGGTCCACGATCATCGAGCGCCCGCCCGAATGCTGGCCGGCGGGATGCTCGCCCACCTGGTTGGCCGCGATTACGAATGTCTGGTTCTCGATCGCGCGTGCCCGTACGAGCACTTCCCAGTGCTCACGCGTCGTGGTCAACGTGAACGCCGCCGGCAACGCCACCACGCGCGCTCCTTGCACAGCCAAGATCCGGTAGAGCTCGGGGAAGCGCAGGTCGTAGCAGATCGACAATCCCAGCTCCACGCCGGCGGCGGTCTCGGAGGCGGCGATCTCCCGGCCCGGCTCCTCGACGTCGGACTCGCGATAGCTGCGCCCGCCGACTTCGACGTCGAACATGTGGATCTTGCGATACACCGCCCTGACCTCGCCGCGTGGGTCCACGTGCACAGATGTGTTCGCGAGCTTCTGCTGCGAGGCGACGCGCTCGACGATCGAGCCCGCGACGAGGTCCACCTCGAGCTCGCGCGCGAGCGCGCGCGCCCAA
>Ga0210383_10000692_pt1 | contig 30750 bp, 18 predicted proteins | sample IncBWC14OmetaG_FD_160072 | JGI IMG/M metagenome (GOLD analysis project Ga0210383, IMG submission 160072) | Forest soil microbial communities from Barre Woods Harvard Forest LTER site, Petersham, Massachusetts, United States - Inc-BW-C-14-O ... | reverse complement strand
CAATGGACGGCTCCATCGGCCTCAAGAAAATCGAAGAACTGAAGCCGCACGTGGTCACGCTCGACCTCGAAATGCCGCGCATGGACGGCATCGAGATGCTCCGGCAGATCACGCGCAAGCATCACGTTCCCGTCATTGTCGTCAGCGCGCACACCGATCAAGGCGCTGCGCTCACTCTCAAAGCGCTCTCGCTCGGCGCGTTCGACTTCGTCACCAAGCCCCAGGAAGCCGCGGCTGGCCGCTTGGACCAAATCTCTATCGAGCTAGCGCTCAAGATCAAGGCCGCCTCCGCTTCGGGCGCGCCGAAAATGATCATCACCGTCCCGGCTTCCAAGCAAAAGGAAGTCCACAAGAACGCGATGCAGCCGCGCTGGCCCTCCCGTATCGTCGCGATCGGTGTTTCTACTGGCGGCCCGCAGGCGCTTCAATATTTGTTCTCACAATTGCCCGCCGATTTTCCCGGCTGCTTGCTTGTGGTGCAGCACATGCCCGAAGGCTTTACGGACATGTTCTCTCAGCGCCTCAACGAGTCTTCCGCCATCGAAGTGAAAGAAGCGCAATCGGGCGACTTGCTCGTCGCAGGCCGCGCGCTGATCTGCCCTGGCAATCGCCATATGAAGGTTCGCAAAATGGAACATGGCAATATCGCGGTGCTGGTCGATCAGCCCCGCGTGAACGGCCACCGCCCGTCCGTTGACGTCCTCTTTCAATCCGTCGCGCAGGAGTTTGGCAATCGCACCATGGCCGTGCTGATGACGGGCATGGGAGAAGACGGCGCTGCCGGCATGGGGGCCGTGCAAGCAGCCGGCGGCATCACGCTCGCGCAGAGTCCCGATACTTGCGTAGTGGACAGCATGCCACGCTCCGCCATCGGGCGCGGCTTCGCTTCCAGGGTTGTCTCGCTTTCGAATTTGGCCGGTGTGATTCAATCGAAGTGCATTTCAGACCGTAACTCCACCGACGAACTTTCCGGATCGTCCGCCGTCGTGCAAACCATTGGGGAAGGGTCTTCGCAGAGGAGATCGTCATGAAACAGTTTGAACCTTTGACTCGCAAGCAGGATAACCAGCCCGTCCGCTATCTCATCGTGGACGACTCGGTCTTCGCTCGCAAAAGCCTCGCGAAGATGATCGAATCGTTCGGCGGACAAGTGGCCGGCGAAGCCGGCGATGGCTGCACCGCCATCACCGAATACGCGCGCACGAAGCCCGATATCGTCCTCATGGACATCACCATGCCGCAGATGGAAGGAATCGAGGCCGTGGAGCGCATCGTCGCCGAACATCCCGAGGCGCGCGTCGTGATGGTCTCGTCCGTCGGCTATCAGGACAATATTCTCGCCGCCCTGCAAAAGGGCGCGCGCCATTTCGTCCAGAAGCCCGTGAAGCCAGACGCGCTCTACGAAATCATCCGTTACGTACTCAACGACGACGGCGTCACCGCTCCCGTGGGCGCCGGGGAGAAGTCTCGATGAGAATGGAACTCATCCAGCCCTTCATCGGCTCACTCGACGCGGTCCTCGCCGAGATGATGAAGATGCCCGCAAAGATCGTGGATCTTACGATGGAAGAAGACGGCTATCGCCGCAAGGGCACGGCTGCCGTGGTCACGTTCCAGGGAGAAATCGAAGGCCGCATCATTCTCGATATGGAGCCTTCCGCCGCCGCGCAGGTGGCGGAGTATCTCGCCGGAGGCGAAGTGGATCCCTCGGCAGGCATCGTCTCGGAAGCCGTCTCCGAACTCGCAAACATGGTGATCGGCAACGCCGTCACGCAGCTCAACGATCGCGGCTTTCAATTCAAAGTTTTCCCGCCGGAGTTGCTGAGCGAAGAGCAGTGCGAAAAGGCGGGACACGATTCGGAAGCCACGATTCTCTGCTTCGAAACCCCGCGTGGCAGCGTCTACCTCAACATTGCTATGAAATATCACGCCCGCCGCGCCCACGAAAAGGCGCCTGTTTCCGTGTCGTAGCAATTTTCGTCGCTAATTTTGATTTTTTGACTTTCAGTTCTCTGGCAGGCTGGACCGGCTTATTGGCACGTCCGAACTTTCCTCGGTGCCCATCAGAGTTCATGCGCAGAGCGCGAACTCGCGCGTTTGTTCGCCACTCACCGATTACCACTCACCACTCAAGGTTCTTCTCTCGTCACTGCCCTAATGCGCGCGGGGGCCGATCTTGCGGTATTCGGTTCCATGACGGAATAATCCCGCCTTCGGCAGCTCCTCCGAATACACGATCCGGGCCGGCAAAAAAATATTCGCCGCATCCGGCGAATACGGCACCGCCACGTCGATCGGTGCGCCGGAGTCGTAGCGCCGCTTGCTGCGAAAACACATGCCGATCGGCGAAATATCCTCGCACACGGCCAGCTCGTCGTCCGCGCCGCTCTGGCGGATGCAAGCCGTTAGACGTGTCTTCAGCCGCATGCGCGACCGCTCGCGTTGTTCCGCTCCTGAAGGCGAACCGCCCGCTCCATCCGCCGATCGCCGCGTGCGCGCCGCGCGCGTAGCGAGCTTTTTTTCGTCCTCGTGTGGCGCTTGCGTCCAGATGCTCGGCACGCCGCACGTCTTGCAGTGCCGCGCGATCCCGCGGTTGCTCTCGAATCCGCGCAATTCCATTTCGTTCAGATACGCCACTTCGCGGCTGCGGCAATACGTGCACTCGAGCAGCATCCGCGCCACGGCCTCCGTGGAATCCGCCACCGCCGGAAACTCGATGCCCCACAAATCGTTGTTGTCTTCCAGGATTTCAATGCCGTAGAGGAACCCATCCTTCTGATGTCCGAACTGCCCCACCACGCGCGCGCGTCCCTGGCGGTGCGCTTCGCTTGGCGCCTGCCGCTTCACCTGAAGCTCCTGCTCCGCCGCCAGTTCCCGCTGCAACACGATCACCGCGCCGGTCCGGTTGATCAGCAGCGTGCGCGACGCCTGCGTGAATTCGTGGCCGTTCGCATCCTTGCCAGCCACTTCGAGCAACAGCGTCAGCGAGACCCGGTCGCTCCGCCGGCGTGCATTCTGCTCCGCCTGCGCCTCGTCCAATGACATGGATACCCCCTCCCGTCACGATAGCATACCGCCGCCTCACACCGCTTCCCGCCCCGCCATCGCTTCTCCAATCTCACACGCCCTTCCAACCGCGTCTCAGTGCCCGGCAGCGCCCCTTGGAAAAGCTTTCAAACGCCGCTTTCCTCGCGCACGTTTTCTTAGCCATTCGCCACCGCCTTGTGCCTCCTTGCCTCGCCGCCTTTTCCTTTCTCCGTGCCTCTGTGCTTCCGTGGTCAACTCTTTCCCTGTTGACATGCCACAGGTCGCGGCGTATTCTCCTGTGGCGTTACCACAGGAGGCCCCGTGACGCCGTTCAAACCCGAAAATAAGCTCGACGATAAATCCGACATTCTCCAGGGCACTCTCGACCTGATGGTCCTGAAGACTCTCGACGCCATGGGCCCGCTCCACGGCTACGGCATCGCCCGCCGCATCGAGCAGATCAGCGAAGACGCCCTGCAGATCAACCAGGGCACCATCTACGCTTCTCTCGTCCGCCTCTTGCAGCGAGGTTGGATCTCGAGCGAGTGGGGCGCTTCCGAAAACAATCGCAAGGCCAAGTTTTACTCGCTCACGAAAGCGGGCAAACACCAGCTCTCCGCCGAAACGGAAAACTGGGAACGCATTTCGAGCATCATCGGCCGCGTGATGGCGCTCGCAGCGCGTCGCTAGCGCTCGGAGCCAGGCGTGCTGCCCCGGCGCTCGTGCCTGTGGGCTTCTCGGATTCAGAGCTGGGGCGAAAAGGAGAGAGTCATATGACAAGCCGGCTTCGCACACTCTTCTCGCGCATCGGTTCGCTCTTCTCCCGCCGCGCATCCGACCGGGACTTCGCCGCCGAGCTCGATTCTCACCTGGCGCTGCTAATCGAAGAAAACATGCGCCGCGGCATGCCTCCCGACGAAGCCCGCCGCCTCGCGCGTCTCCGCCTCGGCGGTTCTGCACAGCTTCAAGAAACCAACCGCGAACTCCGCGGCCTGCCGGCGCTTGAATCGTTCCTGCAAGATTGCCGTTACGCCGTCCGTACGCTGCGCAAATCGCCCGGCTTCACAGCCGTTGCGATCCTCACGCTGGCGCTTGGAATCGGAGCGAACACCGCAATTTTCAGCGTCGTCTACGCCGAAGTTCTTCGCCCTCTCCCCTACGCAAATCCCGGGCAGCTCGTCGGCGTGTTCTACTCAAAGCCGCAAGAGAACATCCCGCCCGAGGGCTTCTTCTACGGCGACTATCTCGCCTTCCGCGAACAAAATCACGTCTTCAGCGAAATGGCGGGCGTCGTCAGCCACTCACTCACTTTCACAGGTCACGGCGAACCGACTGAGGTACGAGTCCTCGACGTCACTCCCGAATTCTTCTCGCTCCTCGGCGTCAACCCGCTCCAGGGCCGCACCTTCGTCTCTCAAGACGGCATCTCCGGCGGAGCGCCGGTTGTCATCATCAGTGAAAATCTCTGGCGCGGTAGTCTCGGCTCCGATCCGAACGTGGTTGGCAGGTCGATCATCCTCGACAAGCGTCTCTTCACCGTTGTCGGCGTCATGCCCGCTGATTTTCGCTTTCCTCTGATCACTCCTACGCAAGACGTCTGGATTCCTCTCGCTCAAGATCCTCTCTTCGGCCCATGGATGAGCCGTCGCGGCGGTCATTGGTTGCCCTTGATTGCCCGGCTCAAGCCCGGCGTCTCACAGGCACAGGCGCAGGCGGAAATGGACACCTTTGCCGTCAACTTCGGCAAACAGAATCCCAACGAAGACGCCGGCGCCACATTTGGCGTCATGCCGCTGCAGACGGAATTCGTCGGCGACGTGCGCACCGCGCTTTTTGTTCTCCTCGGCGCCGTCGGGCTTCTGCTCCTCATCGCCTGCGCCAATATCGCTAACCTGCTGATGACCCGAGCCACTTCGCGCGCCCGTGAAATGGCCGTTCGTGCCGCTCTCGGCGCGGGACGCAAGCGCATCGTTCGCCAATTGCTCACGGAAAGCGCCGTGCTCGGCTTGATCGGTGGCTGCGCGGGCATCGGCCTCGCGTATTGGGGCGTCACCGCCCTGACGCATATGTTACCGAGCAATCTGCCCTATGCAATCCGCGTGGACTCCGGCGTCCTCGTGTTCGCGCTGGTGCTTTCCGTCGCGGCGAGTTTTGCTTTCGGGCTTGCGCCCGCACTTTTCTCCACGGATTTCAATTTGCAGGAGAGCCTCAAGCAAGCTTCCGGACGCTCCGGCGAAGGCAGTAAGCGACGAACCCGCCGGAATATTCTCGCCGGCGCGGAAATCGCACTGGCCACCGTTCTTCTCGTTGCTGCCAGCCTCTTGATCCGCAGCTTTGCCTCGCTCACCACGGTGAGCCCTGGCTTCAATGTCGAGCACGTCAGCCGCGCAGACGTTTCGCTTCCCCGCTTCCAGTATGCAACTCAAGAGCAGTGGGCTGCCTTTGACGTAGATCTCCTCCGCCGCGTCCAAGCCGAACCGGGCCTCAGCGATTCCGCTTTGGCGGCGCCCCTGCCCATGAACGGCACTGCGAATCTGGCGTTCTCCATCGTCGGAGCCGCTCCTCCAAAGCCAGGAACTTTCCTCACTGCGGACTGGGTTTCTGTCTCGCCCGGCTACTTCCATGTGATGGAGATTCCTTTGCTCCACGGGCGAGACTTCGCCGCGCAGGATTCCTTCACGTCTGCGCCTGTAACCATCATCAGCGAGTCTCTGGCGCACACCCATTTTCCCGGAGAGGATCCGCTCGGCCGGAAATTGGTGTCCGCATTTCCGCCGGCTCCTGCATTGCCACGGGAGATTGTCGGCGTTGTCGCCGATATCCGCGACGCCTCTCTCGCGAAAAAGCCCGGCCCCATGATGTATGTCCCCGCGGCGCAAGGGCCTTTCTGGGGTTCCGAAATCGTCGTCAGGAGCTCCTTGTCCACCTCCGCCGTTGCTGGCGCCATTCGCCGCGACGTCGCCCAGATGGATAAAGACCTCCCTGTCACGGACGTTTCGTCCCTTTCGGACTTGGTTGATACCACGATCGCCCAGCCTCGCTTCCGCACCGTGCTTCTTGGCCTTTTTGCGGCGTTGGCCCTGCTGCTCGCGGCCGCGGGAATATTCGGCGTCATTTCCTATTCCGTCTCCTGCCGCACGCAGGAAATCGGAATTCGCATTGCGCTCGGCGCTTCGCCTTCGAGCGTCTTGCGCCTGATTCTCGGCGAATCGGCAAAAATCGTTCTCGTGGGACTCGCGGTCGGCGTCCCGGTGGCGCTCGGCACAGCGCGCCTTCTCTCGACGCTGCTCTTCAACGTGCACCCGGCCGATCCATTCACATTCGTCGCCGTGCCGGTCGTTTTGGCGTGCGTCGCGGTGGCTGCTTCTTACGTCCCCACGCGCCGCGCCATGCGCGTCGATCCCTTAATCGCGCTGAGATATGAATAACTTTCTTCGCTCGCGGCGATTCGCAATAGCAACGTTTTTCTCTGTGCTTCTGCGCCAGCCCGCCGCAGGCAGGCCTCAGCAGTCCGCTGTTGTTCTTTGGTTCTCGGAGCTGGACTGATGCTCTCCTCCTTGCGTGTCGCCATTGCCCGAGTCCGCGGACTCTTCTCCCGACGCGCGCAGGACCGCGACTTCACCCGCGAACTCGACTCCCACCTCGCCATGCTCACGGACGAAAATATCCGCCGCGGCATGGCGCCCGGCGAAGCCCGCCGCCTTGCCCGCCTCCGCCTCGGCGGCTCCGCCCAGCTCGAAGAAACCAATCGCGAGCTCCGCGGCCTGCCGTTCCTTGAATCCCTCGCACAAGACGTCCGCTTCGCACTCCGCATGTTGCGCAAATCCCCCGGTTTCGCAGCCGTCGCCATTCTCACCCTCGCCCTCGGCATCGGCGCCAACACCGCGATCTTCAGCGTCACCTACGGCATCCTCATAAAGCCTTTGCCTTTCCCCGATTCTTCTCGATTGGTCCAGGTTTGGGTGTCGCATCCGAAGTCACTCCAGCGCGTCGTTTTCCTCACACCCAGCGGCTATGACCAGATTCGTTCCCACGCAAAGGCATTTGAGCAAGTGGCCGCTTGCAACGAGACTTACGCGAAAATCAGCGTCAACGGCCCCGCTGAGTTCTTTGGAACAACCGCCGTATCTGGCAATTTTCTCTCGATGCTCGGAGTCCAGCCGATTCTGGGGCGCCCGATCTTGCCAGCCGATGCACAGCCGGGCCATAGCCACGTTGCTCTCCTTAGCTACGACGTATGGCAGCGACGCTTCGGCGGCAGCTCCGACATAGTCGGCAAAACGATTGCAATCGAGCTGCAGGGCACTCCGCATGAATCGCTTGCCGAAGCGTTCACCATCGTCGGCGTTCTCCCGCCGCTTTTTCCATTGCCATCTCCAGGGGGAAATCAATTACTCGTCCCGCTGGTTGCTTCGGAAAACAACGGACAAGCGATCGTTATCGGCCGCCTCAAGCAAGGCGTCTCGCTCGCCCAGGCGAACGCTGAGCTTCACACCATCGCGGCCGGATTGGCAGCGCAAGGTACGCCGCGTGACGCCGGGATGGATCTCACCGCCGCACCGCTTCGCGACCGCCTAAGTGAAGGGTATTCCACTCAGTTGTTCGTTCTTCTCGGCACGGTCAGCTTCGTCTTGCTTCTCGCTTGCGTCAACGTCTGCAGCCTGCTCATCGCGCGCGGCTGGGAGCGTCGCCGGGAAGTCGCTGTCCGCGAGACTCTTGGAGCAACGCCGTGGCGACTCGCTCAGCAGTTTCTCGCCGAAGCCGCGGTGCTGGCCCTGCCGGGCGCCGCTCTCGGGCTTCTCTTCGCGCGCTGGGGCTTGAGCGCTCTCGTCTCTATCGCTCCGCCCTATACGCCGCGCCTTCAGGAATTGAGACTCGATGGCAGCATCGTGGTGTACACATTGGCAGTTTCCGCACTCGCTGTCCTGGCATTTGCGGTCGCGCCTGCATGGCTCATCTCCAGGCCCAACCTCGAATCACCCTTGAAGGAGGGTGGCGGCGCCTTCGCGGGACGCTCGTCCCCGCGCTCGCACTTTGCCAGGAATCTTCTGATTGTCTCCGAAATCGCTCTCGCCTTTCTCCTCGTCGCCGGAGCCACTCTCGCCCTTCGCAGTCTGGCAAAGCTCACCAGCGTGAACATGGGCTTCCGCACGTACCACGTCTTGACGATGTTTGTGGAGCTCAGCCCGACCATGCAACTGAATCAAGATGCTTCGCTCGCTGCGGTCAACGAAATCTTGCAGCGTACTCGTTCGTTGCCGGGAGTCGAAAATATCGCTATCGCTGAGTGGCGCCCGCTCGCGTCGACCTTCCAAGGCGATATCCGGCCCGAAGGTCGCGCGGAATCGGTCCGCACAGAATTCCAATTCGCGTCCCCTGCCTACTTTTCGGTGCTTGGCATTCCGGTGCTCGCAGGCCGTACGATTGCCGGCAGCGACTCGATGAAATCGCCGCTCGTCGCGGTTGTGAATGAAAGAATGGCGCGGCTTTACTTCAACGGAAATCCCCTCGGCAAGCGATTCACGGCGGGAAAAGACAAAGCCGACAAGCCGATCCAGGTCGAGATCGTCGGCGAAGTCGGCGATAGCCGCGACAGTCGCCCTTCGCTGCCCCCTGCACCCGCATTCTTTGCCCCTTACGCGCAGATGAAGTCTTTCAACATGCACGTTGGGGCCGGCTCGCTTCTGGTACGCACCACGGTGAATCCCATAGCTGTATCCGACGCGGTCAGAGCGCAGATTTTCGCGATCGATCCCGAGGCAGTCGCCACCGGAGTTGAAACGATGGATCAGATTGCGTACGAGCAAGTCGCAGAGCCGCGCTTCCAGACGGAGTTGCTCGGCGCCTTCGGCGCCCTCGGGCTCGCTCTCGCGATCGTTGGAATCTACGGCGTACTTTCCTACACCGCCGCTCAGCGCACTCACGAAATCGGCGTGCGCATCGCGCTCGGGGCCAGCGCCGCGAATATCGTCGGCCTCCTGCTCGGCGAAGCTTTGCGATTGGCCTCGATGGGCATTGCCATCGGCGCCGCGGCTGGATTGGCACTTACTCGCTTCATGCAGAGCCTGCTCTTTGATGTGAAGCCAACCGACCCTGCCACGTTCATCGGCGTCGCGATTCTGTTGGCGATCGTCGCGCTCGCAGCTTGCTACATCCCAGCGCGCCGCGCCATGCGTGTCGACCCAATGGTCGCGCTGCGCTATGAGTGAAGTCGCTGATCGCACCGCGACTCGTGGCTGTGCGCTTTTTCGAATTCGATTGGGGCGAATAGGAGAAATCACATGATCGGTTGGCTGCGCACTCTTTCTTCCCGCATCCGCTCGCTCTTCTCCCAACGCGAATCCGACGAAGACTTCACGCGCGAGCTTGACTCCCACCTCGCCATGCTCACGGACGAAAATATCCGCCGCGGCATGGCGCCCGGCGAAGCCCGCCGCCTTGCCCGCCTCCGCCTCGGCGGCTCCGCCCAGCTCGAAGAAACCAATCGCGAACTCCGCGGCCTGCCCTTCCTTGAATCCCTCGCACAAGACGTTCGCTTCGCCCTCCGCATGTTGCGCAAATCCCCCGGTTTCGCAGCCGTCGCCATTCTCACCCTCGCCCTCGGCATCGGTTCGACTTCAGCCGTCTTTAGCGTCGTAGATCGAATTCTGTTTCGCAGCCCACCATACCCGCAAGGAGAGAGGCTTGTTTCATTCGGGCTAACAGCGCCATACACGTCGAACGAATTCATGCTTGGCATGGACTATGTCGAGTGGCGCAAGCTCGCGTCGCCATTTGCCGAGATGGGTTCGATGGCTCCTGGTATGAATGAATACGACCTTACCGAGCACAATCCGGTACGCGTGACGTTCGCCGAAGTGGATTCTCACTTCCTTCCGACTCTCGGTATTCAGCCTCTCCTCGGTCGCAACTTCAGCTCTGAAGAGTGTCGCCCACATGGTCCGCGAGTCACCCTCTTGTCGTACGGCTTCTGGCGGTCGAGGTATGGCGGCGACGCGAGTATCGTGGGCCGCTCGATATCCCTAAATGAGCAGCCGATGCAAATTATCGGCGTCCTTCCCGTTGATTTCGAGATGCCTACGCTTGCGCGCGCCGACTTGCTGCTTCCGGAAAACCTCGATGAAGCCGGAATGCGGCGCGGTGGACCACAGCCGGTCCTTCGCACCTTTGCGCGACTGAAACCAGGCGTGACCGTTGCACAATCGCGGGCGGCGCTGGAACCCCTCTTCGAACAGGCAATGACGTTCGTCCCGCCTTCGTTCCGCAACGAAGTTCATCTGAGCGTTAGGTCGCTGCGCGATCTCCAGATGGGCGATGCAAAACTGGCATCCTGGATCCTGATGGTGGCTGTCCTTGCCGTTTTGCTTCTGGCGTCGACGAATGTCGCCAACCTGCTGCTCGCCCGTGCCGTAGTGCGACAGCGCGAAACGGCACTGCGCGTCGCGCTCGGCGCCTCCACGGCAAGACTTGTTCGCCAAGCTCTCACGGAGAGCATGGTGCTCAGCCTTGCCGGCCTCGCCGCCGGATCCTGGGTTGCGTATGGGCTGCTGCGGTTGTTTGTTGCAATCGCGCCGGAAGGGATTCCACGCTTGCAGCAGGCGGCACTCGATCGCCGCGTGCTTCTCTTTACGCTCGCCGTGGCTGTCGTTTCAAGTCTTCTATTCGGCCTGGCCCCCGCATGGCGCCGGCTGGATCCGGAAATTCTGTGTGGCAGAGACGCGCGCCCTATCAGCCGCGGCCCGTTGCGCAAGGTCCTTGTCGCGTCGCAGATCGCGGTTTCGTTCGTGCTCCTCACCGGCGCGGGCTTGCTGCTGGGAAGTCTGTGGAGGCTCGAGAGTGTTCCGCTTGGGATGGACGCGCAGAATATCGTGACCGCCGAGGTGATGCTGGCTCCATACCGGTATCACAGCGAGATCGAGCAACGGACCTTTTTCGAACAGATTCTGGCGCGACTGAAGCAAATCCCAGGTATCAATTCGGTTGCCATCAGCAGCTCACTTCCGCTATCTGGAGACGGAGACATCGACTACTCGAATATCGAAATCTCGGGACGACCGCGCACGCCGCAAGGAACTGGCGGAATGGTTGGATTCCACCAGGTGACTCCTGGATATTTTTCTACGCTGGAAACCAAAATCCTGTCGGGTCGCGAATTCACCGACGACGATCTTTTTCCAAGCCAAAATGTGGTTATCCTGAGCGACGCACTGGGCCGCCGCCTTTTTCCGAATGGCGGCGCGCTCGGTAAGAGCATGCGGTTCGACGTGCCCGGTGTGAGCGCGCCGTGGCGAACCATCGTCGGAATTGCGGCCGATTTGAGAAACAACGGGCTAGAGCACGAATCCGATCCCGAGTTTTATGTCCCGTGGAAGGATGACCCGGAAGAATACTACGGCCACGCCTTCGTCATCGTGCGCACTCCGGTCAATTTCAATACCGTTGCGAACTGGGTCCGCTCGGAAGTCGCAAGCATCGATCCGGCCCAGCCGGTCGCGATCGAACAAATGATGCAGCGCGTCAGCAAGCTGGCCGACCGGCCGCGATTCAATGCGGCACTGCTGACGCTCTTCGCGCTGGCTGGGCTGTGCCTCGCGGCCGTCGGATTGTTCGGCGTCGTTGGATTCCTCGTCGCGCAACGTACCCAAGAGATCGGTGTCCGCATGGCGCTCGGTGCCACTCGCGGCGACATTTTGCGACTGGTATTGGGCAGCGTCGCACGATGGACATTTGCAGGCCTACTGGCAGGGGTCATAGGAAGTTGGTTTGCCGTGCAGATACTTCGAACCCTTCTCTTCCAGCTTTCTGTGCACGATCCCTGGCTGTTTGGCGCCTCGATTATCTTGCTGGTCATGATCGCGTTCCTGGCCGCCTTCATCCCCGCGCGCCGCGCCATGCGTGTCGACCCAATGGTCGCGCTGCGTCATGAGTGACCGCTTTCGTAGCGCCGGCGTCTCGCCGGCTCTTTCGCTTTTGGCTTCTCTGGCACAGGCACTCTTGCCTGTGCGCTTTTTCGAATTCGATTGGGGCGAATAGGAGAAATCACATGACCGGTTGGCTTCGCACTCTTTCTTCCCGCATTCGCTCGCTCTTCTCTCATCGCAAATTCGACGAAGATTTCACGCGTGAGCTTGACTCCCACCTCGCCATGCTCACGGACGAAAATATCCGCCGCGGCATGGCGCCCGGCGAAGCCCGCCGCCTTGCCCGCCTCCGCCTCGGCGGCTCCGCGCAACTAGAAGAAACCAATCGCGAGCTCCGCGGCCTGCCGTTCCTTGAATCCCTCGCACAAGACGTCCGCTTCGCGCTCCGCATGTTGCGCAAATCCCCCGGTTTCGCAGCCGTCGCCATTCTCACCCTCGCCCTCGGCATCGGCGCCAACACCGCCATCTTCTCGCTCGTGGACGCGGTTCTCCTGCGCACGCTGCCCGTGCAACATCCCGAGCAGTTGCGGATTCTTGCCCGCAATTACAATGGCGAGCCCAATCCTTCTATGACCAATCCGCTCTGGGAATCCATCCGCGCGAATCAATCCATTTTTTCCGGCACGCTCGCCTGGGGCACGCGCCGCTTCGATCTCACCAACGGCGGCGAAGCGCATTTCGCGCAGGGCCTCTACGCCAGCGGCAGCTTTTTCGAAACCCTCGGCGTACAGCCCGCCCTCGGCCGCCTCTTTCAGCCGAGCGACGATTGCCGCGGCTGCGCTTCTACGGTGGTGCTGAGCTACTCCTTCTGGCAATCGCACTTCGGCGGCGATCCCGGCGTGCTCGGCCGCGACCTGCCGCTCGATTCGCACCCGTTCCAGATCATCGGAGTCGCACCGCCCGGTTTCTCGGGCGTCGACACGGGCGAAAGTTTCGACGTCGCGATCCCGATTTCCGCGGAGGCGATCATCAACAGTGGAATGTCGTGCCTCGACCACCGTTCGTGTTGGTGGCTCACCGTGATGGGACGTCTGAGACCTGGCGTGACGCCGCAGCAGGCTTCCGCAAGCCTTGCCGTGATGTCTCCCGTTGTCCTGGGCGCAACGGTTCCGGAACGCTGGACGGCCGACATGCAGGCGAATTACCGGAAACGAACTTTCATGCTCGTGCCCGCGGCCAAGGGCAGCGCGGGCTTGCGCCGCCAATACGAAACTCCGCTGCAAGTTCTGATGGGGATCGTGGCGCTGGTGCTTCTGATTGCCTGCGCCAACATCGCCGGGTTAATGCTCGCTCGCGCCGCCGGGCGACGGAAGGAAATCGCGCTGCGCCTCGCGCTCGGCGCTTCGCGGCGCCGCGTGATCCGCCAGCTGCTCACCGAATGCGTGCTGCTTTCGCTCGCCGGCGCAGCGCTCGGAATGCTCTTCGCACGCTGGGGCACCGATCTGATGGTGAGCCGCATCTCGTCGGCGCGAAGCCAGGTATTCCTCGACCTCGCACCGGATGCCCGCGTTCTGGCATTCACCGCAGCCGTCTCCATCCTCACAGGGATTCTCTTCGGGATGCTTCCCGCGCTGCGCGCCACCCGCGTCTCGCTCACTTCGGCGATGAAAGGGTCCTTTGAAGAAAATCGCTCGGCGCGCTTCACATTTCGCGCTGGCCGCGCCGTGGTGGCGTTTCAAGTGGCGCTCTCGCTCGCGCTGCTCGTGGGCGCGGGTCTTTTCCTCCGCAGCTTCGTTAAGCTCACGATGCTGCCCTCGGGCTTCGATCGCAGCAACGTGCTGCTCGTCAACGTGGACACGCAGAACGCGCACTTCGACGCCAAGCAGGAAGACGCGGCCCGCGAGGAGATTCTGAAATCCGTCCGCGCGCTTCCCGGCGTCGAATCCGCCGGCAATTCTCTGACGACGCCGATCGGCAACGCTCAGTGGGACAACGTGATTTTCCTGCAAGGAAAGACTGCGCCACAGCCGGACGACGTTTACCTCAACTCCGTCTCGCCCGGATTTTTCGACACGCTCCACATGCACTTTCTCAACGGGCGCGACTTCACGGAGCAAGACGCCGGCGCCTCGTCGCTGGTCTCAGTGGTGAACCAGACTTTCGCGCAGCGGTTTTTCCCCGGCCAAAGTCCCATCGGCCAGTACTTTCATCTCGAGGGCGATCCCGGAAAACCCGGGCGGCCGATTCAAATCGTTGGTCTCGTGGCCGATGCAAAGTACAGTTCGCTGCAGGAAGAATTTTCGCCGACGGCTTTCTTTCCAGCATCGCAAGCGCAACTGAAAGGTTCGACGTACCTGATTCGAACGCAGTCGAATCCGCTCGCGCTCGAGCGCCCGGTCGAAGCTGCCATCGTGGCCGTGAACAATCGCATCGGTCTGCGTTTCACCACACTCGAGCATCAAGTGGAGGAATCGATTTCGCGCGAGCGGTTGCTGGCAACGCTCTCCGGATTTTTCGGCGCGCTCGCTCTGCTGCTCGCGATGATCGGGCTCTACGGCGTGCTGTCCTACATCGTGAGCCAGCGCCGGCAGGAAATCGGCATCCGCATGGCGCTCGGGGCCGCGGCGAGTTCGATCGTGCGGCTCGTGCTCGGCGAAGTTGCGATGCTGCTTGCGATCGGCATCGCCGCAGGACTCGCCGTCGCGGCGTTCGCAGGGCGCGTGGTGGAAAAACTTCTGTTCGGCCTCCACGCGCGCGACGCGTGGACGATGGCGCTTTCCGCTGCGGCACTCATCGCCGTCTCGCTGCTCGCCGCGTGGCTTCCCGCGCGACGCGCCTCGCGCGTGGATCCCGCGAGCGCGCTGCGCTGCGAGTAAATCCGCGCCGCTTTTATTTGCGCGTAGGAAACTGGAACCGGAAGCCGAAGCGGGCAGCGATGGGAAGCCCGAGCTGCTCGATCGGGGTTGCGGCGGTGGCGTATTTCTCGTTGAAGAGGTTTTCGACGCCGACGAAGCCGTCGATTCCAGCGCCGAGCGTGCGCGAAGCAAGCGCGTCGAAAACGAAGAAGCGGTCCATCGGGAACATGTTCTGATCGTCGTCATACTGCAATCCCACCATGCGGCCTTCGGCGGAAAATGAAATTCGCGCGGGATTCGTGTAGCGCGCCTGGAAAGTGAGCACGTTGTGCGGCACCTGCGCCACCCAGAGTCCCACGAGCGCGGTGTTCGCGGGATACTGCACCACTTTCGAGTCGACGAACTGATAGCCGGTGGAAAATTCGAGGCGGTTGGTGACGTGCGCGATCGCGTCGAATTCGACGCCCGGCGCGCGCGTGCGGCCAAGATTCTCGCGCATGCGCGTGATGAGAGTCGATGTAGTGCTGATGGTCACGTTCGCAACCGGGTCGATGATTTCGTTGTAGAACACAGTACCGCGCAGCTCGAGCCGACGATCGAGCGCGTTGACGGCCACACCCGCTTCGCCGCCCGTAAGCCGCTCGGCGACCAGATTCGCATTCGATTCCGTGAGGGTGTTGCCCTGCCGGAACGAGCGATAAAGCTCATTGAGCGTGGGCGCGCGGAAGGCGCGATAAATCGAGGCGGACCATGACACGTGCGAATTCGCCTGATTCACGATGGCGAGGCGCGGATCGAACGCATTGTAAGACTGGTTGGCGTACGCCGTGAAAGTGCCGGGCGAATTGAACGGCGCGCTGTAGAGCCCCGCGTCGAAATTACTCCAGTGATCGAAGCGCGCGCTGGCTTCGAGCGTCCAGCGCGGAGCGAGCTGAATGATATCTTCGCCGAAAACTCCGCTCGTGCGCTGCGTGCCCCCGGCAATCGTGTCTTTGGAAGCAGAGTAGAGGATTTCGTCGCTGTGGCCGACTTCCGCGTGCGCGTCAACGCCGGCGACGATCGTTTGCCGTTTCCCGATTCCGACGGACCACACGGCGGAGCCGCCGGTGCCTTGCGACGGAACCGTCTGATAATCGGTAAGGGTCTCGCTATTGCGATCGGTGGCGACGGCAGAAAAGGTCTGATGATAGGTTTCGCCGTCACCGTAGAAGCGCAACGTGAGCGCGCCGGCGGAGCCGAGCTGGAGATTCGCGCCGAGAGCGCCTTCGCCGAGGCGCGTGCCATTCACCTGATCCGGTGTGCCGTTGGCGCGGGATTCATTGAGGAACCAGCCGCGCGCAAAGATCTCGCTGCCGCTGCCGATTTTGCGGCCGACCATCCAATCGGCGACGCCGTGTTCGGAGCCCGCTGGGGTATCAATCGTGCCGCGCAGCGATTCGGGGATGAGAATGTAGCCGCCGGTGTGGAACACTTCCCCGGCAAACGTGGATTCCCATCGGCCGAGTTGGCCGCCGGCGGAGAGCGAGAGCGTTGGCGTGTTTTGGTTGCCGTACGACGTCTCGAGCGTGATGCCCGCAGGCTCGGCCGGGCGCGTGATGAATTGCACCACGCCGCCGAGCGCCTCCGAACCGTACAAACTCGAAGCGCCCTCCTGCGCGACTTCTACGCTCGAGATCGAAACTTCCGGAACGCGGTCCCAAAACACCCAAGCGCCGAAGGAATCGTTGAGCGGGATGCCGTCTTCGAGCACGAGCACGCGGCTGGCGCCGTTCGCGCCGAGTCCGCGGAGCGAGACGCCCTGCGTGGTGGGATTCGCGGTGCGCGAGCTCGAGCGGCGAAAAAGACTGAAGCCGGGAACCTGGCGAAGAGTGTCGTCGAGAGCGAGTGCGGGCGTGGCTTCGAGGTCGTCACTCGAAAGCTGAATGTCGCTGGTGGGAGTTTCGCTGAGCGGCGTGGAAGTGCGCGCGGCGGTGACGATCACCTGCTCGGTGGTGGCGGCAGGCGAAAGCATCACGTCCACATGCGCTGGATTTCCGCCGACTGCGCTCCACGGCCGCTCGACGGATTGAAAGCCTTTGGCGGCGACGACGAGCGTGCCCGAACTTTCCGGGATTTGCGCGAACGAAAATGCGCCGGAGGAGTCGGTGAGTGCCCTCGATGAGTACGATTTCGCGCGAACAGTGACCTCGGCGCCCACGATGGCAGCGCCAGACGAGTCGCGAACCGTGCCGTCAACGCGGATGTAAGCACTCTGCGCTTCAGCCGGAGGGTAAAACGCGAGCAGCGCGAAGAAAATCAGGCATGCAGCGAGGAATTTGTGCGTTGCGGGAATTACGGAGTTGCGAGCAGTAGTTTTCGAGAGCGCCGATTTTGTTGCGGATAGAAATTTGAAAGTTCCGCGTTTGCAATCACTTATGAAAACATTGATTGTCCGACTGTTGCGGTCAAGAAATTCGCGAGCGAGCGGTGGCGCAGAGGACTCTTGCGTAGTTGCCGCAAACTGGCGCGACGGGCAGAGAAACTGATTCGAGGTGGTTTCAAGCTCGGCGAGCCGCGAAGATTCGCAACGCGACGCGCGCGCGAACTCAAGCCGCGCCACGGACATCGAGGTTGTGCCCAGACGGACAGCGCCGCTGGTGCGGGCAGAGCCGTCCCGGCGGACGGGTCCACCGCCGCCAGCAAGATCGACGGCGCGTCTCGACTTTGTGAAGCTTCGCTTCACCTGACTTCTTACCTTTCCACTCAACTTCGTGACAGAGATTTCACGCGGCGCTGAAGAATCAGCGCCGATATTTCGCCGACTGCGCGTTGGTAATTCGATGCCGTTTGGGCGAGATTCGTGGCCCGGATACCGCTGGTAAAGGCTGGCATGAGTGGTGCGAGGGATGCAAGGGGGAAAAGGTTGTGGGAAGGCAGCGGCGAGCAAGAGAAAAGAGCCGGCTGGGAGCCGGCGCTACTTCGCGCGGAGGCGGCTCGGCATAAAACGTGAATCGTTCACGCGGAGCCTAGCCGCGGAGAGGCAAAGGCGCCCAGCTTCGCGGTGTCTAATTTCAGCGCACCGGGAAGCACACGGCGCGGAAGCCGGCTGCCGCGAAAGATCCTAGTGAGTCGCCTGGGCGCGGTTATTTGGGGGCGTCGAGCGGCGGGGGCGGATATTCGTGGAGCTTGGCGTTCTTCGCGTCGGTACGCTTCACTTCCAGCTCGTCGAGCAGGAGCGAGGGCGCGATGACGGTGCTGGGAACGAAGCCTTCGCGATTGCTTACGAGCGGATCGCTTCCGACGCCGATGAGATCGTTGCGCAAGGTGCGCGTATCAAGCTCGTCGAAGACGGCGCCGCGAACCAGTTCTTCATGGCCGTCTTTTTCGTAAACGCGATAGAGCAGGCGCGGATCGTCGTTGGCCATCGTCTCGACGTAATAGCCGAATGCCTTTCCATCCTGGCGGCAGAGATCGATCAGCTTCTTCTTCAAGTCGGCGGGCGAAAGCTCCGTCTTCGACTGCACGATCAGGTTTCCAATCGTGGGCATCGTCGGCTGTCCGGGAGCGGCGCGGCCGTGTCCATTGGAATCCGGGAAGTCGCGAATGGGCTGGCGGCCGAGCAGATAGTTTTCGAGGACGCCATCTTGAATCAGTGAAACTTTCGACGGGCGGACACCTTCATCATCCGCGTCGTAACTGCCGATGAGCGTCTGGCCCTGAAAAGTCTTCATCGTGGGATCATCCACCACGGAAAGGAACGTGGGCAGTACGCGGCTCTTGTAGTTCGAAGCGAAGTCGCCGAGGGTGCGCGCTGAATCGCCGGGCTTGGGCCGCTCGCCGAGCAAGTTGCGGCCGATCATGGAGTAGACGATGTCCGTGGCGGCATCGGAGGAGAAAAGCACGGGGCCGCGATAGTCCTCTTCCACGATGGGCGCTTCGCGCAGAGCCTTCAAAGTGGCGACCATTTTTTCGGCGTCGGCCTGAAACTTTTCGCCGGACGGAAGCTCCGCGGCTGAACCGGTGATGTAGTAGGGCGAGCGATCGAGCTTCATGCCGTCGTCAGCCTGCGTGGAGCCAGCGATGACGAGCTGGTAGACGGCATAGCCGTGGCGCGTGACGGTGCCTTCGGTATTTTCGAAATACTGATTGACGGCGCGGAAAGAGGCGTGCGCGGAGAGCATGTCGAGCTTTGGATCGTTGTGATATAGCGCAGAAGCTTTCTCGATCATCGCGAGATAAGGCTTGGGATCGTAAGAAAGCTTCGCGAGCGGTTCGACGAGCTCAAGCGGCGAAGCGTGCGCAAAATCGTCGAAGGGCTGGTCGCCGGAAAACTCGCTCATCACTGCCTTTTTCTGCGCGAGGGCCTCGCTGGCCATCTTGTAGGCTTGATCCGTGGCGAGCCAGAGCTGGCGGCGGAGGGCGACAACGTCGTTATCAAGCGGGGCCAGCTCGGCGCTACCCATGCCGCGGCCGTAGTAGCTATCCTGCTTGTAATCGCCCACGCGGACGACGACGTGAATCGAGCGGAAGTGATTCGCCTGATTCTGCCGCAAGGAGCCGAAAGCCGCTTCGGCGTCGAACTGATCAACATCGGAAAGGCGATACTCGATGTAGTAGGGCGCCGGAACGTTGTCCATCTTGAGCTTGGTCTTCGAACGCTCGAGCTCTTCGTGCATCGCCTTCAACACGGGATCGCTGGAATCGGCCGCGGAGCCGGACTTCGCGCCAGCGTTTGCGGTCGCCTGCTGCGCCGGAACGGGCGGAGCGATGAAAAGAGCGGCAAGGGCGAGCGAAGCAAGCGCGCCTGAAAACTTGGTGCGAACGATTGAGTTCATCGAGAGGCTCCCGAAGACGGCGCGACGTTCGATCCGGAAGGCGACGCGGCAGTGGATGCAGCGGCAGGCGCATCCGGAGGAGGAAGAATCGGCGGGCGCTCGGTTCCCTTCTGGCGTTTCTGCACTTCGATTTCGGAAAAGAGCATCGCAGGCGCGGCGGCGGCCACCGGAACCCAGCCGGATTCGGCGCCGCAGACTCCGTTGAAGACTTGCTGCGTATCGCCGGTGAGAATGATGTTGTTGAGCGAGAGCAGCGGAGTGCCGACGATATCCACGCCGCGGACGAGCTCTTTGCGGCCGTCGGGATAGACGCGATAGACCATCACCGGAATCACCTGGAAAGCCTGCGGCAGCGAGCGCGTGGTGAGCGTGAAGCCGCCTTCGATATCGTCGAAGTAGAGACCATAGGGCTTGCCTGACTTTTTGATCTCGTCTTGAAAGCGCTGCCAGAGTTCGGAATCCTTCACCGAGTTCGTGGACGAGACGATTAGATTGCCCTGCCGCCCGGTGGGCATCAGACCGGGCTGGCGGCGGCCGTGTCCATTGGTGTGATCGAAGCCCTGAATGGGCATGCGCGACATCAGGAAATTCCGCAGGATGCCATTTTCGACGGCGACGACGCGCTGCGCGGGATCGCCCTCGTCATCGTAGGCGTACGTGCCGGCGAGCTTGATGCCGCCGAGTTCCTTCATCGTGGGATCGTCGATGACGGTGAGGAACGTAGGCAGAACTTTCTGGCCGACTTTCTTGGTGAACGTCTGGCCTTCCTGTTCCGAGCGCTGGCGGTGGCCTTCCAGGCGATGGCCGAGGACTTCGTGGAAAAAGACAGCGGCGGCGCGGCCCGAAAGAAGCGCGGGCCCGGCGTAAGGCTCGGCGAGCGGAGCGGCGCGCAAATTCTTCAAGTCGGTGGCAATCTGCGTGACTTTCTGTTCAAGGACCGCGTCACTCGGCAGATCGGCAGGCGAAGGAGCCTGAAACGTGTCGACGCGCATCAATTCCATGCCGTCGTCCGCGCGCGTGTCGGCTTGGATAATCATGCGTGCCATAGCGGAAGGCTGGACAAGCGCCGTGCCGTCGCTCGCCGCGAGATAGGAGCGATTGGATTCCTGCTGGAGGATGATGCCGGAGCCGTAAACCTCGGGATACTTCAGGAAGATCCCGGAGACGCGACGGAGGCGGTCTTCCCAAGAGCTCAGGTCGAACGCGACGTGCGGAACGGTCTCATCCAGGTGCGTCTGCGCAGGCTCGACCGAAAAATCGGGAGATTGGTCTTCTTCAGCGGACTGCACCGCCTTATTCGTCTTCACCTTGAGGAACGCGGCCGAGGCTTGCTGGTATTCGGCGTCGGTAAAGCTCCAAAGGGAGCGCGCGATGGCGTCGGGATCGTCGGCGAGCGGCAGCATGCCCGTAGAAATTCCAGACGGGCGGCTCTGATTGTGCGTGTTATCGAGCGCGGCGGCGCCGACGCGCATGATGACGTCTGCCTGGCGGCGATCGAGCGGGCTCGCGATGGAAATGGCGCCGTTGGAGGCGATCATGTAGATGCCATGGACGTTGGTGACCGTGTAGCTCATGTAGTAGGGCGCGGGATCGGACTTGGCCATCGAAGAGGTGGCGCGCTGGAGCTCATGCTGCATGGATTCAAGGAGCGCGTCTTTCGCTGGGCCGGATGCGATCGAGCGAGAGGGCACGAAGGAAATCGAGACGGCAGCTGCTACAACGAGAATTGCTGGTGCGAATGATTTGATTTTCATGTGAATGGCGTTTTTTGGCGAAGCCCAGCCAATTTAGCATATTTGACGCAGCCGGGGCCAAGAAGCGAGCGAAGCGCGTGCGAAAGCGAAACACCGAACGCCAGGCGAAAAAGCGAGGGAATAGAGAAGCAAGGAGGCACGGAGACAAAGACGCGAGGAAAAACCGCGAGGATCGGGCGCGAGCCGAGGCGCCCAAGAGCCAAAGCGGCGCGCGTTATTCGTTCCCGAACGTGGCCAACACTTTACTCACACCGCAACGCGGACACCGGGTGATTCATACCTGAGTGCGACCATCGGGTCATTCATATCTAAGTGCGACCATCGGGTCGACGCGCATGGCGCGGCGCGCGGGGACGTAGCACGCCACCAGGCCGACGAGCAAAACGATCGGCGGCGTGAGAGCGAGTACCCAGCCGCCGTGAAAGCGCATGTCCTGGAAACCGGCGGTGACCAGCTTTGGCAGCGCCAGCGAGGCAAGGAAGCCGATGGCGACTCCGGTGACTACGAGCGACATTCCGTTGCGAATCACCAAGCGAAGAACTTCACCCGGATTCGCGCCGAGCGCCATGCGGATACCGAGTTCGTGGGTCCGCTGACCGACGAGATACGACAGCAATCCGTAGATTCCGATCGCGCCCAGCACGAGAGCGATTCCCGCGAACGAGCCCATCAGCTCGGCCATCAAGTCGTCACCCCCGCCGGAGTCCGTGACCACGCGCTGCATGGTGCGCACTTCGGTGACGGCCTGGCCAGAATCCACCGTCCAGACGGCGCCGCGGAGAGAGTCGGCGAGCGTGAGAGGAGCGGTCTGCGTGCGGGCGATCACGCGCAAGAGCGGAGTGGGATTGGCCGCGAGCGGTACGAAGAGTTCGGGGCTCGGCTGGACTTGTCCGAGAAACTCGCTCACGTTGCCGACGACGCCGACGATTTCGCTCCAGTTCTTCGTTTGCGTGGGATCGGGACCGAAACGGATGTGCTGTCCGAGCGGGCTCGCGCCGGGGAAATATTTTCTCGCGAAGGCTTCGTTGACAATCATCACGGGCGGCGCGTCGGCGGAATCGGCGCTGGTGAATTCGCGCCCCTGGAGAAGAGGAATCTGCGTGGTGGAGAAATAATTCTGGCTGACGGCGAAATAGCCGCAGTGCGGCGCGTCTTCCACGGACGCAACGTCGTGGCCTTCGACGATGAAGTGCGTCGATCCTGGAAAATTAAAAGGAAGATCCGTGGAAATAGCGGCGGATTCCACGCCCGGGAGATTCGCCGTGTGCTGGAGCATCGAAGCCGCGAATTCGCGCTGGCGATCGGGCTTGAGATATTCGAGGCCGCGCAGGGGAATCGTGGCGGTGAGCAGGTTGCGTGAGTTCATGCCTTCCTTCGCGTGGATTTCCTCGATGAAGCTCTCAACGAAGATGCTCGCGCCGACCAGGAGGAAGAGCGAGAGCGCAAGCTGGCCGACGACGAGGATCCGCTGCAAGCGGTGATGCGCGCGTCCTGCCGTGGAGCCGCGTCCGCCTTCCTTCAGATCGGAGGCGGAATTGCCGCGCGAGATCTGCAGTGCCGGCGCGATGCCGAAGAGAATGGCGGCAAAGATGGAAAGCGCGACGGTGAACGCGAGCACGTGCGTATCCATCGTGATTTCCTGCGCCATCGCGACGGTGTCTGCATTCCAATTGAACCGGCTGAGGATCAGCCGCAGGAAGGCATAGCCGAGCCCGATGCCGAGTCCGCCGCCAAGGAGCGAAAGGAAAACGGATTCGGTGAGCAATTGGCGGGCGAGGCGGAAGCGTCCGGCGCCGATGACGGAGCGGATTGAGAATTCGCGGCGGCGCGCATTGTTGCGAGCCAGCAGGAGATTCGCGAGATTCGCGCAGGCGATCAGCAGAACGAATGCGACGGCAGCCATCAAGAAGGCGAGAGCGGAGTTCGCGCCGTTGTCTTCGATGCAATATTGCTGAAGCGTCTTGACGCTGGCGCCGCGGTCTTTGTTTGTGGCGGGATGATTGGCGGCGAGGCGGCCGGCGATGGATTGCATTTCGGAGCGCGCTCGCGGCATGTCGACGCCGGGCTTGAGGCGGGCGAACACGTTGAGCCAGCGGTCGGCGCGGCCAGCGTCCGAGAGGTTGTCGCGAGTGAAGACGAGCGGAACCCACAGCTTGCTCGGAAAGTTGGCGAGATGGAAACTCGCCGGCATCACGCCGACGATGGAATACTCCGCGCCGTTAACTTTCAGCGTGCGCCCGAGAACGCCGCGATCGGAGCCGAATCGCGAATGCCAGATGGCGTCGCTGAGTATGACGACGTGATCGCGGCCGGCCTGGTCTTCACCGGGAAGAAACGGGCGGCCAAGAGCCGGCGCGACGCCGGCGACAGCGAAATAATCCGGCGCGATGCGCGCGGCAGGAAGCTGTTCGGGGTTTACGTCGCCGCTCACGGTGACCGTGTCGAAGTTCGCGGCGGCCATACCGGCGAACGAACCGCTTTGTGCGCGCCAATCGAGATAATCCGGCGCGGAGACGCCGCTCTGGTCCGCGTTGAAATTGAGCGTAGGATCGATGGTGCTGACCATCATGAGGCGATCAGGATCCTGCACGGGCGGCTTGCGGAGCAGCATCGTATTCACGACGCTAAAGATCGTGGTGTTGACGCTGATTCCGAGCGCGAGCGTGAGAATCGCGACCGTGGTAAAGCCGGGATTTTTAAGCAGCATGCGGATCGTGTAACGAACGTCTTGCCAAAAAGTTTCGAGCGGGGCGAAGGTCCAAAGCTCGCGGCAAATTTCCTTCAGAAGCGCAACATTGCCGAAGCGGCGGCGGGCAGCGGCGCGAGCTTCTTCGGGCCCGGAGCCCTCGGAGCCATTTTTCTCGGCACGCATGACGAGATGGAATTGCAGCTCTTCTTCCAGATCGCGATCGAGCCTTCGGCGGACGACCAGGGCCTTGATGCGAAGCCAAAATTTCGTCAGCGACTCACGTGACATACGTTCACCTCATATGCCCCTTGTGTGCCCCTTCGAATTCCTCACGCCGGCTCGAGAATCCTTGCGATCGCGGCAGACATCCGCGCCCAGTGAGCCGTTTCGTCAGCAAGCTGCCTGCGGCCCGCCACAGTGAGCCGGTAAAACTTCGCGCGGCGATTGTTTTCCGAGACGCCCCACTCGGCAGCAAGCCAGCCGCGAAGTTCCAGGCGATGGAGCGCGGGATAGAGCGCGCCCTCTTCAACGCGCAGGACATCGTCCGATATGTCGTGGATGTACTCGGCGATGCCGTAGCCATGCATCGCACCGCGGCTCAAAGTTTTCAAGATGAGGAGATCGAGCGTGTCGCGGAGCAGGTCGCCGGAGTCGGACTTTTTCTCGCCCATAAGAATCTTAGGGGAGGGTGCCATATCTTCGGCCGGGGGACAAGCGAAATTTCGGGGGCTCGGAAGGTGCGGAGCAATTGTTGCGCGCGAGAGACAGTGGGGCCTGACTAATAAGGATAATCGGAGAGTGAAGTGTCAACCCATAAGCGTGTGTTTCAAATAGACACGCTAGCGGGCGAATCTGCGCCGAGGTCCACGGAAGCAGGTATCGTGTAAGAAAGCGTTGGTTTTTCCTCCCGGGGGCAATAGGCGATGAAAAAGTTGAGCGTTCTGGTCTCGCTTACTACGGACGACAACGACTATCAGGTGGAACAGGCGGCGGCCGCGGAAGAAGCGGCTCGCCGGCTCGGCGTGAACGTCCGCGTCCTCTACGCCGCGAATGATCCGATCAAGCAGAGCCAGCAATTGCTGGAAGCCGTGCAAGCCGCCGCGGACAAGCGCCCCGATGCAATCGTGTTCGAACCGGTAGGCGGAACGGCGTTGCCGCAAGTGGCGCGCGCAGCGGTGGCGGCCGGGATGGGCTGGGTGGTGCTGAACCGTGAATCGGAAAACTTAAAAGACTTTCGACGGACGGCGAAGGCGCCGGTGTTCAGTATCACGTCTGATCATCTCGAGATCGGCAGAATGCAAGGACAGCAACTGGGCGCGCTGCTGCCGAATGGCGGCACGGTGCTCTATATCCAAGGCCCCTCGGATAATTCCGCGGCGAAGCAGCGCACGCAAGGAATGCAGCAGACAAAGCCGGAAAACGTGAAGATCGTGCTGCTCAAGGGACAGTGGACCGAGGAGAGCGCTTACAAATCCGTGAAATCGTGGATGAAACTTTCCACCTCGCAGAAGCTGCCGATTGAAGTGGTCTGCGCGCAGGACGATTCCATGGCGATCGGCGCGCGGAAAGCATTGCAGGAGCAAGCCGACGAAGCAGTCCGCGAGCGGTGGCTCGCGCTGCCGTTTACGGGTTGTGATGGTCTGCCGAAGACGGGCCAGGAATTCGTGCGTCGCGGTTTGCTGGCTGCGACTGTGGTGGTGCCGCCGAATACAACGCTCGCTCTCGAGGTGCTCGTGAAGGCCGCTGGGCAAGGCACGCAACCGCCGGAAGTAACGCTCACGGTGCCGACGTCGCTGCCACGTATCGACGAGCTCGCTTCGAAGCGAACGGGCGCACGCACTCGCGAACTCGTGACGCGCTAGCTCCCTTGAAATTCCCCGCAAGACGAAAGCGTGCCCAGCCTCGACGCGAGTGGTAGACTCGCATTCCGCAAGAACCCCGCGATAACACGTGAACCTGCCCGCGATCGGGCGGCGAGCGCACTAGCCGCGAATGCGATTGTGCACACTGGTTGAGGAAGGAAGATTCCCTTGACGCTCGGAAAGAGATTGGTTGTGCAAACGTTGACCGCGTTATTGGTGATGTTTGCGGGTCTTTTCCTGACGGCCGGAACTTTCCACTACTGGGAAGCGTGGGTGTTCATCGCGGCCGTGCTGATCCCCTTGGTGATCTTCTTCGCCTACTACTACAAGCACGATCCGGCCGTGGTCGAACGCCGCTTGCAACGAAAGGAAATGCGGGAAAGACAGAAGTGGGTCATGCGATTTGCGGCTGGCGTTTCGTCGCTGGGGTTCGTGATTCCCGGGTTCGATCACCGATTTGGATGGACGAGGCAATGGTTCGGAGGCGTGCCCTTGTGGGCCGAAATCTCGGCGCAGGCGATCGTCTTCGTAGGATACGTCGGGACTATGTGGGTGATTGACGTGAACCGCTTTGCGTCGCGCACAATTCAAGTGGAGCAGGGACAGAGAGTGGTATCACGCGGGCCGTACAGGCTCGTGCGCCATCCGATGTATATGTTCGTTTTGCTGATGTGGATCGCGGTGGGGCCGGCGCTCGGATCGCTGGTGGCGCTACCATTCCTCGCTTTGGAAATTCCCGTTCTCGTCTTTCGATTGCTAGACGAGGAGCGCATGCTGCGGAACGACCTGCCCGGATATCAGGAATATTGCCGAGCGACGCCGCATCGTTTGATTCCGTTCTTATGGTGAGATTGGTAGCGATACCGGGACTCGAACCCGGATTTGAGCCTTGAGAGGGCTCCGTCCTAACCTTTAGACGATATCGCCAGAGGCACTTGCTGAAGGCGATTTTCGCACGGCCAAAATTCGCGCGCAAGTGGATGTAGCCGAATGGAATCTCTCGCATTGGAAGAGTTCGCACTCGAGCAGCCGAAGAGAACTTCAGGGGCTGGAAGCCCACGGACATGGTGAGCGCATTGCGTTGTGGCTGAAGCCACGACCTACAAGACTCCTTGAATCGCAGCATGCGGAAAGAAAAAGGGCGCCTGCCCGGTGAAGCTCAGGCAGACGCCCTTTGAATACAGTTGCTTCGGCTACACCCGCAACTACGGCAGGTAGTAGCGGAAGGAAGTGAGAACCATCGGTTCGTCGATCGAGGGAGCGGTCACACCGTTGGCCGCGGCGGTGCCGGCCCACGTGTTGCGAACCACATACGAGAACTGCCCGCCCCACTGAACGGTGCCCCTCGGTCCCTTGTAGAAGCGATACCAAAAGCCGGCGGTGCCTTCGAAGATCGCTCGCGTGTCCGCCGTGCAACCGCCCACACTGCCGGGTCCGAAGCCATTCGCATTGCTCGGGGGCGCTTCGGTGTAGCAACCGGAGTTGTTGAAGAGAGGCGAACCGTAACCGACCGCCGTCGCCGTGGTGCCGCCGACGGGAATGAACGTGTAGGCTGCGCGCGAAGCATACTCACCGCCGCCGTCCAGGTAGACGTCGAACTTGGGATAGTGGAATTCGATGGTCGCGAGCGCCTGGTAGTTCTTGAGAAGAGCGATCGTGCCATCGGGGCGGAAAGTTGCGTCCGGCAAGCCGGCTGCGCCATAGCGGCCCACGCCGCTGCCGCCGAAGATGTGGAAGCCGAGGTCGACGTGCTTCTCAAGCACCGAGACTCGACCGTTGGCGCCAATTCCGCCACCGCCAGCAGCATCGTTGGTTGCACCGGCCGCGGAAGCGCCATCGACGCCCGTAACGGAGCAAAGCTGCGTTGACGAGAGACCACCGCAAGGATAGATGCGGTCACGGAAGCGGCTCGCCACTCCAAACACTTCAAAGTGACCCCAGCTCGGCTGCGCCACGGCCTTAACGACGAAATCGGGCGCGGCGTTGAACGAGTAGTTGGACTGGTTGTCGTAGACGCCGCCGGTGGTGCCGGTGGTGCCGAGCAGGCCGTTGGCCAGGTTGCCGTGCGAGGTGAGAGTAGTCTGCGGGTTCTCCACGGAAGCCGCGAGGAAGAAGTTGTTACCGAAGCTCTTCACCACGCGGAAGCCGTACTGCCGTGCCCAACTGAAGCCAACGTTATACGCCGCGTCGATCGTCATGGGAGTGGCTTCGGTACGGTTGTCCATTCCGCTCTTGGTCTCAGCCACGAGGCTCCACATCTGGCCGCCCGTGATCTTCCAGCCGCTATCGAACGCAGCCTGCGCCCAGAACTGGCGCTGGCGGGCGGTGTAGCTGTTGCTCTGGTTGTTGTTGGAAGTGACGCCGGCCGAGAGGAAGTCCATTTCGTAGTAGCCGCCGATCTTCACGTTGCTGAGCTTGCCTTCCACCAAGGCACTTATGCGCGACTGGCGGCCCGAGCCGAAGAACTCGGAAAGATCGCTCTGCGAGCTGCCGGGAACCGGAGTGGAGTTGAACGGCGTATTGATGTCCGAACCGAGCGCCTTACCGCGCCACACGGTTTCCGCCGCCATGAACCCGCCCGGGGTGATGGTGATTCCTTTCACGTGAATCGCCGCCGGCTCATCCATTTTGTCCTGGGCCGCCCCTGACGCCGAGGCGCTGGCGGGAGGAGTGGAGATCGCCACCGTGGTGGCGGACGTCGTAGCGCCCGCTGGAATGGAAACCGGCGAGGCGATGGTCGAGGAGGAAGAAGCGGAAGCCGGCGCCGAGGTTTCTGCCGAGTTGAGTTTCTCCTCCAGCACCTGCATTTTCTCCTGCTGCGCCTTCAACGCATCGCTCTGCGCCTGAAGCTGCTTCGACTGCGCTTCGATCAAAGAACGCAGTTGCTGGAGTTCATTCTCCAGGCTTGAAGTTTCCGACTTAGTCGTCGTGTCAGTCTTCGAATCCGATTTGTTGGCGTCAGCGGACTTGGTGGCAGTGGCAGGCGCCGCGCCGGTAGTCTTCGCCGCATCCTTGTCGCTGGCCTTTGCCGTCGACGGCGTTTCGTCTCCCGGCTTGCCGGTGCCGGCGTAAACCGGTAACGCGGCGAGGCCAAGAGCCAACATACATGTTGCAAGTACTCGCATCCCTTCCTCCTTGAATTGAACTGATAGACAGCCTAGATGCCTAGTGCTGCGGGCGAACCCGCTCCCCCAGAATCGTGTGAAGCGCCGCGCCTGCCACGGAGAGCGAGCAACGCACCTCTCGCACCGTATGGATTTCTCGTGAACAGAAAAACAGGCTCACGTGAAATTACGCAATTCCGCCGCAACGGCGAGAGAGGCGATAGACGATCTTCCGGACACAAAACGCACGACCGTGAATCTCCATCCAATCCAACTTCCGCCTGTGTTGCTTTCCCCTGAGAATCGGGTGAAGTGAGTTAAAACAACGCGATTGAACGGCCTGTGACGGGAATGTTAATTGTAGGTTACGATTCTAAACACTTTGCATGCAATAACTTACAACACCATCCGCAGCGAAGAGTCACCATGGCGCGCGAGAAACCGCAAGCGAGCGAGGGCATTCCTGAATCAGGAAACTTTGCGATACGCGGGAGAGAAAGTGGAAGGCAGGATTCGGCGATGGGGCAGAATACTGAAGAAACGTTCACGACAGGGATTACACCGAAACGCGTGGAAACCTGTGTGCCGCTTCACGAAGAGCAGGGTTCCATCCTCGACGCGCTCGCGTGAGATTCGTTCGAGGTCGAAATTGCCGCACTTCGGGCAGTGAGCGAAGCGGACGAAGGCGAGGGCGACACGGTCTCCGTAGAAGCGGTGGTCGCAGGTGTGGCAGCGCCAGGGCCGCAGCGATGCGAGCGTGATCACGTAGTCGAAAACGCCGGAGCGGTGCGAACGGAAGCAATCCGCGCTCCGGCATTGAGGACAGATCATGTTCCCAGATGCCCCCCGTTCGGCCACGCAGCTTATACAAAAGCGAGTGGCGGCGCAATGGCGGGGAGCCTGTAGACTCTCCAGAACGCGGATTTGGCGGGTGCTAAAATAACGCGCAGAGGAACTTGAATGCCCAAGCGACTGCCTGACTATACGGACGAACACGCGCGCGCAGGAATCGAAGCGAAGCTTCCCGAACTCGAGACGTGGCCGAACCACTTTCCCGGCTACGAGATCACAATAAAGTTCCCGGAATACACTTCGGTGTGCCCGAAGACCGGGCTGCCCGACGCAGGTACGATCACGATTCACTACGTGCCGAAAAAATCGTGCCTCGAGCTGAAGGCGCTGAAGATGTACTTACTCGCGTACCGCAACCTGGGAATTTTCTACGAGAACGCGGTGAACCGGATGCTGCGAGATATCGTGGCGGCAGTGAAACCGGAATGGTGCCGCGTGACGGGCGACTTCACGCCGCGCGGCGGATTGACGACCACGGTGGAAGCACGCTGGCCTCGCACTTCAGGCAACAAGCGCAGCGCGCGGGGATAGACTTCGGGCGAGAGGTCGTCCATAATTTCGCAGCGATGAGCGGCTTGGGCCGCAAGGAGGGAATTCGATGAGTTTGTCCGAGACACCGCAGGAATCTCACGTGATAGAAGCGCCGGGTCTGCCGCGCTGGATCACGTTGCTGTTCGTTGTGGCGTTCGCACTGGTGGCCTACCTGCTCTACGCGAACTACTCCGACCGGCAGGCGATGCAGAAGTCGGCGAGCGACGCCGATAAGAAAACGCAGGCGCTCGCGGCGGAAGTGGACAAGGCCAACGCACGCATCGCGGATTTGAAGGGCATCGTGGAAGTGACGTCGCAGAAGCTGCAGCTCACCGAAGACGAGCTGGCGCGCGCGCGCGGCTTCGCCCAGGCCATCAAGAAAGACCAGTCGCAGAGCGACG
>Ga0210383_10000691_pt1 | contig 30772 bp, 26 predicted proteins | sample IncBWC14OmetaG_FD_160072 | JGI IMG/M metagenome (GOLD analysis project Ga0210383, IMG submission 160072) | Forest soil microbial communities from Barre Woods Harvard Forest LTER site, Petersham, Massachusetts, United States - Inc-BW-C-14-O ... | reverse complement strand
TCCCGTGTTCGCGGGCTTTGGCAACTTCGTGATCCCGCTGATGATCGGCGCGCCGGACATGGCCTTCCCGCGGCTGAACGCACTGTCGTTCTGGCTGTTGCCCGTGGCCGGGATCATCATGATGCTCAGCTTTCTCGCCCCGGGTGGGGCGTTTGCGGACGGCTGGACGGCATATGCGCCGCTATCCACGGACGCACCGGTGGGACAGATGTTCTTCTCGATCGGCGTGCAGTTCGCAGGCGCCTCATCGATCATGACCGCGCTCAACTTCCTGGTCACGATCATCACGATGCGCGCGCCCGGCATGAGCTTCTTCCGTCTGCCATTGCTGGTGTGGGCCAACTTCGCCACCTCGCTGCTAGTGGTGATCGCCACGCCGTTCATCGCCGCTTCGCAGTTCTTCGTGCTGCTCGACCGCGCGCTCGGCTTCAACTTCTTCAACGCCGCCAAGGGCGGCGACGTGCTGATGTATCAGCACATTTTCTGGTTCTACTCGCACCCTGCGGTCTACATCATGATCCTGCCGGGGTTCGGCATCATCAGCGAAGTCATCGCCGTAAAGTCGCGCAAGCCGATCTTCGGCTACCGGATGATGGCCTTCTCGCTACTGGCAATCGTGGGGCTCGGCTTCACCGTATGGGCACACCACATGTTCACCTCGGGGATGGCCAACTGGATCCGCATCCCGATGTCGATCACCACGGCGATCATCGCGGTGCCAACGGGGATCAAGGTGTTCTCGTGGCTGGCGACGCTGTGGCGAGGCATCCTGCATCTCGACACGCCGATGCTATTCGCGCTGGGCTTCATCACGACGTTCACGCTGGGTGGTATCAGCGGCATCATGCTCGCGATGGTTCCATTCGACATCCACGTCAGCTCGACGTACTTCATCGTCGCGCACATCCACTACGTGCTGTTCGGCGGGTCGCTGATGACGATCTTCGCGGGCGCGTATTACTGGTTCCCGAAGATGACCGGGCGCATGTATGACGAGCGCCTGGGTAAATGGCACTTCTGGACTACTTTCGTGTTCATGAACCTGACATTCGGGCCGATGCACGTACTCGGCCTGGAAGGCATGCCGCGCCGAGTCGCCACCTACGCGGCCCAGTTCGCGGACCTCAACATGTGGATCTCGATCGCTAGCTTCGCGCTCGGGCTGAGCACGCTGCTGTTCATCTACAACATGGTCAACAGCTGGCGGGGCGGTCCGCGGGCAGAGGCCAACCCTTGGCGCGGAATGACACTCGAGTGGCTTGTGTCCTCGCCACCACCAGTGTTCAACTTCGACCGCGTACCGACAGTCGTGGGCGGTCCTTACGAGTACGGCGTCCCTGGCGCCGTCCATGGCATCCTCGCGCCGACTCCAGCCCCGGTGGTGGCAGCCGGGTCGGGGATGGCTCACGCACCCAGCTAATCATGAGGAGGAAAATCCGATGAAGGAAGTCCTTGTAATAGCGAACCGAACCCTCGGCGGCGCGAAGCTGCTCGAGGCCGTACGTGAGCGCGCGTCATCCGGCGACGCTCGCTTCCGCCTGGTCGTACCGCAGACCAAGCCATCAGCCGGGCTGGTGATCTACGACGAGGCAGTCCGTGAATCCGCTCAGGTTCGCGTCGACCTCGCCCTTTCGGCGGTCGCTGCGGAAGGCATTCAGGCGACCGGCGAAGTTGGCGACCAGGACCCGTTCATGGCGACGATGGACGCTATCGCGGTGAACAAACCCGATGAAATCATCCTCTCAACGCACCCCGCTGCGCGCTCTGGCTGGCTGCGTAGGGATCTACTCGAGCGGATCGAGAGCGCCACGGGACTACCGGTGCACCACATCGTGGTGGATCTCGAGCAGGAGGGCCTGTCGTTCAAGGTGACGCTGGTGATCGCCAACAAGACCTCCAGCGGCGAGGAGCTCTTGGAACGCCTGACCACAAAGGCGGCTGAAGACAGCCCCCGCCTGTTCATCGCAGTGGTCCCACAGCTCGACGGCAGTGGCAGCGCTCCGGGTGAGGCGCGCGAGCGCCTGGCGAGCATGCTCGATCGGCTGCACGCGGCGGGGCTGCTCAGCTCAGGGATGATCGGTGACCCCGACCCGTATACGGCAGCGATGAACGCGCTCGAGCTTTTCCACGTCGATGACGTCGTCATCTCGACGCTGCCAGGCGAGCGCTCCGGTTGGCTTCGCTCGAAACTGATCGAGCGTGTGCAGAGCGCAACCTCAGCTCCGGTCGAGCACGTCATTGTCGACCCACAGGCCAGCCCAATCGCAGCGGCAGCGGGGTAGCGGGAGCCCGCGTGGAGGCAGCCAGCATCGCAAATGCTCCCGCCCACGGCGGGCATGGTCACGGCGCGGGGGATCATCACGGCCCCCCGCCGGCGAACCACAGCTCGCGGGTCGAGGCACCGCTACTCGGAATGATGCTTTTCATCATCTCCGAGGTGATGATCTTCGGAGCTTTCTTCACCGCGTACTTCTTCATCCGCATTGCCGAAGGCAACCCGTGGCCGGCGCCGGGCATGCACCTGCCGGTCCCGGTGGCAGGCGTCAACACGGCAATCCTGATCTCATCGTCGTTCACGCTCCACTGGGCGGAGAAGTCGATCAAGCACGGCAACCGCTTCGCCTTCAAGGCGGGCATGTTCACCACGTTCATGCTCGGGTGCACATTCCTGTTCATCCAGATCAACGAGTACGCAAATATCGGCTTCGCGCCCCAGGATCACGCCCAGCAGACGATCTTCTACTCGCTCACAGGCCTACACGGCGCACACGTGTTCATCGGCCTTTTGATCCTCCTGAGCGTCACCGTGCGGGCCTTCCGCGGCCACTACAGCCCCGAGTCCCATCGTGGCGTCGAAGTGCCCGGCATCTACTGGCACTTCGTAGACATCATGTGGATAGTCGTCTACACGTCCGTCTACATCCTCTGACGGCCGTGGACACGGCGTGAGGCGGCGTCCTCGATCGCTCATGTGGGCAGCACATTTCGCTCACTGCGTCCTTGCCTCACTTGGTCCACGGCCGTCAGTCGCGCGGCTCACCAACTGGGCTTATACGTGCTGAACCCTCTGCGCTCCGAGGATGCGGCGTTTCGCGTCCTCGTCTACGTGATCGCAGCGTTCGCAGCGCTTATCGCGATCGTGCTGATAGTCCGCGCGATCTTCTAGCCCACAAGAGCAGTTCGCCCGCACGCCCGCCCGCCAAGCGGAGCTGTGGTGATCGAGTTCGCCCGCGACAGCCGGCGAGCTCGATCGCTACAGCGGAGCGCTACTTGACGGTGACGGTGCCGTACATTCCTGCCGCACGGTGACCTGGCGCCTGGCAGAAGAACGTGTACTTGCCTGGTCTCAGGTTGACGCTCAGCGAGGTGGTGCCCTTGGTGATGAACTTGCTCGCGGCGATCACAGCGCCCTTGGCGGTGGCGCCGCCTTCACCAGCTTCGATGGCAATGTTGTGCATCACGCCAGACATGTTGGCCATCACGATCGTCACGGCCCCCGGCTGGGCTTCGGCCTTGGCGGTGGTGTAGGCCAGCTGGCCTGACGGGCTGGCGTCGAGCTCGAGCTTGCCGGCCTTCTCCACCGCTGGCTTGCCGGCGCCTGGCGCCTGCACCGCACTGGCCAGCAGGCCGGTGTCCTTTCCTGACCGGTCCACAGATTGCGCTACGTAGGCAGAGATGTCGCTGAGCGTGGCGCCGCTGGCCAGGCCTTTGGGCATGACCCCATAGGGAGCCGGATTTTGGACCTGGCCTTCGACGACGGTGCGCACGGAGTTGCGCTGCAAGCCTTCAGTGACGCTCGCACGGAAGACCTCATCGAGGTTCGGCCCCACGATGCCCTTGGTTTCAGCCCTGGCCATCGTGTGACACGACCCGCATTTGGCCACGAATGCCTGCTTGCCCACGATCAGGTTCGCATTGTCCGCGCCCTTGACCGCGCAGCCCGAAACACTCAGCGCAACGGCGCCCGCGAACGCGAGCAAGCCAGCCCGCGAGGCGAGCGCATGCGGGCAGCTCCCAGGGGCGCTCAGTGGCCGGCGTCTCTCCTCCAAGAAGCGCACGCTGACACACTAACCGAACCGGCACCCATGGAACAAATTCTTGTAGATGAAGCCGGCGAGGGCGCCGTCTATGGGTGTGCCAAGGCCTCGAGGTCGCCGCTGGCTGCGGCAATCACGCCGTTTGCGACCCCCTGCCACGACCAGCGCTCGCGCACCGTGGCAACCAAACCGGCGCGTGTCCTCGCTTTCAGGGTCGGCTCTGCCTCTAGCCAACCAGCTAGAGCAGTCGCGATAGCTCGGACGGCGTGGTCATCGACGGGGAACGACAGCCAGTCGACTGCCTGCTCGGGTAGTGCGCGCGCGAGCGCATGGCTCACCTCTGCGAGACCCGAGTGAGCGGCGCTCAGCGGTAGCACCCCACACGCGGCGGCCTCGGCAGCGACCATCCCAAATGCCTCTGGGAAGGTGCTCGGCACAACGGCCGCCTCACAAGCGGGAAGTAGCTCCGAAAGCTCCTCGTGGCCGAGGCGCCCTACGAACACGATCTGCTCGTCGAGGTTGCGTGCAGACGCGAGGAAGCGGTCGAGCTCATCGCCACGAAGCCCGTCCAGGAACGCCAGCAGATGGCGCAACGGCTGCGCCTCCTCGTGCTGCGCGTCCTCGTGCTGTCCCTCGAGTGCTCTGCCCAGGCGCGCGATTGCTCGTGCCTGCTCGATGTCGCCTGCCGCCAGGGCGCCACAGAGGCGTTCCAGCCCATCGCGGTATGCGCCGAAGCCGACGACCACGAGCCGTGCGTGTGGGATCTGCTCGAGCACCCGCGGCCACGCGGCCAGCAGCAGATCGACACCCTTGCTGACGATCAGCTTGCCCACATAGACGACCAACTGATCGCGATCGGGGTCCAGCCGCGCGAGCGCGCCGGCGGCAGCCAAGCCATCGCGCGTGAACGCGCTCGCCTCCTGACCACCCTGCTGGGGCTCTGCGTCATCGGCTTGGCGGCGAAGCTCCGTAGCCAGCTGCCGCAGTCCTCGCGCCGCCGCCTCGGGCCCGCGGGGGGCGAAGCGCTCGACGTCCACGCCGGGTGGCCCCAGCCGAGTGCGCTGCGGAAGCTCATCATCGCCGATCGCCTGCCACAGGCTGGCGGCCGTGTGGTGTGAGCCGACCAGCACGCCCGTGGCACCGGCGAGACCCTCTCGCGCTAGCTCGAGGAATCGGTCGGGCTGTGACTTGACCGTGTACTCGAGCGCACTGCCGTGCACCTTGACCGCGTAGGGGATCGCCCCGTTGAGCCCGCGGGCGAGGATCACCGGCCCCATTACCAGGTGGTTGGCGAGCGCCAGCTGCGGGCGTACACGCTCCAGCAGCTCCCCGACCGCGGCAACGTTTGCATCGATGTACGCGGCAACCTCGTCATCGCAGCACTGCGAGAAGGTGCGAGCCTCGATTCCCTCATAGCGATCGGCCACGTAAACGGGCAGTAGGTCGCCAATGTCGGGGCGATACACCGTGCAGCCTCCAGCCCCGGGGCGCTGCTCGCGTCTGCCCCCCTCCCGCGCCAGCTGCTCGATGCGCAGCACACCGCTATCCCAGTCCGCGACCGCGTCCACAAACGGCTGCTGCTCGGCATGACGGTCCTGGCTGAGCAGATGCACCTCGTGGCCGAGCGACACGAGCGCGGCCGCAAGACGCGCGTTGTAGACGTTCGAGCCGGTCCCGTCGAGCAGATAGCCGTGGAAGATCAGCACGCGCACGAAGCGCCAGCCTATCGGCGTCGCGAATCGCTCCCCCACCCGCTCAGGTAAAGTTGCGCCCATGAGCACTAAACAGCGCTATCGCCTGCGTACCCCCTCCACAGGGCGGGAGATCTTGATCGCAGCGGAGCCCGAGGAGATCTACCGCGACCGCGACTCTGGGGAGAAGCTCGAGGTCGTGGGCAAGGTGCTGCCGATGGCGCCGTCTGACTCGAAGCTCCCATGGGCAGTCGAAACCCTGCGCTTCTGCCCGTGGTGTGAGCAGCATTCCCAAAAGGACCTCAACGACTGTCCGACATGCGGCAGGCGCATGGGCCCGTTGTGAGATCACGCGTCGTGCTCGCCGCGTGCGCGGCACTGCTGTGCGGGCTGATACTGAGCGCCTGCGGCAGTAGCAGCGTCTCAGACGCGGTTCCCAACAGCACCCCCGAAATCACGCCACCGACGAACACGAGCGCTGAAGCGGCTGCCGCACAGACGACCTCGACGTCCACAACGGCTACCAAACCGACGGTGAAATCCAGCGAACCCTCCTCCGCCAGTGGCGAAAGCACGGCTAGCGAAAGCGAAACGTCCGCTGGCACTGAAGCCACGAGCGAAGCAGGCCCCACCGGCGGCGCGACGGCCGAAAAAGAAGCGGCAACGAAAGAACCCGAAACCAAAGCCACCGAAACACCGGCCGGTCCGACCGGCGGCGCCAGCGCCCCCTAGGGCGTTGAGATGAGCGTTGCGCTGAAGGTCAGGCGCGCGGTCTGATACAGGCAGTAGTACTGGACCGCGGTGCCAATTTCGCTCTGGGCGGTCTGCGAGCCAGTCGTCTTACACCCGCTCTTAGGGCGGCTGGCGCGCCAAGAGGTGTCATTGCCGAACCCAAGTGCAAGTGCTGGCGCCCATGTGGGCACGGTCAGCGCAACGACATAGCCCTTCTTGATCGGAATTGTGGTTTCGAGCGGGAACTGCGCGGTTTTGCCGAAGTAGGGCGTCAGCTTGACGAGCGGGCTCTGGGCAATCAGCTTGTACGTCAGATTCGGCTTGCGCTGTGGCGCGAGGATCGCGAGCCCCGCTTCCGCGGGCCCGCCCTCGCTGCTTTCAAAGAATTTGACCTGCGTCGCGTTCGGGGCACCGAGCGTGATCGTCCACGCGACGACCGTGCCGCTGCGCGGGGAACTCAGCAGATTGCGTTCGGAGCCGACCTTGACCTGAAAGCCAGTCGTGCGGCTGACCGCGTAGCACGGGGTGCCGGGGCAGCTGGGCACAGTCACGGGGGTGGTGGCGGGGATCACGCCAACTTCGGTCAGCGTCGCCGGCGCTACGGCCGGCAGCACTAGCGCGAGCGCAAGGCTCGCAAGCACAGCTAGGGATATACGTCTCATGTTTGCCATTCAACACGCCTACACGCGCTTTGTCGCGGTTCTACCATTTCTCTACCGCGCGTCCAGTTCCTGCGCAGCTGCCTGAATCTGGTCTTGATCGCCCGCCACTGGAACCCACGGCAACTTCAGCGGATCGTCTTCGTAGCGCGGGATCACGTGCACATGGAAGTGGAAAACCGTTTGCCAGGCGACCCGGCCACAGGCGTTCAGGAGATTCACACCGCCAGCGCCAAGCTGTCCCTTTACACGCTTGGCCAGGCGCTGGGCCGTACGCGCGACCGCGCTCAGGTCTTCGGGGTCGATGCTGAGCAGATCGGCGCTGTGCGCGCGCGGGATCACAAGCGCGTGCCCACGAGTGGCGGGCGCAATGTCCATGAAGGCGATCGTGCGCTCGTCTTCGTCGATGATCCACGCGGGCAGTTCGCCTGCGACGATCTTGCAGAAGATGCAGTCAGGATCGGCCACCCGGCGCAGATCCTACGCCAAGTGCATCAGCTTGCGTGCGTATGACAGCGCCTGTGCGCGTGTGTCAACCTCGCCAGAGAATTGAGCAGCGGCGATTGCCTCCAAGAGCTCGCCCACACGCGGCCCGCGTGCGATGCCAAGATCGTCGGCAAGCTCATCACCACGTAGCAACGGTCGTGGCGGGCCATGTGCACGCCACTCAAGCGCATCTCCAAGTACTTTCGCGGCGAGCTGCAGGTGCGCCTCGATCGACTCCTGCGCACGGTATCCCCTGGTAGCGAGACGATCGGCGATGGAAAGCAGCGTCACATCGACCTCCACCGGTGAGCACACACGAAGGTAGGTGAACAGGGTCCCGCGATCCAGCGGCTGGGGCTCATGAACTAGGAAGCCGAGCCGCAGGTGACTTCTGACAAGTGCCGCCACGTGCGCGCGCAGCCGCTCGCTCGCGCGCAGCCGCTCGAGGACGCTGCGCGCGAGCTGCGCCCCGCGGATGTCGTGGCCGTAGAACGTGACGCCGCCGTCGGGGCGAATCTCCCGTGTCAGTGGCTTGGCCGCGTCATGCAGTAGCGCACCCCAACGCAACACATCGCCGCGGGTCAGCTCATCGGCCAGTGGCTCGGCGAGCAATGCGTCGAGCCGCTCACGGTACTCGCCGAGCGTGGCATCCAGCGCTCGTGTGCTGTCGCTGGGGGTCGCTGATGCGTCACCAACAGGCACGCGGACACCAGACGCGGATGCGCCATCGGTGATGTCCACCACCCGGTCGAAGACCTCCAGCGTGTGGCCATACACGTCGCGGTGGTGAAAGCGGTTTTGCTCCACCCCCCGTAGCTCGTCAAGCTCCGGCAGTACCACTGCCATGGCACCAAGCGAGTCGAGCATCTCAAGCCCCCGGCGTGCGCGTGGGGCGGCGATGATCCGGCGCAGCTCCATGAACACACGCTCGGCGGAGACGCGGCTGAGCCCAGCTACAGACTCACGGGCATGACGCGAGGTCTCGCGCTCGACCTCTAGACCGAGCTCTACGGCCAGCCGCACTAGGCGCAGCACCCGCAGCGGGTCCTGCTCGAACGCCGCCGGCCCGGACATTCGCAGGCGCTTGGCCTGCAGGTCGGCGATGCCGCCCAGCGGATCGACCGGCGCGCCGCCCGCGAGCGGCTCGGCGATCGAGTTCACGGTGAAGTCGCGCAGCCCCAGGTCATCCTCGATGCTCGCTCCACGCAGCGGCTCGACGTCAACCTGCCAGGCGCCGCCGCGGGCCACCACACGCCAGGAGCCAAACTCCTCCGACAGCGCAAAGCTGGCCGCGCCGCGTGCCGCTCGAGCCAACGTGCGCGCCGCGTCAGCTGGCTCGCCCTCCACCACGATGTCAACATCCGCTGTCTGCCTACCCATTAGGCGATCGCGTACCGCGCCGCCCACCAGCCAGGCGCGCGTGCCCGTCAGCGCTTCGCGGGCGACGTCAAGGCCGGCGCTCATGCCGGGTCTGGATCCGCCGTCCGGGAGCAAGTCGGCGTGCCGACGTCGAGCGGAGCACCATCGCGGTGATACACGCGAGGCACCCTCGAGGTCAACGCACAGGTAATCTCGTAGTTGATCGTCTCCAAACGCCGGGCAACCTCCTCAGCGGTGATCCGCTCGCTGAGCTGGAAGCCGATCAAGATCGCGCGCTCCCCCCGGAGCCGCTCGGCGTGGCCGTCGTAGCCGAGGTCGACAGTGATGCTGTCCATGCTCACCGTGCCCACCAGTGGGTGGCGATGTCCCGCGATCAGCACGTCCGCGTTGTTGGACAGCCCGCGTCGCCAACCGTCGCCATAGCCGATCGGAAGCACGCCGATGTAGGTGTCGCCGTCGGCGACGAACTGACGTCCGTAGCCCGCGCTCTCCCCCGCCCGACAAAGCTTCACATCAGCCAGCCACGAGCTCAGCTCGAGCGCCGGCTCGAGCGCTCGCGCGGCAGGGTCCTTGCCAAAGGGGTCCATGCCGTATATCGCAATCCCGCAGCGCACCATGTCGAATTGCGCCTCCACGTCGCGCATCGCTGCTGCGCTGTTGGCCGCGTGGATCAGGATCTCTGGGTCCTCGGCCTTTACGGCACGAGCCCAGCGTGTGAACGTAGCGAGCTGATCGGCGAAGAAACCATCGTCCTTGAGGTCATCAGCGGTGGCGAAATGTGTCATTGCCCCAGCCAGGGTGACGCCATCGGTGCGGCGCGCGACGGCCGCTAGATGGGATGCCTCCGCCGGGTCGCGGGTTCCCAACCGCCCCATGCCGGAGTCGAACTTGACATGAACTCGTCCTCCGCCGACTGCCGCGACAGCCGCCAGGTAGTCCTCGTTCCACACGATCACATCCGCATCAGCCGCCAGCGCTTCACGGAGCTCCACGGGGCTGAGCGCACCCATCACGAGTACCCGCACATCCTGCAGGCCGGCTTTGCGCAGCTCGGCTGCCTCGCGTGCGTCAGCCACCGCAAGCCAGCTTGCGCCGCCGGCCAACGCTGCACGCGCACTCTGCACCGCCCCGTGGCCATATCCGCCTGCCTTGACAACCGCGCACAGGGCCGCCCCGTGTTGCAGTTGAGTGCGCAGACGGGCGCAGTTGCGCTCGATCGCCGCAACGTTCACGCGCGCCTGAGCACGCCGGGCGCGCGCCGCGTCGTTGCTCGTGGCGCGCGCTGGTGCCCCGTCAGCCATCGGCTCGGTCTCCATCGCCGCGCTGCCCGTCGGGGGCCTGCGCTCGCGCGGCTGGGAGTGCGCCGATCACGTCTGTGGCGATCACTCCCTCGGGGCAACCCACGCGCCGCGCGGCCTGCCTGCCGGCCTGTGCGTGCAGCCAGACGCCCGCAGTAGCCGCTGTGAAGGGCTCGAGTCCCTGGGAGAGCAGGGCCGCGATGACACCGGTGAGGACATCTCCCGTACCGGCCGTTGCCAGCGCGGGGCTGGCGCCTCCGCTGACCGCCACGCGCCCACCCGGCTCGGCGATCAGCGTGTCATCACCCTTCAGCACGACGACGGCCTGCGCCTGTTCGGATGCCACTCGCACGTGGTGCAGGCGTGCACGCTCGATCTCACCACTGTCGCACTCGAGCAGCCGGCCAAGCTCACCCGCGTGTGGTGTGAGCACGGTTGGTGCGCGGCGCGCCGCCAGCTCGCCCAGCTTTCCCGCGTGCGCGTTCAGGCCATCGGCATCGAGCACCATCGCCACCTGCGACTCGGCGGCGAGCGTGCGTGCGAACTGGCCCGCACCGGCACTACGCCCTAGCCCGGGGCCCAACGCAAGCGCACCGCCACTAGCGCTCGCCTCGAGCACACCGGCCACCCCCTCATATGTGTGTGCCCCATCCTCCTCGGGCATCCCCCGGGTCATCATCTCCGGGGTTCCCCCAGCGGCGAGAATTCCCTGCTGAGAAATGGGAAGGCAAACGGTCACGTAGCCAGCCCCGGCGCGCATACTTGCCTCGGCTGCCATCCTCGGCGCACCGGTCAATCCACGCGATCCACCGGCGACAAGCACATGACCGGAGATGAACTTGGTCGAGGATGCATCCCTGCTCGGCAGCTGCTCGCGCACACTCTGCTCGATCAGACCAATCGAGGCGAATAGCGGTGCCCCGCGCGGGACACCGATGTCGAGCATCTGCACCTCGCCCGCGTGCGCCTTGCCCGGACGAATCCATAGGCCAGGCTTGGCGGCGTGGAAGGTGACGGTATACGACGCGCGTACCGCCGCCCCGCAGACAACCCCGCTGGAGGCATCCACTCCGCTCGGCACGTCCACGCTGAAGACACACGTGCTGAGCGCGTTGATCGCCTCGATCGCCGCGGCCACAGCACCGCGGGGCTCGCCCTCGAAACCCGTTCCCAGCAGCGCATCGACTACCACCACGTCGGCCGGGAAGACGTCAGCGCGTGCGCCGCGCGCGGCCGCTCCCAAGCCGTTCTCATCCTCAGACCATGCTCGGCCGTCCAGCTGCACCGGTGGGTCCCCTGGAAGTCGTTCGAGGTTGGTGCGCGCATCGCCTGAGAGCTCTGTAGGAGACGCCACACAGACGACGGTCACCGGACGAGCGGCGTGGCGCAGCAGACGTGCGGCCACCAGCCCGTCGCCACCGTTGTTGCCCTTGCCGCACACCACCGTCACCGGGCCGTCCGCTGCAAGACGCTCGACCGTCCGCGCCACCCCCTCACCGGCACGCTCCATCAGCTCGAGGCCCGGTACTCCCTGCTGCTCGATCGCCCAGCGATCGACGCCGCGCATTGTCTCGGCATCGGCGAGCGGGATCAGCCATGACGGCAGAGCAGCCACGCATGCGATGCTAGATGGTCGCTTGTGCCTCGCGCTAGTGGTACTGCCTGAGACGGCTGGCAGCCGCGACGATCTACTCGACGGTTACGGTCTTCGCGAGGTTGCGCGGCTGATCGACGTTCAGCTCGCGCCGACGCGCGATCCGGTAGGCGAGCAGTTGCAGCGGAATAACCGCAAGCATCGGTTGGAGCATCCAATCGATAGCCGGCAGCGTGATCACAGCGTCAGCGCTCTGGCCGATCTGCTCGTTGCCGATGGTGGCGATGGCGATCACTTTTGCGCCGCGGGCACGAACCTCCTGCATGTTCGAGACGACCTTCTCGAGCACCGGGGAGTTGGTGGCAATGCAAACCACCGGCGTGGTGTCGTCGAGCAAGGCGATCGGCCCGTGCTTCATCTCGCCTGCGGCATATGCATCGGTGGCGATGTAGGAGATCTCCTTGAGCTTGAGCGCTCCCTCCAAGGCGACCGGCAGACCGACGTGGCGCCCGATATACAGGAAGAACTCGCTACGCCAGTAGGCATCTGCCACGCTTGCGATCTGCTCCTGGCCGCCGCCGAGCACCTCATCGATACAGTGCGGTAGACGCTTGACCTCGCCCACCAGCTCGGCCAGCCGCTCGGGCGCGAGCGTCCCCCGCAGCTCGGCCAGCCGCAGGCCGAGCAGATACATGACCGCGACCTGGCATAGGAAGGTCTTCGTCGCCGCGACCCCGATCTCCATGCCAGCCCGCGTGTAGAGCACGCCGTCGGCGTCGCGGGTGGCCTGCGAGCCCATCACGTTGGTCACCGCCAGCACTCGTGCCCCACGCTCGCGCGCTAGGCGCATCGCAGCAAGCGTATCCGCCGTTTCACCCGACTGGGTGATGCCAAGCACCAGATCGCCCGGCCCCACCACTGGGTTGCGGTAGCGGTACTCGGAGGCGATGTCCATCTCGACGGGCACGCGCGCCCACTCTTCAATCGCGTAGCGGCCAATCAGGCCCGCGTGGTAGGACGTGCCACAGGCAACGATCACGATCCGCCGCACGTCGTTGAGCAGACTCTCGTCCATCACATCCTGCTCGTAGAGATCGACGCCGCTGCCTCGCGCGGTGCGGTCGGCGATCGCGTCCGCCACCGCGTCCGCCTGTTCATGGATCTCCTTCAGCATAAACGTCTCAAAGCCACCCTTCTCGGCGGTCTCCTCGTCCCAATCGACGGTCTGCTCCTCGCGCTGCACCGGCTCGCCCGTGGCCGTTGTGATCGTCACGCCGTCGGGCCGCAGCGCCGCCACCTCGCCGTTGTCGAGGTACTGGATGCGCCTGGTCTGCGATAGGACCCCGGGAACCGCTGATGCAATGAACTGCTCGCCCTCGCCGCGGCCGATGATCATCGGACACTCCTTGCGGGCGCCAACCAGCAGTTCGGGCTCGTCGAGGCTCATAGCGACGAACGCGTAGTGGCCGTCCAGCTCTGCGTAGGCAGCGCGTACAGCATCGGCTAGATCGCCGTCGTAGTGCTCGGCGATCAGGTGGGCGATCACCTCCGCGTCGGTCTCGGAGGTGAAGACATTGCCGCTCGCCAGAAGGCGTTCCTTTAGCGTGATGTAGTTCTCGACGATCCCGTTGACCACCACGTGGACACGATCCTCGCTGTCCCCGTGTGGATGGGCGTTCTGCTCGCTGACCCGCCCGTGAGTCGCCCAACGGGTGTGACCGATGCCGGTCGTGGCGGGCCGCTGGGCAACCGCTACGCTACCCCCGTCCGCCGCGATGACGCGCTCTTCGAGCTTGGCTTCCAACGCACTCAGGTTGCCGACGGCGCGTACCGCATCGATGTGCCCGTCGCACACCATCGAGATGCCGGCAGAGTCATAGCCCCGGTACTCGAGCTTGCTCAGCCCCTCGAGCAAGATGCCCTGCACGGGGCGCCTGCCGACGTAGCCAACGATGCCGCACACCCGCTCGAAGATATCAGCGCCACCCGAACGCACCTGGGCGCGTTGGCGCCGTCGCGACGGCATAACCGGCGATGCGGGCTAAGCAACACCGCGCCGAGCGCCGGCGGTTACCCCAGTTCTCGCTCCACCAGCTCCACCAGCTGGCCGCACACGGCATCCGCCTCCTCATCGGTGGGAGCCTCCACCATTATCCGCACGAGCGGCTCGGTACCGCTAGGACGCACGAGCACGCGCCCACGCGCGTCGAGCGCCTGTGCGGCGGCGCGCACCGCTGCATCCACCTGCTCGGCGTGCTCGAGCGCGCCGCGATCGCGCACACGCACGTTGACGAGACGCTGGGGCAGCTTGCTCATCGCGTGGCGCTCGCTTAGATCTCCCCCACCGAGCGCCTCCAGCGTCAAAAGCGCACTGGCGATGCCATCGCCGGTGCAGTTGAAGTCCATGTCGATGATGTGCCCGGACTGCTCTCCACCGAGGCTCCACCCCCGGGCGCGCAACTCCTCGAGCACGTAGCGGTCGCCGACCTGTGTGATCGCCACCTCCACGCCGGCGCTCCTCATGGCGGAGTGAAAGCCGTAGTTGGTCATAACCGTCACAGCCACGCCGTTGCCGGCGAGCCGGCCGCTGTCACGCAGGTGAAGCGTCGCCAGTGCCATCAGCTCATCGCCGTCGACGATCACACCGTTACGGTCCACCGCCAGCACGCGGTCGCCGTCACCGTCGAACGCAAACCCGATCGCATGCCCACCCGCTAGGACACGCTCGACCAAGGCGCCGAGGTGCGTGGAACCACATCCGGCGTTGATGTTTCGCCCGTCCGGCGTATCGGCGATCACCGTGACGGTTGCGCCGAGGCGCCTGAAGATCTCCGGCGCGACCTGGTAGGTGGCACCGTTGGCGCAGTCCAAGAGCACGTCCACACCATGCAGATCGAGCTGGGCGAAGCGCACATGCAGCTCGCGTAGGTAGTCCTCAGGGGCGCCACGCAGCTCGCGGATGCGCCCGATCGCCACCGACGCACGAGCATCCTTTGCCCCTGCACCATCGCCTTGCTCGACGGGAGCTTCCGCGGCTCGCTCGAGCTCACACTCGATCGCGAGCTCGGTCGCGTCGGAGAGCTTGTAGCCGTCCCCCGCGAAGAACTTGATGCCGTTGTCCTGGTAGGGGTTGTGAGAGGCCGACAGCACGACAGCCAGATCGAAGCCGTAGCGCTTGATCAGCAGCGGTGCGGCGGGCGTGGGCAAAATCCCACCGAGCAGCGCGTCGCCACCGGCGGCGCTCACGCCTGCAGCCAACGCCGCCTGCAGCATCTCGCCGGACTCGCGCGTGTCGCGAATGATCAGCACCTGCGGACGCTCGGCTCGGGTCTCGCGCGTTGCCGCGCGTCCAAGCGCCAATGCCAGCTCGGCTGTCAGGAACTCTCCAGCGACGCCGCGAACGCCGTCGGTCCCGAACAGCTTGCGGGTCATGTTGGTTGGTGGACGCCTAGCGCTTGGAGAACTGCGGACGCTTACGCGCCTTCTTCAGGCCGGCCTTCTTGCGCTCCTTGGCGCGCGAGTCGCGTGTCAGGAAGCCCCTGCGCTTGAGCTCGCCACGCAGATTCGGGTCGGCCTCCAGAAGCGCGCGCGACACACCATGACGTAGCGCACCCGCCTGAGCGGAGATGCCACCACCGTGCAGCCGCGCGATCACATCCATGCGGTCCTGGTAACCAACGGTCTCGAGCGGCTGGCGGATGTTGCGCTGCAGCGTCAGCCGCGGGAAGTGGTTCTCCAGCGTGCGTCCGTTGACCGTGTAGGTGCCGCTTCCCGGTCGTAGCGTGACGCGCGCAATCGCCGACTTGCGCTTGCCGGTGGCGCGGTAGCGAGCCCCCGACGCGAGATCGATCGCGGCGGTGGAGATCGGCTCGGAGAGCACCTCTTCGAGCGCCTCATCACCAGTTTGCGCCTGGTCGGTCTCATCATCGTCAACCGCGTACGGGTCAACGGCGTAGGCGTCCTCGTAGCTGCTTTCACTGCGGCCCAGCGGGTCGACACCCTCTGGGACGATGTCAACTTCCAGGTGCGCCCCGGGGACGGCCGGCTTCTCGCGCGGCGTAGGCTCATCTTCGTCCTCGTCCTCCTCGGCCACCGTCTCATCAGTCACCGACTCCTCGGCCACCGGCTCCTCGACGGGCGAGGGCTGCTCGGCTGCTGCGGGCTCTTGCTCGGCCATTGGCTCCGCTTCCGCGGGCTCATCGGCAGCCGGCGTCTCCGCGACTGGCTCTTGCTGTGCCTGCTCAACCTCAGCTGGCGCCCCCTGGGTGACGTCCGTGGTCTCGGGCGTCTGCTCATCGGTTCTGTTGGGGTGCTCCTCGTCTGCCATCAGGCCTCGATCTCCAGCGGTTGCGGTTTCTGGGCAATGTGCGGGTGCTCGGGCCCGGCATAAATCTTGAGCTTCGTTATCTGCTTACGCGCAAGGCGGTTGCGCGGCATCATTCCCTTTACAGCTAGGCGAATGATGTCCTCCGGACGTCGCGCGAGCATTTCCTCAAACGAGCGCGAGCGCAGCCCGCCTGGGTAGCCGGAGTGACGGTAGTAGCGCTTGTCCTCACGCTTGTTGCCACTGACGTGGATCTTCTCCGCGTTGATCACCACCACGAAGTCGCCCGTGTCGATGTGCGGCGTGTACTCGGGCTTGCGCTTGCCCCGCAGCACGTCCGCGATCTGCGTAGCCAGGCGTCCCAGCGTCTTGCCGTTGGCGTCGACGATCAACCAATTGCGCTCGCGATCGGTCGGCTTTGCTACGTAGGTTCTAGTCGAGGGTGCCATAGCGTCAAAAAAGGCCACGCGTAATCGCGCGGCGGAGCGGACATCATAGCTACTCCCACTCGATCGTACCTGGCGGCTTCGAGGTGATGTCCAAGACCACCCGGTTAACCTCGCGCAGCTCGTTGATCATGCGTGAGGCGATCGTCTCGAGGAGGTCGTATGGCAGCCTTGCCCAGTCCGCTGTCATCGCGTCGTCGCTTGTGACCGCGCGGACGACCACCACGTAGCCGTACGTGCGCTCGTCTCCCTGCACGCCCACGGTGCGTACGTCTGGGAGCACGCAGAAGGACTGCCACAGCTCGCGATACAGGCCCGCTTTGCGGATCTCGTCCTGCAGGATGTGATCCGCCTCGCGCAGCACGTCCAGGCGCTCCTTAGTTGCTTCGCCGCCCACCACGCGGATCGCGAGACCTGGACCGGGGAAAGGTTGGCGCCAGACGAGTCGCTCGGGTAGGCCAAGCTCGGCGCCCACGGCGCGAACCTCGTCCTTGAACAGGGCGCGCAACGGCTCGACCAGGTCGAACTGCAAGTCGTCCGGCAGGCCGCCCACGTTGTGGTGGGACTTGATCGTCGCCGCGCCCGTGCCGCCGCCTGACTCGATCACATCTGAGTACAGCGTGCCCTGTACGAGGAAGCGAGCATCGTCGCCGCCGCTGGCGTCTGCGAGCTTCCGTGCCTCCTCCTCGAAGACCCTGATGAACTCCGCGCCGATCGCTTTGCGCTTGGCCTCCGGCTCGGTCACTCCCGCGAGCTTGTCCAGGAAGCGTGTCTCCGCGTCGACCGCCACCAGCGGCACCTTGAACGTGTCGCGGAACGTCTTGACCACCTGCTCGCCCTCGTCCTTACGCATCAACCCGTGGTCTACGAACACGCATGTCAGCTGCTCCCCGATCGCACGGTGCACCAGTAGCGCTGCCACCGACGAGTCAACGCCGCCCGACAGGCCGCAGATCACGTTGCCATCGCCCACCTGCTCCCGGATGCGCTGCACCTGTTCCTCCACGATCGACGCCGCCGACCAGGTGGGATCACAGCCGCATACCTCGGTCAAAAAGCGCGTCAGGATCTCCTCGCCGTAGGGCGTGTGTACGACCTCTGGGTGAAACTGGATGCCGTAGATGCCGCGCGCGGTGTCCTCCACCGCCGCCACCGGTGAGCCGCTCGAGGACGCCAGCCGGGTGAAGCCCGGCGGCGGCTCGAACACCGTGTCGCGGTGGGACATCCAGCACGTCTGTTCGCGCGGCAGACCCTTCAGCAGCACTCCCGGCTCGGCCACCTGCAGATCGGAGCGACCGAACTCCCCCACCTCAGCCTGCTCAACACGGCCGCCCAGCGTGTGCATCAGCAACTGCATGCCGTAACAGATGCCCATCACCGGCACACCCAACTCCAATAGCGCCAGATCCAGCGGCGGGGCACCATCTGCATACACCGATGCAGGCCCACCCGACAGGATGATCCCGCGCGGTTTTCGCCGTGCGATCTCATCTATCGATACATGATGTGGCAGCAGCTCGCTGAATACTCCGCAGTCGCGCACCCTGCGCGCAATCAGCTGCGAGTACTGCCCGCCGTAGTCGAGGACCACTATCTCCTGCACGTCCGTGGGAGCGGGCGTGCCTGTCCCCCGCTCTCCTGCCGGCGCGAGCGCCGTGGCGACAGCCTCAGTCATTTACTAGGGCGGCTACCTTCCCGCTGGTCGCGCCCATACCGACCTGCTGGTCACGCTGCAGCACCTTGCCCTCGGTCTGCAGCGACGGCGCCACAACTACCTCAGCGCGGTTGAACTCAGCCAGATCCTTGTGCCCACACGTCGCCATCGAAGTGCGCAGACCGCCGAACAGGTTGAACGTGCCGTCGTTCTCCCGCGCCGGACCGACCAGGATCTCCTCAAGCGTCCCGTTCTGTGTGGTTGCCACGCGCGCGCCACGGGGAAGTGTCGGGTGGAACGTCGCCATGCCCCAGTGAAAGCCGCGACCCGGAGCCTCATACGCACGCGCCAGCGGCGATCCGATCATCACCGCGTCCGCGCCCAAGGCGATCGCCTTCGATACGTCACCGCCGTTGCGCATGCCGCCGTCTGCGATCACCTGGCAGTACTCGCCCGTCTCGAGCATATGCGTCGAGCGAGCGTGCGCCACGTCCGCGATCGCCGTCGCCTGAGGCACGCCGATACCCAACACTCCGCGCGTCGTGCACGCAGCGCCCGGCCCAACGCCCACGAGCACGCCCGCCGCGCCAGTGCGCATCAGGTGCAGGCCCGTGTGATAGGAGGCACAGCCGCCAACCACAACCGGCACTTCCAGGCTCGGGATGAATTCCTTCAGGTTCAGCGGCTCGGACACCGTCGAGACGTGTTCACCGGAGACGACCGTGCCCTGAATGACCAGCACGTCCAAGCCCGCATCCATCGCGATCTCGTGGTAGTCGAGCACACGCTGCGGGGTCAGCGACGCCGCCACCACGACTTTCTGCTCCTTGATCTCACGGATGCGCTGCGCGATCAGTTCTGGCTTGACCGGCTCGCCGTAGATCGCCTGCATCTCGCGCGTCGCCTCATCCTTCGGCAGCAACGCGATTCGCTCGAGCTGCTCCTCCGCGTCCTCATAGCGAGTGAAGATCCCCTCCAGGTTCAATACCGCGAGGCCGCCCAGACGACCGACGATGCCCGCGGTCTCCGGTGAAACCACACCGTCCATCGCCGAGGCCAGCATCGGGAGCTCGAACTGGTAGGGACCCAGCTTCCACGAGATGTCGATGTCATCGGGGTCGCGCGTGCGCCTCGAAGGCACAATCGCGATGTCGTCGAATCCATAAGCCCGACGGCCTTTCTTGCCGCGGCCGATCTCTATCTCCATCGCAGCATCCTCGCAGTTGTGGCGGACGAAAAGACCCCGCACACGGCGGGGCCAATGAGGGGGCGCTGGGGCGCCAAACGTGCCTTGTTGCTCACGGCAGCCAAGTGGCCTTGAGCATAGCAACGGTCACCCTGGCGCTAATGCCCTTGGATATGCTCGATCGTATGGGCGACACGACCCGAACCCGCTATGACGCACACGCCGTCGAGGCACGTCGTCAAGCTGCCTGGCGCGAGCGCGATGCAGCCCGAACGCCGCCGTTGGTGGAGGATCAGCCGCACCTCTACATCAAGCCGTCCGCGCCCTTCACCTCCGGCAACATCCACATCGGCCACGTGCGCAGCTACTCCATCGGCGATACCTACGCACGCTTCCGTCGCGCGCGTGGTGACTCGGTGCTGTTCGCGTTCGGCTTCGACGCCTTCGGACTGCCCGCCGAGCTCGGTGCCATCTCGAGCGGCGAGCCACCCAGCGACTGGGTTGCGCGCTGCGCCGAGCACATGACCGGCCAGCTCGACCGCCTCGGCTTCTCGTTTGACTGGCAGCGCTCGTTCATCAGCTCCGACCCGATCATGTATCGCTGGTCGCAGTGGCTGTTTTTGAAGCTGCTGGACGCCGGCCTGATCTACCACGGCACCGGCAACGTCGACTGGTGTGAGAACTGCCAGACGACCCTTGCCTCAATCCAGGTCGAGCCGGGCGGCACCTGCTGGCGCTGCCACGGGCCCGTCAGGCTGATCGAGCTGCCACAGTGGTACCTAAAGATCAGCGCCTACGTCCCCGAGAACGATCTGCGCTTGGCCGAGCTCGAGGCGAGCGGCATCTGGGACGAGGTCGCGCTCGCCTCCCAGCAGATCGTGCTCGGGCGCATCGACGGCGTCGAGCTCGAGTTGCAGAGCCCCGACAACGAGCAACTAAATGTGTTCTCGCCATATCCTGATGCCCTCGGCCAGGCGAGCTTTGTGTTGATGTCACCTCGCCACCCAGACGCCGACGTGTGGGCCGCCGACGACGCGGTGCGCCTGCAGCTCGAGCAGCTGCGCTCGGGCGGCTGGGAGCGCAGCTCACGCGAGGCCGAGACGATCCCCGTGATCGACACCGGGCGCGTGGTGCTCGGTGTCGACGGAGCAACGCTGCCAGTGCTCGTCTCGCCGCTCGTGGACTCGCGCTTTGGACCCACGATCGTGCTCGGAGTGCCCGCGCTCGACCGCACCGACGAGGTCATCGCCCGCCGGCTCGATCTGGCTGTGCCCGAGGTCGAGACCCTCGAGGGTGAGGCCGGGGACTTGGATGGTGCGACCGCCGGGTCGGACTCCAGCCCGGCCGCTCCCGATGCTGGCGCCGGCGCCACTCAGGCGGTGCGTTACCGCGCCTCGGATTTCGTCATCTCCCGTCAGCGCTCCTGGGGCACGCCAATCCCGATCGTCTACTGCGACGAGTGCGGGACCGTGCCGGTGCCACGCGAGCAGCTCCCGGTGATCCTGCCGCTCGACCTGCGCCCAACCGGCGCCGGCAACCCGTTGGCCGAGCTGGAGGAGTTCGTCAACACCACCTGCCCCAGCTGTGGAGGACCTGCCCGACGGGAGACCGACACGCTCGACTGCCACTTCGACGCGCTGTGGCTGTGGGTCCCCGCTTGCGTGCCGGCGGATGCACGGGAGCAGTCACTCGATGAGATCTTTGCGCTCCCCGACCTGCGCCATTGGCTCCCATCCGAGCGCCTCGTTGCAGGCTCCGACAGCGGCAACTTCGTGTTCGACCAGCGGATCGTCACCAAGGCGCTGCGCGACCTCGGGCCGTTGGACTTCCTCCCCGACGGGGAGCCGTTTGCCGGCTGTCTGTTTCACGAGATGGTCACCGCCGAGGGGCGCAAGATGAGCAAGCATCTCGGCAATGTCGTCGACCCCGACGAGCTCGTCGCGCGCTACGGCGCCGACACTGTGAGGCTCGCCGTGCTGTATGCCGCCCGCCCCCAGAAGTCGTTGAACTGGGAGGACTCAGCCGTGCTGCGCTGCCACCGCTTCCTCAACCAGGTGTGGGACTTCTCCCAGACCAGGCTTATCCAGGCCCAGGAGGATCGCGAGCGGGCCGCCGCCGGAGTGGACACGGGGGCCGAGAGAGAGCCGATCAGAGACACCAGCGAGCACCTGCGGCTCAAACTCAGCCAGTGGTGCGCGGCCGGCGTTGAGAAGGTCACCGAGGACATGGAGAACCTCGAGATGCACAGCGCCGTTCGCAACGTCATGCGGCTGTTCGATCGCATCAAGGACTTCGAGAAACGCGTGCTCGCCCGCCAGCCCGCGCTCGGCAGCGCTGATATTGAGTCGCTGCTACAAGCGCTGGCCATGCTCGTACAGATGCTCGGCCCAATGGCGCCGCATCTGGCCGAGGAGCTGTGGATCGCCTTCGGCCAAGACGAGCTCGGCGCACAGACGCCGTGGCCGAGCGTATCGTTGCGTGTACCGGCATGAGCACACAGACCGCCCAGAGGCCCTCGCAGGACTCCCGACAGCGGACGCGCTCGTGCGCTACCGCGCTCGCCTGCCACCGCTGTGACAACAGCTATCCGCTCGAGCAGTCCATCTTCGCCTGCCCTGACTGCGGCAAGGGGCTCGATGTGGTCTACGATTACGAGCACGCCGCCCAATACTTCCGCGAGGTGCCCAGCGCCGAGCGCCCGCAGAACATCTGGCACTTCGAGGAGCTGTTGCCGATCGTTGACGCATCCGCGCAAGCCCGCGTGGGGCAGCATTCCGGCTACACGCCACTGATCCGCGCCGATCGGCTAGGCGCCGAGCTCGGGCTCAGCAACCTGTATTTGAAGGACGACTCCAGCAACCGCCCCAGCCTCTCCTACAAGGATCGCGTCGTCTCGATGTCCGTCGCGCGGCTGCTCGAGCGCGGCGGGACTGAGATCGGCTGCGTGTCCACCGGCAACGTCGGCACTGCTGTCGCCTCGCTTGCCGCCAAGGCAGGGGTGGACGCGTACGTGTTCTATCCCAACGCCCTCGAGGAAACCAAGGCCCGCGCTTGCATGGCGCTCGGCGCGAAGGTATGCCAGGTAGAGGGCAACTACGACGAAGCCAACAAGCGCTGCCGCGAACTGGCCGAAAGCACCGGCATGGACTTCGCCAACATCACGCTGCGCCCGTTCTACGCCGAGGGCGCGAAGACTGCTTCGTTTGAGATCGTCGAGCAGCTGGACTGGCGGACTCCAGACCACATCATCACCGCCGCCGCCGGCGGTACGCTCTCATCGCGCCTACACAAGGGGCTCGTCGAGCTGCAGCTGCTCGGCCTGGCCGAGACCGACTCCACCCGCATCCACATCGCCCAGCCCAGCGGCTGCAACCCGATCGCAACGGCAATCGTGGCCGAGGAGGCGGAGATCCGCGCCGTCACACCCGAGACCGCAGCGCACTCGCTGGCGATTGGCAACCCCGGCGACGGCTACCTGGTGATCGACGCCGTGCTCAAACGCGGTGGCACCGGCGGTTTCGCAAGCGATCCCGAAATCTTTGCCGGCATCGACCTGCTCGCCGCGACGGAGGGTCTGCTTACCGAGCCCGCCGGCGGCACGACGATCGCGGTACTAGAGAAACTGGCCGCCAGCGGACGGCTCGCCCCCGACGACACGGTCGTGGCGATCATCACCGGCAACGGGCTAAAGACGCTCGACGATCACCCTCCTAAGCCTTGGCCGGCGAAGGTCGACTGCGAGCTCGACGCGATGATGGCTGCGCTGGGCGAGCTCAAAAGCACCGGCACGCTCGTCGACAGCGCGCGCCAGCAGCTGCATTAGCGTCGGGGGCCGCACGCCGAGCGCGGGGCCGTGCTGCCGCGGCTTCTACAGCACCTTCGACAGGAATGCGCGGGTACGCTCGTGCTGAGGGTTGTCAAGCACGTCGGTGGGTCGACCCGACTCGACTACGACGCCGCCGTCCATGAACACGACAGTGTCGGCGACCTCACGCGCGAACCCGATCTCGTGGGTGACCACGATCATCGTCATGCCGTCGCCTGCAAGTTGCTTCATTACCGCCAGCACCTCCCCCACGAGCTCCGGATCCAGTGCCGATGTGGGCTCGTCGAACAGCATCAGCTTCGGCTCCATCGCCAACGCCCGAGCGATCGCCACACGCTGCTGCTGGCCGCCTGACAGCTGCATTGGATAAGCGTCGAGCTTGTCACCCAAACCGACCCGGTCGAGCAGCGAGCAGCCGTGTTCGCGCGCCTGTTGACGCTGCGTCCCCTTCACCCGGACCGGCGCACAGGTGACGTTCTCCAGCGCAGTCATGTGTGGGAAGAGGTTGAAACGCTGGAAGACCATGCCGATCGCGGCACGCTTACGCGCGACCTCTGACTCGCGCAACTCGTGCAGTTTCTCCCCCACCTGGCGATAGCCGACCAGCTCACCATCCACCCACAGTCGACCCGAGTGAATTTTCTCCAGATGGTTGATGCAGCGCAGGAACGTCGACTTGCCAGATCCCGATGGTCCGAGCAGGCACATCACCTCGCCGGGCTGCACCTGGAGGGTGATCCCCTTCAACACCTCCACGCGGCCGAAGCGCTTGTGCACGGCTTCAGCGTTAACCATCGCGGCGCTCATGACCATTCGTGTTTCGGTGAGAGCATCGCTGCTCGCCAGCGCGTCAGCGCAGTTGGCCCCAGCTCGCGTGAAGCACCTCGCCCGTAATAGCGCTCGAGGTAATGCTGGCCGACGTACAGCACGCTCGTGCACACCAGGTACCAGATGCTCACGGTGATCAATAGCGGAATCGGCTTGAAGTTGACCGAGTAGATCAGTTGCGCCGCATACAGCAGCTCGGTCACCGTGATCACGCTCGCCAGCGAGGTCGTCTTCAGCATCGAGATCGTCTCATTGCCTGTCGGCGGAATGATCACACGCATCGCCTGGGGCAACACAATCCGCCTGAGGGTCTGCACGCGAGTCATCCCCAATGACTGGGCCGCGTCGGTTTGGCCGTCGTCGACCGAGATGATCCCCGCTCTTACGATCTCTGCCATGTAGGCGCCCTCGTTCAGACCCAAGCCAAGGATGCCTGCCCGAAATGCGGTGACAAGCGTGTTCGCGTCTGGGTGAACGAACGCTGGGCCGAATGGTACCCCGAGCGATAGCTTCGGGTACAGCGCCGCGATGTTGTACCAGAACAGCAGCTGCACAAGCACAGGCGTGCCACGGAAAGCGAAGATGTACAGCCAGCTCGCGCGCGAGATCAGCGGATTCGGCGACAACCGCATCACCGCGAGGATCACGCCCAGCAGGATCCCGATCGCCATCGCGATCACAGTCAGCTCGATCGTCACCACGAGGCCTTCGAGGATGCGGTGGTCGAACAGGTATTCCCCGACCACACTCCACTGGAACCCCGAAGTGGTAACGACCGAGCGGACCAGCGAGGCGGCGACCACTAGGACGATCGCCGCCGCGATCCACCGTCCCGGCCGGCGAACCGGGACGGCCCTTATATCCTCGGGCCGCCCGGTCGCATTGGTGTCCTCATGTGAGGGCACCAGCTGGCTCTTAGCTCTGCGCCCCGTTGATCGCCGGCGTCGTGATCGCCCCTTCCAGAAGACCCCACTTGGCAAGGATCGAGTGGTAGGTGCCGTTCGCGATGATCACTTTCATAGCGGCAAGGATCGGTTTGGTCATGCCGCTCGTCTTCGGTATCGCGAGGCCATACGGTGCGAATTCATAGCTTTTACCGACTACCTTGAAGGCGCCGTTGGAGAGTTTGACCTGATAGGCGACAACCGGCGAGTCAGCCATACCCACTTCCGCGCGTCCGCCCGAGACCGCCAAGTTGACCGCGTTCTGTCCGGTGAAAATCAGCACAGTCACTGACTTCTTGCCTGCTTTGCCGCACTTCTTGTCCTGGGCTTCTGCTTCTTCCTGCTCAACCGTTCCCTTCTCGACAGCAACTGTCTTGCCGCAAAGGTCAGCCACCGTTGAGATCCCAGGGTTGGCTGAGCTCTTGGCATAGAAGGAGATTCCCGCACTGAAGTAGTCGACGAAGTCGACTGTTTTCTCGCGTTCCTTGGTGTCCGTGAACGAGGACGCACCCACGTCATACCTACCGGCCGCCAGGCCAGGGATGATCGTTTCGAAGTTGGAGTTGATCATGTTGACCTTCAGGCCCATGACCGCTCCCAGGGCGTGCATCAGGTCGGCGTCCATCCCCACGACCGTGTGGCCGTCGGACGCGATGAACTCGTTGGGGGCGTACTGCGCTTCCGTCGCTACGTTCAGCGTGCCTTTCGATTTGATCGCCGCCGGGACTTCAGCCGCAACCGCCGCGTTTGCGCCGCTGGACGCCGATGTGGCTGTGGTCGTCACGGTCGTAGTACTCGTGGTGTTCGTGCTGGAGCCGCATGCGGCGAGCACGAGGACGCTGAGCACGGGTATGCCAAGTCGAGCGACCAGCTTGCTCATCGGAACCCCCTTCGTGGGTGTTGACAGTTGGCCCCAAGCCAGGCGAGGGCCGCGCAAGTATACGAACCGGGCTCAGAATCTCGCTCGCCCCATAGAAAAACCCCGCCGGAGCGGGGCTTTTCCTTAGCGGATCGATAAGCCGGATTCTGTCGTTGAGCAGCCATCCATCTGAGCGGCCTACCTGGACCTCGGCGGGTACCTGCAAACGGTCCTGTTTGGCCTTGCATCGGGTGGGGTTTGCCCAGCCGCCGCGTCACCGCGACGCTGGTGCGCTCTTACCGCACCATTTCACCCTTGCCGGCCCGCCGTTCACGTGGGACGGCGGACGTAGGCGGTTTGTTTCTGTGGCACTTTCCCGCGGGTTTCCCCGGGCCGATATCTCGACCACCTTGCCCTTTGATGTCCGGACTTTCCTCGAAGGTAGTTAGCCTCCGCGGCTGCCTGATCTGCACGGGCAACGTAGCGTGTGCCGCGCCGGCTGTGAAGCGCTGGTCGTGACCATCCGGACGACGTCCCTTTCTCGGAGTCCGTCGAGGCGTCGCCAGGAGCGTCCGTCAGACCTGCTTCCGGGAGTCTCCGTCAGACCTTCCTGAGGAGCCCTACCACACGGCCGAGCACCTTGACCTCCTTGCTGCGGATCGGCTCCATCGTCTCGTTCTCTGGCTGCAGGCGAATGTGGTCTGACTCGCGGAAGAAGCGCTTGACGGTCGCCTCCTCGCCCAGCAGCGCCACCACGACCTCTCCATCACTGGCTGTGTCCTGTGGATGCACGACCACATAGTCGCCTTCAAGGATGCCCGCGTCCTTCATCGAGTCGCCCTTGATCCGCAGCAGGTACTCGCCGTCCTCGCCGCCCGCGATCTCGGGCACCGAGACATAGTCCTCGACGTTCTCCTCCGCCAGCATCGGCTGCCCAGCGGCAACGGAGCCGAGCAGCGGCAGGCCCTCCGTGCGCACGATCCCACGTACGCTGTCCACCGCGCTGCCAACAGCCCGATCGAGCAGCTCGATCGCCCGCGGCTTTGATGGATCGCGGCGCAGCAAGCCGATCTTCTCGAGGTTGGCCAGATGCGCGTGCACCGTCGAGGACGACGCCAAGCCAACGGCTTTGCCGATGTCGCGCACCGTCGGCGGGTAGCCGTACTTGGCCGAGTACTTGCGAATGAAGTCGAAGATCTCCTGCTGGCGTTTGGTCAGATCCATGCTGGCTTGCCTCCGTGTCGCGGTGGATTTCGACTTGCAACGAACATGTGTTCGCACTGTAGCGACGGGCATGGACGGATGCAAGGGCCAGAGCGATCCCCCCGCCCGCAACGACATCGATGGCGGGGCTATACTCGCCCCCCTGCGCCCGTGGCGGAATTGGTAGACGCGCAAGGTTGAGGGCCTTGTGGGGAGTTTTCCCCGTGGTGGTTCGAGTCCACTCGGGCGCATAGAAAAAGCCCTGCAAAGCGGGGCTTTTTCTTGTTAACGGCCCTTCTGTCGCAGGATCGCGCTACTGTTCGGCATTGTGTCACTGACAAAGCCGAACACTTTGCCGAACATTTGCCGTGTCAAATGTTCGGCATGGAGCCCGGCCATCCGCGCCACCGATCAGGCCTACTGGACCGGGGAGAAGGCTCGATGAGCTGTAGCTTCACGCGAGGCATATGGGAGGTCCGCTGGCGAGACGCCAAAGGACGTCAGCGCTCGCGTCGGTTCGATGAAGAGGCGCCCGCGCGGGCGTTTGACGAGGCGATCCATGACCAGAAAGTCGTGGAGCGCAAACGGACGGTCTACGGCAAGAGCGGCGGCGTCTATTCCTACGAGACCGCGGACGGGACCAGATGGCGCTGCACGGTCAAGCGCTCAGACGGCAAACTGACGAGCAAGCGCGGCTTCACGAGCCAGTCGGCCGCCGCGAACTGGCGCCGGCGCCAGACCGAGAAGGTGGAGCGTCGCGAGGTCATCCATACGAGGGAGACCTTTGGAGGGTTCTGGCCACGCTGGCTGGATCGGCGCAAGCCCTACCTCGAGGAAGGCACTTGGGGAGCCTATGAGCGAGACGGTCGGCTGCGACTGATGCCGGCCCTCGAGTCGGTCCCGCTCGAACGCATGGAGGTCGAGCACATTCACGAGCTGATGGATCAGATGACGGAGTCGATGGAAGCCGAGGAACTGGCACCCAAGACGATCAACAACACGCTCGGCACACTGGTCGTCTGTCTGAACGCGGCCGTCAAGGAAAAGCTGATTGTGGCAAACCCAGCGCTCGCGGTTCCGAAGCTGCCGGCGGCGCATATCGAGCGCGACTACCTGCGCCTGCACGAGATCCCGCTCTACCTCGACTCATGCTCAGACGTGTACCGCCCCCTCGCCGAGGCACTGATCGGCAGCGGCTTGCGCATCTCCGAGGCGCTCGGTCTGCAGATTGGGGACCTGGAGCTCGAAGAGTCGGGCGGAGTGATCGTCGTCTACCGATCCCGCAAGAAGCGGAAGGTCGGCTCAACGAAGTCCGATCGTTTTGGATCGGTCGAGATCGGGCCTGGATTGTCGAAGATCTTGCGTAGGCAGGTCGAGCTGCGCAGCAGGATGGAGGGTGGCGAGCAGATCGACGCGCTGCTGTTCGTCATGCCGGTGCGTGAGCGGAAGACGGATCGCGGGCGCTGGGAAGGCGATGGCGACGGCAAGGCTCTCGATCGGACGACCGTCTCACGTGACTGGCACAAGGCCGCTCTTCAAGACGCGGGACTGCGTGACATGCCGCTCCATGCCTTGCGCCACACGGCGGCAGCAGCGTGGCTTGCCGGCGGCAACTCACTGAGATACGTGCAGCAGCAACTCAGGCACAGGGACATCAGCACGACTGAGCGCTACTACGGGCACCTCGAGCGCAACGTGCTGGCCGCCGGGGCCAAGGCGACCGAAGAAGCGATCGCCCGTGCCGTCAAAGAGCACAACGGCCGCAAGCGCAGCGGCTACGAGCGGCGCCGGGCGCGGACTCCCAAGCGCTGAGCGACCTCCGCACGGGAGACGGGCCGAGCGGAACGACCGGGCATCCAGGCGGTGCGCGCATCCTCTAGCCAGCGCTCGATGTCTTCGGGGATGAACCGCAGCGGCCCGTCTCCCCCGCCGATCCTGATGGAGGGGATGCGGCCTTCCCTGGCGGCGTCGTAGAGCCAGGTGCGCGCGACCCCGAGTCGCGCCGCGACATCGGAGGGCTTGAGCAGTTCTGGCAGGTCCCGCGACTTGGTGGCCATCTACTCTTAATGACCGTGAGCAGCTGAAAGCGGCCAACGAATTGAGCCTCGCGGCTCGTCAGGACCCCGCTTATCGCGCCAGCGAGCTGGCGCATGGTCCAACCGCCGAAACCCCCGTGGCGGGACCCGGAGTCTGCCCTCACTCACGTACGTAGGCCATCGCGGACTCCGTGCCATGGGCTGGCCCGCGTGCGCACCACGATCCGCCGGCCTTCGTCGCTCAGGCCGCGCGCAAGATGATCGTGCCTGGCGTGCCGTCGGAATCGGTGAGCCAGCTCAATCATCAAGTGGTAGTCAAAGGTTGATCTGACCCAATCCTCCGTCAACCGCAGGATGCCTCAGACGAGGTAGCAGTCTCGTCGGCTTCACGGAACGGCACATAGCTAAACCATGCAGTTGGAGACACATCAGACGCACGTTAGCCTCAACCGGAGCACGCCAAACTACAGGGCTAGCAGGCAACTCTGCTGGCAGCTCGCTCTAGGGCGTCTCCTGCTTCTCGGACTTTGTTGGCTGCCCGGTACGCTACGACGAGCAGAGCAATTGGGGACCGGCTCGCGGACCGAGCTGATGTGTCCCAAGGCATCACCGTGCATGGGACGCATGTGACACTACAAGTAGCCACCCCATCAATTCCAGATCCTTCACAGGGTCAGTCGCCCTCGAACAAGCGAGTGCTTCCATTAGCCAAGGCGCTCGGCAATCGCTCGTCACGAGTCACGAATAACAGTTATCGCCAGGACGAACCAGGTACCCATTCGCAGCACGCGCGCCGCAAACTCGTTGCTGGGTGGTCCCCTCCCAAAGGGATGCAACGCCGCGACTGGATCACGATAGGGGTAACTCTCGGCGAGATGGGGCGCGTGACCAATTGGTGGATCGGGGACTGGCTACGGTACGGCAACACCCAGTGGGGAGAGAAGTATGCGGAGGCGTCACGGATCACAGGGTTCGACACGAAGACCCTCAGAAACTTTGTCTACGTCGCATCCCATTTCGAACTATCGCGTCGCCGCAGTCAACTGACATGGAGCCACCATGCTGAGCTCACTGCTCTCAACTTAGAGGCTCAAGACCATTGGCTAAACCGCGCGATCCAGGATCGTCTCTCCGTGGCCGATTTGCGGATTGAGCTGAGGGCCGCGCTGCACGATGCTCACGCAAGCTTGCAGTCACATCGTAATGGCACTCCGCCCCAGGACCTCGAGCATGACACCGTCGTCATCTGTCCCGCTTGCGGTGTTCGGGTGCCAGTATCGCTATCCCAGGCAACAGCAGACCTAAACCCAGCGAGATCTCTTGCTGACGACTAGGGACTTGCATAAGCGCTATGGATCGATCCATGCCCTATCTGGCGTTGACCTCGATGTTCGACCCGGTGAGATTGTCGCCCTGCTAGGACCGAATGGCGCAGGAAAGACCACCCTCGTGTCAATCATCGCCGGCCTGCTTACTCCTGACTCCGGCACTGTCGAGATAAACGGCATCACGACGGGCCCGCAACTTAGGACTTTGCCTCGCCAGGTGGGTCTGGCTCCCCAGGAGCTCGCCATCTATCCGACCGTTTC